>Ga0129308_1003407_pt1 | contig 11462 bp, 10 predicted proteins | sample L827metagenome_FD_94440 | JGI IMG/M metagenome (GOLD analysis project Ga0129308, IMG submission 94440) | Ring-tailed lemur group fecal microbial communities from Wisconsin, USA - L827 metagenome | ecosystem: Host-associated > Mammals > Digestive system > Large intestine > Fecal | place: USA... | reverse complement strand
GGACGAGGTTGATCCCGACGTCTACGAGGAGCAGGTTGGCATGATGGAAATGGTCCTCGACGTTGATGACATCATCGAAGAGATGACCGACATCCGCTCCGAGTACTGCAAGTACTAAGAACGCTTAGGAAGCCAGGGCAACCTGGCTTCCTTTAGTTTTGCCGACATTCCGGCAAGAGGAAACCCCCTGTTCCAGGTATGGAGCAGGGGGTTTGGCATTTACGGCTGGTTTGCCCCGGCTTTTCCCAGGAGGGGCCGGGCCTACAGCAGGTAGGAGATGCCTTCCAGGAACTGCTTGGTCATCGCATCGATTTCCGCCTCATCGGGTTCGGTCTCGCATGCGGTCTCCAGATAGCTGCGGTAGTAGCAGACGGTCATATCGTTGATTATTTCCGTCTTATGGTCGGAGAAGCCCGCTTCCTTGGCATAGGCCGTCAAGATGTTCATGTTGCGCTCGTACAGATCGCCGGCCATGAGCATGGAAAGCGCATGGGAGCTGATGTTGTCCAGCTCGTGCGGGAAGATGGAGTAGTACTTCTTCACGATGTCGTCCAAGAAGTTCTTCTTGCGGCTGAAGAAGAGCCTCATGAAGATGGAGGCGCGCTTGAGCGAGTGATGGCAGAAGGCCTCCCAGGTGTAGAGGTACAGCTCCTTCGGGTTGGTGATGCCGGGCATCTTGGACGAGATCTCGGCAGTGTAGTCGCGCAGGTATCCGATGGATGCCAAGGCGATGAGCTGGCTGATGTCATCGAAGTACAGGTACATGGTTGCGCTGCTGTATCCCGCTCGGGATGCGACGCTGCGGATGGAAACGGAATCGATCCCCTTCTCGTTGATGATCTCTGTTGCAGCTTCGATGAATGTTGCCATGATGGCGCGCTGCTTCTCTGGCGAGTACTTGGCTCGGCTCATTGAATGATCCCCCGATCTTATGATGTTTTACTAATCAAGAGTCACGTACTATTAGTTTTATTCTAGCGAATCATCCCTGATGGCGGGAAGCTATTTGGTGAACGGCTAGAAATCCTAAACCTGATAATAAAATATCGTAATACTTATTGTAAATAATCGCGATTAGCTGTATTTTTCTATGAAATGATTACTTCAACCGATGCCTATTGAGAATCTTAGGTGGAATCGAACTGGTTGGAGGATTGAACCAAGGAGGGAAAATGAAAGAGAAAATGAACCCAGTGTTCGTCATTTCGCTCATTTTGTGCGTTGGCGTTGCTCTCTGGGCAGTAGTTTTCAACGAAAGCTTCTCGGTTGTCGCAAATGCAGCCTTTACTTTCTTAACTACTGATTTTGGTTGGCTATATATGATCGCGATGGCCGTATTTATGGTCTTCGTACTGGTTATCGCGTTCAGCAAGTATGGAAAGATCAAGCTCGGTCCGGACGACTCCACTCCCGAATACAGCACCCTTTCCTGGTTCGCGATGCTGTTCGGTTGCGGCATGGGCGTCGGCCTGGTGTTCTGGGGCGTTGCGGAACCTATTTCCCACTTCGTTTCCCCCATCGCGGGCGTCGAGCCCGGCACCCCCGAGGCAGCTGCCTTCGCCATGAAGTCCGCGTTCATGCATTGGGGTTTCCAGCCTTGGGCCAACTACGCCATCATCGGCCTTGCCCTGGCGTACTTCCAGTTCCGTAAGAACCGCCCCGGCCTGATCAGCACCTGCCTCGAGCCCCTGATCGGCGAAAAGGGCGCACGCGGCCCCATCGGCAAGTTCGTCGATATCCTGGCTATCTTCGCCACCATCGCAGGCGTCGTCACCTCCCTGGGCCTCGGCGTCATGCAGATCAACTCCGGCCTGAACATGATGTTCGGCGTTCCCAGCAACCTGCTGGTCCAGATCGTCATCGTCATCCTGGTCACCATCGTCGTCGTCGCATCCGCCGTTTCCGGCATCGAAAAGGGCATCAAGGCGATTTCCGACATCAACCTGTACATCGCGATCTTCGTGCTCGCAGCGTGCTTCATCATCGGTCCTAAGATCGACATCGTGAACAATATCGTTTCCGGCACCGGCGAATACATCCAGAACATCGTCATCGACAGCCTGAACCTGCCCGCATACGGTGACAACAGCTGGACTTTGGGCTGGAGGATCTTCTACTGGGCATGGTTCATCGCCTGGGCACCCTTCGTAGGCGTCTTCATTGCCCGTATCTCCAAGGGCCGCACCATCCGCGAGTTCATCGGCGGCGTCGTGGTTGTCCCCGCGGTTGCCTCCATCCTGTGGTTCGGCGTTTTCGGTTCCATGGGCCTGTCCCTGGGCATCGACGGTGAAGTATCCATGGATACCCTGGCATCCATCGCGGCAGCTCCCGAAACCGGCCTGTTCACCATCCTGCCCCATTACTTCGGCGGTTTCGCCCTGTGCGTGGTGGCCCTGGTCCTGCTGCTCACCTTCTTCATCACCTCGGCGAACTCCGGCACCTTCGTTTTGGGCATGCTCTCCTCCGATGGCGACATGAACCCCACTTCCGCCAAGAAGATCCTCTGGGGTGCTATCCAGGCGGCAATGGCAATCGGCCTTCTGATCGCAGGCGGCCTGAAGCCCGTGCAGACCATCTCCATCGTGGCAGCGGCACCGTTCATCATCGTCATGTTCGCGGTTATGGTCTCGATCGTGAAAGCGCTTGCGAAAGACCCCGCTGTTACCAGCGAGGTAGACCAGGCGGAAGAGCCCAAGGCGATCGAGGCTGAGGGCGCTGCCGAAACCGTCTAGCGAATCCCTTGGGCCCGGCTTGCGCGGTGAATCGCAATAGCGGGCCCGGGTTCCCGGATAAATAAGTCCGAAGCTTCGCCATGCATCATCGGTGCATGGCGAAGCTTGCATTATCGCCGGGCTCGACAGGGGCGTTCCCGAAAGCGGGGCTTCGATGGACTGGAGGCATTCTGGAAATGCGGATTGCGGGCTTTTAACGGCCGCAGCAGGGGATATCCTGACGGAAACAGGCGGGTGCGTCGGGTGAGGACGGGCTATGCGCCGCTTCGGAAGGAAGGCCCGACAGGAATGGCCCGTGCTCTCAGGCGGAGGGTGCGGGCATTGTCAAATAGCAGGGGAGAGGAAAAGATGGCAGAAACGATCAGGGCGTGGACGAGGCAGGTGCCGCAGGTTTGGGATGAGATCTGCGAAACGGGGACCTATCGGGTCCTGGAAGAATACGTTCGTGCGAAGAACATGGACATTTCCGACTACTACATCAGCCTATACCGTTGGCTTACCGACTGTTCCAGGCGCTACATCGAGGGCATTCCGGAAGATGCGCAATTCCCCGTGTGGCTTGCCATGACCGAGGCGCAGCGCTTAGGTGCGGCTCCGGGGATGATCTCGCTCACCTTGGAGATCCCGCGTGAGAGGGTTTTCCTGATCGATTACGACAAATGGGGCTATATCGTCAATCACTTCTATCTTCCGAAGGATGCTGAAGACGAACGTCGCCACAACGAGGAGTTGAAGATGATGGGCATCGGCAATGAAGCCCAGCTGATCGTGACCGATAAGGGCAACTTCTACCCCGCCCTCAAGCAGAAGATCCTGCGCAGTTGGAACCGCCTGTTCGACGGCCCCAACGCCAACATGGACAACAACGTGGGCGTTATCTGGGAAATCAAGCCCGAATGGGTTGTCGAAGTGGAGCGTTACTAATCGGTTTTTGACCGAGACTGGGAAAATGCGTAGATAATCAGGCGTGAGTTGTGATAGTTTCGCCTGAGTGTGCAATTGTCGTTGGATTCTGGATTCGAGGGATGTCCATGGATTTTAAGCAGCTGAAGTCTTTCGTTTCTGTTGTGGAGTATGGGAACTTCACCTCTGCGGCGGCGAAACTGAAGATCTCGCAGCCGACGGTGAGCACCCATGTGCAGGCCCTGGAAGATGAATTGGGCAGGCAGCTGATGCTGCGAACCGCAAAGCGCGTCAAGCTGACCGCGTATGGCGCGAAGGTCTATGAGCAGGCACTCGCCATCCTGGCCATGCACGAGCGCATGACCCAGAGCGCGATCTACAAGGGTGAGACCATCTATCTGGGGGCTTCGTCCATTCCCGCAAGCTACATCCTCCCCGAAGCCCTGATGGAATACCGCGATGCCAATCCGGACAGCCGTTTCTCCATCAGCCAGGGTGCCAGCCAGGATATCGCCGACGGCGTTGCCGATGGCATGTACGATGTGGGCTTCACCGGCATCTTCCAGCATGACGATGCCATCGTATGCATGCCCTTCTGCACCGACAGGATCGTGCTCATAACCCCCAACCAGGCCCCCTTCGATAGCCTCGACATGAATGAGCCGCTCGATTTGGCCGAATTCCTTCCGGGGAAGAATGTGATCCTGCGCGAGGTCGGCAGCGGCACGCGCGCCGAAATCGAGAGGATCTTCGACGAGGCGGACATCGACCGCGACACCCTGAATGTCGTTGCGCGCTTGAACGATCAGGGTTCGATCAAGAATCTAGTCGAGCATGGCTTCGGCATCTCCTTCGCATCGGAGCGTTCGGTGCAGGGGAGGGTTGCCAACGGCAGGCTCCTCGCCTTCAGGATCGCAGGGGTCGATTCGAAGAGGAACTTCTTCATCCTGCGCAGGAAGGCGGCGAATCTCAACGACGCCACGGAGCATTTCATCACCTTCATGAGGCTTCGCTTTGGTGGAGAGATCTGAATGCGGCACTCGCGCAGCCGGGGTCTCCGTCTGGATCAAGCAGCCTAAAGGCACCTTCGGGTGCCTTTTCTTTTGCCCTGAATCATCGGGTGGGGAATTCCCGGTGCGTTTCGCGATAATCAACTGATTAGATAATTGGGGCAAAGCAAAAGAAAACGCGATAAGACAATACTGAATCCGGCTATCGCAACTTACTGCTCTTTCAGCTGGAGAGAATGATTCGTGAGGCGAAATTATTCGTGAAATCATGAAGAAATGCCAGAACCGCGACGAAAATGCGAGCAAATTATTGAAAAATCTAATCTTAAAGATTGATTATCGCGATTGCGATTTATATAATTGCGATTAGAGAAACGCGATAAGTAAAAGATTTCTCTAATTGGAAAGAAAAAGAAAGGAGGGAATGCGCATGAAGCTGACTATCGGAAACGTGCACGTGAAGGACGTGCAGCTGGGCGATGCCAATTCTTTCGAAAACGGCATCCTGACCATCGACAAGCAGGCGGCCATCGATTATCTGATGGGCGAGGACGACCATATCACCGAGCTTGATATCGTCATCGCACATCCCGGCGATGACACCCGTATCGTCCCGGTCATCGAGACCATCGAGCCCCGCGTCCGCATGGACGGCCGCTGCCTGTTCCCCGGCGTTACCGGCGAGGTCGTGCCTTGCGGTGACGGTGAGCTGAAGGCATTCAAGGATTGCTGCATCACCGTCGTAGGCAAGGAATGGGGCTCTTTCGGCGACGGCGTTATCGACATGGGTGGCGAAGGTGCCAAGCATACCCGCTGGTCCGAACTCATCAACATCTGCCTGGTCGGCGATACCGACGAGGAATTCGAGTGGCATGAGCAGCAGAAGAAGAACCACGCCATGCGCTGGGCGGGCCACCGCTTCGCAGAATGGCTGGGCCAGGTCGCCAAGGACGTCGAGCCCGACGATACCGAGGTCTACGAGTTCGATCCCGTTCTGAAGCGCGACGAGAAGCGCAATGCGCTGCCCAACGTCGCGATCGTCATGCAGCCGCAGTCCCAGATGGAGGCCCTGGGTTACAACGACCTGTGGTACGGCTGGGACATGAACCGTTATCTGCCCACCTTCGTAAGCCCCACCGAGGTCTTCGACGGCGCCATGATCTCCGGCTCCTTCATGCCCGCATCTTCCAAGTGGTCCACTTACGAGATGCAGAACTTCCCCACCATCAAGGAACTGTTCAAGTACGACGGCATCGAATACAACTTCGTCGGCGTGATCATGTCCAACCTCAACGTTTCCCTGGAGCAGAAGGAACGCTCCTGCGTTATCGCATGCAACATCGCCCAGAACCTGGGCGTGGACTACGCGATCGTCACCGAGGAAGGCTACGGCAATCCCGACGCCGACTATGTGCGCATGCAGGTCATTTTCGAGGATGCGGGCATCCCCGTCGTCGGCATCTCCAACGAATCCGACGGCCGTGACGGCTGCGGCCAGCCCCTGGTAACCCTCGACGAGAAGATGAACGCCCTGGTTTCCACCGGCAACGTGGGCGAGCTCACCATCCTTCCCGCATGCAAGACCGTCATCGGCAACCTGGAGGCCATGAACCGCGACGGCATGTCCGGCTCCTGGGGCTACGACGAGGTCCTGGGCAAGTCCGCCCGCGACGACGGCTCCATCATCATGGAAGACAACAACTGGTTCTGCGGCGACCACATCTCCGGCGCCTGCCTGAAGACCATGGTTGAAGTGTAGGCAGCGAGCAAGAGGAAAGGAGGAAAGATAATGAAGAAGGTAATCTACTACGTGAACCAGTTCTTCGGCGGCATCGGCGGCGAGGACACCGCTGATTTCGAGCCGGAACTGCGCGAAGGCACCGTGGGTCCGTCCTTGGCGGCAAACCAGGCGCTTGAAGGCGCTGAGGTAACCCATACCATCATCTGCGGCGACAACTTCATGGGCTCCAACACCGAAGAAGCCATCGCCCGCATTCTGGAAATGCTGGAAGGCAAGGAATTCGATCTGCTCATCGCTGGCCCTGCGTTCCAGGCTGGTCGTTATGGTATCGCTTGCGGTAATGTTTGCAAGGCCGTTTCGGAGAAGTTCGGCGTTCCCGCAATCACCTCCATGAACGAGGAAAACCCCGGCGTCGAGATGTTCAAGAAGGATTGCTATATCCTGAAGGGTGCTAACGCAGCTGCGAAGATGCGCAAGGACATGAAGGCCCTGACCGCTTTTGCGAATAAGGTCATTGCTGGCGAAACCCTGATGGGTGCAGATGCCGAAGGCTATTTCGCCCGCGGTTGCCGTCATGAGCTGTTCCTGGAGAACAAGCACGAGAACACCGCTGCATACCGTGGCGTGCAGATGCTGATCAAGAAGATCAAGGGCGAGCCTTACCAGACCGAGCTCATCATTCCCAAGAAGGACCTGGTTCCCATCGCCGATCCTATCGCCGATCTTTCGAAGGCAACTATCGCCATCGTTTCTTCCGGCGGCATCGTGCCTGTCGATAATCCCGACCATATCCAGTCCGCTTCCGCTACCCGCTGGGGACGCTACGACATCACCGGCATGGATAGGCTGGAGAACCGTGCTGCAAACGCCTTCAAGACCATCCACGCAGGCTATGACCCTGCGGCAGCAGACGACGATCCCAACCGAATCATTCCCCTCGACGCTCTGCGCCAGTACGAGAGGGAAGGCAAGTTCGCTCATCTGCATAACTATTTCTACAGCACCGTCGGTACCGGCACCACCGAGTCCGAAGCCGCTCGCATGGCAGAGGAAATGGTTCCCTACCTGCAGGAAGCGGGAGTCGATGGCGTGATTTTCACCTCCACTTGAGGCACCTGCACACGTTGCGGAGCAACAATGGTTAAGACGATCGAACGTCATGGTATTCCGGTCGTGCAGATGTGCAATCTGATTCCCGTCGCGACTACCGTGGGTGCGAATAGGATGGTTCCCACCATCTCCATTCCCTACCCGCTGGGCGATCCCGAGCAGCCGGTCGAAGAGCAGTACAAGCTGCGTTACCACCGCGTAGGTGTAGCGCTCGATGCTCTGGCTACTCCCATCGAAGAGCAGACGGTCTTCAAGGTGAAGATCTAGATCAGATACAACTGATGCGAAAGGATGGCGGTCGTTCGGTCGCCATCCTTTGTATTTCCGGCGATTCGGGGGCGCATCCGATCCTGCGCTCATCCCGGAGAGGTCTCGGGGGATTGCCGGATATTCATCCGTAACGCGGCAGCCTGTATTCAGCTGTCGCGTTTTCTTTTGCTCTGAAATCAATACAAATTATCAAGATAGGTAAAAATAACGCCATTTGACCAGACCTTCAAGAAGGCTTGGATTTGCTGCGCCCAGACTTCAAAAGTAGATAAATAACCTGGTCAAGTGCTAGAAATACAAGAAAAAGAGATTTTCGTATCGCGAACAAGAATCATGATTGACGTTTGAGAATAGCCAGTGATAATAACGATTAACAAATCAAGATAATCTAATCTTGAAAAGGAATTGATCCTCTAGGAAAGGAGGGACGCACATGAAGCTGACGATTGGCAACCTGCATGTGCGTGACGTCGTACTCGGTAGCGAGAATTCCTTCGCTGACGGAATCCTCACCATCGACAAGGAAGGTGCCATCGAATACCTGATGGCAGAAGACGACCACATTACAAGCCTGGATATCGTCATCGCCCGACCTGGCGACGATACCCGTATCGTCCCGGTCATCGAGGCCATCGAGCCCCGCGTGCGCATGGATGGGCGTTGCCTGTTCCCCGGCGTCACCGGCGAGGTGATTCCCTGCGGTGACGGCGAGCTGAAGGCTCTCAAGGATTGCTGCGTTACCGTCGTAGGCAAGGAATGGGGCTCTTTCGGCGACGGCGTTATCGACATGGGCGGCGAGGGTGCCAAGCATACGGAGTTCTCCAAGCTCATCAACATCTGCCTGGTCGGCGACACCGATGAGGAATTCGAACGCCACGAGCAGCAGAAGAAGAACCACGCGCTGCGTTGGGCGGGCCATCGCTTCGCCGAATGGCTGGGCCAGGTCGCCAAGGACGTCGAGCCAGACGACACCGAGGTCTACGAGTTCGATCCCATCCTCAAGCGCGAAGGCGCCCGCAAGGACCTTCCCAACGTCGCGATCGTCTTGCAGCCGCAGTCCCAGATGGAGGCGCTGGGCTACAACGACCTGCTGTACGGCTGGGATATGAACCGCTTCCTGCCCACCTTCATGAGCCCCACCGAGGTATTCGACGGCGCGATCATCTCCGGCTCCTTCATGCCGGCTTCCTCCAAGTGGGCAACCTGGCAGTTCCAGAATTTCCCCACCATCAAGGAGCTCTTCAAGTACGACGGCATCGAGTACAACTTCGTCGGTGTGATCATGTCCAACCTCAACGTCGCGCTCGACCAGAAGGAGCGCTCTGCGGTCATGGTGCGCAATATGGCGCTTAACCTGGGCGTCGACTTCGCCATCGTAACCGAGGAGGGCTACGGCAATCCGGATACCGACTACGTGCGCTGCCAGGTGATCCTGGAAGACGCGGGCATCAAGGTCGTCGGTATCGCCAACGAATCCGACGGCCGCGACGGCTTCGGTCAGCCCCTCGTCGTTCTGGATGAGAAGCTGAAGGCGCTCGTTTCCTGCGGAAACGTGGGCGAGCTCATCGAGCTGCCTGCATGCAAGACCGTCATCGGCAATCTCGAATCCCTCAATCGCGACGGTCTGTCCGGCTCTTGGGGTTACGACGAGGTCCTGGGCAAGTCCGCCCGCGACGACGGCTCCATCATCATGGAAGACAACAACTGGTTCTGCGGCGACTGCGCTTCGGGCAACAGCCTGAAGATCATGGTCGACTTCTAGGAACCGGTGGATAGGCAAGGAGCTTGGAAATGACGAAAAAGGTCATCTGCTATCTGAACCAGTTCTTCGGCGGCATCGGCGGCGAGGATACCGCCGACTACGAACCCAGCATCCAGGAAGGCGTTGCGGGTCCCGCGGCAGCCATCAACGAGGGCTTGGTCGACGCCGAAGTCACCCATACCATCATCTGCGGCGACAACTTCATGGGCTCCAACACCGAAGACGCCATCGCCCGCATCCTGGAAATGCTGGAAGGCAAGGAAATGGACCTGTTCATCGCGGGCCCCGCTTTCCAGGCAGGCCGTTACGGCGTTGCTTGCGGCAACATCTGCAAGGCGGTGAAGGAGAAATTCGGCGTCGAGGTCATGTCTTCCATGCATTGCGAGAATCCCGGCGTGGAGATGTTCAAGAAGGACGTCTACATCATGGATGGTGCCAATGCTGCGGCACGCATGCGCAAAGACGTCAAGAACATGGTCGCTTTCGCGAATAAGCTGCTTTCCGGCGAAGCTTTGATGGGTGCTGCCGCAGAGGGCTATTTCCCCCGCGGTTGCCGCAAGGAAGTGTTCCTGGAGGACAAGCACGAGAACACCGCTGCATACCGTGGCGTGCAGATGCTGATCAAGAGGATCAAGGGCGAGCCCTTCCAGACCGAGCTGGTTATCCCCGAGAAGGACCTGGTGCCCATCGCAGAACCCGTTGCGGACCTTTCGAAGGCAAGGATCGCGATCGTAACCACCGGCGGCATCGTGCCCGTGGACAATCCCGACCGCATCCAGTCCGCATCTGCAACCCGCTGGGGCCGTTACAACATCGCCGGTTTGGACAAGCTGCCCAACCGCTGGGATGGCGGCCACAAGGTCATCCATGCAGGCTACGATCCGGCAGCCGGTGACAACGATCCCAACATCACCGTTCCTGTCGATGCGCTGCGCCAGTACGAGAAGGAAGGCAAGATCGGCAAGCTGGATGATTACTACTACACCACGGTAGGCACCGGAACCACCGAATCCGAGGCAACACGCATGGCATCTGAGATGATTCCCCACTTCATCGAGGATGGGGTCGACGCCGTCATCATGACCTCCACTTGAGGCACCTGCACTCGTTGCGGGGCGACGATGGTAAAGACGATCGAACGTGCAGGCTTCCCTATCGTTCACATGTGCAACCTGATCCCGGTTGCCACCACCGTGGGCGCCAATAGGATGGTTCCCACCATTTCCATCCCGTATCCTCTGGGCAACCCCGAGGATGCGCCGGAAGAGCAGTACAAGCTGCGCTACCACCGCGTCGGCGTGGCGCTGGATGCTCTGGCCACCGAAATCGAGGAGCAGACGGTCTTCCCGGTAAAGATCTAGGGAACACGGTCGAATGGGGCCTGTGGGGACGCGAATGGCCCTGGGAAAAGGAAATCATGGAAAGGGCGGGATGCGCGCATCCCGCCCTTTTTCATGCTAGGGGGAAAGGCTGCAGCCTGATTTCCGAGAAATTGGCGGCGGGCGGCATGCCTGGGACGGGGAAGGGGTTCGATTGGCGGGCGAATGGCTCAAAAAAGTTGCGCGAGACGGTGGTTTTCAATGCGATTTGCCGGGAATTAACAAATCATGAAACGAAAAGTACGAAATTAGAAATCTGTTTGTTGCCTTAAAAAAATTGGAGGAGTATAGTTTCAACCGTAGTACTCACCTGGTGAGTGTGGCCTGGTGCGGCCGAGCCAAATTCTTTGGCAAAGCGGCAGGGCTAGTGCGAATCAGGCGATGCTAGTCTTATTCGTATGGAGCTCACAAGGCTCCGCCGAAAGGAGATCTAAAATGGCAAAGATCGTTAACTCTTGGAACGACTGGGATCCGCTGAAGCGCGTCATCCTGGGCCTGTGCGACAACGCAATGATCGTTCCCGAAGAGCCGGCAACCTCTGAGAAGGTTCCCGTC
>Ga0129308_1003406_pt1 | contig 11462 bp, 8 predicted proteins | sample L827metagenome_FD_94440 | JGI IMG/M metagenome (GOLD analysis project Ga0129308, IMG submission 94440) | Ring-tailed lemur group fecal microbial communities from Wisconsin, USA - L827 metagenome | ecosystem: Host-associated > Mammals > Digestive system > Large intestine > Fecal | place: USA... | reverse complement strand
CGCCCTGCCTTCACGCCTGCCGGATGACTGATCCGCCCCATCCGTGAGCCTTCCTGATGCCTGTTTCATCCGATCCATGCATCTGCCGGATGACTCACCTGCTCTGTCGCCTGATCTCCAGTCTGCATCCTCTGCTCTCCTGCATACGCCGCGCATCCTGCCCTTCCTCCGCAGCATCACTCCGCCAGATACAGATTCATCTTCTGCATAATTGAATTGACCGCCTCATCCGCGCTGATCTCCCCGCTTAAGCAGCGGCTGATCTCCTCACTGATGACCTCCTTAGGCACGCGCTCCGTTTCAGCGCAGACGGACACCTGCTCCACCATTGCCCGCAGCACATCCAGCTCCTCATCCGTCGGCCACTCATAGGTCAGCTCCACATAATCTTCTCCATCTCTGCTCGAGGCTGTAAAACCAACCAACTCCGCATCTTCTGACTCCGGATGCAGCAGCTCCTCAAAAGCGGTCCGGTTCACCGGAAAACCAAAACCATCCATCTGGCACTGCTCTTCTGCCGAGAGCACGTACCGCACAAAATCGAGCGCGCGCTCCTGCGATTTCGATGTGCTCACTACGCCGAGCACGCAGCCTGGCACGAAGACATTCTGCTGCCCGAGCGCAAGCAGCGATTCAACGCATTTGCCGGTCTGCTTGTTCACGGAGGTCAGGCCCATATACGATCTGACGTTGCCAAGTGTCCCCAATGCAACCTGATCCGGATTCTCCAGCAGGTCAAGCACATCCATCGCCATCGTATCGTCCATGATCGAAAACAGATCATCCATAGCATCATACGACGTATATTCGCCGCTGTCATATCTCTCGAAAAGCGCCTGAAGCTCCTGGGATTCCAGCACGGCATTCTCCCGGTAGAGACGTGTCACCTCATATATTCCATTCACAAACTCAGCCAGCTTCTCCTGATCGATCGTACCGTCCTCATTTTTCCAGCTTCCCGCGTAGGACGGATACAGCAGCCCGGTAAGGCTGATCACATCTGTCGCATCCAGCCCGTTCGTCTGCGCTGCCAGCTCCTTCAGCGCTTCCATGCTGTCGAGCCCCTCGATCAGCGCCGGATCGCCGGCCGCGATCTGAAGGGAAAAACCGGCCGGCACCGCCGCGAGCATATCCTCCGTGCGGTAAGCTTCCGTAACATTTTCGAACAGTCCGTCCGTTTCACTCACTTCTTTTACCACATCGGAAAGATCCGTCAGCAGTCCCTGCCGTCTGTAGGTGTCTATGGACATGCCGTCAAGCACCAGGACGTCCGGCCCGCTCCCTGCAAGAATGTCGGTATTCAGCGTGCGAAGCGCATCCGACGCTGTAACCCCATCCTCCCCGCTCATTCCGGCTGCATATTTCACGTAAGTATCGGGATACTGCTTCTGGAACAACACTACCGCCTGCCGGATCGCCGCGTTCTCTTTCAGCGAATAAATCGTCAGTTCATTCTGCGGCACGCTGGAAATACTTTCGTCATACGCATATTTTAACAGCTTCGCGTGCCCGTCTATGTTGCAGATCACATAAAAACAGTTGTCAAGTACCGCCAGCGAACAGATTTCCACGCTCGGATCATACAGGGAAGTCAGCGAGCCATCGACCGCCCGCTCCACGACGCCGCCGTCCATCACATGCGCGAAAATCCCCTGATCCGTGACGTAATACAGCCTGCTTTCCTCATCCTCGGCAAATACGATCGGATAGCCCAGCGTCGTTGTGACAACATACCCCGCTCCATCCGCAAAAAGCGCGTTCTCAAGCTCCGTATCGATTGCCGCGGGCTCTCCCGTCGTATAATCATACTGCGCAAGCTGTCCGCCGGAAACTGCGAGCACCTGTGTCCCGACTGTCCCGATCACCTCCGCCTGGAACTCCGCCACCGTAGTGAGCACCTCTCCTGTCGCCCGGTCGAGCGTCACGATCTGGCTCCCAAGCTGACACGCCAGCAGCGTGCCGTCAGCGGCAAACTGCAGATTCGATCCCGGATAATCGTCAACCTGTGTCGTCTGCGTGTTTCCCTGCGCGTCAAACGATACATAATAATAAGTATAATCATCCGCCCCTTCCGCAAACATCATTGCCGTGCCTGCTCCCCCGCCGTCCGGCGCGAGCTTCAGTGACAGAAAATACAACTCCTCGCTCTCTTCACTGAGCTTACCTGTCTCTTCCCAGCTCTCGCCCCCGTCGCTGCTCTCCATCAGCACCATACTGCCTTCCATATTCTCAGTCGTACCGATGATTCGCAACGTTTCCTCATCCGTGCGCACAATATCCCGCACATAAAAATTTTCCGGAAGCGTCAGCTCCTCCTCCACATAGCGCCCCATCGCCGTGTCGGACTCCTCCGCCGATCCCGTAATCTGCGCAAAGCTTCCCATACACAACACCGCCGACAGCAAGCCGGCCATAAACCCTTTCCACCGATTCCTCATATTCGCTCCTCCTCATTTATATTTTTGCCACAGTAAGCTCTTTATCTGAGTGACTGTGAGAACAGTGTAACACGGCTTTCTCTATTTAATCTCTAAATCCTGTGAAATACCATATGCGCCTGAACTTTTCAGGCTGCGGGGACATCAAATTACAGATAAATAATTCTACTTTACTATATGGTTAAGAAGATGTATAATAGGCGCTAAATACAATTATATAATATGTTTACCCGGGCAGCCGGGGGACGTGCTCTCACCCATTCCGAGATCCTGGCGGAAGGTGGTGATTATTATGACTACATATGAGGAATTAAGTCTGATTGTAAGCGTTGCTCTATTGATCGTGACCATTCTGAATCTGAAAAATAAGAAATAGCCGTCCTGCTCCTGAGAAAAGTAGACGACTATTTCTATAGTTTGAAAACTTAATGCCGGGACGGGTGGTTGCGTCACCTTCCGGCTGTCCTGTTAAGCATATTATAGTACCGGAAAAGAGATTTGTCAATTTTAATATAAAAATTTAAAATTTATCACTCTTCCTGACTGCAATACTCGCTCGGCGTCACCCCGCAAATCTGCTTGAACCGTTTGCTGAAATAAAACGGATCCGAGAACCCTACCATACATGAAATCTCCTGATTCTGATACCTGCCGGAGCGAAGCAACTGTTTCGCTTTTGCGATGCGGATATTTTCCAGCTTCTGTATGATCGTGATGCCTGTTGTCATTTTGTAGACGCGCCTGAGATAGCTGCTGTCAAACCCGATCTCCTGCGCAATGACGGACAAGGTCAGCGCCCTGCGCCCGTAATTTTCCTGGAGATACTGGTCGATCTCCCTCGTCAGAATTTCGTACTTCGTAGCGCTCTCTGTCAGCAGCTCCCGGTTCATCTCGGCGGGAACCGCCTTTTTCTCCATCGACGCCGTTACCTTCCTGACTGCCTCAGCCAGTTCCCCGGCACTGAACGGTTTCAGCAGATAGTCGTCAATCCCCATCTTGATACCCCGGTAGGCAAATGAAAATTCATCGTGGCCCGTCATAATCACGAGCCTTACGGGCAGATTTTGCCTGCGGACAGTCTCGCACACATCAAGTCCGTTTCGCAGCGGCATACTGATATCCAGAAATGCAATATCCACCCTGTGGCAGCTCAGATACCGTTCCGCCTCCTCCCCGTTGCGCACGGCGGCGCATATCTCACAGCCGCAGCTTTCCCATGAAATAATATTCCTCATATATTCCAGAAAAATCAACTCATCATCCGCCAGCAACACCTGATACATCTGCACACCTCTTTTTACCTGCTCTCCTGCAGACCGATACATAGCCTGCAGATTCGGGATACATTCTCACACTTCTCTTTCACCGATCCGGCACATAGCCGCAGCTCCCACGGATATCCTCCGGTTTCTCTTTTTCACCGATCCGCCTCATGGCCGCAGCAATTCCGGCATCCTCATATTTCTTTTACTGCAGCCCGCTCCATCACGATCCGAATCACAATCGAGGTCCCCTGCGGACAGTCCTCCCAGGCCATCCCGCACCGGTCGCCGTAATAGATTCTCAGCCGCTGTGCAACATTCCTGATGCCAAACCCTTCCGAAGTCTGCCCGCTGCCGGAAAGGATATCGTAAAATCGTTCCTTTGACATCCCTGCCCCGTTATCCCGCACGCGGAGCAGCACCGTTTTCCCCTGCTGCAGAATCTCTATCTCAAGCGTTCCCTTACGGCCTGTCGGCTTAATTCCGTGATAAATCGCATTCTCGACCAATGGCTGGAGCGTCAGCTTGGGAATCTTTATATTCTCTGTCTTCGGATCCTTCCGGATCACAAAGTCCAGCGTGTCACGATAGCGGATCGACTGGATATCCAGATAATTCCGAATCTGCTCGACTTCCTCAGACAGCAGAATCCAGTCCAGTCCCTGATTCAGCACGTACCTGTAATATTCCGACAGCAGCTTCGTCATACGGCTGCCCTCCTCCGCCTTCCCCATCACGACGAGACAGTAGATCGTGTCCAGCGTATTATAAAGAAAATGCGGCTTGATCTGCGCCTGCAGAAGAGACAGCTTTAATTGCTCCTGCTGCTTCTTTTCCTCCAGCAGAAGTCCTACCAGTTCTTTATTATGCCCGGCCATCTCATTAAAACGTGTTACCAGCACCCCGATCTCGTCATTCTGAACCGGAATCTGAATCGGGGCAGGAAGCTGCTCCTGAAAATCTGTCATATGCTGCGACAACTGCTGCACCGGCTTCATGATCCGGACTACGATCTGATTGATGATCAAAAAGGTTAAAATCATAATCAGGATGCAGGCCATCATAATAATGATAATGGTATGCGTCAGCTCTTCCATCGCCTCCGTCATATCCGTAACGGAAATCATACTCCAGCCGTTTTCCAGCTCCATTTCATTTACATTGTGGCGGCGGTCCGTTTTCCAGTCCTCCAGCTTTCCATGCAATTCCTGCTCCGTCAGAGCCTCTCCCGAAGTACCGTACATCAGCATTCCCTGCTCATCATACACGTAAATTTTTTTTCAGAATCCGCTTTTTCTATGCTTTCAAAAATATCGCCCGTTTTTAATATAACATATCCCAGCCGTTTTCCGGTCGCAATTTCCACATACTGCTTCGCAAAAAAACAGCCCTCTCCCTTTATTTTGGAATCCGCTGAAATTTCTCTGAGCCAGCGTCCCTTTTTATCTACTCCCAGAGCTTCCATCTCGCTCAGAACCGGCTTTCCTTCCGTTCCCATAAAATAATTTTCCGTCCAGTTCTCATACCAGACAGTCCCGTTTTTCCATACTACCATTACCTGTTCCGCATTGTAAAAGGTAGTGAACGTCCCCACCATGCAATCATAAATCTTCCGCATCGTCGCATTGTTAATCAGGGGACATCCGTCCTCATCCAGATTCTCGGTTCCCAGCACCTCATTCAGAAATATAATGATCGTATTCACGCAGCTTTTTGTATTCTGTATCCGCGCTTCCAGCGTCTGCGCAAGTATCTCATCCTCATACTTAACCTGCCGGATCTCCGCATCTACTTCCCGTTTCCGGTATTGAACACCCAGAATAAACATGATTGCCAAAAGGAGCACAAGAAACGGAGTCAAAAATGAAATGCGAAGCTTATCCAGAATGGAAACAAATTTTCTGTCTCTTTTCATACACCCCTCCATGAACCGGAACTCCTCCTGCATCCGTACTGACAGCGTCAGTTCTTCATCCCGCTGATCGCCATAGACTCCGTAATCTGATTGCTGAAAAACAGATAGATGACCAGAATCGGAATACTCGCCATAATCATTGCCGCCCCGACTTCCCCCCACTGTGCCTGATACGCCGTCCAGAAATTCACGAGGCCGAGCGGCAGCGTCTTCAGATGATTCTTCGTCAGCATAATCAGGGCAAGGTTAAACTCGTTCCAGCAGCTCATGAACTGATAGATAACCAGTACTACAATCGGTGACTTCATCTGCGGCAGGATAATTTTGAAATATATTTTACCCAGATTCGCCCCGTCCATAAACGCAGACTCCTCCAGCTCCACAGGGATTCCCAGATAAAATCCGTAGAACAGCATACAGGCAAATGGAAGTCCCAGCGCCGTATACGGGACAATCACAGAGAGCAGGGAATTCGTAAATCCGAACTTCCGTACCGTTATCACAAGCGGAATCATAACGGCCTGGATTGGAATAAACATGCCCGATGAGACAAGGAAATGCAGAAATCCCGTCAGACGGTTCTTTACACGCGCAATCACGTAGCAGAACAAAAGCGCCGACAGCTCCACCAGAAAAATCGTGGCAGCCGCTACAATCATACTGTTTTTGAAATACGTCAGCACATCAAACTGCGTAAAAGCATTCACATAATTTTCAAACCGCCATACCTTCGGCAGTCCGAACGGATTTGTCACGAAAATTTCATTATTATCCTTAAAGGAATATAAAAACATCCACAGCAGCGGGTACAGGGAAATCACTGCGTAAAAAATCAGTACTACATACAGGATTGCTCTTTTTATCTTCTTCATTATTATACCTCAGTCATAGATCTTATCGTACCTTTTTGTCAATGTATTGATTACATACATGAGTCCTACACAGATGACAACAATAAACGCGGCGATCGCACTTCCATACCCGTAATCGTTTCTTCCCATCATCGCCTGATACATCATAATCGTCAGATTGTAAGTATAAATACCGGGACCGCCTCCCGTCATCAGATAAGTCGTATCGAACGCGCGGAATCCATTTGTCAGGCACATCACGACTGTGATGCGGATTGTCGGGGCAGCCAGCGGAACCGTAATGTGGAAAAATTTCTGAACGGCGGACGCCCCGTCAATGCTGGCCGCTTCATGATAAACCTCCGGGATGTTGCGAACTCCGGCGTAGATAATCAGCATGATATATCCCATGCCCTTCCACGATTCTACAAACGCTACAGCCAGCAGCGACGTCCATTTCTGATTCAGCCAGTTCTGGCTCCAGTCGATCTGCAGCAGCTTCGTCAACTGATTAATCAGGCCGTAATCTCCATTGTAAATCCAGATCCATAGCTGTGATACGACAGAGACCGAGAGCAGCACCGGGACAAAATAGACATTCCGGAAAAATACGGCTCCCCGGATTTTTGACTGCGTGAGCAGAAACGCAAAAAAGGTTCCCAGTCCTACCTGATAAATAACGAGAAAAACCGCGTAAACAATGCTGTTAATCAAAGAGGTATTGATTTCCCTGGAGGAAAAAAGCTTCCTGTAGTTCCCGGTTCCAAGGAACTCTCCCAGCTTTATCCCATTCCACTCGAACGTACTGTAATAAAAGGTCTGGAACAATGGGATGATGATAATGATACCGAATATAATCACTGCAGGCGCTGCGAACAGGATCAGCCATTTCCTGTTCTTTTTCAACAATGCTGAATTCATCTGTCAGATCCCCCTTATCTGCAAAATCTGTTTTACGCAATACGGCGGGAATCCCTTCCCGCCGCATCTGCTCCTGTATGTATCCTGTCCTTTCCTGCTTAAAACCCGCCCGCGGCAATATCGTCAATCAGCTCCTGTGCATCCGTATAGTTGCCGGATACCACCATTTCACATGCGTTATCAGCAGCAACCACGAAATCGCCATTGCTCAGATCGCCCGTGAAATTCGAAAAGGTCTGATAATTCCCATAATTTTCATAATAATCTGCGTATCCTTCTCCGCCCTGGAAATCAAAATCTCCGATTACCGTAGTCATATTGCCATTCACACCTGCGGACACACGCGTCCAGTATTCCATCTCAAGCCCAAGGTACGCAACGGTCGACGGATCCAGACCGCACGGAGGCTCCACATTGACCGAATACTTCGCTTCCGTCTGATAGCCGCCCAGCGCGTTCCAGCGCACATCTTCCTTCACAGCCTCATCCGCAAACACATTGTAATTGCAGTAATCAATCTTATCTCCCATGCCGTCGGCTTCCAGCGTCAGGAAGAACCATGCACCGGAGAGGAAATATCCTGCTTCGCCGGAATACATCATCTCGTAAGCCTGCTGGTAATTCGTCGACAGTGCGCCTTTTCCGAACGCTCCAAGATTACCGATCTCAACAAATTTTTCCGCTCCCTTTCGGAAAACCTCATCGGTGATCGCCGCATTTCCGTCATTCACAGCGTCGAGGCCTGTCGGCTCTCCCTCCGCGATACACGCCAGAGAGTACAGGGATGTAGCCGGCCATTTTTCGGCAGCGAACAAGGCCACCGGCACCTTGCCTGCTTCCTTCAGCACCGTAATCGTTTCCTTGAATTCCTCGTAATTCGTGGGCTCGCTGATTCCAAGCTCCTCGAATGTCTCCTTGTTGTACCACAGAAATCCCAGATTGCTCACCTCACAGCCAAAGCCGTACTGATGTCCGTCATCGGAGATTCTCGCTTCCTTCGCCGCTGCTCCGTTGCTGAACAGATCATAAAATCCTGTTTTTTCTACCTCTTCATCCACCACATACAGGCTGCCCTCTTCTTTCAGCGTCTGATATACATCGGAAGCATTAATTTCAAAAATATCCGGGAGCTCCCCTACTGCCGCCCAGGTACGCAGTGCAACTCCATCCGAATCCGTCCGGTGCTCCATCGTAAAGGAAAGATTCGGATACTTTTCCGTCATTTTCCGAATTGCATAATCCAGATTATCCTTATCGGAATCCGCATAATAGCGATATACAGTTAAATCCGCATCTACATCCTGGCTGACATAATCATATCCGAACGGATCCTTCGGCTCTGTCCCCTCCTCCGCCAGTACAGGAAGCGCTGTACCCAGTGCCATGACGCCTGCCATCATTACTGCCAAAAGTCTTTTTTTCATGTTACATTTCCTCCTTCTCCTGTATCACCTTTTTAATAGTTTCTGCAACAATTTCCCTCCGGTCACACCGTTCAAAAGCAAAATCCGCCGGATATTCCTTCATCTCGCTCCACGGGATGCTTCTCAGCACAGGCTTCAGGATCTGTTCAACCGCAATCCGGTGAAGAATGCTCCGGACTCTGAAATCAAGATCATACGCCAGTGAATCATCGAGCGACTGGTAATACAGTTCCCCGATCGAACGTGTCACCTCCATCGAAATCTTCTGCTCGCGCTCGTGGCTCCATCCCTTCTCCAGCTCGTACCGCAGCTTCATCCACCTGGAATCCGCCGCCGGAACTACGATTCCCATACGTCTGGCATCCTTGTAGGTCCACAGATTCCACGAAATCCCCCGTTCCTCGCAAAGCCTGACATTATGTTCAAGCAGCAGGCTGTAAAACGGCTCCTGATTTTCCAGAATCTCATACCCGGACTCCCCGCACCAGATCGGCCTGTTCAGCCTCTTCGTATGATTTAACTGCCGCTCAAAGATTTCCGTGAAAATTTCCATCCGCCTGCCGTCGTCCATCGTCGGATCCAGTACGTTTTCTTCCAGCACAAACGGATAAAAATGGACGGTATAGGCGATCTGCGACTCCTCGCGTACCTTAAGCGGGGTAAAATCCCGGCCGAAATCAATGCCCTCCAGGAAAAAGATATGATCCTTATCATACCTGCGCACCGCAGAGATCACCCGGTCATAGAATCCATTAATCTGCTTCGCGCCAAGCCCGTACGATGGCTCATTGATCACATCATATCCGACAATCCACGGATTATCCGCATAACGCTTTGCCAGCTCCTCCCACAGCCATACCACCTGATCCTGAAAACAGCGGTAGCTCCAGAACAGCGCCTGCCCCGTAATATTATCCGAGTGCCAGTCCGTATTCTGGGAACCCGGAACCGAATGCAGATCCAGAATTACATACATCTCATTTTTAACACAGAGCTGCACGACGCGGTCCAGCCGTTCAAAGCCCTTCTCCAGAAAAACTCCCGGATTTGCGTCGTCCATAAAGTGATGATATCCGAACGGAATGCGGATGCTGTTTGCCCCCAGACTTTTGATATACTGAATATCCGTCTCAGATACCATGTTAACCAGCAGGGCTTCCTGCCACTCCTCCGTGCATTCCCTGCCGTATACCTCTTCAAATGCCTCAAGTATCATGGAATTGGTTCCCGGAAAACCGAGCATGAAGTGCTCATAATTCATCCACGAGCCAAGCGCCCATCCCCTGAGTACGACTTTTTTGCCGTTCCGGACAAATCCGTCCCCCCGTACCTGTATAAAATCTTCTCTCATCACGTCCCTCCTTCTAAATAAAAGTATAAAAAAAATAGTGCTGGATCACAATGTAAAATCTGCGTCTGATTTTGTAATATCTGTACATTTTATTTCCTGTTTTTCCACTCATTTATGCATAATAACAATTCCAGTATGAAGATTTGCCCTGTAGTATATGTAATACTTCTTTCTTGCAGGGCAATGGATGGGTGAAGGCAGCATATCGTATGTTCTTCAAATTACAATATTTCTTTACTGTCTGGTAAAATGAGTATATAATAGATATTAATATAGGGATATAATATGTTTACCCGGGCAGCCGGGGGACGTGCTCTCACCCATTCCGAAATCCTGGCGGAAGGTGGTGATTATTATGACTACATATGAGGAATTAAGTCTGATTGTAAGCGTTGCTCTATTGATCGTGACCATTCTGAATCTGAAAAATAAGAAATAGCCGTCCCACTCCTCACAAAAGTAAACGACTATTTCTTATAGTTTAAAACTTATTCACCGGGATGGGTAGCGCACACTACCTTCCGGCTGTCCTGTTAAACATATTATAGTACCGGAAAAGAGATTTGTCAAACACAGAAAACTGTAACTATTAGAGAATTTTTAGAGATTTGCATGGTAATCTAAAAGAAAAGCCAAGGATATTTTATGCGTATATTATTAGTTGAAGATGACGATGCGCTGAGCCGCTCCCTCTCGATGATGCTGGGACAGCAGGGCTTTGATGTGACGGTGTGTCATGACGGCGAGGAAGGTCTTTTTTATATTTTGGAAAACAGCCATGATCTGGTGCTGCTCGACCGGATGCTGCCGTCGCTTGACGGCGTCGCGGTTTTGCAAAAGGCCCGCGCGGCGCACTGCACGGTTCCGATCATTTTTCTGACCGCGCTCGGCAGTCTCGAGGAACGCATCACGGGACTTGACTGCGGCGCAGACGACTATATCGTAAAGCCCTTCGCGTTTGAAGAGCTGATGGCGCGGATCCGCTGTATCTGCAGGCGGCCGCAGCGTCTGACCGATATCGACCGGATTGCCTTTGGTGATCTGTCCTACGATCCGGAGCAGCATACGCTGTACTGCGGCGCTAATTCCTGCACCTTATCGCACCGGGAGGGAGATCTGATGGCCCTTTTCCTCAAAAATCCCGCGCAGACGCTTCCGCGCTCCGTGATCCTTCTGCGCGTCTGGGGGCCTGACTCCGAAATCGAGGAAGGCAACCTCGACAATTACATTCATTTTGTACGGCGCAGGCTGCGGGCGGTCAGAAGCCGCCTCGAGCTGAAGACGGTACGCGGCGTCGGCT
>Ga0129308_1003405_pt1 | contig 11467 bp, 19 predicted proteins | sample L827metagenome_FD_94440 | JGI IMG/M metagenome (GOLD analysis project Ga0129308, IMG submission 94440) | Ring-tailed lemur group fecal microbial communities from Wisconsin, USA - L827 metagenome | ecosystem: Host-associated > Mammals > Digestive system > Large intestine > Fecal | place: USA... | reverse complement strand
AGGGCAGCCAGGTCCTTTTTTGTGCCACTTGTGTCGAGCTTTGTCGCAATACGGATTGTTCCGTCGGCCATTATGGTTCACCGCCTTCCGTGAATAAACTTTCAAATTCATCGATTTCCCTTTGTTCTTCTGCCGTCGGCACATATTTCAGCGCAACGGCCTGCTGTGCGTCCAGGATTCTTCTGCGGCTCTTTGCGTCCTTGATGTCGGATATATCATAGGTCCGAAGCTCTCTGACGCGGGACAACACACAGTACTCTGTGAGGCCGCTCAGAAGCGTGTAATACTGCCAGAAGTGCATATCGGTTTTTGACAGGTCGATATGATAATCCGACATAAACGATGCCGCAATATATTTCTCGTCCTGCTGAAAATCCATGTCCTTTTGACGCGCCTGGTGTCGCGATTGCTCTTCACCGCAGGACAGGTACAGCGATGCAATCCGTATAAAATCCTCATAGTGGCCGTCCGGAACAAAGCCAAACAGCAAATAGATTATTGCAAGCGCCCGCTCCTCATCCGTTATATTCGGATCGTCCGCAATGGCCAGGCATTTCAGTCCTATGCGGTAATCTGTATTGATCGGATATTGAACGCCTGCAATCTCAGCGCAGGTAGGGAACGTCATTTCAACACGCCGCTCTCTTTTTCCCCATACTTGTTTTCAATTCTCTTCTTGATCCCTTCCGCATTTACCTGCATCCGATCCAAATGAGACTTCCCATCCTCGCCAGGTGTGCTGAGAGCATCGAACAAGTCGTCAAACATGCTGATATAGTTCGTAGATCCAAATACCTTGTCGCAGCCGCCTTCGCCCAGGAACTCATCGATCGCAGCGCGCATGGACGTAAAGGCCTCACTCCTTGCCTTTGCTACCGCCAGCTCGTTTGCGGAGAAGATATCATCCTTGCCTTTGTGATCTTCCCGCCTGCCGATTACGACCAGCTTCTTTTGAAGCGTCTCCTGGGCCTTTTTCACACCATCATAGGCTCTTTGGAGCTTAAACGGGAGATCGACGTCCTCCATATCAAAGGTAATCACATCGCCGTTGTCGTTCACTTCGATTTCGTACAGGTCCCTACGGTGAATTCTCAGTTTTTCCATGAATATCCTCCTTTTTAACGCTACACCCCGGATAACCAATCCGGGGCGTAGTCATTCAATCTCAGGTTGCGGCCGTAAATGTGGGAGAGCCGCTGGTGATGGTTGCGGTCCCCTGCTCGGAATCGCCCATAAAGTTGATTGTGAAATTCACAGGAAGACTGCCGCCTGCGTCTCCGCCGAAATCATCAATCTGAATGGAAACATGCTGCTTCTCCGCGGCATAGGCCCCACTGGTTGTGTCCTTGTCGTAGATGTATACAAGCAGGATATCCGATTCCGAATCCGCGCCGACGGCCCTGCTCTTCCGGAGCCCATCCACATACTCGAAAATAGGTTCACCTGCATAGGCAGACATGGCGCCGTTCATTGTGGGCGCATAGCTGTCCAGCGTGGTCGTGGCGCTGTCCTCATCGATATACTGCTCGCTGTTGCTCTCTGCGTTATAGGTGATGGTCTGGCTCGTGATGCCCTTACCCATGCGGGCCCATGTGGGACTTGTTTCGCCAGGGCTCGTGTTCAAAAACGAGGCGAACAGACTTCTTTTAATTTTTTCCATGTCTTTTATTCCTCCCAATCATAGTGATAATGAAATGACGCGGTAAGCTGTACCATGTACATGGCCAGCCCTTCCGCGTCCGCGTCATATAAAGTGCCGTTCTGCGCCTTGATCGTCTCCTCGTCCTGGTCGACGTTCCCGAATTTCGGCGCGGCGCCAGTCGTGCTCTGGCTTTGGACCCATTTCTGAAAATCCATGACCCAATCCGCATTGAGCAATGCGCCAGCGTCATCTCCTGGCGCTTTTGAGAATACCGTGTACAACGCAAAGTTGTACTGATTATTCAGGATAACCTCCCCATCAATAAATTCCGTCTTGCTAATCTCCTGCATTCCGGACGGGAAGATGCCGAAGTTTCCGGGAATCTGGTCCGTGAAATCGACCTGCATGCCCTCAAGAGAAGACGCGCCGGGGAAGGTTTTCAGCCAGGCGCGAAGCCGTTCAATATCGCTCATGCGCCGCCTCCTGTATCAACAAATTCTTGCAGCTCCTGTACAATTGCATCCTTTTCCGCGGCAACAAGCCACCGGTCCCAATATGGGCCAGCCTTCGGATGAAATGTCGTCGTATAATGAAGCGGCTTATTCGTAGCAACCCTCGGCGCTTTCCCCACCATGACCTTTCCAAAATATTGGTATCTGCTGTATCGGCCAAGAATTGTAATTTCATCTGGACCCGTGATTCGTTTCCGCCTGGTGGACAGAGTTCCGGTGAGATATGGCATATATCTCGTGATCCGCCTGTTTACAATGTTGGTGAGCTGTTTCTGGACAGCCCCGTTTTTATCGAGGCCCTTCTTTCTTAAAAGCTCCTGAACCGGCTCCATATTGTAGACAGTCGTTACCTCAACCTTCATCCTCCGGCCTCCACATGGACGAGTTTGCCGTTCCAGTATTTCGGATCGACATATTTCACGACCACAAGGCCGGAAACCTTCGACGGGATGAAATCGGCCCAGCTCTCTCTCGTGGAAATTTCGGGGCCAACTCCAAGGAAAACCTTGTCGCCGACAGCAAGAGGATTCTCCCCGCACGGGATTACCAGCAAGAAACTATTGACCTCTGTGCTGCCGGTGTTGGCAATGTCTTGCGTTTTCTTGAAGTCGAGAAACGCGCCGCGTTCAATGAGCCTGCGCGTATAGTACCCATCTCCCTTTCTGTGGTAGATTGTGACAGTCTGATTGCAGAGCCGATAGTCGACCGGACATGTGTTCCGAACTGCAACCATACTCAGGCCCCCCGGTAAATATCCAGATACAAGCAGGCGCATCGGTATAGCTCCTGTGCCTGCCCCTTTGCCGATAAATCAGCGGCGCTTGTTGTATTGCCGTAGCTGACAGACACGCTTCCAATGCTGGCAGACGTTACGGACCCGGAGGAGCCGCTTTGCATTGTCTCAAAATAATACAAGGCGTCAGCCATTGCGCAAATCGCCATATCCTCGCTGTCCAGCTTTGGAGATTCCACGGTGTAAATGCGCTTGTACCGCGCCAGTACCGCCGCGGCCCTTCCGGACATTCTATCGAAATCCGCCGCGGGGATAGAATCCCCGCGGTAAATATCTACATAGAATCCATAGTCAGCCAACGTCAACCTCCTTGTCCTTGCTGCGTTGTAACTTTCGGCGCTGTCTGGATGCCCTTCAAAACTGCGGCCTTGAGCGTATTTTTGAGAACGACACCGGCTACAAGCTCGACTTCGCCGGTTTTCACTGCGCCAGGCGCGTTCATATCCGGCATGTAGGAATTGATTACACTGGTGCCGGTCGGGCTGATGCCATGGAAGCCATCAAGGCCAAGGCTTACGGCATAGATCGCGGACGTGCCCGCCGCAGTCGTCGTTGCCGCTTCGTCCGCGATGACGTCAACCGTTGCGGTCCCATTGTAATACTTGCCAGCGTCCATCAGCGGGATACCGTTGTAGGTTTCCACATAGCGACCGAAATCGTCCTTTGTGCGCTCATAGTAGCCCGCGCGTCTGGCGGCTCCACGAACGCGCGTGAGCATTTTGGAGTTCATCAGAAGCATAGACGGCGTGCCGTCCAAAACCGTCAGGAACGAATCCAGTTCGTCCAGAAACGCATTACAATTCGAATCCAGCTCCGCCGCCGTGGTCAAAGAAACGCTCGATGTGATTTCAGAGGAAGTTCCGGAGAGGAGTTTTCTCAGGCCGTCGAAGGTTCCGGTGGTGTAGCCTGCGCCGGTCGTTGCCGACGTTCCGTTGATCACACAGTTGTGGAAGAAGTTCGCGGTCGCTTTAATTTTCTGCTCCGCCTGGAATGCGAGCTCATTGACTGCGCCGGACGTATTCTGCAACACACGGTCTACCTGGAACGAGCCGCCCATGATAATGGCGTTCGTGGTCTTTTTTACCCGTTTTGCTTCGTTCGCGGTATATTCCGTGTTGATGGTCCGCACAGCGGCAGTGCTCGGCGTCTGTAGCTGGATATAGCCATACGTCAGGGTAGAACCGCCTGTGCCGGGGGAAATAGAATTGTCAAACGTGAGACGGTCCAACAGCAGGGAGCTGCGGCGGAACATATCAATGATCTGCTGGTCGACCTTGTCGGCCATGCCGACTTTTGCTTCTGCGAGAGTAATTGCCATTTTTAATTATTTCATCCTTTCTGATATCGTTCTTCGAGCGCGGAAAGAAGGGATTCCGGCTTACTCGGATTTCCCGTGTTTGCACGCCCGGTTCCGGACGCAAACGGCGGCGGCGTCCCTTCCTCTTCAAAGAGATAGGGACTTTCTTTTTTCAGCGCCGCAAGCGCGTCCAAAATGTCTTTTCCTTGATTTTTGCTTCCTTTCAGGGTATCGACGTCCAGCAACGCCGAGATCGCTTTGACATTACGGCCCTTCGCGGATGTAATCGCATCCTTCAGCGCTCCGGAAAATTCCATCTCCGCCAGCTTTGCCGTGTATTCGCTTTCCTTTTTGCTGAGGTCGCCCTGCAGCTTGGCGATTTTTTCTGTCAGGTCCTTCACGTCTACACCCTCGAACGCTTTCAGACCCTCTTTGGCAACTCTGAGCTGTTCTTTCACGGACTCATAATCCGCATACGGAGTTTTGGCCGCTTCGATGTCCCGGCCGTTTTCCGCCATAATTTCGTCGATAATCTCCTTGCTGAGCGGCTGGTCACCGACCTTGAAGTTCTGCAAAAATTCACGTTTCATGTATGCTCCTTTCTGCGCTACGCTTATTTTTACGAGGGTCGCGTCCTCCTGCGCTTGGCCTTTTTACGCCTTGCCACGGCAAAATGGTATGAAAAAAGCAACTGCCCCGAATTGGGGCAAGCTGCTCTAGTCAACAACTCCCTATCCATCTATTCTAAAACATCAATACTGCGAATCTCACTTGTGAATAATTCGACCCTGCCAATGATAACGCTCTCCGGGTCTGGCTCATTGTCTAATTCGGAGATATACCCAAACAATTCCCCTGTGAAAACTTCTCCATCATTCATTGTGGCTTTTACTTTCTTCCCGCTGTTATTTCTGTAAAATTCGCTATATTCCATTTGTTTTCCTCCCTCGCAGGCACAACATGAGTGCCTTTTCTGCCATAATGGATCGTAAATCTTCTTGTTCCGGATTCCTCTCCAGACTTCGGATCGATTGCTATTCCGATAACCTCATCTGCCATAACAACCTCCTTATTAGACCACGCCCCACCTCTGCTGAAAACTGGTTCGCCTGTCCCATGATATTTCTCAACCAAGTCTTGCGCAAAATCGAGATTACCATAGATATAACTTTTCCCTTGAATGTATCCAGCAGATTCTTTGATGTGTTTGTTCTGATTTCCGGGATTCAGCCGTTTGGTTGTTTTATCGGAACGGATCAGCAGTAATGCTCCTTCTTTTCTTTGATTATAGTCCAGCTCCTTTTGCTTTTCAAGCTGTCTTGCAGCATTCACCGCCGACATGGCCCGTTTTCTCCCGAAGCCAGGAACCTGTGCCCTTTGCCGCTGGCTCCGAAGGCCCGTTTCCTTGGTAAACCGATTATACTCTTGATTCAAAATCTGTAGTTTGATCTGGTCCTGCTGCAGCTTTTCCTGATCCCCGGTTTCCCCGTCTATCAGTATTTTCCGCTTCTGCTTCCGGATTTCCCGTTCAAGCTTTCTCTGGCGCTGCGTCGCTTCATATACCGTGTAGTGCCGGCCATTATAATGGATTCCTTTCTCATTATTCTTCCGGAACTCTTCCAGCTCGCGATCTGTGTATTGTGGTGCGTTTACGCCGAGGATGATCGGAAACGCGGTATGCCCGCAGTTCAGTGTCCCGATCCGGCGCACAAGCGAGTTGTTCAGCGCCTTGTAATCAGCGTCGCTGTACTGTTTGCCCTGTATTGGTTCATGGTCTGGGGCAGATGCGGCATGGGCAGAAATCTCCCAGCCATTGCATCCGAAATCATCATGATTCTGTTTCGCAATCTGCTCTTGCATCATTCCAAGGGCAGACATGACGCTGACGCGGACGGCGGATTCTGCGGATTGGTGATAGCCGCTTGCATAATCAATGCTTTGTATCCCATATTCCGCAAGGTTTTTTGTCGCCTGCCGGATCGCCGTTGTATAATCGGCGGCACCTGTGGAAACCTTCATAAATGCGAAATCAACGCAGCTTTGATAGGCCTGCTGCAGCGGAAGCGATTTCCCGTATGGATCAACCATACCAAGCGTTTGCGTGATATTGGTTAAATCATCTTTCGCCAGAACAACTGCGGCGCTTACAATCTGCTGAATTGCCGTGTTATTCTCGAACGGGATCCCCGCCGAAGTTGGAAGCCTGTCCAAATCGTACCGGTAGCCGACCCCCGCCGATTGCGTAAGTAAAGCAGAGATGTCTTCCGAGGATTTCCCAAGCAAAGCCTCCAGCTTCTTTTTGATTTCCGCTTGGGAATATCCCATATTCTGCAGCCGCCATATCTGATACTGGGCGGTACTGGTTAATTGCCCCGCCTCGGATATCCTTCGTGCAACGTCCTTCAAAAGAAATTCAACAACGGGATCAAGCAGTGTCTCTGCTCTATCCCGTAAATAATCGATCTGTTCTGCAGAAAGCATTACATTTCAGCACCTTCAATATCCGGCATATACCGTTTCCGGACCGCTTCCAAATCTGCCGGTGTCTCTGCTGGCATATTGAAACGCCACGCCAGCGCAATCTCCGGCTTTAACATGCCAGACGCCACCATGTTTTTGTAATCTTCCCACGTCTTATCTTCGTCATATAAAATCCCGTTTCCCCAATCGATGGAAACATCATCCTCTGACAAATCGTGTGCACCCGGGATTTTGTACATCCTGCCGAGCTTCCCGCACAGGACCAGCGTTTTCTTGACGGCTGTTTCCCACATTTCCTGCAAGTCGATGATCGTCAAGTTGTAATCTCCGGCACTTGACGTGATCTCGGTTGCTGTCCGCTCTTCCGCCTCGACCTCCGAGAGGAGGCCGCGCTTTAGCCCGATCACACTCTCCACATTTCTCAGATATTCTTGCTTTCTGGAGAGGAATGATTGCTCTCGAAGGTCCGGAGAAAAGATCGTAATTCCGATGCTTTCAGGATCATCATCCAGGCCGGTAAATAGATGGTCCCGCAGAAGCCGGGTCCCGTTTTCGTCTCGCTTCAGCATATCTGCGCTCGTGATAATGCGGCTCTCTCCCCTGGAGAATTCTCCGTTGATCTGAGCTTCGTTGATGTTTATGTTGTGGATGAGGCCAACTGCGGCGGCATACACCGAAATACCGTCATTGCTGCCATCCACGCAGTTTGCCAGCGGCACCTTCAGCATGACAGCGCCAAGAGAATGCATCGGTTCCCGATATCGATATACGGGCTGAAGCTCCGCATACTGCGACAATGTATTCAGGCTGACCGGCATTCCGATATTTCCACCGGTCATAGATTTATACAGGGTGTTCTGAATCGTCAGATACCCGTTTGCGTCAACTGTCCTGCGTTCCAGCAGCGTATAGTATGCGCCGCCTGATGTCGTTTTTTCAATTGTTCCGATATCTGTCATTTCGCCGTTCGCATCGCGCCCAAATACCAAGATATTGTTTCTGGGGATTGTCACGAACAAAAAGCCGCCCCGTGTTGGGACAGGCTTCACAATGCATTCTCCACCAATCAGGGCCATCTGCATTGCGTTTTTTCTTTTTTCTCCAACGGCGTCAAGGACTGTTTGTGCAAACTCATCATCGGAAGCCGCAGAATATTCGCCAAACATTGTTTTTGTCAGTTTGTTGACAACAACATACGGGATTCTTTGGCACGGATCCTCTTTTTCGCTCTTATTTTGGTTGTAATACAGACCAAACCAGTCTGCGATTGCCTCAGTCATTGCCCTGGAGGTGCAATCCTTTGCCCCAAATGCATCCTCGTAGTTATATGCTATATTCCTGTTTAAAACTGCTGAAAGCATGCTCACTGGTTATCGCCCCCGGTATTTATTACAAGTCTGCGATGCGATTTGATCCCATATTGCAGCCCGTCAATATATGATTTTAGCCGCTCGTTCTCTTGTTGGATTTTCAAGAGCTGCTTTTTCAAGCGCTCATTTTCCTCGTATACCGTTTCCTTCGCCCATGCAGGCAGATACCTTTGCATCAGCCAACGTTTGAAGCTACTCATTGGCCCCTCCGTTTCCAGATTCTATTTGTCGCGTATCTTACCGCGTCAATATGGTGATTGTTAATATCCGGATATCCATCGAGGATTTCCCCTGTCTTTTTGTCTCTTTCATATTCATATTCCGCGAATTCCTTCACGGTATCAGGGCAGCGTACCGGGTCGATCACAATCTTCTCCAGGCTTTGCAGCCATTTCATGGAGTAATTCACGCTTCCTGGTCCCTTTTCTGCCCCGCGGCAAATGATTCCGTAGCCTCTATAATCGGATACGCTCTTCTCCTCCGCACTGTCCGCAATAACCAATTCGTCTTGTGTAAGCCGGGTTTTGACCAGCTCTGCGGTTTCACGATTGCTTGTTTTTCTACGAGTCAGTTCATCGAACAAGTACAGCGTCCGCCTCGGCGCATCGTAATGTACGTGGTTCCAGGCCCACGGGTCCGGATACCAGCCCCAGTCCACACCGGACGCTATGTGGTCGAACGTCTGAATGTCGGAATCTGTGATTTCCCGGATGTCCAAGTTATCAAAAACGGCTGTCCCGCAGCCAACGACCTCTCCCAAATATTCATGTCTGTAGTTGATCTCTTTTGTATTTTTCAGATGCTCCGCATCTGCCAGAAACCTAGGCCCAAGCCAAGTCTCCGGGGCAGTCAGGTAGGTGCTGTGGTGCACCATTTTCCCCGGTTTGCGCTCCAGCGCGTATTGATTTGCCCAGTGCCGCGCCATAGCGGGCGGATTAAAAGACTTGAAGCAAAAAGAAAATGATCCGCCACGGAAAATAGACTGTTCTACATTTCGGACCTGTTCCGGTCCGTCAAATTGGTCCAGCTCCTCAAACCATCCGATCCCAATATATCCAAAAGGCACTTTGATGGATTTCAGCTTTCCTGGATCGTCCAAACCGAAAAACATAATCTTTTGTCCTGTCGGGATGTATATGCATTCCATTGGCGACACCGTACAGCGAAATAATCGCTGCAGCCCAAGCGAAGCTATCGCCCAGCAGATTTGCGCATAAACTGAAGTTCTGAGCGTATTTGCAACTCTCCGCATAACAACCGCATGACAATCCGGATGCTTTATTAGCAAGAGAACAATTTCGATGGAGATATATGAGGATTTTCCTCCGCCACGACCACCCTTCGCCACAAGCTCGTTGATCTCCTCAGACTTAACTGCCTTGTGCGGCCCCGCGAATACAGGAGATATCAAATCAGACAATTTACAGGTCGTCAATGATCTGTACCCCCTCCGACAATGATTTTTCAGCTCGATCAAAAAGGCCAAGGTGTTTCGCCAGCATTTCTAGTGCTTTCAGTTTGTTCGAATATTTCAGCTCCGATTCGGAGAAATCCTTTGCAGGCGCGAATGCCACCTTACCCAACTCCGCAACAACCATATCTTGCGTAATTTCTGTCCGTTTTTGCCGATCTCGGTTAGCCTTAGAAATGGCTTCTTGAATTTCAGGTTTTTTTAGGTTTTCCGCCCCGATCTGCCCGGCTGTTTTTGGCTTATACCCAGCCCGAATAGCGGCTTGTGTGGCATTTAAATCCACCAAATATTCTGCTACAAATCGCTTTTGTTTTTCTGTTAATGCCACGATCACCACCATCCAAATAGAGCGGCAGGACACCACAGGAGAAAGATGGTGTCCTGCCTATAAAAATCAAGGCCCGTTACTGGTACCGCCACGGAGCCGGGCGGCGAAGAAAGAAGGTGTCGTCAGGTCGGTGACCTTTTGACGCTATCAGTATAGCATAAACCAAGCGGACAAAACGGACAAGTTATTCCGGCGCCCCACATTCAGCGGCCAAGAATCTTGTAAGGCGCTTGCGTACTCCGTCGCCCGTGTTGCCACCGCCCAGCTTCCACGCGACTACATGCCATGGTAAAAAATCCAAAAAACGGTACTTGATAATCAACCGCATCTGCGGATCATCCACGGAGCAAATATAGCGCAGGATAGATGCTCTTTCGCGTTCCGCTCTGGCCCGCATAAGATCAAGCTGCCGGGACTGCTCCGCAATCTCAATTTTTACATTCTCCCCCGCTCGCAGATCACTGCCACCGGACGGAATCCCCGATATTTTCGACGCGCCAGGCTCCGCTTTTGTTCGCATAATGTTGAGCCGTGCTTCGCTGTCTGCAATATCACGTTCCAGCCAATACAGCCTTGACAGTTGCTTCGATGTCATGCTATCCTCCAATCTCGTAAAGTCCGTGCGCCTCCAATGCGCAATACGCCGTCAACGTGATTCCAATTATTACCGTGCACAGATTGATGAGCACGATTGTTTTGTTGAGCTTGTCCCAATCGCCCGGCTTTAAGGAGTAGCGGATCATTGCTCCGAATAGAGCGATCCATGCCACGCCAAACGCCGCCGCTATGTAGATCAAAAATGCATGCACAATATCACCTCTCCGGCAATCCGGCACCGGACCACCGTCTCCGCGTCCACGGACGGCGCCAGTTCCAGCTTATTGATAATCTCCGCAAGGTCCATCTTGTCTATGATCTCTGCGCCATAGACCTTACCGTATGCCTTCTTAACTCTCATATTTGCCCACCTCAGTAGACGCGAACATATCAGGATTGTCCGTCACGATCATGTGGAGGACGTGGGCCAGTTCGTCAACGCGCTTTTCGTCGTGTTCCCGATAACCAAGAAATTGAAAAGCTGCGTGAAGCAGTTCATGGAAGAAGTCAGCCTCCATTTTAGAAGGGGCCTGTGGGCTTACCCTGATAATCAAATCCTCATAGAGAATTTCAGCGGAAACATTATTGATACCGAGATCCAGCTTGTCCGTGATCTGTACAGTGTAGGTTTTGCCACCCACTTTAAGCGTTTTAGGGAGCTTCATGTTGTTTCTCCTTCCTTATTCTGCTTGCCGTTTTCCGGTACTTCTGCGGCAATGGGAAAACGGTTATCAGCGTATCGTTGTGGAAGATATAGACGTTATCGCAGTAAATCCGAACATTGTTGGCCGTCTGCTGCTTCCAGTACAGAGAGGCTATGTATCGGTGCAAGCTGCCGCTTGTTTCGCTATGTCGAATACCAAACTGAAGGGCCTTCTCAGCGTTCTTCTCAGAAATGCGCCTAGGTATTCCAAGACGTTCTTTTGTCCTTTTGGCCGCATGGTTTGTAACATGAACCACTTTTTAATCACCGTCT
>Ga0129308_1003404_pt1 | contig 11471 bp, 9 predicted proteins | sample L827metagenome_FD_94440 | JGI IMG/M metagenome (GOLD analysis project Ga0129308, IMG submission 94440) | Ring-tailed lemur group fecal microbial communities from Wisconsin, USA - L827 metagenome | ecosystem: Host-associated > Mammals > Digestive system > Large intestine > Fecal | place: USA... | reverse complement strand
TTTCTGTTTTTTCATTACAGACAGCTATGTTTGCAGCTTTTGGAAATAATGCAGTACAACAAAGAATGATGAATATATCAACAGGATTTGGTGTTTTTTTAATTATTGTTGTTATGGCATTATTTATGATAATACATGGGAGGCACTCTATTAAGAAAATTCAGCGAGAAAATCAACTAAAATAAAAAACAGAGGATTTTTATCCATACAGTGACTTGGAAACTATTGAGATTGATACAAGTTCATTAAGATTTTATCAATATATTCTTAGATTGGAAATTTGGGAATAATGGTAAAAAGCAATTACTGTCAATGTCATAGAAAATCAAAAAGAACCTGTAATACTATAAAACTACTCAAAATTAAAATAAGAGTAGTTTTTTTGTTTTGCTTTAGGAATCAGAGCAGATAAGCAAATTTAATCTATAAAGACTGCCACAATCCTTGGCTAACCCAGACCTCATTGGCTATTTTATCTTAATCTCTCTTGTCGCGATTTATTATTCAAAACCAAACAGGCAATTAAAAAACGGTAATTGCTTACCGTTAGAGAATCATCTGCAGTCCAAAATAGCCTAAAACAATAATACCTAAAAGAATACGATAGTAACCAAAGGCTTTAAAGTCATTCTTTTTAATATAATTTAAGAGGAAGCGGATCGCTATAATTGAAACAACAAAAGCGACTGCCATGCCCGTCAATAGAAAAATGAGTTCCTGAGATGTAAAACTCAATCCAAATTTCACGATTTTTAAAAGACTTGCGCCAAACATGACTGGAATAGCCAGGAAGAAAGTAAACTCTGTCGCTACTAAACGGCTTGTGCCTACTAACATGCCGCCTAAAATCGTTGCCCCGGAACGGGAAGTCCCCGGAATCACAGCCAATACCTGAAAAACACCAATGGCAAAGGCAATGCGGTAATTCAAAGAAGAAAGTTTTCTTACTTTAGCGTGACTGGCAACATTACTCTTTTCAATCCAGATAAATAAAATACCATAAATGATTAACATCAGGCTGACAACAAACCAGTTATTAAAATGTGCTTCAATAAAATCATCAAACAGCAGCCCAACAATCATGGCTGGGATACAGGCAAAAGCAATTTTAAACCAGAGCTGGAATTTATCCTCATCACAAAATTTATACCAGAGATATAGAAAATAGTCTTTGATTCTTGACAGCGTTCCCTGATTTGGCAGACGCTCAGGCATATAGACTTCACGCCGAAATACAAATGGCCATAGCTTTTTAAAATATAAGACCACAACAGCCATGATTGCCCCCAATTGAATCACGACTAAAAACATCTGCATAAACGCATCACTGACATTCAGCTTAATAAATTCATCCACCAGAATCATATGCCCAGTCGAACTGATTGGCAGCCATTCTGTAATACCTTCCACAATACCTAGAAAAATAACCTTTAATAATTCAATCCAATCCATTTCATATCACCTCATCCTTGAATAGTTCAGTTTATGTGCTATCTGCCTTCCATATGTCTGGCCCGATAGAACATTTCAATCATCTCGTAGATCAAAAGCACAGAAAATTTTCCAATATAAGAATCATTTTCCCGACCTACAAGGATGGTTTTATCGACCTGATTTTTATTTGCCCATTCTTTATCCTGAGTAATTACAATTTTCTTAGCAGGACTGTTTTTAAAATAAGTCATCGCCTCCTGCTTTAAGCGAAAATAATTACCCGTAATCGTGGTCAGAATAATTAAATCATTTTCTGTGCTTTCCTGCAACAATTCTAACTGCATTTTTTCACTTGTTTTAACAATGACGTCTTTATGTTGCTGGGAAAGCGTGATCTGAAGCTGAGAAGACAGGCTCTGACCAAAATTATAGCCAATAAAGATTACTCGCGATGCCTGATCAATATAATCAACGATTTCTTTAATATCTTGAGAAGAAACCGTCCTGTTGGTATCCCGCAAGTTGGAAACAACTGCCTGAAAAAAATCATCCTTCAGCTGTTCAAGCTCAACATAAGGATATTTATCCACAGGCTCCTGTCCAAAATGAATGGGTTCACAGCGCTCAATCTCATCCAGCGCATAGATGACATCCTGTTTAAAATCATTAAAGGAAGGATAATTTAATTTACGAATCAGGCGGCTGATTGTCGCTGTGGAAGCAAAACACAAATCGGCAACCTGGGTAATGGAATATTTGGGAATTTCATCAATATGTTCTAAAATTGTCTGCGCTGAATAGTAGAATACATCTTTTTTCTGTGCCATATTAATAAAACTATGCAATTGATAATAGGCATTTCTCATAGTCTCACCTTCTTAAATAAATTTTAATTGAAATTGCCCTGTTTGGCAATCCCAAAGAATATTTGTTGCATATTGCTTAATGCCTCTCTTTCAAAAATACGGCTTTTGAAAAAAGATTTCTGCCACAAGTCATCATTGCCAAATGCAGGTACCAGGCATTTCATATATGTTCATTATATAGGCAAAGTCTCACTTAATTCAAGCAGTCAGGCAAAAAAAGTACCATCTGTCCCCAACAATAATCAAAAGAGGCGGTGGTACTTTAAAAAAACTGAACATTTATATTCCTCAAATCATGATACATTCTTTGACAAAACAGATAACGCCTGAACAATCATCTCAACATTTTTTTCAATTGGCTGTGTGCCATCCACGGGAATGATCGGAATATTGATTGAATTCAGCCATTCGCCAACTTCCCTGTCTGAGCGTTTTGCCGCCATTTCAAAAAAGCTTTTTTCTTGCTCATACAAATCGTTGCCAGGCAAAATTCGGTTTCCAAACTGTTCGTATGAGCGCTCATAGATCCTTTTCATTCTGATTTGTTTTGGCACACGAATATATACCGTACAAGTAAACATCGAGATAACTTCTTCTCCATAGTCCCCTTTAACAGCAGCGAATATAAAATTCGGGTGATGCTTCAGATCTTCCAGCAGGAGACTTGTCACTTCTTCTTTTGTCCGCGCTGATTCATAAATATAGTCCGCATTCGTTTTAGGAAAGAAATATTCTTCTATGTCCTTATAATACCAGCCTAATTTGTGAGCCAGGGCTTTGGCTAATGTACTTTTTCCCGCACCGTTTCCGCCACAGATCAACATTCTGTTTGCCATCATTTTCTCCTTAAATTAAAAATATAAATGCCCGAAGCAGACTTACTTTCGGGCATCTGACAGTATCCTATTAGTGCAGCAGTCCCTTGACCGTTGCCAAATCACAGATTTGATTAAATGTATAATCAAGATCCAAGGTTGCATAATCCGTTGGGTTAATATTGCGTACCGGAATATCCCTTGGCACTTCCATTTTCACCTGAGCGGCCTTATGGGCAACCTGAGGTGCTAAAAAAATCAGATCATAGGAGTCATAGCGTTTGTTTAGATAAGTAAAGGCAGTGGCATCAATACGGATATTATAACGTTTTAAATCCGCAAGTTCCTGCAGTTTAGCAGCATAAAGGCAAGACGTCAGCCCGCCTGTGCAGCAAACCAAAACCTTGAATCGGCGTCCTGCACTGTGCTTAACAAGGCAATGATAGAATTCTAAAAACAAATAACGGCACTGCCCGATATTATCAATTTCAAAGTGCAGATAAAAAGCAGATGAACCATCTTTTTTGCGATAGAGTTGTTCTTCCACGACATTATTATTCCAAATCGTAATCCTTCCGAATTTTTCATCGGATTCAAAGAAAATAATGCGGCAATCATTTTCTTCTTTAACTAAAGTCTGCACATGATGTTTCTCGTATTCTTTCTGGTTAAGCAATATCCAGCGATAAAACAAAGTGCCCGTCAGTGATTCATAGAATTCATTCATACGCTCACCTCCTATCTGCTTTTATTATACCATAATCTCCCATGAATTCGTTTTCTAGTTTGGTAAATTCTTTTCTACTTCAGTAAATGTTTTTCATTTTTTTGAAAACTGTCAATATAAACCATATTTTTTCAGCCCGGCTAGAATCTCATCAGGATCAGCCTGACCGCAATCGCCTAAGTGAATAGCTGGCTTGGTTTTGCCGTGAAAATCACTGCCGCAGGTAATTAACAGGTCCAATGCTTTGGCTTTATGATAAAAATAGGCATTGACTTCTGGTGCATGATAGCTGCTGAAAGCCTCAACGCCATCCAGCCCCAAAGGCACCATTTGATCAAAAATTTCAAACTGACCTTTCAGATTATTGCCGGGATGAGCCAGAACAGCTTTTCCTTTGGCATTATGAATCATCTCAATCGTTTCTTTTAGATCAGGATAAATGATTTCTGTATAGCATGGTTTGCCTTGCGCATAATAATCCCAATAAAAATTAACATAGGGATTATCCGCGCGGCTGCCGCCCTGACGGTAGGGCAATAGTAATTCAGCATCCCGATATTCTTCTTTATTTAACAATACCTCCGCAAACATTTCACCTGTCCATACGCCATTATCGGATAAAGCGTTCAAATCCGCTTCACAAAGATGAAATCCCAGGGCATTTGTAAGACGCAGCTTTTCTTTTGAACAGGCAATTTCCTGACGATAAACATTTTCTTCGATTTTGGCAAAAACAGGATCTTCAATATCAATGCCATACCCGGCAACGTGCAGATTAATCTTTTGATAAGTGCAGTCAATCTCAATGGCCGGAATGACATGGACACCCGCCTTTTTTCCTTCGTCTATTGCTGCCTTTACCCCGCGAACACTGTTATGATCGGCAATCGCCATCACACCAATCCCAGCCTCTTTAACCATCCTAACCAGTTCTTCACTTGAATATTGGCCATCATCACTGACCACAGAATGCATATGTAAATCTATTTTTTTATCCATATTTTCTTCTCTCCGTTACAAATGTATTTTTACTCTTAGCTGTTCTAAGCTAATATGCGTCAAGCCGCTAAAAATCCAGCTGTCTAATTCATCAATTTGTATCAATTGCGGCAAATGTCTTGCTTCAATCCATTTACCTATTTTAGTTTTCAGTTTCTCGACAGAACTTATTTTTTTGGAAGCAATAATGACAACATCCGGGTTAATAATCGCCACCAGCGAGGCAATCTGCTTAGCCAGCAAAATCGTTGCGCCTTTTTTGGTTTTCAGGCTTTTCTGCTGCTGCTCTCTTGTTTCAATCGGCAGATAGCCAAGTTCCCCGGCAAAATGCGTTGCTCCATGCACCAGTTTGCCATCAATAATTAACCCACAGCCACTGTATTGATCAGAAGGCTGATAAACCAGCGCCAGACTCGATGTTTTTTCAGACAGCGACTGATCATATCCCAAAGCAGCCAGATTAACATCATTTTCAAGAATAATCTTCAGCTCAAATCGGTCAGATAATTCCTGTTGAAGAGATGTGTCCTTTAAATCATCAATATCACAAAAACTGATACAGCCCTGATCGACAATGCCCGGAATACTGAGCGCCAGCAGTTTCATGTCCGGACACTCGGTTTTCATTTGGTCAATCAATTCAAATAGTTTTTCCTTCTTTAGTTTTTCATAGCTTTGCGTAAAGCTAAAAACCTCATTTTGACGAAGATTAATCACCTTGCCTTTTACCTCGTCGCTATTTTCATGGTGATGCAGCACGATTAATCCAATCTGAATAAAGTTTTTAGCTATACTATATCTTTTCGCTTTTCTGCCGCCAGTAGACGGCCCATCTTCCAAACGGATAATTTTCCCCTCCGCAAGCAGTTTTTGAAGCAGATTTGTACAAGTACCTAAGCTTAACCCGGTCGCCTCATGCAGCATATTTTTTGTACAGATTTCTTCTTTGATAAAAACATCCAGTATCTGCTGGATATTTGCCTGGCGGACAATTTCTGTCTTGGCCATCAGATTCCTCCTAACTTTTGTCAACTCTTAACAAAACTATAACATGTTCTTGTCCGGCTGTCAAATCGTTTTTAGTCAGCTGACTGGTAATCAATAATCATGGATGGACAGAAGCCTATAAAGACTAAGCAATGCTTTAGCCTTTTTTTATGTAAACAAAAACTATTAGCGCCATCTGCTGGAACTAATAGTTAATGTTAATTATATTTATTTTTTAGGGCAAATAAATACAATACTTAATCTAAATCTTCACCATTTGATGAAATGACTTTTTTATACCAATAGAATGAATCTTTTTTCATTCTTTTCAAACTTCCATTTCCTTTATCATCCAGATCAACGTAAACAAAGCCGTATCTTTTTTTCATTTCACCTGTTCCGGCAGATACAATATCAATGCAGCCCCATGTTGTATAGCCCAATAAGTCTACTCTATCCACTTCAACTGCTTTTTTCATTTCTTTGATGTGATCTCTTAAATAAGCGATTCGATAATCATCATGGATACCATCTTCTTCAATGACATCATCATTTCCCATGCCATTTTCGACAACAAATAATGGTTTTTGATAACGATCGTATAATTCATTTAAAACAAATCTTAACCCCTTTGGATCAATTGGCCAGCCCCATGGTGTCTTTTCCAAATATGGATTAGGAGATGCCTGCTGGCCTCCTGTTGTTGTTGTATTTGGAGAAAATCTGTCAAAAGCAGTTGTTCGATAATATGAGAAAGCCAGATAATCTGAGGTATTTTCCTTTAACCATTTTTCATCACCAGGCTCCATTTTAAGATGAAATCCATACTCATCAAAAATAGACTGCGTATAATTTGGATAATAGCCCCGACACGTCACATCACAAAACATCAAAGCCTTTCTTCTAAATTCATAAGCGCCAAAAACATCATCAGGATGACAAGTCGCGGGATAAATACCAGAAAGTGCACACATGGTTCCCAACATGAAATTTGGATTAATCTCTCTAGCCATTTTATTTGCCATAGCACTCGCTACCAGCATATGATGAATTGATTGAAACTTAATGCCGGCATCTTCCAAAGGTGTTTCACCCTGGTTAGAGTGTGCTCCCTGCTTACGATGATTAGAAGCCAGACCTAATGTCCAATATCCGCCCAAAACATTAATTTCATTCACTGTAATCCAGTATTTGACCTTATCTTTCCATCTTTCAAACAGTGTTCTGGCAAATCTTAAATAAAACTCGATTAATTTGCGATCAATCCATCCACCATATTTTGTTGCTAAGTTTAATGGCATATCGAAATGAAGAATCGTCACTAATGGTTCAATGTTATACTTTTTTAATTCATCAATGACATGATCATAAAACTTCAAGCCCTCTTCATTTGGCTTTTCATCATCGCCATTAGGAAAAATTCTGGTCCATGAAATAGATAAGCGATAGGTTTTAAATCCCATTTCAGCCATTAAAGCAATATCTTCTTTATAGTGATGATAAAAATCAGTTGCCTGATGACTTGGATAGTAATATCCCTCTTTTTTGAATCCAACGTATCCAAAAGGAATGCATTCTCCCTGTTGAATCGTTACTTCATCACCGTGTTCATTACGGCAATAGATACGGCGTGGTTCATCTTTGGTACCATCTGTCATTAAATCATGAACGGCAATACCTCTTCCGCCTTCCTGCCATCCACCTTCATATTGATTGGCTGCTGTTGCGCCGCCCCATAAAAAATTTTTTGGAAAACTCATAATTATCCTCCTTTTATAATATAGATTATCGAATATGTCTGGAAAGACAGATGCCCCTCCAGACATGTTAAATCATTCTTTAGCTATTCTTGGACTTCATTAACTTGCTTATTGGAAATATAGACAAATGGAATCCAAATAATAAAGGTAAGGGCCAAAATAATCGCTTGAACAATGATACCATTAAACCCATAACTGATTAATCCTGTGATACCGATTGGTAAGCCTGGAGGGCAATCCAGTACACCACATGAAATAAAACCGATATTAGTCGCAAAGATGGCAATCAACGCTGCAATCGCAGAATTAAGAATGAATGGGATTGCGAAGATTGGATTTAATACCAGTGGTAATCCAAATACGACTGGTTCATTGATACCGCAAATACCTGGAATAAATGAGAATTTAGCAATTGCTTTATGATCTTCACGTTTTGAAAATAATAGAATAGCCAATAATAAAGACAGCGTAATACCACCGCCGCCAACGACAACGAAACTTGTCCAAAAACCTCTGGTTAAAATATTCGTTGCGACACCGCCAGCTGATACTGTCGCAATATTATCCGCAAGCCCTGCGGCTGATAATGGACCTCTAATCCCCTCAATAACCATACCACCATGAATACCTAAAAACCAGAATATTTGGTTAACCAGTGCTAAAACAACAATACCTAGTGTAGTATTAGCTAAAGCCTGTAATGGCAACTGAATAATATTGTAGATCCAGACATTAATATAGTTGCCAGTGAAAGACTTAAATAAGCATCCTACAACAGCAAAGGTTGTAATAATGATAAAAATTGGAATCAAAACATTGAATGAACGGGCGATACCAGCTGGTACTGAATCTGGCATTTTTATTTTTATAGCATCAATTTTTGATAATGCTTTTAAGAACTTGACTGCTAAAATCGACATAATCATTGAAACAAATAAACCTTGTGCCCCAATAACACCTGATCCTAATCCACTGGCAGTCACTGGATCCTTCATCCCTTCAACAGCAACACTAATTGTATTTGGGCATACAGCTAAGTACGATAATAATCCAATTAAACCACTTTCTAATAATGGTATATCTTCTCTTTTCGCAAGATTAACACCAATGAGAAAGGCTATTGGCAATGACATGCAGGAAATAGATACAAAGTTAATTGTCGTAAAAGCCGGAGATAAATTAGCTAACCAGGGCAGCCATTGCGCTAAACCGTTAGCGCCTGAAACCAAAGTATTTAGCATACTTCCAAATGATCCCACAATAATGAATGGGACAAACATGGTAAATGCATCTTTGATTGAACCAAGATACTTGTTAGATTCAACCTTTGCAGTGATGAACAGTAAAGCATTTTGTAGTTTTTCTGATAATTTCATTTTTGTCCTCTCTTTCTAAAAAATAATCGGTTTCATTTCTGCAGATATGTCTTTCCTATATTTTTCATCTATTATTATACAGACCTTATTATGGAACTCAATATTTTAAATTTCTTTATAATTGTGGAACTTTTCAAAATATGAAGCATTTTTATAAAGCAGTACATGAAGCATACCATAAAAGAGGACTCAATGATCATTGAGTCCCCTTAAGTCTTGATTCAATTAGATTCTAATTCACTCTCAATATCTTCAAATACCTTTAGTACTTCACCAAAGCTTTTTTTCTTCATTATTCGTTTTAAGTATAAAGGGCTTTGAGCTAAATAGGATAATTCCTTATATAACCACATAATTTTAGTATTGATTTGTTCTCCAATAACAGGAATAATGATTAGTTGAATTTTCTTTTTATTCCATAAGATTGGCTTTTCTAAAATACCTATGATTATTTTAATCTCAGCTTCATCTATCGTATGGCACGATAATATAGAAACCATATTTTCCAGCTCAAAATTTGCGACTTTATCATTTTCTATGATTTCATCAATCATATCTTGTTGGCTTAAAGTGTTGTTGATCATAAATGTTATTGCTTCTTCTTTTGACTTAGCACGAATTTCAGCAAAGAAAAAATGCTTGTCAAGATAGTCACTCATACAAAATACATCCTGGTCAGCTAAAAAGGATTCAATCCGTCTTCTATCATTATCCGTCAAAAAATAATTGACTTCAATTTTAGGTATAGAAACAGCATGCTTGATTGGAATACTTGAAACAAGCAAATCGATATCTGTAAAATGATGCTTTTTCAACCCAACATAATCTGTTGTCTCAATCTGATGAATATATTTTCCATACATTTCTTTTATCTGATAAGCTAAAGTATGTGAAGTTCCTCTTCCTACACCACTTATCACCAAAACATTTTTCTTTTCCTTAATTTGCCGGCGCAGTAAAGCCAAATTAATATGTAAAGCAACATATCCTATTTCCTCGTCGCTTAAGCTATTCCCATGATAATCAACCAACTGTTCACAGGCAATGGCGGCCAGGTGATACGCAAGAATATTCTGTTGTTTAATTTTATCAATAAGCGGATTGTGTAAGACAACATTATATCGGGAGCGGACTTCTAGTGGAATGAGATGTAAAAGTAATTGAGAAATAAACTCATCATCCTGATAAAAATCAATGTGCCATTTTGATTTAATGCTGCTCATCATGCAATTGACAATTTGGTTAACATCAAAGTCCATCATAATCCGATGGATACTTTCATCAAATTGTCTGATAATTCTTTTTGAAGCTAAATGAATAGAAAGTGGGACGATTTCCGAATCTGTTATTTCGATACCCAGCTGTTCAAAAATTTGCTTTGCCAATTCAACGGCCGCAATACTGTCTGTCCAGCGGGAAACATCTACAACCATTTCTTCTGTTGTCTGTAGTAATATGCCTTGTTGGATTCTTTTCAATGAAATAAAAACATCAATGATAAAATTCTGCTCTGAAGCTTCTGCCATTGAAATTTCAAATTTCACTAGAACGTCATCTATGATATCCCTAATCTTTAGAAGCATTGCCATATCTTCATCATTAAATTGAGTTTTTAAAAAATCCTCTCGTTGATCTATATGGGAAATATAGATTTCAGCCAAACATAATCTTTTATTAAACTCTCTTCCCTCTACCCTCATCCCATAGTGAGGTTTTTGAACTAACCTTAAATCATATTTCTGTAAAGCTTTTCGTACAGCTTTTAAATTTTGCGACAATGCGGATTGAGAAATAAATAATTTATCGCACAGCGTCTCTGTTTTAATCCATGTATTAGATTCTATCAGAAATTTTTGAATCCAGTCCTCCCTTTCTATGACATTATCAATTGAAAAATCATGAGATAAGTTAAAAGAATAACATAGATTTTTAAATGCATTGATGTCATTTATAATCAATCTGATTCCTGAAGATGGTTTTACCTCAATATAATTACGTGTTGTTCTCATGTCATCGTTTAAGGCCTGAATGTCTTTCAGTATTGTTTTAGTGCTCACATGACATAAAGCACTTAATGTCTCAGAGGTCACATATTCTTCACTTTCTTTTAAATATTTTAAAATTTGATAGTTTCGTGTGTTCATAGTATCCTCATTATATCACAATGTTTTTAACACAGTCTATATTAAATCACTTATATAAACCTCGCCAAATGGCCTATAAGATGAATTACTGTGGCCTACTACATTTCTGTATATTTACAGTTCCTCATTTTCTAAAAATCTTTGTCCTTTCCTACTTCGCTATCTTTTTAAATTTCTCATTTTTTTGAATAATTACATTCTATCATGAAAACAATTTCTGATATTGTTTTAAAAGAATACTAAAAAAGGCGATTAAAAATCGCCACTAAGTAGGACAGCAGGTTGCTGTTCTCTTTTTTTTAAGATAAAATACAAAGTAAATAAATATGGTAGGTAATGCTTCATGGATACTGCTTTGTTCAC
>Ga0129308_1003403_pt1 | contig 11479 bp, 7 predicted proteins | sample L827metagenome_FD_94440 | JGI IMG/M metagenome (GOLD analysis project Ga0129308, IMG submission 94440) | Ring-tailed lemur group fecal microbial communities from Wisconsin, USA - L827 metagenome | ecosystem: Host-associated > Mammals > Digestive system > Large intestine > Fecal | place: USA... | reverse complement strand
GTCTATCGCTGAAAGAGAATCGGCGAAGCTGACTTTGTTACAGAGTCCATGATACTCGATCATGAAATCATGAATTGCCGCTGAAAACACAAGGGGCTTCATGATTCGCTGAACGCTGCCGTGTGGCAACGCTGGTTCTGTATTTTCGTTCGTTATAATATAGTACAGGGCACTATAAAAGTCTATAGTGCCCTTGCAATTACAAGATTTTGTCAATCTTTTTTTCTTATTTCCACTGTACGCCTTCTTTGCCGAGGCTTCCGAATTCAAGACCTTCAGGCTTGGATGGATCCAATGGATTGTTCTTGATGTTTTCGATTTCGTCGTAAAGGTCGGAACCCAGGAAGTACTTCTTCGGAATGTTCGGATTCGGTTCTCCCTTCGCCTTTGCTTCGATACCGGCTTTTACCTTATCAGGTGTTGCAGGCAGTTCGTAAATTCTTACGCCGACAGCATTGTTGATCGCGTTGATGACTGCCATGTGATCGGAGGACTGGAACGCTTCGGATGCGCCGGAGGAACCGAATGGACCTCTTGGATCGTGTCCGCCAACATCTACAGCAACCATCTTGTCAGGTACATCCTTGATGTAAGGAACACCTGCGCCGTACATATTGCTGTGCTTCTTCAGATCATCATAGTTTTCGCTGAGTGCGAAGCCGATGGAGTGAGAAATACCGCCGTAGATCTGGCCTTCAACTGCCTGAATATTACCAGGCTTACCGATCCAGTATACGCAAGTCATACCTGTGCAAGTTGTCTTGCCGGTAGCAACCTCTACATCAACTTCTGCCAGGAACAGAGCATACGTGTACGTGTAAGTCGGATTACCGCTTCCATCGTTCGGATCAAGATCGTAGAAGTAATCGTATTCATCTACTGTTGCCCAGTCGCCCTGGTATCTCGTAGGGATTCCTTCTGCAACCATTTCATCGTAGGTTCTGTATGTTCCGTCCGGCTTTCTCATAGCGTCTGCGATGTTCTTCGCTGCTACGATACTTGCTTTACCGTTTGCATAGTGAGATCTGGAACCAGCGGATTCACCAGTGTTCGGACAATATTTGCTGTCTGTCTGGATCAGCTTGATATCATCCGGCGTAATGTCAGGGAAGTAAGGCTTCAGCGCTTCCAGTGTACAAATCAGGGAACCCTGGTCTCCGCCCTGACCCTGATCCTGCCAGGTATCGTATTTTCTGAACTTCGGTCTGTCACCAGGCATCAGTTCCAGTGCAACGTGTGCTTCGTCTACCGCACCGAGACCTACATTGTAGCCGCCCCATGCGATACCAACGCCCTTTTTGATTTCGTCTGTGGAGCCTTCCTTGGCAGCCTTCACAGCTTCATCATAGTAAGGCTTCATCTTGTCCATCATTTCTTCCATTGGATAGTGGAGGAACGGATACTGGTTGAGGTTCGTATCTCCTGGACGTGCGATGTTCTTATATCTCAGTTCGAATGGATCCATGCCCATTTTTTCTGCCAGCATATCTACCAGCGCTTCGGAAGCAGTGAAGGCCTGCGGAGCACCGTAGCCTCTGTAGGCTGTACCGAAGGAGTGGTTGGTCAGGGATACTCTTGCCAGACCTACTGCGTTCGGCATGTAGTAAGGGTAGTACATGAATCTCAGGATCTTCGTCAGCTTGTCATCTCCCAGTTCCGGGTATGCACCGTGGTCGAGTCCTGCATCAAATTCACCGGCAATGAATTTTCCGTCCTTGTCAGCAGCCAGCTTTGCATTGAAATAACAAGGGGAACGCTTACCGGAGAAGGCCATGAATTCAGCATAGCTCATGGACAGAGCACAAGGCATTCCGGTTACCTTGGTAGCAATTCCTACCAGGGAGTAGGAAGCAGCACTCATTGCCCAGCCAAAGGAACCGCCTGTAGGGTTTTCGATGACTCTGAGCTTTTCAACAGGGATGCCGATGGCTTCTGCCATATCGTCTCTGTCGAAGTAAAGTGTCATGGTCTTGCAGTGTACGCAGAGGTTGTCGTCTTCATCGTAGTAAGCCTGCATAGTGTCGCCTTCGATGGACAGATGCGGCTCTCTGGATGAATAGAAGGAACCTTCTACGGAATATGCAGCGTCTTCAATCAGTTCCGGAACGTGTTCGTGGTCGCCCTTGAGTACCGGCTGCTGTGAGTAGATGTTCGGCATTTCGTCGTGAACTCTCATGGCATCAGGTACAACTGCATCCAGATAGTTCATGTATTCCGGCAGTGGTTCCAGATCAACCTTCACTGCAGCGGCAGCTTCTTCGGCATGTCTTCTGGTATCTGCAACTACCATGGCAACGATATTTCCGTAGTATACGATCTTGTCGTCTGCCAGAATCTTGTGAACCTGATCGAATTCAACGGAACGGGCGGAGAACTGATATGCCATCAGTCTGTTCGCACCCTGAATGTCTTCTGCAGTGATTACCTTTACAACACCAGGCATTTTTTCAGCTTCGCTGTAATCGATGCTCTTAATCTTGGCATGGCTGTACTTTCTAGGCTGTACCAGAGCAACCTTCAGCGTTTCAGCCGGCATATGCAGTTCGATATCATCACCGTAATCCGTAACACCGCAGGCCTTCGGCAGGGCGTTCGGTCTGGTCAGCGGTTTGCCGTAGAAGTTGCCAACATCTTCGGACCAGTCATAGGTGATGTCTTCGAATGTCTTTTCACCGCGCAGAATCGCAGCAGCTTCCATTACGGCATCAACGATGTGCTTGTAACCTGTACATCTGCAGACATTTCTGTGCTTCTGGAACCAGTCTCTGACATCTTCTCTTGTCGGATCTGGATTTTCCTGCAGCAGCTGATATGCAGATACGATAAATCCAGGCACACAGAAACCGCACTGTACGGCTCCCACCTGAACCCATGCATACTGCAGCGGGTGCGGATGAAGTACAGTTCCGATTCCTTCAATGGTCATCACGGAGCTGTATTCTTTGACCGTTTTGATCTTCTTTGTACAGGAGCGGATTACTTTTCCGTCTAAAATTACGGAGCAAGCACCGCAGACACCTGTACCGCAGCCCACCTTTGTTCCGGTCAGACCGAGACGACGTAATACGTCAGCCAGCGTGTCTTTGGCCGGATCACAGATGAACATACGATCAGCGCCGTTGATGTTCAACGTCATTTTCTGTAAATTCATAATTCTCTCCTTCATCTTACAAAATACTTGCTTATTATTACTTGTTGTTAAGAAATATTTTACCAGTGAGGAGAAATTTGTGTCAAGAATCATAGTTGAGAATATGTGACTTATTTGCTGAAAAAAGCATGATAAAATTGCTATCATTAACTGACAGCATCACAAAAGACCTGAAAACCATCTATGAAATATAAATAAATAAGAAAAGATTATTTTTCTTCGCAGGTCCGTCTGCGCACTTTTTTTGTAATAACAAGCAAGTATAGAGATGAAGTAAGAGACACTTCATTTTTCACAAAAAAAGTGCGCAGGCAGACCTGGTGGAAACAAAGCGGAATCATCAGTGATTTTCTGATGATGAAATCCGTTCGTTACTGTAAAAATCAGGCTCCTTCGCACAATGGCAGGCAACAGAATCGCTTCTGAAACCCTATCGTTCTTACTGGCAGCGGGTGTCAATAAGAATCGGAGAATTTTTAAGTTGTAGTTCGATTTACAATATCAATATACACGATAGTTTACTGATATGTTGTTGTTTTGTCAACATTTTCGACAAATTTCAAAAAAATTTTCTGGTTTGTTCAAAATCGTGAGACGCTCGTCTCTTGTCTGAAACAGAAAATCTCAAAAAGAGAACGACTGTGCATTGCGGGCGGCATGCCCGGTCTGATAGGCTTCGATCAGTTCGGCAGCGGCATCTGCATTGCCCAGCAGGAGTCCTCCGGCGAAGCGATCCTCCGTAAAGTAGAGTTTCTGATAGCAGCCGGAAAGCGGATCGTATTCGCTTTTTGTCCGGTGCGTACGTTCGGAGAGCTGATCGATGCTGCCGATGGAAAACAGATTCAGACCAAGCCCCGTGAAGGTGATTGCCGGAACGGCCGCCTGATAATGCTTTTCGACCCCGACCGCATTGGCGGCTGCGGTTTTTGCCATTTCCAGCGCCTGCGTCCACAGACCCAGGTTGATATTCTGAAAGGCTGCACAGTCTCCGCAGGCATAAATATTTGGGAAATTTGTTTCCATTTTACTGTTGACGGTAATTGCCCCGCCTTCCGGCTGCAGCAGCTGGGTGTTTTCCTGAATGCCCATGCAGAGGATCACCAGTTCTGCAGGATATTTTTGACCGTTCTCAAAGATCACCGCCTCTACGTGTTCTTTTCCGGCGAACTGTTGAAGGCGGGCATTGTTCACTGCGGCAATGTTCTGTTTTTGCAGATGTTCCGCGATCAGTGCGCCTGCTTTGTCATCGACGTGGCGGCTCATCAGATGCGGTGCGGCATCCGCGATGGTGATATGAAATTTCTGCTGGGACTGTGCCAGTTCATGGGCTGTTTCCAATCCCAGAATTCCGCCGCCTAAAATGAGAACATTGTGTACGGAATGCGTTTCCAGATAGCGATGTATCTGCTGTACTTCGTCCAGCGCGTGTACCGGATAGATTCCTTCCGGCTTGCTTTCGGGGCTCTGCGGCATAACGGGATGTGCGCCGGTTGCAAAAATCAGTTTATCATATGCCCGTACGGTGCCGTCGGAGCAGGTAACGGTTTGCGCTTGGGGATCGATTGATTCTGCGCGGACGCCGAAAGCTGTCGAAATGCTTCTGGCTGCATACCAGGCATCCGGGCGGAGCTTCAGTCTGTCGTGTGAAAGATCGTTGAGGATTCCGCGCGTCAGAATCTGCCGGTTATATCCGCTGACCGCTTCCTCGGACAGCAGTTCGATTTGGCAGCTTTCGTCCAGCTTGCGGATTTCCTGTGCGGCTGTTGTACCGGCCGCGCCGTTTCCGAGAATCAGGAATTTGCGGTTTGTCTGGAATTTCTGCGGTTCCGGCTGCTGCGGCTTTGGAAGAAACTCGCGGATCTCATTTTGCAGCAGACAGGCGGCGATATGCGCACCGAATTCCTTTAGAAGCGGCAGCATTTCGTCATCGGCTCGAAAACGGATGTGGAACGGAGTATCGATGACCCGCATTTCGAGCTGCCGCATCCGCGTTAAAAGCGGGGCGGTTCCCTTTGGTGTGTAAGAGTAGTTGCCGAAGACTGCGCCAAGTTTTCCCCGACAGGCATTTTTCGGAAGTTTTGCGAAAAGCATGCGCATCGCCGGCGCAGCATCTTCTTCAATGGTCGGTGTCCCCGCAATGACAGCGTCTGCTTGTTCGATGCGCAGAATGACCTGCTCTAAATTGTCTGCGGAAACTGCGACTGTCTCAGCACAGAGCGCAGTATTCTCCTGAATGCCGTCGGCGATCAGCTCCGCCATTTGCGCCGTAAAACCAAACTGTGACGCATACGGAATCAGAACCAGCTGCTGCTGGCGTTCCATGCTGTTCAGATAGTGCTCCCATTTTTGAACTGCTTCGGGAAATGAAGCCGTTGTTCCGTAAGCAGGCAGCGCTTGTTGACATTTGAATCTGGCAAGTGCTTTCAGGCTTCGTCTGACTTCCTGCGGGAACGGTCGCTGATGTGCGCGGAAATAGTCCTCCTGCCCGTTTCCTGTGTCGCTGAAAAGCTGACCGCTGAAGAGGACGTCTTCTTCCGGACAGCAGCCGTACACACTGTCCATCCACTGCCAGTTCGGCATTTGCAGAAAGCGATAGGATTTTTTCCAGGTGCGGTCCTGGTGTTTGGCACGGCTGACATTGGTTGCGGCAATCAGCTTCAGTGTCAGACCGCCCAGATCGACCGCAGCGCTGGGACGGATCGGCAGCTGCCGGAAATCGTATTCCATGAACTCGCGCGCAAAGTTTAAAATGGGCGCCGTCCCAATGACGGTGAGTTCCGTTTTTTTTCGCAATACCGGCTTGAGTGCCTGCAGACTGGAAGGAAGAACCTGATTCAGTACGAGATAGTCGATTTCCTGATAATATGCTTCGGGAATGTTGCCGAAATCGATAAGCGCCGATTTTTCTGCACCGTCAATTCGGTATATATTGAGACCTGTTTCAGCATCCTGCTGACAGGTAATATGTGGGGTGAGCTGTTTCATAAGGAGCGATCCTTTCTGGTTAGAATATGTGTCTGGGATATACGCCGCAGCGCGGCGAGTCAGATCAATTTTACAGGATGGCGCTTGATTCGTCAAATGAGCTGGTGTTTCATGGGTGAGAATTCTGTTTAATTTGTGTAACAATTTTGCAATTCTGAGGGTTGATGATTGACAATCTTTTCTCCGCTAAGGTATAATCGAATCAACAAAAGAACATACTCCGATTTTCACATGACACTCGTTGCCGGTGAAAACGACAGGGTAGCAGGAGCAATTCTGCTGCCTGCCATTGCGCAAAGGAGACTGAAACCTGTTTGCAGGTCGGTTTGCTTTGCTATTTTTTTTGAAAGGATGAAGACGAATGAAACGATTGAAGTTCAACAAAGCCAACTGCATTGGCTGCCAGTTGTGTTCACAGGTCTGTTCTGCTTATAAGGAAGGTGAATACATACCGTCAAAAGCAAGAATTGCAATTGAAACTTATTATGATAAAGGGACATTGAAGTATGCGGATCATTTCTGCATTCTCTGCGGTCTTTGTGCGAAGGCATGTCCGGTAGAGGCGATTCATGTGACAGACCACATTGAAGTCGAGATGGATGTCTGCTGCGGATGCGGACTCTGTCAGGAAAAATGTCCGAAGAACGTTATTAAAATCAGAGATGAGAAAGCATATATCTGCGATACGTGCGGCGGCGATCCGAAGTGCGTGAAGACATGTCCGCAGAATGCGCTGACATTTGAATAAGGAGGTAAGAACGATGACAATGCTTGGATATCAGAACAAAGTTTTAAGAATCAATCTGACTGAAAAGACCGCCTCCACGGAACCGCTGCGTATGGATTTCGCAGAAAAATACGTTGGATCAAAAGGTTTGGCGATCCGTTACATGTATGAGGAGCTGAAGCCGGGAATCGATGCACTGGGCCCGGACAACAAGCTGTTTTTGACCACAGGTCCGTTTACCGGAACGCCGATTCCATGTTCCGGCAAGCTGTCTGTAGCAGCAAAATCACCTGCAACGGGAACCATGAATGACTGCTCTATCGGCGGTCATGCAGGCATCCGAATCAAGTTTGCAGGTTACGATATGGTTATCTTTGAAGGGACACTGGACAAGCCGGGCTACGTAGTAATCGACAATGGTACGGTCGAATTCAAGGATGCAGAGGAGTACTGGGGCAAGGGCTCCCATGAAACAGAAGCCGCACTGGCAGAACAGTACGGTCTCGAATACAGCATTCTTTCGATTGGACCGGCAGGCGAAAATCTCAGCAATATGGCCTGCATCAATTCCGATTACTACAGACAGGCCGGCAGAGGCGGCATTGGAGCTGTTATGGGTTCCAAGAAAATGAAAGCAATCCTCATTAAGGGAACCGGCGGTGTCAAGGTACCGGATATTACGAAAGCAACCGACAGAATTCTGGAAATTCTGCATGAGGATGTGCTGCAGGAAGACAATACATTCGTATTCGACTGCGGTACGACTGCATTCCTGGAGGCTTGTAATGATGGCGGCATTCTGCCGTGGAAGAACTTCTCAGATACCACGGATGTACAGTGGACGGAATACAACGGCGATGTACTGATTCAGCACAGAGAAGGCAAGCGCGGCTGCGGAAGCTGCGGCCTGGGCTGCGGTAACTTCCTGAAAATCGGCGATGCAGTCTGCGAGGGTCCGGAATACGAAACCATTTCCGTAGCAGGACCGAATGCAGGACTGCGCGATCCATATATCATCGTAAAATACAATATGGTAGCAGATGATGTCGGTCTGGATACCATCAGTGCCGGAGATACCATCGTATGGGCGATGGAAATGACAGAAAAGGGCATTCACGATTTCGGCGTAAAATTCGGAGACGGCGAAGGCATGATTCAGTTGCTGCGCGACATGGCAACCAGAACGGGAGCCGGCGCAGATCTGGCAGACGGTGTAAAGGCTGCTGCTGAAAAGTACGGCGGCATGGACTTCGCAATGCAGGTAAAGGGTCTGGAATATCCGCAGTATGAACCGCGTGGCTCCTGGGGTATGGCGTTATCCTATGCGATTTCCGACAGAGGCGCCTGCCACATGAGATCTTATGCACCGAATGCAGAAGTATTTGAAGCATCCATTCCGCCATATACACCGGAAGGGAAAGGTCAGCTGGTTTACGATCTGCAGGAATTCAACGCGATCAAGTTCTCGCTCTGCATCTGTGACTTCTGGGGTACGATCAGCTATGAAATCATGGCAGAGCTGCTGACGCTGATTACCGGCAGAGAATGGACGGTCGAGGAAATGTCCGAAGTCGGCAGAAGAGTCATCAACATTGCCAGAGCATTCAACCAGAGAGAGGGCTTCAACCGAACGCACGATACAGTTCCAAAACGTGTCGTAAAAGAAGCGCTGCAGAGTGGTCCGGCAGCAGGACAGGTGATTCCGCCGGAAGCATTCGAAGATATGCTTGATCAGTATTATGAAGTAATGGGATGGAACAAGGACGGCACGATGCCGGAAGAATTGATCCAGTCACTGTTGTAATTCGAATTGTGGATTTTCATAGAAACTCGTGTTAAAATAAGGCAGATACAATCGGTATCTGCCTTATTCCAGTATTGGGAATCAGATTCGGCCGAAACATCGGAAGATGTTTCCGGAAGGCGATTCAAAAGAAGATGAAGGAGAAAATGTATGAAAGTGACGATTGCTTTGAGAGGCACCTTGAAAAAGCTGTTCGGGGATGAGCCGGAACGCGTGGTGGAGGTGCCGGATAACTGTACCTGCGATGAAGCGCTGCAGGCAGCAGGGATCAACTATAAAGAACTGAAGAATTTCGGTTTTGTTTCTGTCAACAACATGCGCGTGATGATTGATGACAGGCTCAATGATGGAGACTATCTGAAGGCATTTTCCAAGGTTTCCGGAGGTTGATGCATGGAACACAGATACGACAGAAACCGGGGAACGATCAGTTCGGAGGAAAATAAAAAGCTGCTGACGCAGTCTGTCTGCGTCATCGGCTGCGGCGGACTGGGCGGCGGTGTTATCGAAGGGCTGACACGGCTTGGCGTCGGGCATATTACCGCGGTAGACGGGGATGTGTTTGAGGCGAGCAATCTCAATCGTCAGGTTCTTTCCAACGAGAAAGTGCTCGGCAGACCGAAGGCGGAGGAAGCTGCAAGACAGATGAAGGAAATCAATTCCGATGTGACGGTTGCGCCGGTCGTGGATTTTCTGACAGCGGAAAATGCGCGGCGGCTCATCGCCGGACACGATGTGGTCGTGGATGCACTGGACAACATCAGTGCCCGAAAAACCCTGGAACAGGCCTGTGAAGCGGAGCAGATCCCGCTGGTACACGGCGCGATCGCAGGCTGGAACGGACAGGTGGCGGTGATCATGCCGGGCGACCGTCTGATTCAGATGCTTTACGAGGGTGATGCAGATAAGGGAGAAGAACTGGAAACGGGAAATCCTTCGTTTACACCGGCAGTCATTTCCAATCTGGAGGTGGCGGAAGTTCTGAAGCTGCTGCTGGAGCGGCCGGGCAGTCTGCAGCACCGATTGCTGACGGTGAATTTGCTGCATCATGAATATGAAGTCATTGATTTCGGAGAATAAGCAGTATGAGAGTTGTGATGATCAAAGGATTCTCCAAGACGGGGAAGACTACGACGGTAACCGGGCTGGTTGCAGAACTGCGCCGCCGCGGCTACAGCGTGGGAACCATTAAGGATATTCATTATGAAGGGTATGAGGCGGATCAGCCGAATACCGATACCTGGAAGCATCGGAAGGCTGGAGCCTGCCGTGTGACGGCGCTGGGCACAAGCGATACCGCGATCTATCGGGATGAGCGGATGAGCATCGAGGCGCTGATGAAATATTATAAGGAAGATTTTCTGATTTTAGAAGGAGACTGCGGTGTGAAGTGCCCGACGATCCTTACCGGCAGAACGACGGATGATCTCGAGAAACGCATGTGTCCGGAAGCGGTTGCGGTATCGGGAATCATCGGTGCTGCGCTGACGGAATATCAGGGATTGCCGGCATATGACGGCATTGCGGAGGTGAAACAATTGGCAGATTTTGTAGAACAGAAGACAGCAAAGCAGAAAGAGGAGCTGGACGTTACGCTGACCATCGACGGGGTGGAAATCGGAATGGTGCCGTTTGTCCAGAAAACGCTGAAGAATGTAGTGGTTGGAGCGGTCAAGGCGCTGGATGGCTACGAAGAGGGCAAGGAAATCGTGATTCGAATCAAATAGGAGCTTGTTATGGAGTTACGAACAGTAGACAGCCTGGAGGGTGCAAGAGAAAAGCTGCTGCGCGCAGCGGATGGAAAAGTTCCGAAGGTGGAACGTGTGCGCTTTACAGAAGGGCTGGGACGAATATTAGCAGAAGATATTGTGGCGAAAGAACCGGTGCCGGCATTTCGCAAATCGACAGTGGATGGCTATGCAGTCATCGCGCAGAATACGCAGGGGGTGACGGAAAGCATCCCCGTGTTTCTTGAGGTGATTGAAACGGTATCGATCGGAACGCCGCCTCGGAAAACGCTGCGTGCGGGACAAGCTGTTTATGTTCCTACGGGCGGTATGGTTCCGGAGGGCGCGGATGCGATGGTGATGGTCGAATATTGTGAGAGCTTCGATGACACGAGCATTGCGGTGTACGATGCGGTATCGCCGGGACGCAATGTAATTGCGGTCGGAGAAGATGTTGCGGAGGGGCAGGTGCTCCTGAAGCGGGGTACGCGGCTGCGCCCGCAGGAGATCGGTGTGCTGGCATCCAGCGGAATTCTGGAAGTACCGGTGTATTGTCCGTGGAAGGTGGCTGTGATTTCGACGGGAGACGAGCTGGTGGATGCTGGAGATCCTCCGGAGCTGGCACAGACCAGAGACATCAACACGTATTCTGTATCTGCGACCAGCCGGCAGTATGGGCTGGAAGTCGTGGAGCAGCATGTGTTAAAGGATGATATGGCGCTGCTGGAGCAGACGATAGCTGCGGCAATGCAGGACTGTGATCTGATCGCGGTTTCCGGCGGCAGTTCTCAGGGAGAACATGATTTTACGGCGGATGTGCTGAACCGTCTCTCCGGCGGCGGTGTTTTCACGCACGGAATTGCACTCAAGCCCGGAAAACCTACGATTTTAGGATACGATCAGAACACGGAGAGCATCTTGATGGGGCTGCCCGGACATCCGGCGGCAGCGATGCTGGTTTATCGGCTGTATGCTTTATGGCTGTATCGAATGCTGACCGGGCAGGAACCGGAGGTGAAGACGTTTGCGCGGATTACGGAGAATGTGGCGGCGGCAGGCGGCAAGTCAACTTGCCTGCTGGTGCG
>Ga0129308_1003402_pt1 | contig 11481 bp, 13 predicted proteins | sample L827metagenome_FD_94440 | JGI IMG/M metagenome (GOLD analysis project Ga0129308, IMG submission 94440) | Ring-tailed lemur group fecal microbial communities from Wisconsin, USA - L827 metagenome | ecosystem: Host-associated > Mammals > Digestive system > Large intestine > Fecal | place: USA... | reverse complement strand
GCGAGGCAATAGAAAAACTGCTTGACCTTACGCCGAAAATGGCTGTGGTGGAAAGAAACGGCAGCTTTGTTGAAATACCCGCCGAGGAAATTAAGGTGGGAGACATTGTGCTTGTAAAGCCCGGCAGCAGCATACCTGCCGACGGCGTTATAATTGAGGGCAGCTCATTTGTTGACGAATCGGCAATTACAGGGGAAAGCATACCTGTTGAGAAAAAGGCAGGCGACAGAGCCGTATGCGCCACAATAAACAAAAACGGCAGCTTTAAATTCAGAGCCGACAAGGTGGGCGGAGATACAATGCTTGCCCAGATTATACGCCTTGTGGAGGACGCCTCGGGAAGCAAAGCGCCTATTGCCAAGCTTGCCGACAAGGTGGCAGGGGTTTTTGTTCCCATTGTTATATGTATAGCCATAGCGGCATTTATAGTGTGGATGCTGCTTGGAAAGGGAGTAAGCTTTTCAATTTCAACGGCAATAGCCGTGCTTGTTATTTCATGCCCATGTGCTTTGGGTCTTGCAACGCCTACGGCAATTATGGTGGGCACAGGCAAGGGCGCAGAAAACGGCATACTTATAAAAAGCGCCGAAAGCCTTGAAACGGCACATAAAATTGACGCCGTTGTTTTGGACAAAACAGGCACTGTAACAGAGGGAAAGCCTGAGGTTACGGATATAATAACATATAACGGCTTTGACGAAGAGGAGGCGCTTCGTTTTGCGGCATCGGCTGAAAAATTTTCAGAGCATCCTCTTTCACTGGCTGTAACAGGCTTTGCGGAAAACAAAAACCTTACTCTCTGCAATGCCGAAAGCTTTGACTCCATAAGCGGAAAGGGCATTTTGTGCAGCGTTGAGGGCAGAAAAATAGCCGCCGGAAACCTTAAGCTTATGGCAGATGAAAATGTTGACTGCTCTAAGGCTAAGGGCGATATAGAAAGGCTTGCGGATGACGCCAAAACGCCGCTTATATTCGCCTGTGACGGAGGTTTGATGGCTGTTATAGCAGTTGCCGACACAATAAAAAAAGACAGCGCACAGGCCGTAAAAGCCTTTAAGGATATGGCCATAGATGTTATAATGCTTACAGGGGACAACGAAAAAACAGCCCAGGCAATAGGCAGACAGGTGGGCATAGAAACAGTTGTTTCTCAAGTTTTGCCGCAGGATAAGGAAACCCATGTAAGGGAACTTCAGCAGCAGGGCAAAAAGGTTGCCATGATAGGCGACGGAATAAATGACGCACCTGCGCTGGCAAGGGCAGATGTGGGTATTGCCATTGGTGCGGGCACAGATGTAGCCATAGAAAGCGCCGACATAGTGCTTATAAAAAGCAGCCTTATGGACGCCGTTGCGTCAGTTGAGCTGAGCAAGGCAACCATAAAAAATATAAAGGAAAACCTTTTTTGGGCGTTTTTCTACAACACAATAGGCATACCGGTTGCGGCAGGTGTGTTTTATCCGTGGTTCGGCTTAAAGCTTAACCCAATGATAGGCGCTGCGGCAATGAGCTTAAGCTCAATATTTGTTGTAACCAATGCCTTAAGACTGAGAAAATTTAAACCGTCCTTCGCAAAGCTTGCTCAGTATGAAGTATCTGCCAAGGCGGAAAATATAAACGAAAATGATGAGGAAAAAGAGAAAGAGGTAATGAAAATGGAAAAAAGAACAATGATGATTGAAGGCATGATGTGCACACACTGCACAGGCAGAGTTGAAAAAGCGCTTAATGAAATGGACGGCGTAAGTGCGCAGGTAAGCCTTGAGGACAAATGCGCTTATGTAACGCTTTCAAAGGACGTAACAGACGAGGCGCTTGCCAAAACAGTAACAGAGGCAGGATACGAGGTTAAGGAGATTAAATAATGAGAGCTGACAGGGCTAAGGTTTCAAGACTGCTTAAAACGGCAAGAGGGCAGATAGACGGCGTTTTGAAAATGGTTGAGGAGGACAGATACTGCATAGACATTTCCAACCAGATTCTGGCGGCTGAGGCTGTGCTTAACAAGGCCAACAGGGAAATTATAAAGGCCCATATGAAGGGCTGCATTAAGGAAGCCCTTGAAAATGACGGCAGTGATGAAAAAATAGACGAATTTCTTGAAATACTGGATAAAATAGCAAAGTAGGCGGCTTTATGAAAGAAAAATATACCCTTGAGGATTTTGTTGATATTATGCGCACACTGCGCAGTGAAAACGGCTGCCCATGGGATAAGGTGCAGACCCACGAAAGCCTTAGACAGAGCATGATAGAAGAGGCTTATGAGGCGGTTGAGGCAATAAACAACAACAATATGGAGAACCTTTGCGAGGAGCTGGGCGATGTGCTTATGCAGGTGGTTTTTCACAGCGAGATAGAGCGTGAAAAGGGAAACTTTGACATAAGCGACGTTATAGACGGCATAAGCAGAAAAATGATAAGCCGCCACAGCCATATTTTCGGAACGGACAAGGCGGAAACCGCCGATGACGTTATTGACGTTTGGGAGAAAAACAAAAAGAAGGAAAAGGGCTTTGAAACCTACGGAGATATGATGAAGGCTGTTCCAAAGGCTTTTCCGGCAATGCTGAGGGCAAGGAAAATACAAAATAAGGCAAGAGATGCCGGAATGGACATGCCTGACGCAAGAGAGACTCTGCTTAAAGCCAAGGAGGAAATTGACGAGCTGTTGGCGGAAATTGATAAGCCCGACGGAAACGTTGACGGTGAATATGGCGACATTTTGTTTTCAATGATTAATATTTCAAGATTTTTAGGGCTAAATCCTGAGTTTTCCTTGACAAATGCCTCAGAAAAGTTTATAAATAGATTTGTATATATTGAGAAGTACGCCCAAAATTCAGACAGACAGATAAAAGACCTGACTGATGAAGAGCTGGATATGCTTTGGGAACGTGCAAAATCCAATGAAGTTTTAAGGGAGGACTAAAAATGAATAAAGCAGATTTAGTTGCTGCAATTGTTGAAAAGGCAGAAATCAGCAAAAAGGACGCAGAGAAGGCATTAAAGGCTTTTGAAGAAGCTGTTACAGAAGAACTTAAAAAAGGCGGCAAGGTTCAGCTTGTTGGCTTTGGTACATTTGAGGTAGCTGAAAGAGCTGAAAGAGTTGGCAGAAACCCACAGACAGGCGAAAACATGACAATCACAGCTTCAAAGGCACCTAAGTTTAAAGCTGGCAAGGCTTTAAAAGACGCTGTAAACGAATAATTGACCTTAAAACCTGTACAACCGTACAGGTTTTAGTTTTAGAAAAAATTTTCGGAGGCTTTTATGAGGCTTGATAAATTTCTTAAGGTTTCAAGAATAATAAAAAGACGTACAATAGCAAACGAAGCCTGCGACGCAGGCAGAGTTACGGTAAACGGAAAGGTTGCCAAGGCTGCTGTTGATGTGAAAATAGGCGACGAGATTGAAATTCGCTTTGGCAGCAACACAACAAGGGTAAGGGTTCTTTCCCTTGCCGAAAGCACTAAAAAAGAGGACGCCGTAAATATGTACGAAAGCTTTTGATATTGGGGACTGTGCAGTAATATGCATGGTCCTTTTGTATTTTCGAATAAAATGGTCGGGTGCCTGTTATTCTAAGCATGGCAGATACTCTCAATTCTATATCATTGCAAAGAGATGCTTCGCGTTGCTCAGCATGACAATTAACAAAATTTCTGCTCTGTCATTCCGAGCACAGCGAGTAATTTCATTTTTATATCATTGCAAAAAGATGCTTCGCATTGCTCAGTATGACAATTAATCAAATTTTCGTTCTGTCATTCCGAGTATGGCGAGGAATCTTTCTCGAATCTGCTGTTATTTAAAAATAAGTAATTACTTTGGGCGCTTAAGAATAGTATTAATTAAACAAACCTTTGGTGATATTATGGCTGAGGATTCAAGAAGAAATTCGGGAAAGCACAAAATAGTGATTGAGGAAAGGGAGGATATAACAATAACAGGCGTTGAGGAGGTTATATCCTTTGATGAGGAAAGCATAGTGTGCGACACTCAGATGGGCGTTATGGTTATAAGAGGAAGCGAGCTGCATATAGCGCGCCTTGACCTTGAGGCAGGTATTTTGCAGGCAAAGGGAAACGCAGACAGCGCCGAATATACCGAGCTTAGCGTTTTTGAGCAAAAGGGCGGACTGCTTAAAAGAATTTTCAGGTAGGTGCTGTGTATGGTTATTCTGGCGGTAGACAGACAGGCGGAGGTGTTTTTATATTCACTTATGATAGGTGCCGCTGCCGGTTTTTTTTATGATGCTTTTAAAATACTGCGCCTTATGATTCCCCATTCAAAATTTATGGAAAGCCTTGAGGACGGCATATACTGGGTTGCCTGCGCATTTACAATGTTTGCGCTTATGCTTAAAAACAACAGCGGTGAAATAAGGCTTTTTTCAATTACGGCATTTTTTGGCGCAATGATTATATATAATCTTACACTAAGCCGGGTGCTTATGGCGGTTTCCCAAAAAGTGGTGTACCTGATAAAAAAAGCGTTGAGGCTGTTTTTTGAAATTATATTAACGCCTTTTCGTCTTGTTTGGCTGCTTATAAGAAGGCCTGTTGTTTTTGCGCGCAATAAAGCCCAAAAAAGAGGACGAAGGGTATTGATTTTGATAAAAAAATATGCCAAAATAAACATTATAACAGCTAAAGAAAGACTGCGTTCAATTCTAAAATAATTTGATTCGGGTGCATATAAAATGTCTAAAAAGAAGAAGAAAAAAGAAAAATCCTTTACAGGCAAAATGGTGCTTGTTTTTATGATATTTTTTATGATTGTGGTGGGCCTGAGCGTTTACAGCCAAAGCCGTACACTTTATGAATTGAAAAAAAATGAAATTGCACTTAATGAGCAGATAGATGCCGAAAAAGAGAAAAAACTTGAGCTTGAGGGAAAACAGGCATATTATGAAAGCGACGAGTATATAGAAAAAGTGGCAAGGGAACAGCTTGGTCTTGTAAAAAGCGGCGAGCTTGTGTTTGTAAACAGCGCAAATAAAAATTGAAAAATATACTTGACTTTTACATAATGTAACTGTATAATCATTTAGGTAAGTCGGTAACGATAAGTCGATTTATGGCGGAGTAGCTCAGTTGGCTAGAGCACGCGGTTCATACCCGCGGTGTCGAGGGTTCGAATCCCCCCTCCGCTACTTGCTTTTATGGCCCGTTGGTCAAGCGGTCAAGACGCGGCCCTCTCACGGCTGAAACAAGAGTTCGATTCTCTTACGGGTCATTTTAAAATTTAATATTTGGGAGTTTAGCTCAGCTGGGAGAGCGCTTGCCTTACAAGCAAGATGTCACAGGTTCGAGCCCTGTAATTCCCACTTAAAGAAAAAAACGATACATTTATGTATCGTTTTTTTGCTGTCCAATTAAATAAACAATGCATTTTTTTCCATATTTTTTGCTGTTTTCTATAACAAATTTTGTACCTCTGCTTTTTCCGTCCCAAAATGCTATTATCAAATCGCAATAGTCAATTATTTGAAGATTTCGTTTCAGCGGTGCGGCTTTTCCGTATATTTCATACTCAGGAAGAAATTCGGTATATTTGATATTGTTATTTAAGGCAAATCGTTTTGCGCATGTGTCTATGCCCTTTGCTCCGCCCGATACAATTTCTGTTGCATTGCTTGGTATGTATTTATCCAAATTGTTGATTTTTAAATTTCTTGAACCAATTACTGCATATATCACATAAATCACCTCTGTATTTGTAAAAATATTATGTACTTAAATTAAGTACATAATCAACATTATATATCAGTTTGTACTTAAAATAAACTTATATTTAGTATTTTTGAGGTACATTTATGGAAAAAGATAAACATTTAGGCATAAGAATAGACAGCGAAACCCACAGAAAACTGCATTATATAAGCGATTACGAAGGACGCTCGGCAAATGGGCAGATTTTATACCTTATAAGAAAATGTATTGAGCAGTTTGAAAAGGAACATGGGGAAATAAAGAAACAGTGAAAGGAAGCGTTAATTATGCTTCTTCGAGGGTGTCGACTTTGTCGACACCCTTCGTCGAAATTAGAATTTCGACGAGCTTAAACAGAAGAATAAACAGACGGGTTCCATCGGCAAAATGCCTTGAAACCCACTGTTTTCCTCGGCGGAAATGAATTCCGCCTGCGGATTCCATTTGGAAAACTCTTCGTTTTCCAAACCTTTCCGCTGATTGGGAACTGCTTTGTCTACGTTCTGAAAGGAAGCGTTAATTATGCTTCCTTTTTTTGCGCAAAATTTCCGTGTTAAGAAAAATGTAAAAAAACTGTAACCCTGCTGTAACAGACTTTACCGCGCATATGTGGTAATATTCTGTTAAAGATAAAAGAAAAGGAGATGATTTGTATGAATAAAGATTATACAGAGATTTTAACATTGTGCATGGCTGTTGGTTTGTCATCTCTGGTTTATGACCGTGAAAATTCCTCAGAGGTGAAGGAAAAGCCATGAATAACAGCAAAAAAACAGCCAAAATGTAAAGGCGGAGTCTTAAAGAATATAAGATTCCGCTTTTTTATTTGCCTTAAATTGCCGTTTATGATAGGGTATACTGTACAAGAGGTGATAATTTTGGATATTTTAAAAACACTTGAACAGGAATTTAATATAAAGCCTTTTCAGGCTGAAAACGCCGTAAAGCTTATAGACGAGGGAAACACCATTCCCTTTATAGCCAGATACAGAAAGGAGCTTACAGGCTCCCTTGACGACCAGCTTTTAAGAGAGCTGCTTGAAAGGCTCACATATCTTAGAGGTATGGAGGAAAAAAAGGCTCAGATAATAAAGTCAATAGAGGAGCAGGGAAAGCTGACGGAGGAAATAACGGCGGCTTTGGAAAACGCCAAAACTGTTACAGAGCTTGACGATATATACAGACCCTTCAGACCAAAAAGACGCACAAAGGCTTCAATAGCCAAAGAAAAAGGCCTTGAGGGGCTTTGCGTCATTATTATGGGGCAGAAAATGAAGGGCAGCCTTGAGGAAAACGCCGCACAGTATGTAAACGCCGAAAAAGGCGTAAACAGCATTCAGGAGGCTGTTGACGGCGCAAAGGACATTGCAAGCGAAATAATAAGCGACAATGCCGACATAAGAAAAGAAATACGAAACGAAATTGCCAAAAACGGCTTTATTGTTTCAAAGGTAATTGAAAAGGCTGCCGAAAAGGACGAAAAAGGCGTTTACGAAATGTATTATGACTATACTGAGCCTATAAAAAGCGCTGCGCCTCACAGAATACTTGCCCTTAACAGAGGCGAAAACGAGGGTATACTTTCGGTTAAAACGGAGTGCGATACCCAAAAGCTGCAAAGCATAGTCCAAAAAAGAATTATAAATAAAAACAGCAATACAGCCGAAATTTTAAGGGAAATAATAGCCGACAGCCTTAAAAGGCTTATATTGCCGTCGGTGGAAAGAGAAATAAGAAATTCACTTACGGAAAAAGCCGAGGAAAAGGCAGTTTCTGTTTTTGGAAAAAACCTTAAACAGCTTTTAATGCAGCCGCCAATTAAGGATAAGGTTGTGCTTGCCATAGACCCGGCATACAGAACAGGCTGCAAAATAGCCGTTATAGACAAAACAGGCAAGCCCCTTGAAACAGGCGTGGTTTATCCTACGCCGCCACAGAACAAAACCGAAGAGGCAAAGAAAAAACTGCTTTCTCTCATTGACAAATACGGTGTGGAGCTTATTTCCATAGGAAACGGAACGGCCTCAAGGGAAAGCGAGCTTTTTACGGCAGACATGATACGTGAAAGCGGAAAAAACATAAGCTATGTTATTGTAAACGAGGCAGGTGCATCGGTTTATTCGGCGTCAAAGCTTGGCGCAGAGGAATTTCCTCAGTATGACGTATCCTTAAGAAGCGCCGTATCCATAGGCAGAAGGCTTCAAGACCCTTTGGCAGAGCTGGTTAAAATAGACCCTAAATCTATAGGTGTGGGGCAGTATCAGCACGACATGAACCAAAAGCATTTGGGCGAGGCTTTAAGCGGTGTGGTTGAGGACTGCGTAAACACCGTAGGCGTAGACCTTAATACCGCATCTCCGTCCCTTTTAAGCTATGTGTCGGGCATTACACCTGCCGTAAGCAAAAACATACTTGCTTACAGAGAGGAAAACGGAAAATTTAAGTCAAGAAAAGAGCTGCTTAAGGTGCCTAAGCTTGGGCCAAAGGCCTTTGAGCAGTGCGCCGGCTTTTTAAGAATTGCCGAAAGCGACGACCCTCTTGACAACACAGCCGTTCACCCTGAAAGCTATAAGGCGGCAAGGGAAATACTTAAGGCGGCAGGCTTAAGCCAGGAGGATTTAAGAAACAAAAGGGCAAAGGGGATAAAGGCAAAAATAGGAAACATAGATAAAAAAGCAGAGGAAATAGGCATAGGTGCAATTACACTTGAGGACATTATAAACGAGCTTGAAAAGCCCGGCAGAGACCCAAGAGAGGATATGCCCAAGCCTGTTTTAAGAAGCGATGTGCTTGAAATGAAAGACCTTAAGGAGGGCATGATTTTAAAGGGCACAGTAAGAAATGTAATTGATTTTGGCGTGTTTGTGGATATAGGCGTGCATCAGGACGGACTGGTGCATATTTCGCAGATTACAGACCGCTTTATAAAGCACCCGCTTGACGCCGTAAATGTGGGAGATATAGTTGATGTTAAGGTGCTTGGCGTAGACATGGCAAAAAAGAGAATTTCTCTTACAATGAAGCTTTAATTGTAAAAAATTTGTGTATATGGTTCATATACATTGACTTTCCAGAGTAAAAATGCTACTCTTTAATTAAGTTTATAAAGGTTGGTAGGTGAGGCTACCACAGGGATATGGGTCGCTGCCGTTTTTTGATGGAGACAGCAGAAAACAGGTCAGCAGTTTATGTCGCCAATAAGGCATAGACTAATGCGATTTCACCGCCCTGCGGAGCTAAAGCTTGAACAATGAGAATGTTTTTAATATCCTTGTCAGGGTTCAGGCTTTGACAGGGATTTTTTATTTTTTGAAAGTGAGGTGGGCATAATGGATAACGGAGACAGTTACGGGCGCGGAAAAGAAAATATGCATGGGCGAAGTATGCGTTTTAAGTATGCCGTTTATTGTTATGCCCTTTTCGGCGTATAATTTTCGGCATGCCTGCATACACGCCCTTGGTACGGAAAGGAGCGGTTAAAATGCAGGCTTTTTTTGAAAACGATGAAAAAAGAACAGAAAATATTGAAAGAACACAGGCGGCTTACGAAATTGTTTCTGTAATAAGAAGCGATATGGACAAGGCGGAAAAAAAGGAACGCCTTGAGGACTATCACGAGGCGGATATAGCCGATTGTCTTGAACTGCTTACAGCCGAGGAAAGAAAAGAGCTTTATCTTCTGCTGGATATTGACGAGGTTTCCGACATAATTTCATATGCCGACGATGCTGCGCCGTACATTGAGGAAATGGACAGCAAGCTGGCGGCTGACGTTATTGCCGAAATGGACGCCGATGATGCTGTTGACATTTTGGAAGAGGTTGACGGCGACAAAAAGGACGAGCTTATTAAGCTGCTTGACAGCGAAGCGAGAGATGACATAAGGCTTATCAGCTCATTTGCAGATGATGAGGCAGGAAGCCTTCTTACAACCAATTTTATATCTGTGCGCCTTGGTTCAACGGTTAAGCAGGCCATGAAAACCCTTGTAAAAGAGGCGGCTGAAAACGACAATATCTCAACAATTTATGTTGTGGATGAGTATGAAAAGTTTTACGGCGCCCTTGACCTTAAGGATTTGATTACAGCAAGAGAAAATGATAATCTTGAAGAAAAGATAACAACGTCGTATCCTTTTGTTTACGCCGACGAAAAAACAGAGGAATTTATAAACGAAATAAAGGATTATGCCGAAGATTCCATTCCTGTTTTGGACAGGGAAAAGCATATTTTGGGCGTTATCACCCTTGACGACATTATCGAGGTTATGGACAGCGAAATGGGCGAGGACTATGCAAGGCTGGCAGGTCTTACGGCGGAGGAGGATTTAAAGGAAAATGTGTTTGAAAGCATGAAAAAAAGAGTTCCGTGGCTTTTTGCGCTGCTTGTGCTTGGCATGGTGGTTTCCTCTGTGGTGGGAATATTTGAGGGCGTTGTTTCTCAGCTTGCCATAGTGGTGTGCTTTCAGTCGCTTATACTTGATATGGCGGGAAATGTGGGCACACAGTCGCTGGCTGTTACCATAAGGGTGCTTACAGACGAAAAGCTAAGCAGAAAACAGCTTTTTTCACTTGTGCTTAAGGAAATTAAAATAGGTCTTTCCAACGGACTTCTTTTGGGGCTTGTCTCCTTTGCGGCAATAGGCGTTTATGTGTGTGTATTTAAGGGCAAAACACCGGCGTTTTCATATGCAGTTTCCGCCTGCATAGGTGCGGCGCTGCTGCTTTCTATGGCGGTTTCGTCATTTATGGGAACGGTTATACCTATATTTTTTAAAAGCGTAAATATAGACCCTGCCGTTGCCTCGGGTCCCCTTATTACAACGGTAAACGACCTTGTGGCAGTTGTGGCATACTATGGCCTTGTGTGGGTTTTTCTTATTAACATTCTTCAACTTGTGGAGTGATTTTTATGTGGAATGATGAAAAATACAATGAATTTAAAGAAAGGCTGTATTCCTTAAGCGAGGAGGAATACAGAGCCTTTCATATGCGCCTTGTGCCTGGGATTGACAACATACTGGGCATAAGGCTGCCTAAGCTAAAGGCACTGGCAAAGGCAATTGCCAAAGATGACTGGAGAGGTTTTACCGTTTTGCCTGACAGCGGAATTTATGAGGAAAGAATGATAAAGGGTCTTTCAATAGCCATGGCAAAGGCGGATATTGAGGAAAAGCTTGAATATTTCAGGACTTTTATTCCCCTTATAAACAACTGGGCTGTGTGCGACAGCGTATGCAGTGCCTTTAAGCCCAAAAAAGGCGAGGAAGAAATTCTTTTTAAATTTGCCGCAGAATATGCCGCAAAGGAAGGCGAATTTGAGGCAAGGGTTGGCATAGTGCTTGTTATGGACAGATTTCTTACGGAGGGATATATAGACCGAAGCCTTGAGGCGCTTAAAAATGTGAACATGGGAAAATACTATGTTGATATGGCGTATGCGTGGGCGCTGAGTATGGGCATTGTTAAGTTTGAGGAAAAAACTCTTGATTTTATGAAAAATACTTATCTTACAGACTTTGTTTACAACAAAGCTTTGCAGAAGGCAAGGGAAAGCAGACGGGTAAGCGATGAAAAAAAGGCATTTTATAACAGTTTGAAGAAGTGAAATGTTGCCAAAACAGAAAGTATATATTAATATTATATGTTAGGCAAATGGTATTTTACGCTGGCTTAAGGAGGAAAACAAAATGGACTGGCTTGAGGTTTTTGTGGAAACATCAATAGAGGGGCTTGAAATTGTAAGTGGTCTGCTTTACGGCTGCG
>Ga0129308_1003401_pt1 | contig 11483 bp, 7 predicted proteins | sample L827metagenome_FD_94440 | JGI IMG/M metagenome (GOLD analysis project Ga0129308, IMG submission 94440) | Ring-tailed lemur group fecal microbial communities from Wisconsin, USA - L827 metagenome | ecosystem: Host-associated > Mammals > Digestive system > Large intestine > Fecal | place: USA... | reverse complement strand
GCAACCTGGGCGACCGAACAAGACGGCACGACCGTATACACAGGTATCTCCCAGGGCGTGCTTCATGTGCAGGACGCGCCCACCGCAGGTGCCATCGAGCTCTTTAAGGCGTCTGCCGAGCCGCTCGTGACCGACGGAAACGCCTGCTACACGCTGGAAGGAGCACTCTACGGCGTCTATGCTGACGAGGGGCTCACCCAGCTTGTCGACACGCTGCGCACCGACGAGGTGGGTCATGCCATGTCAGGCGCGCTCGACGAGGGAACGTATTGGGTGCATGAGACCGAGCCGAGCCGCGGATACGCCCTTGACGAGGCGGTGTACCGCGTTGAGGTGAAGTCGGGCAAGACGTCGCGCGCCAACGAGCAGAACGGCGGCCAGGTGCTCGAGGAGCCTCAGGGTGACCCCCAGGCCATCGTGGTTCGCAAGGTGAATGCGCAGACTGGTACCAATGTGGCGCAAGGCGATATGACGCTTGAGGGCGCCGAGATCACCGTGCGCTACTACAAGGGTTCCTACACCGAAGACGACCTGCGCGGTGACGATGTCCCCGCACCCGAGCGCACCTGGATTCTCAAGACCAACGAGGACGGCGTATCACTGCTGCTTGAGAGCTACAAGGTGGGCGGAGACGAGCTGTACAAGCTCGGCGGACGCCCCTACCTGCCGCTCGGCACGGTGACCGTACAGGAGACTAAGGCCCCTCAGGGCTACGAGATCGACCCGACGGTCTACGTGTGCCATTTCACGCCCGACGAGTCGGGCCGCAAGTGGATCTCGTTCGACATGACAGCAACCATCCCGCAAGAGCAGGTCATGGGCGGTGTTGGCATTCGCAAAGTTGATGCCGAAGGCGGCAGCACAAACCCGAGGGGCGCCGCGAGCCTCGACGGAGCGACGTTTGCCATCTACAACGCAAGCGAACATGACGTGACGGTAGATGGCACCGTGTATACGCCCCAGACGCTTGAGGACGTGCAGGCGGGTACCGCGCAGGCAATCATGACCATCGAGGCGCACGACGGCGCGGCCACAACCGATACCGACGGCGACGGCGTCGATGCTTCGCTTCCCTTTGGCACGTATTACCTGCGCGAGGTGGAATCTGGCAACGGCTATCTCCTCGACGACGCGGTGCGCACCGTGGAAGTCCGTGAGGCAGGTGCGGTAGCCTGGTGCGAAGATGCATGTGCCAACCAGGTTATCCGTGGCGACGCCGCCTTCGACAAGGTATATGAGGACACCAAGACCACCATGCCCGGGGTCGCCTTCCTTGTTGAAAGCACGACAACGCACGAACGCCATGTCGTGGTGACGGATGCCGCCGGACACGTCGACACCTCGGCTGCAGCTAGGCCCCACACCCACCGCACGAACGCCAACGACGCCGCTTGGGATGCTGCAACGGGCACAGTCGACGAGGCGCTTCTCGACGCAGATGCGGGTCTTTGGTTCTACGGCGACACTGAGGGGACGGGCGAACCCAACGACACGCTGGGAGCGCTCCCCTACGACACCTACACCTTCACCGAGCTCGCAACGTCGGCCAGCCAGGGCACCGAGCTCGTAAGCTTCGAGGTCTCCATCCGTGAGGACAAGGCAACCGTCGACCTGGGTACGGTGGAAGACACCTGGATTCCCGTGCTGACCACGCAGCTGCTCAGCCGCGACGGGTCGCAGACCGCCTATGCGCTGGGCGACGAGAGACTTGTCGATACGGGGTCGTATGAGCACTTCAAGGCCGGCACGTACGTCGCGGAGCTCGAGCTGTGTGACGAGGCAGGCAATGTGCTGCAAGATGCGGCTGGTAATGTGCTGCGCACGAGCTCGGAACTCGAACTTGAGGGCAGCGGGACCTATCAGATTGGCATAGACTGCGACCTGAGCGGGTTTGCCGGGATGCGCATCGTGGCGCGTCAGCGGGTCTATGACGCACAGGGCGAGCTGTACGCGAGCCATGACGACATGACGAGCGAGGCACAGAGCGTCTGGGTAGTCGACAAGCCCGGCATCGCCACCACACTGACCGATGCCGCCACCGGCCTGCACATGGCAAACGCGGCACAATCCCTCACGCTCACGGACACGGTGGTCTACGCCAACCTCAAACCGGGCAAGACCTACACCCTCACGGGCACCCTCATGGACAAAGAGAGTGCCTCGCAGGTGCTTGACACCAACGGCAAGCCCGTGAGCGCAAGCGTTGAGTTCACCCCGCAGGCAGCCTCGGGCACGCAAACGGTCGAATTCGCCTTTGACGCAAGCGGCCTGGCAGGCAAGACAATCGTCGCATTTGAGACGCTTACCTGCGAGGGACGCGAGCTCGCCGTGCATGCCAATATCGCCGACGAGGCGCAGGCGGTGGACGTACCGCGCGTGGGCACGACGCTCGCAACCGCAGACGGGGCGCATTCCGTCATGGGGACGAGCCCCATCGATCTCATCGATACGGTTGTCTATGAAAACGTTACAGTTGGTAAGACCTATCGAGTCGTCGGCACGCTCCATGACGCAAAGACTGGCGAGGCCTACAAGGACACTGCAGGTAAACCCCTGGAAGCACGCATGGAGTTTACGGCTGACAAGAGCAGCGGCAGCGCGGAAGTGACCTTTAAGGGTGTCTCCGGCATCCAGGCAGGCCAGGCAGTTGCTTTCGAGGAGCTCTATGTCAAAGCGGGCGACGGCGAGGGTGACAATGCCTGGAAGCTCGTGGCCTCGCACTGCGACCTGGCGGACGCCAACCAAACGGTGAGCTTCAACACGCCCAACTTGCGCACCACGCTCACCGAGAAGGAGACCGGGCTGCACGAGACGGCGCTTTCCGACAAGGTCACCCTCGTTGACGTCGTTGAGTATGACGGACTTGAAGCCGGCAAAACATATCACCTCGAAGGCAAGCTTGTAGACAAGCAGACAGGCAAGGTTCTGAAAGACGGCAAAGGCAAGCAACTCACCGCTTCCGGTGACTTCACGGCATCGGCCGCGAAGGGTCGCGTCAACGTGACGTTCTCCTTTGACGCCTCGCAGTTCGCAGGCAAGGAGGTCGTGGCGTTCGAAAGCGTCTCGTTCAACGGGCGCGAGGTGGCCGTGCATGCAAACATCGGCGATGCGGCGCAGACCGTGTCATTCGTGGACATCCGCACAACGGCGACAGATCCTTCAGATGGCGACCATGAGGCCGCGGCGCTTGCAAACATGCAGCTCATCGACCGTGTTGAAATGCGCGGGCTTGTACCGGGAGCGTCCTATACCATCGTGACCGAACTTGCCGTGGCCGACAGCCATGAGACGGTCATCGCATCGAGCACGAGTTTTGTGCCTACGAAATCAGCCACGACGCTCGACGTGACCGCGACGTTTGACGGCTCGGGCCTTGCCGGCAAGAAACTCGTGTTCTTGGAGAAGCTGCAGCGCGACGGAAAGACCATCGCCGAACACCGCGATTACGAGGATGCGGGCCAAACGGTTGCGCTTGTCACTCCCCCGCCCACACCCACGACTCCCGGCGAAGATCTTCCCCAGACCGGCCAAGGTCTCATGTGGGCCTGTCTGGTTGGCGCAGGCGGAATCTGCATGCTCGCGGGATTCATCCTTGTCTTTAAGAGGCGCGGAGGCAACGACGGCGTACCCCGTATCGCATACGCCGACGTTTCGACCAGCGTGAACGCGCCGAGTAAGGATGAGGTACATACGGACAGTCAGGCGACCCAACAAGTGCCAAGGATTCGTCCCCGGAGCGCAGCGAAGACGTTGCTGAAAACCAGGCGACATGTCTAGGCAGGTCGGCGCGCCCCTCACACGGCGCAAGGCACTCGGCATAGGGGCGCTCGCATGCGGCACCGTGTGCATGGGCATCGGCTTGAGCAGCGTGATGCGCGAAGCGGCTTGCGCCCGCAGCTACGGGGACCTCGCCCAGGCAACTCGGCTTGACTTCGCGGCGGGTGCCACGCCAGCGCCCGCCAGGTCGGCCAGCACTGCACATGCCGATATCGCACAGCAAGGCGAGCGCGATTGGGGCGCCTTGCATGAGGTGAACCAGAATGTTGCGGCCTGGGTGAGCGTGCAGGGCACCGACATCGACCTGCCCATAGTCGCCACGCGCAGCGAGGACGACCAAGACTGGTATCTCACGCACGACCTTTGGGGGCGCACATCTTGCAGCGGCACGCCCTTTCTCGACAGGCGCTGCGAAGGCGCAAGCGCGCGGCACGTCTGCGCGTACGCCCACCACATGACGAGCACCTCGGGCATGTTCTCCCAGCTTCAGGAGGCATACCTCCAAGAGAGGTTTGACCGACTCGGCTCCCTGAGATGGGAGACGCCCGAGGGGCTCGTACGGGCGGAGCCCCTCTGCGCCCTACGCGTGGATGCAAGCTGGCAAGAAATCCAGCGGTTTGACTGGGGAAGCGCAGTCCGGGATGGCGGAGGCCAGGATGACGTGGCTGACTTCCGCACATGGCTTGAGGGCATCACCGCACAGGCCGATGCCCTCTCTCCCCAGGCCAGCCAGATGCTTGCCAACGCCACACGCTGCATCACACTTGTCACCTGCTCGAGCGACTTCGCCATGCAGCGCTGGCGCACGCTCGCCCTTTGGACTTGCTAGGCCCCCTGTTGCCCACAGTCCTAAAGGATAGCGGCAGGCGGCTCGCCCCGCCACGCGAACTCGCCATGCGCCAACTGCGCCACAATCAGACGAGTTCGACATGTAAACGGAGACACGAGCAAGACAACCCTGCCGCATCTGAATGATTGCCATACAAACAGGGTCCCAGGGAACGGCTTTGAACCGACCCCGGGACCCCTTGCAATGATTCTGCCTGCGGCTTCTGTCCCTATGCGCTCAAGCGTCCTGCGCTGCCCATAGTTGCGTTGACCATGCCGCGGCTCAGGCGATACGACGCGAAGAGATAGGCTCCGTACACTGCCACGAACAGCGCGCCGTTCGAAATGGCTGCCGTCGTGATGTCGAAGGCGCCGAAGATCTCCACGACGTCACGCACCACGCTGAGTGCCACCATGCTGTGTGCCAGCGCCACAACAAGCGGGAGGAGAAAGTACACGAGCGTCTGCGCGAGCAAGCAACGGTACACAAGCTTACGAGGGCAACCGAGCTCCCACAGAAGCCTCCAGCTATGCTGGGCGTCGGTTGTGGCACAGAGCTGCTGGATTGCGAGAATTGCCGCACACGACACCACAAGCACGAAGCCAATGTAGACCGCCATGTAGCTCACGATGCCGGTCATGCTGTTCATCGCCGACCATGACTCTTCTTTCTGAATCACGTTCCCGATGTATGCAAACGTTGTCTGGCCCTCTTTGAAGATGTCACCAGTTTGGAGGTCCGCAAGCTCATTCATCAGCCCGCCAGCCTCTTCGCTCATGCCGTCCTTATACCGCACGTTGATGTAAGTCGACGCGCACGGCGCCTGAGCTGCGATGTCATCGGGGACAATAAAGTACCCGGGGTTTGATCCAACAATGCAGTTGGACAGGGCGCTGGAGGCGTCATCAATGACGCCAACCGCCGACGGAACAAGGTCCCTGCCCGCAAGCGTCACCGTGTAGCCAGCGCACATCACCTGGCTATAGAAATCACGCAGGCCCTCGCCCATGTCGCAAGCCATCGCGTACTCATCCTCGCCAAGCTCGATGGGATCGAGGCCCAAAAACGAGCGCAATGCGTTGAACTCAGACACGCCCGCCACCTGAATACCGCCGTCGGAGGACATGCCTACAACGCTGGCGGGTAAGGCGACACCGGTAACGCGGGTCATCTCGTCGAAAGATGCCGAAGGCCTCTCGGCAAGCCCCGACGCTTCCCTCAGCTCGAGGACGTTGTAGTCGGCCACGGAAGAGAGGTCGTAACCCGCGTCGGCAAGCATTTGCACAACATCGTGCTCTTCGGTGGAAGCCCCATAGCCCGGCGCCACCTGGCCATCCGAAGTAAGGGGAAGGGACTGAAGCGAACTGGGCGAGTCGGGATCAAAGTACCATACGTCGACGGAAGCGTCGTACGGGTTGTGCTCCTCAATGGTAGAGGTAAACACCGAGCACACGCTTACGCCCGTCGTGACCGCCGTGATGGCGAGAAACAGAATCATCGAAATGGCTGCCATGGAGCCAGACGCAGTGTTCACGCGCGAGTTGAGCTGGCGCAGCGTGAGCATGTTGAGGCCGCGCCAGTACACGCGCGGAACCCTTTGCATGAGGCTCACCAGGAATCCCGAAAGCGCATAGAAGACCGCCACCGTGCCGGCGCACACCATGCCGGTGGTAATGCAGAAGGCACGGCCCGCCTCCCCCTCAAATCCCGCAACAGGCAGTCCGTCATGCAACAGGCGGGCATACGACACACCGATGAGAACGGCGCCAACCAGGAATACGACCACCGAGGCAGGCAGGCTCCGCAGCTTGACCTCCTCGTTCACGCGGTCGGCTTCCATGAGGTCGACCAGACGCACGCGACGAAGCGCCCGCATGTTGAACAGCAGCATCACGGCAAACATGAGGGCAAAGCACTCAAGGGTAAACCAGGCTGCATCGGGGCTGAAGCGGAAGGAGAACGCAGTGATCGTGTCATGGAAGAGAGCCGCCGTCACAAACACGAGCAACTGAGACAACAGCACGCCAAGCACCAAACCGCATGCGAAGGCACCGATGCCGCTGATGAGCGTCTCAAGCGCCAAGACAGCCGACACCTGCGAGCGGCGCATGCCCAACATCTGGTAGAGACCGAGTTCGCGCTTGCGTCTGCGAACGAGGAAGTTGTTGGCATACACCATGAGGAAACCCAGCACCAGCGCAAGGAAAACCGTGAGCCCGCGCATGATGCCGCCGATGGACGCGACGATGCCCGAGGCATCGCCACTCAGAAAATCTGCCTGGTCAGCAATGGTGTTGAACGCATAGAAGACAGCCACGCCCAAGGCGACCGTGGCAAAGTAGACGGCAAAGTCGCGCAGGGACTTGCGGACGTTGCCAAAGGCAAGCTTAGCGATCATCGGTCTCGTCTCCCCCGATGACGGCCACGACACGCATGATGTCGTCGAAGAACTGCTTGCGCGTGGCGTCTCCGCGCACCACCTCGGTGAACACGCGACCGTCGCGGATGAACACGACGCGCTTGCAATAGCTGGCGGCAAACGAGTCGTGCGTCACCATGAGGATGGTGGCATCGAGCTGCTTGTTAAGCATCTCGAAGCACTCAAGCAGCAGTTTTGCGTTCTTGGAGTCCAGAGCGCCCGTAGGCTCGTCGGCAAGCACGAGCTTGGGCTGGCCGATCATGGCGCGGGCCGCTGCCACGCGCTGACGCTGACCGCCCGACACCTGGTAAGGAAACTTGTTGAGAATCCCCTCGATGCCCAAGGTCGATGCCATGGCCATAATGCGTGCCGAAATCTCGCCCGCCGGCACGCGCCCGATGGTAAGGGGCAGCGCTATGTTCTCGCGACAGGTGAGCGTGTCGAGCAGGTTGGAGTTCTGGAAGACGAAACCGAGCTCCTCGCGGCGAAAGTCCGCCAAGGCGCGCGACTTCAGTTTCGTCACGTCCTGCCCATTGATGAGGACCGTGCCCGAGGTGGGGGCGTCGATGGTGGCGATGCAGTTGAGCAGCGTGGTCTTGCCCGAGCCCGACGCACCCATGATGCCCACGAAGTCGCCCTTCTCAGCCGACAGGCTCACGCCTGCGAGCGCCCGGGTCGAGGCGCCCCTTCCTGCATATACTTTCTCGAGGTTCCGCACTTCCAAGACCGCCGCCATGGCAGGCCTCCCTTCCGCGCTACTGGCCAGGTGCCGCGCGCCGTAGATGTCGTTCAACGCTAGACATCATCGCCTGTCGGGCATTGCCGTGCCATCGATTGGCCTTACATGTGGGTGACGTTCGTGTAAGGTACGCGCCAGCCGCCTTATTCCTCCAGCATATGCATGCGATTGGCCGGAAACGTCAGGCTCACGCAAGTCCACTGTCCCTCAACACTCGACAGACTTGTCGCGATGCCCATTTGCTGGCAGAGATTGCGCACGAGGTAGAGACCTATGCCCGTCGACTTGGCGTGCGTGCGGCCATTACTGCCGGTAAAACCCTTCTCCCATACCCGGCCCCTGTCGGCGGCGCTCACGCCACATCCGTTGTCGCGCACCTTGAGCACCACGCGCTCATCCGCCTTACCCTCGTCTTCGCGAGATGCGCTGAAGTCGATGCGGCAGGCACCGTCTTCGCGGCGGTAGCGCACGGCATTGTCGATAAGCTGGCCCAAAACGAACACGACCCACTTGGCGTCGGCAAAAACCGTGACGCCCTCGAGTCCCTCCATGCTGACCGTCATGCGCGCGCTCACAAGCGCCGCCGCGCGGGATTTCAACGCATCGCGCACGAGAGCTGACGCCTCACACGACCGAATGCGAAAGTCCTTCTCCACGCAACTTGAGCGGGCAAAGAACAATGCCTGCTCGACGAGGGCGTCCACACGGTCGAGCTCGGTGGTGAGAGAGCGAGGCACACGGCCGTCCTCGTTGTCGATGATGAGACGAGCGGCCGCCAAGGGCGTCTTGACCTCGTGGACCCATGTCTCCACATACTCGCGGTGCTCACGCTCGCGGCGCTGCGACTCCCCCACCTCATACGCCGCCTGCACGCGCAGCGCCTCAAGCGCTTCATAGGCAATGCGAGCCTCAGCCCCATCTGGCTCACCCATCTCGCTGGCACGTGCAAGCGCTCGGTCGGGTTCGTCGGCAATTTCTTGAAACGCCTGGCACCAGCTACGTGTGCGCAGGTAATTGATAAGGCCCATGGCCCCCAGCACCAGGGCTGACAAAACCACGAACAGCGCCGCCAGCTGACCGGTCATACCCGTCAAGCGTAGCAGCGGCCAAAGGAAGGCAAGGGCGGCGATTCCCACCAGCACCGTGGCCGCATGACCGCGCAGGTAAGCCACAAGGCTCAGGCCGCGCCCGCGGCGCTCACGCGCACTCACCGTGACGTCTCCGCCGAATAGCCCAAGCCGCGGTGCGTGCGCAGAAAGTCTTCCACACCGATGGAGGCGAGCGTCTTGCGCAGCCGGTTCATGTTCACCGTAAGCGTGTTGTCGTCGATGAAGGCGTCGGAGTTCCAAAGCTCGACCATGATGTCCTCACGTGACACCACCCTGCCGGCGCGGCGCATGAGCAACGACAGGATGCGCGTCTCGTTCTTGGTGAGTTCAACCGATTTGCCCTCGTAACTCGCCGTGCATCGAGCAAGGTCGAGCGAAACCCCCGCACATTCAAGCGTGCTGGCCAATTGAGCGTTGGGCCCCTTGACTCGCCGCAGGCACGCCTCGATGTGGGCAAGCAGCACGGAAGGGTTGTAAGGCTTGGTCACAAAGTCGTCGGCACCCAGCGACATGGACATGACCTCGTCGAGATCGGTGGCGCGACTGGTGACCACGACGATGGGCACATGCGAGACACGGCGAAGCTCGCGACAGACTATCTGCCCGTCGGTGCCAGGCAAGCCCAGATCGAGCAGCACGAGGTCGGGAGAGGCGGCAAGAACGTCGTCTACGAGGCGGTCAAAACGGCAAGCACATGTCACCTCGTATCCCGCACGCTGCAAAAGAACCGCAAGCTGCTCGCGCACTGACTCGTCGTCTTCAATGACATATATATGCATATATGTATCACCCGCCTCGTACGCCTGTTGCCACAACGCCAATCATGATACCAAGTGCAACGCTGGCAAACCTTACACGCGTGTCACAAAGCATGTTCCGCTTCTGGCATGTCCCGACCGCGTCAAAAAGCGTCAAACCAAAACGTCGGCACACACAGCGGCTTCGCCTGGAAGCCACAGAAACGCCAGGCACCAGTCAAACCGCCCGACGACAAACAAAAAGGCCAGGTCTGGCTCTCAAAGTCAGGCCTGGCCGATTATTGCCTCTTGACAATGTTCTGCTCATATTAAAAGGTCGCCGACCCTGAGCCAGCGACCTCCTCAAGCATGTGACCCGCCTGCAAGGCGATTGATGTCGCCGCGCTACTTGCGATCGGGCAACCCCGCCACAATGACGCCCAAAGTGATAGGCGTCGTGAAGATGCCGATGAACCACAGGCGGCCTTTGCTCCACGGGCAGCCCTTCTCAAGGGCGCTGTGCACCATCATGGAGATAGACAGGAAGTACGCCACCACGACACAGGCGAAAATGACGCAGGCAATGATGGTCACAATCAAGGACGCGCTGTCAAATGACATGTACATAGCAAACTCCTTTTCCGACATCACGCACTCTGGACCGCCTGAAATCCGATATGCCAGGCGCTCTTGAAGGAATTCTACCCCAGCCTGCAACCCTCAACCAAACGCCGCTCAACGTGACGGGTCTCCACCGACAAGGTTGATGAGCTCCTGCTGTGAGTGCACGTCAAGCTTGCGGTAGATGTGGCGCACGTGGGTCTTCACCGTGTTGCGCGACACCACGAGCTCGTCTTGGATCTCCTGGCCGGCCTTGCCCTGGGCAAGCAGGCGCATCACATCGAGCTCGCGGGCTGATAGGCCGTGTTCATGCGCCAGGGTCTCGCAGCTCTGCTCGATGTGGGCGGCAGTTTGCTCCAGGGTGCGCAGGGGCTCAACCGGCACGATGTCGGCAAAAGCGGCACTAAACGAGAACCCGCGCATGCCCACAAGCAGATACCCGATGAAGGCGAGCACCACCACGGCGTTGAGACAGTTTGCCACGCTGTCTGAAGCCACAAACCACTCAGATGTGGCCCAGCGTCCCAGAAGCGAGCCAGCCTCCAAACCCAGGGCCTGCATGGTATAGCCCGCACCGAGTGCCCACAGGGCGCCCGCAGGGTTCGACATGCCCACCGAGGCAAAGACCGTCCAGATGAGCACCCATGAGAACGCGGCACCCGCAAACGAGAGCGTGCTCGACATCATGGACTCGACGGGCGTCAGCGGGCGCAAGATGAAGCCACCGAGCATGAGCAGCGCCGCAATCACAAGCAAGATGTCCTCGCTCTCCATGCGATGCCGCGCAAACACCCATACCCCGCCGGCGATCAAGGCAACCACCACGGCGATGTTCGCGCCAAGGATAACGTCGGTCTTCTCGGCCAGCGAGATACCGTGGATGAACTCGAAGAACGCGATGAGGACGAAGAGGCGGTGCGAGGGACTCACGAACGAGTTGGGGTTTGTGGTGCCGAGCTCCTCGGGCGAGCGGGCCGAAAGTCCTTTCTTGAGGAAGGGCGCACCTGCGGCATAGCCGACGCACGTCATCACCAGTTCGACGAGACCCGCCACGGCAAGGCATGTGACAAGCGAGAACGTCTGCGGGATAAGGCAGCGCATGAGGGCGCCGATGCCCTCGCCTAAGACGATGAGCAGAACATTAACGAGCCCCTGCTGCATGTCGTCCCAAGCTGGGAATCCCGTGGGTCGGGGCCGATAATGTCGGTGTCCACCCGAGCGCGACCGGCCAGGTTGCCACAAGCATGAGAGG
>Ga0129308_1003400_pt1 | contig 11487 bp, 7 predicted proteins | sample L827metagenome_FD_94440 | JGI IMG/M metagenome (GOLD analysis project Ga0129308, IMG submission 94440) | Ring-tailed lemur group fecal microbial communities from Wisconsin, USA - L827 metagenome | ecosystem: Host-associated > Mammals > Digestive system > Large intestine > Fecal | place: USA... | reverse complement strand
TGAATGTTATCGTCAAAGATCATATTTCTTATGTTCAAAATAGAAGTGAAAAGAAGAAAATAGAATATAATATGGAATATGGAACATTGATTCCACCAATAAGCCAAAAAGATGTTATTGGTCATCTAGCAATTTATCGTGATGGTGAAAACATAGGAAGTTATCCATTATATTTACAATCTGATGTTCATGCATTAAGTTTTGGTGAAAAAATGTATAATTATTTTATGATATTTATTTAGAGAAAGGTTTCCTGCTTATAAGGGTAGGAAATTTTATTTTAATCAAAAGAATAGGTATTGATTTTAATGAAAGAAGTAAGGCAGGATAAAAGAGGTATTATCAATATTTACTTCTATGATATAATCATCTTAATGATCATTTTCTATATTTTAAGAAATTGAGTTGTGCTGAAGGTGAAATGATTTATAATATTTCTCAACCTATTTCACCTGAATATGTATTTAATGTCATAAAAGCTACTGATGCTTATACTCGCAGTGAATAAGGAGCGTAGGAACCTGTGTTTGTGCAGGTTCTTTTTTTATAAAAATTTTCTATTTTTGTTGGATAAGTTCTAGTTTTGACGAATCGATTTCTTTTCTTTTTGAAAAGGTATATGATGTCTAACAGGAGGTAGAAAATGGAAAACAAGATGAATTATGAGACAAATCATGATCATATCATTGTTAAATTTTATGGTGAAATTGATTGTGTGAATGCTCCTTATTATAGACATCAATTAAGTCATTTATTTGAAGAAAAGGAAGGTAATGTTGTATTTGATTTTTCAAATACAACGTTTATTGATAGTTCTGGTATTGGTCTTGTCATAGGCCGATATAATCAATTGAAATTTGATAATCGTACATTATCTTTAACAGGACTTAATAAGGTAAGTTATCATTTATTTGAATTAACTGGTTTATTCCAAATCATGCCTTATTATTCAACTATCAATGAAGCTTTACAAGGAGGGAAAGAATGAAACAAACAATGGAGGTCACTTTTAATGCAGTTATTGAAAATGAAAATTTTGCAAGATCAGTCATTGCTGCATTTATTACACGATTAGACCCAACGATAGATGAAATGGTAGAAGTGAAAACAATCGTTGCTGAAGCTGTCAGTAATGCTATTATTCATGGTTATGAAAAAAATCCTGAATGTCAGGTTGTCATGCGTGCAACGATCGAAGATGGTTTATTAACGATTATTGTTCAAGATTATGGAAAAGGAATAGAAGATCTATCAAAAGCAAAAGTTCCATTCTTTTCTTCATTAGCATCTTTAGAACACGCCGGAATGGGTATTCCTATTATTGAAAGTTTAGCTGATTCATTGGACATCATTTCAGAAGTAAACATAGGAACAAAACTAATTATGACTAAGCAGTTAGAAGATCATCACATTGGCTAAATCACATACTTTAGAACTTTTAGAAAGTGTGCGTTTGGGGGATGAACGTGCAAAAGAAAAAGTTGTAGAAGAAAATCTAGGATTAGTATGGTCAATTGTTCATCGTTTTAAAAATAGTTATTATGATAAAGAAGATCTGTTTCAAATAGGTTGTATTGGTTTAATGAAAGCAATCAATCATTTTGATCCAAAATATAATGTTCAGTTTTCTACATATGCTGTTCCTATTATTATGGGAGAAATCAAAAGATATTTTAGAGATGATGGAACAATCAAAGTATCACGTTCATTAAAAGAATTAAATATTAAAGTTACAAAAGCAAAAGAATACTTGCAATCAAAAGAAAACAGAGATCCAACAATAGAAGAAATCGCAAAATATTTAGATGTTGATGTTAGTGATGTTGTTGAAGCTATCGATGCCTCTTATTATCCAACTTCACTCAATGAACCAATATATGAAAAAGATGGCTCTTCAATTAGTGTAGAAGATCGTTTGATTGATAAGAAAAACAATATGTGGTTTGAAAAGATGGCATTAGAAATGGAAATGGAAAAACTGGACGATAAAGAAAAGATGATCATTTATATGCGTTATCAATTAGAATATAATCAAGATACGATTGCGAAAAGATTAGGAATTTCGCAAGTACAGGTTTCAAGATTAGAAAAGAAAATCGTAACAAAATTAAGAAGTCGATTGAAAGATAATTAAGAAGTGGTATAATGGTCGTGGTGATAAAATGGAAAAGGTAGAGTTAAAACAAACGTTTTTAGAATATTTAAAAGTGATTATCATTACGATCTTGATTACTTATTCATTTTTATATTTTGTTCAGGTTTCTAGGGTAGTGGGAAGTTCCATGGAACCTAATTATCATAATGGTAATGTTATTTTGGTAGATAAAGTTTTTTATAAGAAAAATCAACCAAAGTATAATGATATTGTGGTTGTTTCTTATCATGTTGATACTAATGAGGATCAAATCATTAAACGTGTTATCGGTGTTGGTGGAGATCATATTGAGATCAAAGATAATCAACTTTATCGTAATGGTCAATTAGTGAAAGAAGATTATATTTTAGAAACAATGATCAATGATGATTTTACTTGTGATGTTCCTGAAGGAAAAATTTTTGTTTTAGGAGATAATCGCAATGTGAGTGTTGATTCTAGAATGATTGGTTATGTTGATTTTGATGATGATGTGGTAGGTAAAGTGTTTTTTAAGGTCTTTTAGGGGCCTTTTTTGATTTATTCATTAATTTTATGAAATAGTTTAGTTTTAATCTAAAAAAAGGCGTATAAATTAGAATATTATAAATTTTTTTCGTGTGATAACGCTATCATTTGAAAATTTTAATTGCATTATAATAAATTTTTGGTAATATATATAACATATAAAGGAGAGTGATTGAATGTCATATAAATTAAAAGTCACAAGAGGTAACGCAATTCTAAATTTCTCTGAAGAATTCTGTCAAAGTCGTTGTCAATTAATTGAAAGCGATTCTTTTGCGAAAGTTCTTCAAAAATATATTAAAGATATTAAAAGAAGAGATACAACTGTATATGAATATTTACACAAAATCGAAAACGATGATGTTGTTTTATTAGATGATTTAAGAAAAATTTTCAAGTTATTATTAGTTATGACTGTTGAAGATGTCTGTGCTTTAAAACCTGAAGCAAGTGTTTATTTTGAAGATAGAGATATATTCGTGACATTGATTGAAGATATTTATTTATTCTGGCGTAGACTTCAAAGATACGCTATCGTATTCAATGAAGAAAGAAGTAAAGGTTTCCAAAATGTTCAATTTGCTGATGCTCAAGCAGAGTTTGAAGATTTAGTCTTATCAGTTTATCGTACAATGCAGGAAACAGCATTAGGTCATAAAAATAAAGTTTATCGTCAAATCATCGCTGGTGTCAATGCTGGTTTGACTGTTACTCATATGCGTCCATTTTTACCATATGAATATCGTAATTTAGATGAAATTCCTTTCATTGAATCAGTTGTTATTCACCCACCATTTATTACTTATTCAAAGAGAAATACAAGAGATGGTATTTTCCCAGAAACAAATGCTAATCCATTAGAGGATTTAAAATTTGATGATGAAAGCTGGTTATGTTATCCAGCAAAAGTTGGAGATTATCTATGTTTTGTTTACTTCAATGTTAAATACATGGCTCAAGGTGTTACATTATGTAACTTATTTGAATTAGCTGATGAAGAAGAATATAGAAATAGAAAACCAGATATGATTTATGTTTATGGATATGAAGATGGTAAAGAAAATCAATCATTCTTCCATGATAAAGAAAATGATATTATGGTTGCTTTACTTTCAGCAAATGATAATTTTGATTATTTTGGATACATGAAGAAAATGGTTTTAACATTACACAATGTTAAAAGAATTAATCATCATGAATTACCAATTCATGGTGCAATGGTCAGAATGACACTTCATAGTGGTGAAACAAAGAATATCGTTGTTATGGGAGATAGTGGTGCTGGTAAATCTGAAACGATTGAACAAATCAAAACAGAAGGTGCAGCCTATATTACTGATATGAAAACAATTTATGATGATATGGGTGTATTATCATTAGATGAAGATGGAAATATTAAAAGTTCAGGAACAGAAATTGGAGCATTTGTTCGTTTAGATGATTTAGATGCTGGATATAGTTTTAAAGAATTAGATAGATCTGTATTCATGAATCCTGATAAAGTCAATGCTCGTATCGTTATTCCAATTACTGATTATAAAGATGTTGTTGAAAAACATCATGTTGATATGTTCTTATATGCAAACAACTATGATGAAGGTGGCGAAGCTTTACATTTCTTTGATAACATTGATGATGCTTTAAAAACATTTAGAGCTGGTAATCGTATGGCTAAAGGAACAACAACTGAATATGGTCTTGTAGGAAGCTATTTTGCAAACCCATTTGGACCTGTTCAAAGAAAAGAACAAACTGATCCAATCTTAGTTGAATATTTTGAAAAGATGTTTGAACAAGGTGTTAAAGTAGGTCAATTAAGAACTCGTTTAGGAATTAAAGGTTATGAACATAATGGACCTAAAGAAGCAGCTATTTCAATCTTAAAATATTTAACTGGTGAAGAAGAATTAAAGGCTTTACCAGAAGAAAAAGAATAAGATCGTCTTGATAAGAAATCGGTTTTAGAACTGATTTCTTTTTTTATTTTTTCTTTCCGATAAGAAATAAAAACGAAAATGAATATAGCTTATAATGAAATTAAAGAAAGGAGAAATAGAAAATGAAAAAAGTGGAACAAGAATTGAATTTAAAATGTCGTTGTTGCTGGGCAAGTGATAAGAAATGTGAGTATTGTTATTATTATGAGTATTATAGAGATGCGAATAGGTGTCGCATAGATGATAAAATCACTCGTCCTAGTGGTTATTGTCCAAGTTTTAAAGAAATTTAGGAAGCTGTATTGAAATAACTTTTAAATAAAGTTATTTCTTTCGCTTTTATATGCAAAAGTAAATATGATATGAGAATTGATTTTCATCTTTTTTTAACAATCAAAGCATATATAAAGATAATAAAAGAGAAGAGTATTTAAAAAATTAGATAAATATCGTTTTATGTAGTATAATGAAAATAATAGTAGAAAGAGGAGAGAAGAAGATGTTAATAACAGCAATGAAAGTAAAAAGAATGATCAAGATGAATAATAGATTGTTAGCTATTGTTTCAATCACTTTAGATGAAATGATCGCCATTCATGATATTAAGATCATTGAAAGTGATCATGGTATCTTTTTAGCAATGCCAAGTAGAAAATTAGGTAATTCTTTTGTAGATGTTGCTCACCCAATTCATCAGCAAGCTAGAAAGGGAATAGAAAATTTGGTTTTTAGTGCTTATGAAGTTGTAAAAAATGAAAATTATGGTGATGCTTATTTTGTTTTAACTTCTACAAATGCTTCATCTTTCATGGATCAATCATTAAGTGATTTTGAAATCGAATATGCGATTGCAATGGAGAAAATACAATTACATTATCAAAAAGATGAAGATGATTAAAAATAATTAGAGAGGGGGATCTCTATGAAAGGAAGAGTTATTAGAATAACTCCAGATAGAGGATTGATAAAAGGTGAAAATGGCAAAGAATACTCTTTTGATAAAAAACATTGTAGTGATAGAAATAATATTAAGAAAAATAGTGTTGTAGAATTTGATTGTAAATCATTATCAAAGGGTAAAAAGAAAGCCATTAATGTCGTTCTTTTACATGAGTCATTTCGACGTTTGAATGATGAATTAAAAGAATTGGCTTTCAAAGCATTGAAAGAGAGCTTGGCTGATAGGGAATATTTGCATTATACTGAAGTTAATGAGATATTAAATGCAATAGGTATTGAATATAAGAAATATGCAGCGGGTCTAAGATTATTCTTAGAAGTTGAATTTGCAGATGAATTTTATATTTTAAGTGAACTTCCTTATCATGATAAGATCATTAAAGAAGTGCTTATATTAAAAGGATCACCAATATGTGAAAGCCTTGATATTGCTGCTTTACTTACTAAAAAAGAAGCGATTTTTACCAAACCTTTATTAAAAACATTAAGAGAATATGCTGAAGCTAAAGATTATAGAGGACTTTTAAGCTGTGAAGAATTTCATCAATCATCATTAATCACTTTAGGAAGTATAGGGATAGAATATGCTTTATGTGCTATTATTGGATATTTAGGTGAGGATATAACTAAAGCTAAGTTAAATGATTTTCAAAAGAAATTGATTGTGGAAGAACGAGCAGGTGATTTAAAGAAATATAGAGATGATGATACGTTGATCAATGAAGGATTGGAATCTTCATTCAACAATATTTCTATTGATGAATATAAAAAAATATTTGCAACTGTATATAATGGCAGACAAAACTTGAATGATACTTGGACGGCTATTGTAGAACGTTTTTGGGCTACTAAAAATCAATTGGCTTTTTATCTAACTTGTTTATGGATCATTCTTTCTCCTAAAGATAAAATCATAGACTTTTATCTTAATGAAGCAAATAATAATAATGATATTCATCAGCTTCCACAATTATTAAAAGTATGGTTAGATTTTTCTGAAAATAAGAATGAACTTATATCAATCCGTTTAAAAAGAAAAATAATAGGGCATTGTCTAGATTTATACGATATACATACTTTATGTCAGTGTATTGATTTATTTGATGAAGAGAATTTTATAGAAGCAAAAGAGATTGGCCAATTTTTTAATCAGGAGTTGACACTTAATGATGAAATTTTAAAAAGATGGTATCAATCAGGTGTTAGTGAATTATTATGTGGAAAGATCGTCAATTATTTTTGGTTCAACCATTGCGATAATGAAGATAAGGCCATAGATATCATGAAAATATTATCGTTTGTTGCGAATCAGTATCCACAAACATATTTATCCTCTATTATATATAATAGATCAATACCTGATTTTAGAGAAAAACAAAAAATCAATTATTTAATAGAGCATTTTGTTAGCTTATGTGAATTAGTTCAAACACATTGTGATTTATATGTCCTTGTCAGTTATATTTACAGCCATTTATTAAATGAATTTTATCAATGTGAATTAGAAGAACATTGGTTAAACATACGTTCATGGATAAGTGATGAGGTGAGTCAACAACTTAATGAAGATATGTCATCTATTCATCTTATTTCTATTTTTAAATTTGATGAACAAAAAATGAGAGAATTAGAAACATACTATTGTGATAATTATGTCAGAGCAAAATTAGAGCTTTGTCAATCAGATGAACAAATCGATGAGTTAATGAAAATGTATGATGATCATGACATTTATTTTGCTTCTCGCTGGATAAGAAGTGTATGTCATAAAGAGTCATTACAAGATTTTGAATATGAGTTGAAATCACTCATGGGTTCACGTTTATATGGTGAAGCTATTCAATTTGTAGATTGTCAAACAGTATTGACCCAAAATAAGAAAAAATCACTTATTCGTGATATTCTCAATGAGAATTTTAAAGCTTTTCAATTAAGTGATGAAGGATTTAGAATTTATCAGGAAGTTATTTCTTTGAAGAAGGCAGAAAGTATTTTGTTGGAAGGATTAACTTTTTCTGATTTGTATGCGATGGGAGCTTTGATTTGTTTATATATTTATCGTAAAGACTGGGTGAAAGCTGCTTATTTATATATACCTTATAGAGCTATCCATGATGATGTTATTATGGAATTTATTAATCATGTAAAAAAGAAATTTGAACAAAATCGTATACATTTAGATAGATGTTCAAGTCACTTTGAAGTCATTAAAATTGCTTTAAGAGTGTTAGAAATTGAAGAATTTGATGATTTTATCAATTGGGCAAAACAAATAAATATTCCAAAATCAGGAAAATATAACTATGCTCCTAAAATTTTTGATAGTCCATTGAAAAATATGCTTTTAGAAGGAGATTATGCTCATAGCTGGAAATATTTAGTCATTGCTGCAATCAAAACAGATAATCAAGCCCATCAAGATTCATTAAGACACGCTATTATAACATCTTATATAGCTCGTTATGGTTATAAAGATTTTTCACAATTGATTTTAAATATAGCGACAAGTGAAAATGCTCAAAAGTCTTATGAACAATATTATATCAGTTTGTGGAAGGGAATTATCAGTGGTAAATATGGAATCAATTTTTTATCTTTACATGAAAGAATGATAAATGATACACCAGTAACATATTGGAATTTATTTTATCAATATGCTATATGTGATAATCATATATTTGATGATTATGATTTCTTTGGTCGACAATGGAGTGAAGATAAATATCATGTACAATCATTTTATGATGCTCTTTTAAAACGATATACTGATGAACGTGAAACAGTCTTTTTAAAGATTGCGATCGAAGTATTAGAACATTGTCAAGATATTGTAGATCCATCTTTTAGTTATTATTTATCTTATTGTCATAGTAATAAAAACAAAAACTTTATTCTCAAAGCTATCATACATTTATTACAACAAAAGCGTTATATTCGTCAAATTCAGGAATTTTTACAGTCTAGTTATTGGCGTACATATGAAAACGAAAGAAAACTCTTAGATGTGCTTATTGCCTTATGTCATCAGGACGATACTTTGATAGCTGAACAATTAGATGTTCCTCTTGAAAAAGATAATATAGAATTTTTTTACAGAGATTTCTTAAAAGCTATAGAAAATTATCCCCTTTTAAATTTATATGAAGTTATTGAAAAATGTCAATTGGAAGATGATTATAAATTTGTATTGATGCAAGTTGTATTTCAAATTTGTTATGTACATACAGAATTTAAGCTATTACAAAAAAATCTTATTCATGTTCCAAACATACAGGAAAATAATCAAAATCACAAAACAATTTGCAGTTATTTGAATTTTATTATAGCTGTTTATAAGCAACAATTATCAATCAGTCAGTCGCATACTTCGATTTTTATAAAAAATCGTTATATTCGTATTTTAACAGCAAATATTCTACTTTCTGATAAGAATGAAAATTATCAAGATGATGATATTATTGCTTTAATGGAAAATAATGGACATTTAACAGGTATTTATGATGACTATAAGTCATATAGAAATGCTTTGTATCGTTTTCTTGCTTGTCCTGATTCATCATTTTTAAAGAATATTGTTCTATTGAACATTATTTCTAACCAGTGGCAAGATTTTATAGAACATCTTTCTTGTTATAGTATAGAAACATTAGAACAAATCAAGATATTAGAAGAACAAACGAATTATCGAGAACTCAGTATGCAATTATTGAAATATTATCTTATTGATCATCAAGAAGAATGGCATGAGCAAAATATGGTTTTAGTTCATCATTGTGCACCTCGAGTTGAATTTATTTTACATCGACTTCATGAAATGAAAACGAATGAAAAATATGAGAAGATCTTGTATCTCGTAACTGGTATCGCTCGTTTAAATGATCAAGATCAAGCAAGTTTAACATATAAATTTATTGATAAAGAATTAAATACCATTTATGAACTCAAAAATGAAAGAGATATTATTTCAGCAACGCTTAGTGCAACAAGTTATAGTGATACAATGATTGCAATACTTGGAACAAATGTTCGTAAAACGAAAGGTTTGCCATCTCAAAGATTATTACTTTGGGAACCTATTTTTACTGCAATCAATAAAGCTTCATCATATTACTATTTACTTGCTGTTAAATATGCAATGGAACAATCAAAAGCGAAAGCTAAACAAACATATTATAATATCTTAGATATTCATTCTTTACCTAAAGAATGGAGTGAGGAACGTCGTGAACTTGAAGCTTATTTAAATGGTACAAAGCCTAGATTTTTCCCTACGGTCAATGGTCGTTTTACAAATACATTGATTTTAGAGAAAGATGCTGAATCTGTAAGTTATGTAGAAGAATATTGTTTACAAGATGATATTTCTTTAGATGAGGCAGTAGATGCTTATAGACAAATCATGAATAAAGATTCTTCTAATCTTCTTGCTTATAAACAATTATTCGCTTATGTTCGTAGACCAGATGATTTATTTGATATATATCGCCGTAATGAATTGCGTGATATGAAAAATCGTTCAACATATAATGTTCTTGTTATTGAATTTGGATATGCTTTGATTATTTCAGATTATCAATTAGATATGAATGAAAAGATAAAGATTTTATTCAAAATGTTTGATGTCTATGAACTATTAAATAATGTTAATAAAGAAAAACATAAAATCATAGAATTTTTGAAAAACGCTGTACAATATGTTTTAGAAAGCAGAGATATAAGTTTTATGACATGGATCAATAATATAGATATTATTGAAGATATTTTAAAACATTCTATCATCAGTGAGCCACAAGAAATCATTGATGAATTGAAAAAACCAGTATTATTATGTAAAGAAATATATCGTCATTGTACAACAGAAATGCAAAAACTTGATGATTTAAAATCTTGGCGTAATAACTGGAATATTTCCATGAATTGTTCAAACTATGAAAATGCTTTTATACATTCAGTTGATCAGGAAATTAAATATCTTAAAGAAGGAATAAATCTAGAACTTATTATTTCTAATACTGCTATTGAAAAAGGTTGTATTTTCTTTGAAATAGAAAATAAGAGTCAAGTAACGGTGATGATGAATAATCTTGATCAAAAAAATTGTGCAAGAATGCAAGTCATTGTTAAGGTTAATCATCATTCAGCAATAACATATGAACATATTGAATTTAATAATAAAATTGAGTTGCGTCCAGGAGATGTATGTGGGCAAAAATATGAACTTCATCATCAAATTTTAAAGCATCTTCAATATGGCGATCATCTTGATCTTATTATCAATATTATTGTTAATGATAAGATTATTTGTAATAATAGTCGCAGTTGTCATTTCTTTGAATATAAAGAATTACCAATGACTTTAAATAGAGATTGTGTAACAAGTCATGCAACATATGATATAACTATGCCTGCTTTTTCTGATAGAATTAGAGGTTTTGGTCGCAAGAAGGAAAGAAAACAAATAAGAGAACGATTAGAACAGCAATTTGTTGTTGTTTATGGACCATCTCGTGTAGGAAAATCTTCTTTGATCAACGATATTTGGTTTCAATATTTACCAAATGAATTTATCAAAGAATATCCAGACCGTTCTATCATGGCCATTAAAGTAGGTAATGAATTAGATTATAAAAATCATATGCTTACGAATGCTCCATTAGAACAATTTGAAACTGTAGAGGATATTCTTGAATACCTTTTTATCGTTCCTTTAATGATTGCTTTTCGAAAAACAAATCGTCATAATGAAACACGACGTTCAAGAGTATTTGGAAAACCATTTCCAACAGAAATTTTAGAACAGATCAATGATATTATTCATGAAAAACGTCGTGTTCGTGATCAATATGATTATATTTCCAGTGTTTTAGAAGGACAGAACTGTGAAATATGGTTACTCATTGATGAGTTCCAGCAAATTATTGAAAAATG
>Ga0129308_1003398_pt1 | contig 11496 bp, 10 predicted proteins | sample L827metagenome_FD_94440 | JGI IMG/M metagenome (GOLD analysis project Ga0129308, IMG submission 94440) | Ring-tailed lemur group fecal microbial communities from Wisconsin, USA - L827 metagenome | ecosystem: Host-associated > Mammals > Digestive system > Large intestine > Fecal | place: USA... | reverse complement strand
TTCTTCCGTTCTTCATTCCAAAATTAATAATCGTTGCTGCAAGTACTCCTATCACTATAATCATAATTCCAAAAACAAACACAAATTTTTGTTCTCCCCTAAATCCGTAATAAGTAATAGCGACTCCCATTGTCGAAATAGCAATTGCTATATAAAGCCATTTTTGAATTATTTTCAACGCATTATTCTGAAGGGTGGCTTCTCTCAGTAATGCTTCTTTGCTCATCTTATTTTGTCCTTTCATACAATATCTCCTTGCCTCATTCTTATTAATCTCTTTTTTCCTAACTTTGCTATTGATATAAATAGTAAGAAAATCTTATATACTATTTATCCATATTATTCGATTGAAAAAATATTTTAAAAATAACGATACGTGTTATTGGGTGATTCTCTTTCGATTCTATTTTATAGGGATAATTTTGGATGATAAAGAGGAGAATCATCCAAAATTAATTCTTTTATGGTTAAGGAATATTCTTTTAAATGATACGGCAAAAATTTAAAATTAGTAAGCTAATCCTGGGTCAAAGAATCCTAATACGACTACAATTAAAGCAATCAATACCAAAATAAGCATAACTTTTGTTGGAGATATTTTTTTCTTACTCATCAACCACCAACAAAAAATTACTGTGACTGCAGATAAAATTTTAGGGAAAATTCCATCTAAAGTTTGCTGCAAATCAACAATAACTCCTCCTTCTTCATTTAACATTTGGAAGGAAGTAGATACATTAATCCATGAAGCTGCAACTGCACCGATTACAACTGTACCAAGCATTACAACTGCTTCACGAATTGCATTTGCCTGTTCACCAACTAGAAATTCTACAGCTTTACCACCAAGCTCATAGCCTTTATAGTATAAAAATCTCATTCCTAATGTAATAATTAAATTCCAAGCTACAATATAAAAGATTGCTCCAAGTGGTGATCCGCCTCCTGATAAACCGAGTGCAATACCTAATAAAATAGGAATTAATGTACCTACAATCAGGGAGTCACCGATTCCTGCCACTGGTCCCATAAGACCTGCACGAATACCATTGATCATTTCTCCATCGCCAGTTCCGTTCGCTCTTGCTTCCTCCAAACCAGCTGTAATACCGACAATAATTGTACCAAGCTGTGGCTCTGTATTAAAAAATGCTGTATAAGTCTGCATCGCTTCTTTCTTTTGCTCTTCCGTATCGTATAACTCTTCTACTAAAGGAAGCATCGCACATAAATATCCAAAGGTCTGCATATGCTCCTGTGAGAAACAAGTAAGATGACCGTAATACCAATTCCGAAAAGATTTACTCAGAGCTTTTTTCGATAATTTCTTTTCCGCCATATTAGATTTCCTCCTCATCGTCATCGTCTAGCATGTCTCCAGCCGCTGCAACTGGTTTTCTAATTTGAAGCATTTTAATATTATAAAAAATAATCGCAAAAAATCCACCTACAATTGCTGCTCCAATTAAGTTTACACCCATACAAGCTGCTAAAGTAAAACCAAAGAAAAATGTTAATAAATCTGTTGCTTTTGTCACAACTTGTTTTAATAAAATTGCAACACCAACTGCTGGAAGAAGACTTCCTACTGTGAATAATGTTTTCATTGCAATTCCATCCATTGGGAGATAATTTTTAATAACGTCTACCATATTAGATCCCATTTTTGTAATAATAAAAGTAGGAATAAAACTGCAAAGGAAATGAGAAATCCATGGCAATCCCATATCAACTAAATAAAGTTTCTTGAAATCACCTTTTTCTACTGCTTTCCATCCCATATGCTGCCAAACAAGGTTAATTGTAGCTGTTCCATAAAATAAAACTGTTCCCAATGTACCTACTGCTGAACCGAGTGCAGTTGCCATCTGTGCCGCCTGTGCAGAACCTGGATCTAATCCTAATCCTTTAATTGCTACAATAGATAATGGAATACCAATATAACTGATTGCACGTACATCTGCGGATACTGTTCCACCTGGTGTAACAAGTGCAATATATACAATCTGAATTGCTGCTCCCACTATAATGCCCGTCTGAATATCTCCCATAATCACTCCCACAACAAGTCCCGCAACAAGCGGACGACCTAATGTGTAGTTTCCAATTACAGTTCCACCCATACCTGGCATACTGGCAAGACATGCAAATAGACCAAATAATATTGCTTGAATTACGCTAATTTCCATCTGTCTTTCTCCTATTCTGTTTTATTATTTTTTGCACGATTTTTTAAAATCCAAACTGTCCTCTAAATTTAGGCCATGTTCCAATAGATTCTTCTTTTAATAATGCAAACTCTACTTCATACCCTGCTCTTGTCATATCTTCAATTGCCTGAGCTTCTTCTTGTGTGATAGACTGGTTATTTCCTAATTTCGTTGCCCCTGGTCTATCATTGCAAGGTCCAATAATCACTTTATCAATTCCTGCTTTAAATCCCTGGTCTACAAGAATTTTTTTCATGTCTACAGGATTTTTTGTAATTAGAAAATATCTATCTTTACTATCTAATACTTTCTGGCATTTTGCCTGAAACTGCTCCATTGTCCAAACAAAAGTTTTCTTTCCACTCGCACTCTTATACGCTGCTTTCAAAACTGGATTGCTTGCTGCTGCATCATTTACTGCAATTAAACCGTCACATGGATACTCAAGTGCCCATCTTGTACATGTTTGTCCGTGAATCATACGATCGTCTACTCTTATAAAGGAAACTGACATAATTTTACCCTCCTAATTTCTTAAATATCATCCTCGTCTGCTTTTGTCTCTAATACAAACTCTTTCACTGTCTGTCTTGCCTCTGTTATAATTGAAGAAATGATCATGTCTAATTCCATTTCCTCATCATCTTTTAGCAAAACTCCGTTAAGCGCCATCGGTAAATTCATTCCTCCTAGCACCCTTGTCTTATCAAGAAGATTATTCTCTCCTAATACATTCATCGCCATTGTAAGAGGAGAGCCCCCGATAATATCTCCCATCAATATTACCTCATCTTCTGATGTAATACGATCAGTTAATTTCTTAAAGTTCTCAGAAAACACATCTCCGCTCATGCCATTTTCTAAGCTCGTGCTCAAGATATCTTCTCTCTCACTTCCAGCTAGCATAGTCAACGCATTATGTAATCCAGGAGCAAACGTTCCATGACTGACTAAAACTAAATATCTCATATTTTTTCTCCTTTCGTTGTTATTTTTATGTATTTATTATAAAAAATCTCTTTATTTTCAACAATTATCTTCTGTCATTATCTCTAGAAGCCTTTTGTCATGAAAAATATATTTTTTATTACAATTGTCATAACAATATTTACTCAATTTTCACAATAAAAAATAGACCCAAGCTTTTTTACTTGAGTCTATTTTTTAATTATTCAGTTCATTATTAATATTTCTTTGTAAAATAATTAATGAAGTATCTTTATTCTTACTTTCTTGTAGAATTTCTCGAATTCCATCATTAAGCTTTGCATTTATAATATCCATTTTTTTGTAATTCACTTGAGCCTTCGCATTTTCCATAATATTACTAATCATTTTTACATTTATTTGACTATTATCTCTCGTATCCACATTTAATAATTCCATTGCCTCTTCTGAATTCGTAACATCTTTTCTTACCGAGGCTCCCGCCTGATATTTAAAAATTTCCATCTGAATTTCTTCATCATAAGTAAATGTTTTTAAAAGTCTCCATGATAAGTCTTTTTTCTTTGTTCTTGCATTAATTCCCATTAAAACAGTTTGAAGTTCTGATACGTTCTCACCGCTTGGACCTTTTGGAAGTGTGATACAGTCCCAGTCAAAATTAGAATATTTTTTGATACTCCAAGGATATGGTTTATATGCGCGATAATCAGATAAAAGTACCGTCTTAAATGCTACATTTCCCATATCAAAATCACTTGCTGTCACCTGATATCCCTTATTTAAATCTGATAGTTTCTGTAAAAAAGAAACTGCTTGTAAAACTTCTTTACTGTTCAATTGACATTTTGTCCCAGATTCATTAAATAATTGTATATTATTCGTTAAAAATGCCTCCTGCCAAGTATAATTATACGCACCAAACTGATCTAATGATCCATTTCCATCTATATCCTTTGTAACCTTTTTACAGATACTATAGAAATCATCCCATGTCCAATTTTCCTCGGGCACAGAAATTCCATTTTCTTTCAATAATGTCTTATTTACAAACATCATATTCGGAACACACTCAAATGGAAGCGCATACTGTATCCCTTGCATTTTTCCAAAATCATAGGCAGCATTATAAAACTTTTTTTCTTTAAATTCTTTATCACTCTTTATTAGATGGCTTAAATCCATCAACGCACCTATAGAAGAAAATGTAGTAAAATCATCCGATAAAATAAAAAATACATCTGGTGCATCTCCCCTTACAAGCGCAGAAGAAAGCCATTCTGAGTATTCACTACTTAAAATTCCACTTTTATATTCTACCTTTACCCCTTTATTTTCCCTCTCAAACTTATCAATCGCATCTTCTATCAATTGATAAGAAGAACTATTCGGCACATTCCAAGCATTTCCTACAAAAACTCCTAGAGTAATCGTCTCTTGTCTATGTGTATAATAATAAATTCCACTTATCAATAGGATAGCTATAATAATTCCCCCAAATATGAGCAAATATATTTTCTTTTTTATCTTTTCTATCATTTTGATACTCTCATTCCTCTATCTCTTTATTGAGTGCCCCTGTCTGTACCGCCCAGATTGCCAGCTGAGTTCTATCTCTAAGTCCAAGCTTTCTCAAAATGGAACTTAAATAATTCCGAACAGAGCCCTCTGAAAGACAAAGCTTAGCCGCAATTTCCTTATTTGATAGTCCTCTTCCAATTTGTTTGATTACCTTCCACTCAGAATTAGAAATATTTTTTGTCAAATCATCTTCCACCGCAATAGCAAAATTACTCTGTGCCATTTGAGAGAAAAACTTTAATACTTTCGAAGCAATATCTGGATTAATCATTGCATTTCCTTTATAAACCTTATAAATAGCATCTTTTAACTCATCCATCGAAATTCCCTTCAATAAGTATCCACTCGCTCCATATTTTAACGCACTAAAAACGTACTCATCATCATCGAATGTTGTCAAAATAATAATTTTAATATTAGGATAATTTTCTTTTAAAATTTTTGTACATTGCACCCCATCCATCTCTGGCATTCGAATATCCATCAAAATAATATCTGGCTTTTCTCTTCTCACCGCTCTTATTACTTCTTTTCCATTTTCTACAGCATCTGTAACTTGAAAATCATTTTGTGCATTTAATACAATCTCCAAGCTCTGACGAATTAAATTTTGATCATCCGCTATTAAAATTTTAATCATAATTCTCCCCCCATCGGATTGGTATCTTAGCTTTTACAGTAAATCCACAGCTTCCATCATATTCTATCTCTCCCTTTAAAAGTGCGATTCTCTCCTGCATATGATGAAGTCCAAAACCTGTTTTTATCTCCGTAGCTCCTATTCCGTCATCTTTAATTATAATACTAACAATACTGTATTCTCTTTCCATCGTGATAGTAATATTTTGAGCTTTTCCGTGACGAATTGCATTTGTAACACTTTCTTGGATAATTCGGTAAATCACATCCTCCTCATCTTCACTAAATTTTAACGTTTTTATATGATTAGACAAAATAATATTGGCATTTGTAGTAAATTTCATCTCATCAATCATTTTTAAAATTGCGCCAAGCAATCCTCCTTGCTCTAATACATCTGGTCTTAAAGCATTTACAGACCGCCTTACTTCTTTCATTCCCTGTCTAGCAACATCACTGATTACCTCAAGCTGTTGCTTTGTCATATCAGGTGCAATTGAAATCATAGCAATACAGGCATCTATTCCCGCAATAATTCCTGTTAATGTATGACCGAGTGTATCATGAATCTCTCTTGCTAAACGGTTTCTTTCTTTTGTCTGAGTCATAAGGACAGTTTCTTTTGCATAATTTTCCAATTCCTCATTGGCATTTTGCAGCTTCTCATTCATATCACATAATGTCTCATTTAATAATTGAATATGTTCTCTCTCAAAAATTTCTTCTCGAAGAAGTAAAATAACATATATAATAAATAAAATATAATTGAGGGAAGTCAGCATATTTTTTGCGACAAGAATTCCATTTTGTATGCTGCTTTGATAATAGGTCAAATACTCCTCAAAAGAAATCATATGTAAAAGATTTCCACATACATTATAATCTAATATCAAAAACAAGATGACCGCTAATACTATCGCGGCTATCTTTGACTCATTTTCCTTTAATTCAGTAATCAAAGCTACCACAACCAAGAGAACGATTCCATTATAACTAAAATTGATATGATAAATAATAATCCCCGTAAGTATTAATTCTATCAAAACAATACTGGCAATCTGTTCTTGTATATATATTTTTGTTTTTAGCTTCATAACAAAAAATAAAATGCCACAGCAAATAAGAGTAACGATTGGAATCCTCTCGGGAATAGAGGGAAGCGCACTAAATTGCTCCAAAAAGCCTCTTGCATTATATGAATTTGCTATTTTTATCGTAGTTATATAAAGTATCATTGAGATAGAGAGTAATATAATTAAATTTAAATATTTCATCATAAAAAACACAGTCTCTCTTGTTTTTACCCAATCCATTTTTTCCTTCCTCTGTATCTTTTTCTTATATTAATTCTCGTTATTGCCATCCATCCACACCATATTCCATTACATTATCCCTATTGATAAGAACTACAGGAACTATTACATTTTTTTCATACTCTTTTCCATCTAATATATAGTATAACTGCTCCACCGCAATTTGTCCAATTTTAGTTGGAAATTGAGCTGAAGTTGCCAACATAATTTCTTCCTTTATCATAGACTTTGCCTCTGGCGCTCCATCTACCCCAAGAACATCTACCTGTTCTAATATTTCATTTTCTTCTAATGCAGCCATTGCCCCAAGAGCACTTGGGTCATTCAAAGTAAATACTGTGTCAAACTCGATTCCTTCCTCTATTACTTTTTGCATCGCTGGCATCGCGTATTCCAATTGACCTTTACACTGTTCTCGAGCCACAATTGTATAGTTGGAATTTTGCTCCAATGTATCAATGAATCCATTAATCCTATCTACACCAGATTTTGTTGTAGAATGTTCTAGTAAAACAATATTAGCTTTTTTCTTTTGTTTCATTAAATATTCTGCACATTGCACACCAGCTTCATAATTATCAGAGACAACGCTACAGTCGACTAAATTTTCATCATAAAGTCCTGTATCTACATTAATAATTTTGATTCCCTTTTCTTTTGCTTTCTGAATTGCTGGAAGAATTGCTTTATAATCCACTGGTGCGACAAAAATTGCCTCGACTCCCTCTGCAATCAAATCATAAATTTGTTCTGTCTGCCGCTCGGCATTTAACTCTGGGTCTCTTGTAATAAGATAATCTCCATTTGCCTCTACCACCGCCCTAATTTCGTCATTTACAACACTATAAAATGGATTATTCATTGTCATATACGAAGCACCAAATTTATGAGCTTTTTCTCTCTGTGCTATACTAAAATCTTGAACACCAAATAAAAAGAAAAAAACACATAATATAAGTGCAATTCCGCCCAAACATAAAATAATTTTTCCAATATGAATATATTTATTTATCACTACCATTTCTTTTTATTTCCTCATTCTCTTCTCTATAAAAGTATCCTATTATAGTTTTTATTTTATGTCAATTTAGTTTCTCTTTATTTTTTTCACCCTTATTATAAAAAATTATGTGATTTTCACCAATTATCTTTTGTCATTAAAAAAAACAGATAAAACATGACAAATGTCATATTTTATCTGCTCTTTTCTCTAATCATCATCCTTTTTCTGATCTACCATCGGAATCGTCAAATCATCTGTACTAATCTCATATCCCCTTTGTATCTTCTTAATCAAAGACTGAATAATATCCGTTGTCTTATCAGATGGATCAACTACTGGTACAGAGCGTTCAGAAGAATAATAAGTATACTTTCTCGTATTGAGACCATTAGCAATCACATAGCCTACATCCCATTTCTTTTTCTTGCTAAAAGAAAGTTGATCTCGAATTAATATTTTCAACTGCTCTTCACTTAGATTCGTCTCAAAATTTTTCTCAATAGAATCTAAAACAGAGGAATAATGAAGCAAAATCCAAGGAGAAAATATTTTATTAAAAATTCCCTCTAATACATACTGCTGATTTTTACTTCTTTGTACTTCTCCAGTTTGAATATTATCTATCTCCTTCCAGTACGCCAAAGCCTCCTCGCCATCCATATGATTAATTCCCTTTCTAAAATAATATCTCCTATCAGATGTTCCAAAGGAATAATCTGATTTTACTGCAATTGCTCCAAAATTATCGATAATATTAGAAAGTCCATTCAAATTAAATTTCACAAAATAATTGATATGAGTATTATAAAGCTCCTCCACTGCCTCTGTCAAATAATCTAAGTTTACAGCATTTGCTATTCCAAGCAAATCTGATTTATCTCCTGTCTGCCTGCCAAGGGATACGTAATACTGATCTGGTATCGTCACTGCAAGCATCTGTCTCGTCTGGGGATGTGCAGTTATTAGCAGATGGGTTGTACTCATTGTGTTAGTTGTAATTTCTTTTTCTTCCTCTATTCCAACTAATAGCAGATTAAAAAAAGCTTCCTCAATATCAGCTTCTTTTTTAGACTCAATCTCATAATCTAATGTTACAGTTCCAATCACTTTTGTGTTTTCCCCAAAAGATTTATAAACTCTGCTGATTAGGGGACGAATTCCCTCGTTTAAGAGAATGGCATCCACTTTTTCATTATATAATGCCCCAATCTGATCTTCGAAACCAGAATATTTCTTTACTTGAATTGATTGTCCATATTCTTTTTTTAAAAGTTCTCGTGCTTTTTTAAACAGTTTAGAATCTATTTTTTCTTGAATTCCAAATTTATAGTCCTTTACATCTGAGACATTTTGTGCGCCGTCATCTGCTCGAACAATAATAGACATCTTTACTTGCTGCTTATTAGCATTCGTAACCATCTTTATAACATCATCTGTATTTTTTATCTGAATTGTCAAAAAAAGAAAGATAGGACATAAAATAATCGCTAATATCATTCCTCTTTTGCACATATGCTCTGTAAATTGTGTCAGCAATACAATAGAAGAAACTAGACAAAATATAATTCCAAAAAGTACAATAAGTTGAATTGGAAAAATTCCAAGTTTCACTACAGATACAATACAAGATATCGACAAGATCCAGAGCAAAACGGAAAGTATAATACCTGGTATATGTACATAGAACTGTATTTTTTTTACATCATCTAATTGCCTGCTTCCCTCTTTTTTGCCCTTTTTCAACTGCATATTTATAGTGACACCCCACTTCTGGTTTATATTTTTATTATACTAGCGTAGTCTTCGCCTGAACATAGACCAAATACTACGCTAATCCCTCTGCCTTAATTACATCAATCACAGCATCTACATGTTGTTTGCAAATTTCGTCTGTCTTAGCTTCCACCATGACACGGATAAGTGGCTCTGTACCGCTTGGTCTTACTAAAATTCTTCCGTCTTCTCCAAGTTCTTTTTCTACCTGAGCAATAGAAGCTGCCACTGCCTCATTATCTAATACACTTTGTTTATCTTTCACGCTCACATTTACTAAGAGCTGTGGGAAAATCTCTACCTTGCCAGCCAACTGTGCAAGCGGTGTTTTTGTCTCAATCACTGCCTCCATCAACATAAGAGAAGTCAAAATTCCATCTCCTGTCTCTGCATACTGACTAAAAATAATATGACCAGACTGCTCTCCACCGAGGCAGTATCCATTCTGATTCATATTTTCGTGAACATATTTGTCACCGACAGCTGTTTTTTCATATCGAATTCCAATTTTGTCAAATGCTTTATAGAGCCCGATATTGGACATAACTGTTGTGACAACCGTATCACTCTCAAGCTTGCCCTGTTCTTTCATAAAACGACCACAGACATATAAAATTAAATCTCCATTTACAATATTACCGTCACCGTCTACTGCGATACAGCGGTCTGCATCTCCATCATAGGCAAATCCGATATCCAATCCTTTTTCCTTTACAAACGCCTGTAGTTTTTCAATATGTGTAGATCCACAGTCTGTATTAATATTGGTACCATCTGGCTCGTTATTAATAACATATGTCTTAGCTCCAAGTGCATTAAATACTGATTTTGCGATAGTAAATGCACTTCCGTTAGAGCAATCTAGTCCAACTCTAAAATTTTTAAAGGAACGTGTTGCAATTGAAATTAAGTATCCAATATAGCGATTTCTTCCAGCAGAATAATCAATAGCACAGCCAATTTTATCTTCTGTCATAAGAGGTACTTCTTCCTCAAACTCTTCATCGATATACGCCTCAATTTTTGCCTCTACCTCGGCCTCCATCTTCTGTCCAAGTCCGTTTAAAATTTTAATTCCATTATCATAGTAAGGATTATGGCTCGCAGAAATCATAATACCACAGTCAAAATCCTCTGTTCTCACTACATAAGATACACTAGGAGTCGTCGTTACATGCAATAAATATGCATCTGCTCCTGACGCTGTTAGTCCCGCTACTAAAGCATACTCAAACATATAGCTACTTCTTCTTGTATCTTTTCCAATAACAATTCTTGCCTTATGTCCATCTTTTCCATAGTACCATCCAAGAAAACGTCCCACTTTAAAAGCATGTTCCACTGTTAATATCTCGTTTGCTTTTCCTCTAAAACCATCTGTTCCAAAATATTTTCCCATTACTATTTACCTCGAATTCTTCAGATTAAATTCTATGTCTGCAAAACAAGTTTGCAGATTCTCATAAGTTATCTTACTCTATTTTTGCTGAAAACACAACATTGTTTTTACAAAAATCTTCTTTGCCTTCTATATTATTATATGATATGATGGTTTTATATGTAAAAATACTTATATAAATTTTTATCTCTTAATACTTTAGAAAGGAATATAGACAAATATTTATTTGTCTCTTTAGGTAAATTATCATGAGTGATAAAGTAGTAAAAAGAAAAACCCCTCTAGACACTATCTTGGCTTTTTATCAAAAAAATGAGTTTACAGCCTGTCTTTGTTATTTTACGGCTTACACCGTAATATTTTGTTTTATCTGTCTAGTGGCATTCCAATCCTTTTATAAAAACGGATTATCCTTTCTTTGGAATCCCGACGGATTAACGCAACATTATAATTCTCTCGCTTATTTTGGAGAATATCTTCGAACAATCATAGGAAATTTTAGAGTAACTGGGGATTTTCAGCTTCCTATGTGGAATTTTAATATCGGATACGGTTCTGATATTATCACGACACTTCATTATTATGTAATTGGAGATCCCCTCTGTCTGCTCTCTGTTTTTGTTGAGAGACAAC
>Ga0129308_1003397_pt1 | contig 11497 bp, 10 predicted proteins | sample L827metagenome_FD_94440 | JGI IMG/M metagenome (GOLD analysis project Ga0129308, IMG submission 94440) | Ring-tailed lemur group fecal microbial communities from Wisconsin, USA - L827 metagenome | ecosystem: Host-associated > Mammals > Digestive system > Large intestine > Fecal | place: USA... | reverse complement strand
TTCTAATATTGGTAATAGGGTTTAAGAAGTTATAATCAATGTCTACAATTGGGGCAAATGACCAATTACAGCCAACTGCATTTGCTTCCTTGCCAGCAATCAAACCCAAGTGATAAGCTTGATTTTTATCATTGGTAGCCGCAACACCCATTTGTCTAGAAAAATAAGTACCATCGCTACATATTCCATTACCCCCACTTTCAAGATTTGCTCCTAAAAGTAAAGGTATTTTTGAATGTTTTTGAATCATTTCATGAATATGTTTGATTTTAGTTGATTCACTGGCTCTATACATCATTGCCCCAGGTTTATATTTTTTTATGAACTGTTCGATCTCTTCATCTTCAAATACACTTCCAATAGGACAAAAAATTTGTCCTATTTTTTCTTCGAGCGTCATCATACAAAGAAGATTATTAAGTATATTAACTTGTGCTTTATTCAAATAAAATGGTTTTTTTGAAAAATCTATCATAATTCTTCTCCATTCGTTTCAATAATCTTTTGATACCAATAAAATGAATCCTTTTTATAACGTTGACATTGTTTAACATCAGTATCTGTTCTATCGACATAAACAAGACCATATCTTTTTGCAAAACCTTGATGCGAACTAACAACATCAATAAATGACCATGGACAGTAACCAAAAACTGGATACCCTTCATTTCTAGCAATTAAGACTTCTTTAATATGCTGAGATAAATAATCGATTCTGTAATCATCATGAATCTTATTATTTTCTAAAACATCACTATATGCCATACCATTTTCAGTAATAATCATTGGTAAATGATACCTATTATAAATTTTATATATAATACTTCTTATTCCTAATGGATCAATACCATTAGACATCCATTCTGTTTTTTTAATCATTGGATTTTCAACGATTTCAAATTTTGAACTCCTAAAAAATGGTGGAAGGTGATAATTGATTACACCATTTTCATTATTTTTAACACAAACACTAGAATAATAGTTAATTCCAATAAAATCAGGTTTATAAGATTTTAATATTTCATGATCCTCTTCATTTTGAGCAGGTAAACAGTGCATTTCTTTTAACAATTGTTTAACTCTTGGTGAATATTCACCATAAACTGACATATCTAATAACATATACATCATAAGCTCCTCACCATCCATAGCGGCTAAAACATCTTTAGGTGATGAAGTTTGAGGATAAACATTTTGAACAGCATTGACAACTCCTACTTTCGCCTTAGGATCTATTGTTTTTAATATAGCAAAAACTCTTTTTTCGGCTAAAGAAGCATGATATGACATTTGATACATATTTTGTGTTTGAATAACTTTATCATTTTCATGATTCCCATTCAAATCACTCGCTGCCATAGCAATCAATTGTTCATTGATCGTGACCCAATATTTTATTTTTCCCTTCCATCTTTTAAAACAAACTTCTGCATACTCCTCAAATGCTTTAATACATTGTCTTGATTTCCAACCACCAAATTCTTCTACTAACGCTTGGGGCATTTCAAAATGATATAATGTAGGAATAGGTTCAATTTGATTTTGTAAACATAAATCAATGATTTGATCATAAAACTGCAAACCTTCTTCATTAACATGATGACCATCTGGCATAATTCGTGCCCAGCAGAAAGAAAATCTATAAGCTTTTAATCCAAGTTCTTTCATTAATTGAATATCTTCTCTGTAATGATGAAAATGATCACTGGCAATACTCGTATCAGCAATTCCCATTTTAACCTTCCTTACATCTGTCGTTGATATTCCTTTTCCGCCTTCATTCGTTCCACCTTCTACTTGAAAACCACTTGTAGAGGCTCCCCATAAAAAATTAGTCTTCATTGAATTCACCTTTTTCATTTTCATAGGCCTGTTTATCTATAATTTTAAAGAACGGATAATATATTCCTATTGAAATAACAACTGCAACTAATTGATAAATTCCCCAAGAAACACTTCCTTGCATAATTCCAGAAATAAATGGTGGCATTGAACCTAATCCTAAAATACCAATTGGTGCACTAACAATACCTATTTGAATAAGAGCATAACCTATCAATACTAATACAATCGGACATAATACGAATGGAATCAACATAATTGGATTTAAAATCATTGGCAAACCAAACATAACTGGTTCATTAACACTAAAAATACCACAAGGTAAAGTTAATTTACCAAATTGCTTATATTGCTTGCTTTTTGCTGTAAAGAACATCAAGATCACTAAACCAATTGTAGCTCCTGAACCTCCAAGATTTGCTAAATCCCACATTCCAATGTTTAAAACATTAGGAACTGCTTTACCAGCAGCTAATGCTGCGGTATTTTCACCAATGTAAGCAATCCAAATTGGAAACATGATTGGTAATACTGTCATTGAACCATGGACACCAAAAAACCATAATAATTGAGCAATCAATAAACAAATAAGAAATGCTGGTAAATTTCCTGTTAATGACTGTAATGGTGTTTGAATAAGTGCATAAATACAATCGTTAGCTGTACCATAAGGTGTCATTGTGAATAAAACTTTAATGATAATAAAGATAATGACAATCATAGAACCTGCAATTAAAGAAGAAAATGATTCATTGACCATTGGTGGTACACCATCAGGCATCTTAATTCGAATATCTTTTTGAACAATCAAAGCCAATAATCTTGAAACGATAAGTCCTGATAAAATAGCCACAAATATTCCTTGTGTCCCTAAATAACTGACATTATAGAAGCTAATACCTTCTAAACTTGTTGTATCAATTGGTGTAAGTAACATAAAACCAACTAATGATAATAATCCCGAACTCATTGCATAATTTTCATTTTCAAAACATGAAGCCCCTCTAAATCCTACTGAAAAAGCCATATATACTGCTAATAAATTTGTTGTAACTGTTGGAACAAAATTTACAATTTTATCTAATCCAGAATTGGACATAAACTGATTATAAGGTTCCCATGAAATATTAACAAATATTGAAAATATCGCTCCAACCATAATAATTCCTAATAAAGACATACTTCCTGAACTAATTGCTTTTAAATATTTATTCGTTGATAACTTATTAGCTACAGGAATTAATGTTTTTTCAACTGTTGACATAAATTTATCCATTTTTCACTTATCTCCTTTTTTTAACTGACATTGGCCTTTGTCTAGAATCATTATAACAAGGAAATCAGCAAAAAAAGTCATCAAAAAAACAGGCTGATTTTCAAAATCACAACCTGTTTTACAATTTTTGAAAAAAGATCATCTATGTGAAAAATTAATACAATAATACATAACTAATAATTCCAAAACATACAATAAAGAAACTCTGCTTTCAGTATCACTATTTTCCTTACCACAAATAATGACTTCATCAACTTCTTTCATAAGTTTACTTTGAGTATTCATCGTTAAAACAACAATTTTTGCCTTTTTTTCATTTAATACGTTGATGATTTCATCATTACGATAAAAATATCCACCTTCTACTGTTGCTATGAGAACAGTGCTATTTTCGTTCAGTTCTTTTGCAGCTTCTAACTGTTCTTCATAAGAAAAACCTATTCGAACATATTTATTCATTAAAGCAAATCGACTTTGGATATGTTGTGCCAACAAAGTTGAAAATTCAAATCCTAACATAATAACTTGATTACTTTCATAAATAAAATGACATATTCTATCAATTTGTTCATAATTTAATTGCTGATATGAATATTCTATATTGTCTATGACATGCTGAGTATATCTTGCAAAAATAGGTTCAATATCATCTTTTTTAGCTTTTGATACTTCTAAAGAATAATCTGTATTTGCAATTTCTAAAGTATTTTTACAGGCATTTTTAAATTCATGGAATGATTGAAATCCTAATAATTTTATAAATCTTGAAATAGAAGCCGATGAAACATAACAAATGTCAGCCATTTCATTAATTGTCATGTTCCCAATTTCATCATAATGATGCAATAAACATAGAGCTATATCATAATTTGCATCTTTTTTATATTGACTATTAACATATCTTAACAGCATGGATAAAACAGAATTAATCATCAAAAACACCCTTTCTCTTTTTCATAAATATGATATATACTAAAGCTTATTTTATCATTTTTTTATAACCTTTTCTATATTTATTCTTTTATAAAAATGATGAAATCATAATACGCTGTCAATCTTTTCATTTTCATCATATTGAAAATTTAATCGTTAAAATATAGAAACCATTAAATAGAAATGAATGATTAAGAGTTATGAAAAATGTTTATTTTCAATGATGACATTTGTATATAAATCTAATAATGAATTTATTGATTACTTTGTTTCTTTTAAATAATCAACACATAATTGAGTAACGCCATTTAGCATATATGAACTTGGTTCTTTAATATAATAAAATTCTGGTAAAAATTCTTCTGGTACAAAAGATAACAATGTATTTTTGATTTCATTCATATCAGGTGTCATAGGTGCACATATTGCTACAGCATCAGGACCTATAATTGAAATTGTCGGAAGCAAAGATTTTGTAACAAGTTCTAATGCACCTTTTTCACTTTTGGCTAGTTTATGAGCATCATCAGAAAGCTGCATACGTTTCAAGAAATATCTTAATTCTCCTGCTATTCCATTTTTTCCTCTCATCAGCTGACCATTGGATACTATTCCCTGACCTCCAACAGCAAAGCCATAAGGCTGTGAATGAAAAATAACATTTTCATATTCATGATGTTCTAATGAAAAACCTACTGCTGCTGCATTGGCATTGTTACAAATAAATACCTTTATATGATATTTTTCTTCAAAATCTATTTTTATATCAATATCTTTACCATCGGTAGGATTTATCAATTGTTTGTTATCTTGAACAACGCCTGGTGTTGCAATCCCAATGACATCAATATAAGAATGTTTCAATAAAACTGTATCAATAATATCGTATAAATCATAAATATTCATAGATGATTTGATAATCATATTGCTGTCAATGATCTCATTTTTATCATACAAACGATAAAAGATGCGTGTTTGTTCTTTATTTATGGAAAGAACGATTGACAAGATACGTTTTTTATATCCAATACAGCAGGAACATTCTTCTTTTTCTTCTTTATTTTTTTCTTCATTAAATGCCTCTATTTCTTTTTGGATAAACTGTATAGCTGACAAGGCATCATAAGAAGCAAACACCGAAGTAGGAATTTGAAGAACAAGTTTATCTGATAAACTTTCTTTCAAACGATTTAACATATATCCAATTTGAGGGGCGATGAGAATAACATCATAGTTTTCTGCTTCTTCATAAATACTTAAATAAGAAACAGCATTAAACTGATAATCAAGCCCCAGCATATCTGCTAGCGAATTTAAGTTTTCAGCAAACATAGATGTTGTTAATCCCGCTGAACATGATAATAAAACCTTCAATGTCTTTTCATTCTTTAAGCTAATCAATGTATCAATCATTTCATTATAGAGTTGTTTTGTATGCTCTTCATCTTTTAATTCAAAATGAAGATAAAATTTAGCCATGTTATCCTTCTTTGAAACGATATTGAATTCAACGATTGTACTCTCATCAATATCTGTAAAACTGATTGATGCTTCACCATATGTTGTTTTAAGTTTAATCAACTGATTATTTTCTACAATGATTTCATACTCATCATTTTGTTGCTCTTGAATCCAAGATTTAAAATCAAAATTCAATTCTTTGTTTATCATTATATCCCTCTTTTCATATAATAACTAAAATATTTGTTTATATAGACTTTGAAATATTTGAACTGTACATAATACAAAATTATCTAATAAAATTCGTTCTATGAAATTCCTCTTTTATAGGTAATCCATATTTCTCTTTGCCATCATGTATACACTTTAACAAGAAAGACATATTTCTAGCTAAGACACGCATTGTTTGTAATCCTTCTTCATCTTGTAAAGCTTCGCCTGCCTCTCTTCCATGAATAGCATTCCAATATTGAGTAGAAGCAATTGGCATACCAGAAATAGCAAAAAATTTATTAATTTCATCATATGTTGATGAAATACCTCCACGTCTTGCTACAATGACACTTGCACCTACTTTCATCGTTTTGTCTATTGATGTACTATAAAACAAACGTGTTAAAAAAGAAATCAATGTTGAATTGGCTGAGCCATAATAAACAGGTGTTCCAACGACTAAGCCATCACATTCTGCAAATTTTTTTGCAGTATCATTAACAATATCATTGAATACACATTTATCTAAACCTCGTTTACAAGACATACAGGCAATACACCCTCTTATATCTTTGTGACCAATATGTATAATTTCTGTTTCAATATTTTCCTGATCAAAAATTTTTTTCATTTCATCTAATGCAATTCTTGTATTTCCTTTTTGATGAGGGCTACCATTAATCATTAATACTTTCATTTTATCTTCTCCTTGCTTCTATTGATGATTAGATTGAACAATTTCTTTAAGTGTGATCTTTGGGTGACGGTATCTTGCTTTAGGATTTTTGTCAGTCACCAAATCAATAGCTTTAAATAGACAATGATGTACACAAGCCAAACAGAAATCACAAGTTTTATTTAATCTTTTTGATTTTCCATCTACTACTTTAATGTTTCCTATTGGACAAACCTGTTCACAAATTTTACATCCAACACATCTATCACTTATAGCAATAGATTCACCATTGATTAATTCTGGGTGCTTTGAAAATCTTTGAGAAGCGACAGCATATAAATCTTTTGCTGATTGATCAGGCTGAGGTATCATTTTTACTCTCTGAGTTAAATTGTTAAATGCTATTTTTATTTGTTCATCAACTTTCTTATCAATGCTTATCTCCTCTTCCATATCAAATGATGGTAAATAATTATCAACCATTAAAATGGATTGAGCATAATCCAAACGTATACCATTTTCTTTGCAGAAATTTTCACACCATGTTGTAACAATACTATCATTTTTTCCATAGGTTAATATCATATAGAAATAATCCGTTTCAAAATTTGCTTTTTCAATAAATTTTCTTACAGTTTTGGGTAATTCACCAGCATAAACTGGTGCAACAATACCAATCTTTTCATCTTTATAATTTAATTCATCTTTTTTTAATTCTTGTGGAATACTAAGTAAATCTCTTTCGAGATTTTTAGCAACATATAAAGAATTTCCCGTTGCTGTGTAATAGAACAACATCTTTCTTCCTCCTTTTACAGTTTAAATTTTATAATAGAAATTTAAAAAAGTACAATACGGATATAGAAATCTACTATAATATAAACGAATAGTGAAAAGAGTTTATACGATGAAAATCGTGCAGTTTATTACTTTTCTATTACAAAACACTTTTTCAAGAAATAAGAAATATGTTGTTATTGTAATGCTTTATCATACTGGTGATGAAAATATGGAAAGGACTCCTTTTATGAAAAAATGCAGTTAATGTCATATAATAGTTCTTAAAATATGATTTATCAAAAAATACCTCCGTATTAAATTGGTTGTTTAACAAAAAAAATGTATTCCCTGATGTTATAGAATGATTATCTCACTTAAAGATAAAAAAATCAAATATTCTTTGAATACTGGTATTTAAAAAATATTTTTTGTGATTTGAATTTTAAACTAAAATTTAAGTCAAGTTCTATAATCATATTTCATTATCTAACATTTTTATTAATGATGTTTTTACAATAACAAATTATACAGCCAATGAGAAACAGTAAATGTTACAATTCCAATTGTATCAGAAAATTCTACTCTTATAGCTCCATAAATTAAAGCCATCAAAAATGCAAAGATAACTTGTCCAATATTTCCTTGAATGGGAAAATGCAATAATCCAAAAATGATTGCCTGAATAAAAACGGATAAATGATTAGATGTAACCAAGTCTTGTATTAATTTTAAAATAAGACCTCTTGAAAATAATTCTTCAGAAAATCCTACTAATAAAAACGAAAATGTTGAATATAATGTTAAACTATGTGGTCGCCAGCCCATCGTCAACAAAAGCATAATAAAAATACCAGTTATTATGAAACCAACAAAAACTTGAAGTAATAGTTTCCTTTTCAATAAACCGATTTCTTCAAAAGTATATTCACTCAATTTCATCATCAAAAATGTAAAAAAAATGAACAGTATATAAATTGAACACTGTAAAAATCTTTTTTCTACTATTGTTAAATTGAAATATTGATAAATATGGATAGTAAAAAATGTCATAGCAAATTCAAATAATAAAGAAAAAATCAATATTATTATTCTTTTATTAAATAGTGTCTTATTATATTTTGTTATATTCATTTTCTTTTACTCTCCTAAATGAAAGTCAATAAAAATCCATCAATCAAAGCAATTAAAAAATACATAATGAATGCTCTAAAAAAAGCTTCAAAATGCTTCTGAGGATTTTGATATAAAGATTTTTCAGGTATTTTTGTGAATCTGATTCTTTTTGTATGACGCCACCACAAAAGATCAATAACAAAAAGATCAAATAAATTTATTCCTTGTCCTATTACACTCAAATTGAAAAAATTATGCCAGAAATCTTTTTCTCGAATAATTAGACCTACTAAAAACAAAATAACTAGGAATATCATCATATTAGTTAAAAAGATTGTTGTTTTATTTTTGATTTTCAATTGATTTTTATATTCTTCAATCTTTTGAATCCGATTTTGCACTTCTTGTGGATAAGAAGAATAACTTTTTAAATTTTTTTCATCTGTACCTGTATTGATATAACATAAAATGAAGAAAATAATACATATAAAAGCTGTTATTATAAAAACCATAGCCCCTCTCCTTTCTCTTTTATTTATTATTTTAATTAGCTATAACTAACTATAATTATATCATTATTTAATATTTTTAATCAATAATTGTCTGTTTAAAAAACTGAAAATGATTTTCATCACTTTCAGTTATAATTTCCAGTTTGTTGTTAATTCTTTTTCTTTAACAAATTTTTTATAAATACCATCTTCTTTTATCAATTGATCATGCTGTCCCTGTTGAACAATGTGTCCTTGATCAATGACAATAATTTGATTAGCATTTTTCACTGTTTTTAATCGATGAGCAATCATAATGATTGTTTTGTTTTTCATCAATTCTTCCATCGCTTTTTGTAATTTATCTTCATTTTCAGGATCAACATTGGCAGTTGCTTCGTCAAATATAATGATGGGTGCATCTTTTAACATGGCTCTGGCAATTGAAATTCTTTGTTTTTGTCCACCAGATAATGAAGAACCTCCTTCACCAATAATGGTTTGATAGCCATCAGGCAACGCTTCAATAAAATCATCACAGCAGGCCTTTTTTGCTGCCACTTTAACCATATCTAAAGTTGCATTAGGCACACCAAATTTAATATTGTTTTCAATTGTATCGTTGAATAGATATACATTTTGAAAAACCATACTGATTTGATCCATCAACGATTCTAATGTATAATCACGAATATCTTTTCCACCGATAGTGATAGAACCACTATTTACATCCCAAAATCTTGCTATTAAATGACAAAGAGTTGTTTTTCCTGAACCACTTGGACCAACAACAGCAATCGAAGAGCAATCAGGAATTGTCAATGAAATATCATGTAAAATTTCTTTTTCACCATAAGAAAAACTAACATGATTAAGTTTTATATCATGACTTTTTGGAGAAAAATCATGTCCATGTTCATCAAGTAAAGGTGTTTCACCAATTTTATTAGCGTGTTCAATGGCACTGCCTGCTACTCGTAAAATAGCCATTCCACTTCCTGCTGATTGAATTTGTCCAAATATCATAAATGAAACGACGATCATCATTAAGCAATATGTCAATGATAATGTATTTTGGAAATAGAAAGAAATTGCTGCGATCATAATCAAAACGCTGAACAATTTCAAAACCAATTCCTGCATAATCGTATATGGTGTAAATAGTTTTTCCATATTAAGATTGCTTGCACGATTATATTCAATAGCATGATCTATTTTTTTATTGTCTAAATGAGTTAAATTAAATGATTTAACAATAAACATTCCTTTAATATTTTCTAACACTGCATCAACTAACTGAGTTTCTGATTCCTGACGTTTTGGGGCAACTGTTCTTGATTTCTTTTCCATTTGAGAAGTGACTAATAAATAGAATAATGTTCCTGTCACAACAATCAAACCAATACGCCAGTCAAAAATCAAAACATAAATAATGAATACAAAAGCATTGATAAATCCGCTTAAGATATTGACTAATACCATAGGAACAGTATTTTCAACTTCATCTAATACTGTCGTTGTGATTCCTGTCATCTCTCCTAAACTGTTCTCATTAAAAAATCCCATAGGAATACTTTTTAATCTTTGACCAATATCAATACGTTTATTGGCTGTCATGAAATAACCTGCATGAGTTTGCTGTAATCTAGAAAAATAAAAACAAACGATTCTGCCAATTATACTGATAAGCATCATAGCAAGTGAATAATAAATATATTGATAATTTTGACTCTGTTGTACAATAGCAACTATCGCAAAATAAATTGCTCCTACCTGAAACATATGAAAAATCGCATAAATAAATCCTATCGCTACTGATTTTTTAATATTGTTTTGCTCATTACCGGCAAATTGCCAAATCTTTTTAAAAACTTCAATCATATTTTTCACCACCCTTTGTACCAATATGTGCCTGCCACATATGCTGATAAAGTGAACATTCCTTTAGTAATGTTTGATGTGTTCCTGTTGCTTCAATACGACCATCATTAACAACAACAATCTGATTTGCATGAATAATTGTTGAAAGACGATGAGCAACGATAATAACTGTTTTATCCTTGACAAGCGAAGTTACTGCTTTTTGGATAACTGCTTCATTTTCTGGATCGATATAGGCAGTAGCTTATGTGTTATATGCACAACTAGCGAAAAACCGCATAAACACTGGATATTTAAAAAATCAAAAAGACAATTTAACAGCACAACAACCACACTTTAAACGTCATTTGACAGGTTTTCACCTAGCAAGTGGCGTTTTTAATTATATGAATTATGAAAGGAGCATTTAATTATTATGAAAAGGATATTAAAGCGATTGCTTACGGGCGTTCTCACCCTTGCAACCGTATTTACTACATTACCTGTTACACAGGTTCATGCTGCGGATTCCGTCTATACTACTACGGACGGTAAGGCAGGAACAATCGTCAAGATTGATAATGGAGGTTCAGAAGTCAAGAGCTTTGAAGAAAGCATAATGACCGCTGACGGTCAGATTGCTTATTGCGTAGATATTAACACCGACTTTAAATCGGGATATAAAAACCGTGTTGACGCTAAAGACAGAATGAGTGCCGACCAAATATCAGACGTGGCGTTGAATCTGGAATACGTCAAACAGTATTCCAAAACGCACAGTCTTTCCAGCAAGCAGGTCTATCTGTTGGAACAGTGCGTTGTCTGGCGAAGATTGAGCGTTCATTTAGGCTG
>Ga0129308_1003395_pt1 | contig 11499 bp, 10 predicted proteins | sample L827metagenome_FD_94440 | JGI IMG/M metagenome (GOLD analysis project Ga0129308, IMG submission 94440) | Ring-tailed lemur group fecal microbial communities from Wisconsin, USA - L827 metagenome | ecosystem: Host-associated > Mammals > Digestive system > Large intestine > Fecal | place: USA... | reverse complement strand
TCTGTAATTTGCGTACTTGACGCCGGGGCCGGTGAGTTTGCCGTTGTTGACCGTTACTGTACGGGGCTCACCGTAGCGGTAAGAGGCGTAGCAGTTGGTCTTATCCACATTGATTGCGTGGTCTGTGTCGCTGAAGCTTGCTCCTCCGAGGACGGCACCGCCGGGGTAACTGGAATGGGTGGCGTGTTTTTTCCACTGGACCTCCATCTCGCCGACCTTGGTCAAGGTCGCAGTTCCCATAGGATAAACACCAAAGCTATATCCATCATCCTTACCGGCCTTTGTCACGTCGATCTTAATCGTGCCGTTGGTGTCGATGGTCACATCTTTTTTTGCATACAGACCGTTGCAGTTATCACCGCCTGTCGTATTGTTTGGCGTAGCACAGGTGATGTCCACAGAAGCATTTTCGGAGATGGTGATGTTTTCCTTTGCAAAAATGCCGTATGCTTTCTCGTAGGTGCTCATGCCATTGTGCGTCACATTGATGGTCACTTTGGCATTGCCCTTGATCGTCACATTGCCGGTTTTATAGCTGCCAGAGAAGCCGGTCTCGATGCCGATTGCGGGATTGGAGCCGCTTGTTGTTTTGCTAATAGAGAGTGTGCCACTGCTGTCAGATGTAACGGTGATGTCACCTCCATTAGCACTTTCAAGGGCACCGTTGTTGATGGAGTTTGATCCAATCAGCTTAACGGTAAGCTCGCCTGCGGCGACGCCCTGCGTCTCAATGCCTTTTCCGTTATAGTCTTTCAGCGTCAAAACGCCATTCTTATACCATGCGACATAGCTCGATGGCTCCGTGTTTGAATAGTTGGAGCCTGTTGCGCTGTTGCTCTTAAGATAGTAATTGTCTTCGAGAAGTATACCGTTGACACTAATATCCGCATAGCTTGCCGCAAATGCCGTGGTGGGGAGCATACCGACAATCATCACAAGGCTGAGTAGGAAGCTCCACAGTTTTGTAAGTTTTGTTTTTGCTTTCAAAAAAATTCCTCCTTTTTTCTTTCCGGCATTTTGCCGGGTGATTTGACCGTGTGAATCCTTTTACCGGCTCTCCCACACGGCAAAGAGAGCTTCTGCCATTGCTCATCCGTTCGGAGAACGAAGAAGCGTCAAATGCAATCATATCATTCCATCACCACCGTCCTCCTTACAAAGCATCGATGACCGCCGAAAGATAGGTGGAAGAAACAGAGCCGTAGATGAAATTGTCAACAAGCCCGTCCTTCTTCGCCTGACGCACCTTGTCCGCCAGCTTCTTTTCGGTGTTTTCGTCCACCACAAGAACGATTTTGCAGTTCGGGAATTGTGCTTTTACTTCATCTCGAATTTTCATGCGTTCCTCAAGCTTCCACGGAGTATAGGCGGTGACCTCCATAATCAGGACATTCGCCTGTATATCGAAACACATCTCGGTTGTTCGCTCCGGAGCTTCGCTTTGATAAACGCTGAAATCCGAATCAAAATTTTTTAGTGCTGAAGATATTGCATCGGCAAACAAGGCGTTCTGCATATCCACAACCACTCTGCGCATGATACCACCTCCTACTATAATACGATATAATATTTCTATCGTACTTTTATTATACAAAGGGATTTCCTGACGCACATCACCCATATGGGTGATTTTTTAAAGTTTTTTTCAAAAAAATAACCCCGACCTCAAATGAAGTCGGGGAAACGGTCTGCCTGTATTCAGATTTCTTCTTGATCTTCGGGAATACTCGGAATAATAAAATTCTTGTTGGTGACCGCTATGGCAAGGCGGGTTTTATTGGCATAGCCCGTTCTTTGCAGAATGTGGGAAACATGGGTTTTTACCGTGTTGACAGACACATTCAGTTTCTCTGCAATCTCACCGTATTCCAAGCCCTCACATACGAGCCTCAAAACCTCAATTTCTTTGGATGTAAACTCTGCACTGGTTGCAAGTCCCAATTTTACCCTCGGTGTTTCACCCGGAAAAAGGTGTTCGCCCGCCATTGTGCGGTCGATTACATCGATCAGTTCTTCCCGGCTTAAATCCTTATACCAAAAACTGTCTGCTTTGGCGTCTTTGGCACGCTCAAGATAACTTACCTCAACCATAGAGGTTACAATAATAATTTTTATATTCGGAAACTGCTGTTTGATTTCGGCGGCAGCATCAATACCGTTCTTACTGCCTTTTGTGCAGACATCCATCAAAATCAAATCAATCGGCTGCTGCTTACACTTTATAATGGCAAGTTCCGCACTGCTGATACTTGCCGCAACCTCATAGCGGCCGCTGGCGGCAAGTATTTGTTCCATATTGTCACGAGGCATTCTCTGGTCATCAACGACAAGCACCTGCATCATTTACATACCCTCCTTTGCAAATGGTACTGTTACGGTCAAGGCAAACACCGGCGATGACTGTATTTTTACAGTACCCTGCAGATTTATAATATAGTGTTCCATATTCTTCAGTCCGCCTTTCGGCACAATCTCTCCTTTGGGAACAGTTCCGTTGTTTGTAATGCGCATAGACAGGCTGCTGTCGTCTTGCCGTATGTCAATCTGAAGTTCTGTTGCCCCCGCATGGCAAACACCGTTGGTAAGACATTCCCTCATAGCAACGATAAAGGCGTTGTAAACCTCCGTCTGCTCGGGCATTTCTCCAGTCAATATTATCTTTACACCAATTGCATCTGCATCGTGCATAAATTCCGCAAGTTCGCTTCGTTCCAGTGGATTTTCATTATCAATTTTCATCATATTTACAGCTTTTCTAAACAGGCGAATAGCCTCCACAATGTCTTTAGTCGTCTGCTTGTGCTGTAACATTCTGCGCACGGCAATCATGCCTGCGCCCATTTGATCGTGCAGCTTTGTTTTCGCCGCAAGAACTTCCTTCTCCTTAGTCAAGGTCAGAACATTATCCGAAAGGAACTTTAATTTAAGAGAAATCTTCCTGAGCTGTTTTGTCTGTGCTTTTAGCTGCAGATTTTTTTCATAAAGTTTGGTTACATCAAAAAAGATGGTTTCCGTATACTTGCCGATGCTTGGTGCAGTTACCTCGGTCTGTGCATAACGCCACACCGTTCCGTCAGGAAAAAGGTAAGTCTGTCTTTCATCGGAAAGTTTTATGACGCCGCTTTTTCCGTCACATTCTTTGAGTGCCTGCTGTAATTCATTGAATGTTTGCAAATCGCTTTGTGCCAAGGTTCGAAACAGGCGATGCATTTGAAAATTACACAGTTTAACAATACCTGATGGAGCAAAATAGCAAACAGCGCTTGGCAGGGTATCAAAGGCTTGTTTGATTGAATTACGGCCGAGTCCTCGGTTTTTCTGACGAAAAAGAGCAATTGCACCGAAAATGAGAAAAACTCCTATTATGCCTGTAATGCACCACAGCGACCACATAGGAAGCGGCAGCAAGGTGCGATACTCTCTGCCTTCCCGAATTTTTGAAAAACTCTCTGTCAAAACAGACAGCAGGGCAAACAGTGCCAAATATATTCCTGCGTTCAGGACTGTAATCCACCGTTTTCTGCTTCGGGTAAGAGACACGATAAAGCAAAACAAACTCAAAACCAACGAGAAGAACAGACATACCAATAATACCGATTGTTCCGTTGAAGCAGAGTTATAAAAGGTTGTCATAACTGTTCACCCGCCTTTCCTATTCTCAGCGTAAAGCACCATACGCCATCCTCAAAGAGACAGTTTTCGCAGGACTCTGTAAAGTCCGCAAGCGGGCAGCTGCTCTCCACTTCCAAACGAAAGATAACGGAATCGGCAGCACTGCGTGCTTTCATTAAGACGGATTGCAGGTCATCTATGGCGGTCTCTATCACTTTCTCGAAAAAGTCATATACCCGAATGGCGTCCTCAACGAGAATTCTGCTGCCGCCAGGAATATCCATCGCACAGTCTATATCCATAAGTTCCAAATTGGCAAAGGATTCCTCCATGCAAAGCGACAGTTCCGCCGTATCTGTAGTTTTTGACTGTTCACCGATAAAGATTAAGTTGCCGCAGCGTTTTATGTAGGCACCGATTACGGCGATTTTTGCAAGCAGACTGCGGCGCTTTTCATAATCTGACTCTGCATTGTACTGAGAAAACAAGCGCTCTAACAAATCAACTTGTTCTGCTGTCTTGTCCTGCAAAAGGTCATACAATCGGTTCTTTTCCCGCAGTGTTTTGATTTTCAGTTTAACACGATAGTTTTCCTGTTCCAGATAATTGCTTTCTGCAATCGTCTCGTTGTTTTCCTCAAGCCGTTCAAGCAGTGCGGTAATCTCGGTAATATCCTCCTGCCAAAACACATGACCGCCATCAATGGGATGGCTTTTCAGTAATGTATTTTTATCAAGGCTGACAGCGACGGTTTCCGCTTTTTGCATTATTCCTTTTGAAATCTCAGGGGAATTAGCAGAGGTGTAACGGATTTGATAGTCATTATCGGTAATTTGTGCACCGAAAGTTCCTGCTTCAAAGAGTGCCGCATACCCTGTATTGGTGGGAATAAGCCCCACCTGAATACAACATTCCAACATTCCAACAAACATAAGGCACTGCGCTGCCGTGATGTCTCCGCCGATGATTTGCATCCACTCTGCACCGCTTGCATAGATAACCGCATACACGATGGAGCAGGACAGCACAAGTACAGGCAGATATTTTTTACGCTGTGCCAATCGGCACTTGTATAGCGTGATCGCAAAGGCGGTCAGTGCACAAACGACCACCCAAGCGATGATAAAATAATAGCCAACCGCATATGTATAGGTTCCGCTTTCGCCGATACAAATTCCTCCTGACGGAAAAGAAAATACAAACTGATGCAGGTCATTGGTCAATACCAGCAGCACGCAAAGCACGGGGGGGAGATATAGCAGCAGTTTTGCCCATATCGGCAGACGGAATGTTTCTGATTTACCGAGATACAGGGAAACTGCAGCAAAGAGAAGCGGTATGAAAAGCATCGGGACATAGTAGCCGTACCATAAATGCCGTATCACATTGGGAGAAGCGACGAAATGATATTTCAGCGTTCGCAGCATAAACCAAAAAACAGCCAAAAATGAGACACCGACCATATAGCGTCGTACAGGTGCATAAAGGATACGCCTGTAAACAGAAATTCCCCAGCCGATATACAGGGCGATATAGATCAGCGAGCGGGCGATTCCACCCGGAACTATCAAGATATCAAACTTTCCCAAAACTCGTAAAACGACAGCGCAGACAATTAACACCGCTGCAATAATTCCATTATTGTGATTATTTCTTTTCTTCCTCGCCACCCGCAATACCTCACTTTTATCTTAGGCTTATAAGGGTTGTTTGTTGGTTACCGTGTAACCAACAAAGGGATATCCCTTTGCAAAATTCTTATTTTGTTCGGTATTTTTGCATCCGGACATAAATATACACAATAATTATAGCACATAATTTTGAATTTTTCTACCCTGTTTTTTATGTAGAAGCAAACTGGCAAATCGTCCGTTATTGGTCTGAAAGATTGACAATCTCTTTGTTTTTCTTTTTTGCATACTCCACGGTCTGAAAGGCACCGCCACTGTTATGTTCGATGCAGCAGACAATCAAATCGGAGCGGTCAACCATCTCTTGGTTCCTCACCTGAATTGCCGCTTTATAATGACCTTCGGCAGCGTCCTGACAGATCTCAATCTCATCGTAATACTCGTGAAAAGACTGATGATTGTTTTCATATTCGGCTGTTAAATATGGAAGAACGAGCACGAGGGCACTGTTATCATCACGAAAATTCCGCTTGACACGGCGAACTGTCGAGGATACAAGTTGGTCAAATTCTCCGTTTCGTCCAACTAAAAACTCAACATATTCTTTACTTTCAAGCAGATGTAATACTATATCATAAAGCTGTTCTTCTACTTCTAAGGGGTTATCTATTTCTCTGTGTCCAAAAAAACAAACAGTATATGTATCCACTACATTTTTCTCCCAACTAAAACACCCACCGTACCTTAATTATTTGGTGCGGTGGGTTTTCTTTAAATGACTCGACTATCTTTTTTCAAGTCCTTGTGGACACGGTAAGCCGGAAACCTTCGCATATAGCACAGTTATGCAGCTCAATAAAATTCGTGTGTATAGCGGTCATTTAAGAGCCATACCAAAATCACTTTACGAGATACTAAAAGTACAGTTCTCTATAAAATAACATTTATAGTATAGCACTTTTCGCAAATAATATCAATAGTCTATGGAGAAAGCGTTTCGATATTTATAGACTATATAGTGTGAAAGGTAGATGCTTATGAGTGATATTGCTAAGTCCATTGGACAAAGAATTAGAAATTATAGAACACAACTCGGATGGAGTCAGGAAAAGCTCGCAGAGCTGTCCGGCTGTCATCCAACCTATATCGGTCAACTTGAACGGGGTGAAAAAAACGCTACCCTTGAAAGTATAGAAAAGATTGCTTCTGCAATGAATATTCCTCTTTCAAAGTTGTTTGAAAAATTAGGCGGAAAAGAAAGTACAGAAAAAGATATTCCTTTGAAATGCTATGATTTTTTATCTGCTAAGACCAAAGAAGAACAGGAACAGCTTTACAGGATATTGCTTGAAACAGACAAGTATAAGAATAATTGATATGTATGAAAGATGCCGCCTTTTCAGACGGCATCTTTTTTAGTATTGCGGAACTCCATAGCCGAGGATTTCATAATAGCCAACAGAGTATTGCTTCTGCCTTACACTATCTCCTGAGTTACCCTCGACCGTGTAAACGATACCGTTCTCAACTTTTTGAACGATACCCGTATGGTCGGATAAACCGTCTTGCGGTCCTGACTCACCATCGGGAGAGTCCCAATCAAAGAAGATAATCATACCGGGAACCGGCTCGGCAGAGCCGTCCATCCATTGACCTCTGTCCTTGAACCACTGCACACCGTTTACACAGCCTGCAAACTTCGGAATAACTCCGGTTTCAATATATCCGCACTCATTGGCACACCAAGATACAAAGCAGGCGCACCACTCCACACGGGAGCCGAAGCCGTACCAACTCCAATACGGCTCGCCGCCCACATTGCCGATCTGCGACAAAGCAACAGTTACGATTTGGTCGTCGCTTGCGGTAATGCCGTAAAGCACAGATGACCACAAAGAATTGTTCTTGTCTTGTAAAAGCTCTGTAAGATATTCCTTTTGCTCCTGATTAAAACCGTACTGCACTGCCATTTCGTCCACCGCCTTGTGTGATACCATTATATATAAGTAGGTTCTCGTAACGGTGGTTTCGGTCTGCACGATATTTCCGTTTCCGTCATCGGTTTCGGTTATGACCGTTTCAGACTTGCTTTCCGTCCGTGACGATATGCTGTTCATCTCCCAAAATATATCTTTGAGAAGCTGCTTTTTGCTATCGTCCATCGTGGCGACCTCCTGCGGATTATCGGGATCGGTGTTGACCTTAACGGAATACACCGAAAGCACCTCTTTCCAGACCGCACGGCTGCCCGACATTTCAAGAACATCATAGGTATTGCCGTTTCGGATTTCCAACAGCTTGTTATCATATTCGGTGTTGATTTCCTGAACGGCAGTCTGCATAGACTGTCCCGTTCCTGAGTCCTCACCCGAAAAGAATATACCGAACACCGAGCCGATAATAGCGGCGATCAGGCAAATTACGATAATCACAACTACTGCAACCCAACCTCCGGCAGCTATTGCGGCGACAAGCGCTTTAATTCCGGCAATAATCGTTTTTACTGCGGCAATCGTAGCCTTTACTGCCGCCTTAACACCGGCAACGACCGCCTTTGCCGTAGCTTTTGCGGCTTGGGCGGCTTTTTGCGCCGCTTTCGCACTTGCCTTTGCGGTTTTCTGTGCCGCTTTTGCAGCCTGCTGTGAGGTCTTGATTGCAGTCTTTGCGGTTTTCTCGGCAGTCTTAACGGATTTCGCCGCCGTTTTTGCAGAGCCTTTACCGACTGTCTTTATCGTTTTCTTTCCGGCTGAACGAGCAGACTGCTTTACGGTTTTCTCTGCTGATTTTTCCGCAGTCCTGACCGTTTTGTCGCCGATATTCTGAGATTGCTTCTGCAAAGCCTTTTCAGCCCGTTTTGCCTTGAAATTCTCAATACCGTCCTTTGCCTTGTAGATATTCTCCTTTGTTGTTTCCACTCCTTTCCGTCCGGCTTTGTCAAATTGATGTGCGCCCTCGTGAACGGCAGTGTCAACTCCACGCTCGAACCTATCCGCAGCATATTCATCGGCGGAATTTTCGGCGGCAGATGTGCTGTGTTCGGCTTTATCTTTGGTAGAGATATACGCTTGTTTCATTCGCTGCCCGGCTACGGCAGCTTTGTCAATGGTCTTTATTGTACCTTTGACCGCATCTCTTGTTTTAATATCAGCCATATAATAAACCTCCCTTCGTGGAAAATTAGAACGCAAAATAAGGGGAAAAGGTATAAACACCTTAACCCCTTGACCTTTGCATATAAAAAGTGGCTTGAAATAAGGGTTTTCGGCGGTCTAATTGTCCACGCCCGACCTCTTATTTCGTTGATATTTCGCCTTGTTTTTCAGGTACATTATCCTTGCACATTCAGGGCAGTATTTCTGCCTGTTGCTGTGCTTTTCAATAGGAACACCGCACCTTTCACAAACGGCTTTTGCCCCCGACATCAATATTTCTGCTTCCAGCTTCGGCTCTGCGGGCAATACCGCATTACGGAAGTATTTGCAAAGCAGAGAGTAGGAAATGGACTGAACGCATACGCAGGGTTCTCCGTCATCAAGGAGCAGACAGTTTCCTCCGTCATAGTTTGCACACAGGCGCTTTATCAGGGCATTAGCTTTGTATCTCTGTCGCCCCGTCATTTGAGGGAGCATTGCTACCACCGCTTTCTGTTACTTTCTTTGCAACTACGACAAGCCTGTTGTTCTGACCGGAATACTCACAGGTGGATAGCGTGATGAGCTTATCACCGTATTCGGCAGAAACGCCCGTATCGTAGAAAGCCTTTTCTTTGGCTCTTTGGATATACCCATCAAACTGCTCTTTTGTTGCGGCGTCCACAAACTGATAATACCTAAACTCATTTTCCGAACCGGTATAAACCGCCGTCTTGAAAACAGCGATAATCTCATAGGTCTGTTTCACATAAAGCGTATCAAAGCGGAAGGTCTTGTGTTCTTCCCAAAAATCCTTGCTTTTGAACTTTTCAAGGTCGGAAAACATTGTACCGTTCTTCATATGATGACCGTAAACAATCAGGTTGTCCGACGGTTTATTTACATCACAGCTTTCGCTCATATAGGGACAGCCGTAATCGGTGTATTCCTTGTCAAAGCCGTGCTTCAGATAGAAGTTCGGCTCTTGCGGCGACTGCATAACGGGATAGTTCATTTGTGTATCGTCAATTCTTATCCACCCCACAATGTCGCTGTTCTGCTCATAGAGCTTTGCGTACTCAGGGAGCATTACCACTTCTCCCTCCGTAGCTTCGACACTCTCGTTTGTTTCGCTTTCCTCTACGATTTCCGCAAGACTGTTGTAGATTTCCGCCTGCGTATGTGCTTCTTTGAAATGACGGTATATCATCACTCCGCTGAACATCATCACAAGCAGAAAAAAGCAAACGATTGAAACATAGATATTCTTTTTCATTGCGTTTCCTTTCTGAAGCCGAGAGAGAGCTATGCGCTCTCTCCGGGTTTCGTGGTCATCAGTTTGTAGAGTTTTGTGTTCTTGGGGAACTTGTTTGCGAATGGAACGAGAGAACTGCCGACTTTCAGGAGTCCGTGTCCCGCTTCGACATTGGTGATATAGGACATCTGAAGGTCGGAGATATTCAGAAGCTCTGCCAGTTTCAGCCTATCGGTTGAAGCCTGATTGAGCATAATGATGAACTCGGAGTTGGCAAGCATCGTCCTCGCCGTATGGCTCTGCAAAAGGTCATCCACATTCTGTGTGATGCCCGTCGCATAGGCTCCGTACTTTCTTACACGCTTCCAAAGGGTAAAGAGGAAGTTTGCACTGTACTCGTGCTGGAAAAGCAGGTAAATCTCATCAATAAAGATATAGGTGTTCTTGCCCTTCGCTCTGTTTTGCGTAATGCGGTTGAGAATGGAGTCGAGGACGACAAGCATACCGATAGGCATAAGCTGTTTGCCGAGGTCGAGAATGTCGTAGCAGATCAGGCGGTTGTTGGTATCAACATTCGTCTGCTTTGCAAAGGTATTAAGAGAACCGTGCGTGAACAACTCAATCGCAAGTGCGATTTCCTTTGCTTCAGGCTCGTCTTGCTTCAGGAGTTCGGCACGGAAGTCCTGCAAGGTCGGTACAGTACCCGTGTAATCGTTCTGCTGATAGGTACGGTAAACGCTTGCGGTGCATCGGTCGATAATAGACTTCTGCTTTGCTCCGAGGTTATTGCCACCGATAAGCTGTTCGCACAGCGACATAATGAACTCGGATTTGAGAATAACCGGGTTTGCACCGTCGCCGTATTCCTTGTTCATATCCATAGCGTTGATATGGCTCGGAGAGGTAGCAGAGATATTGATAATCTCGCCGCCCAGCGCTTTCACAAGTGCGGAATACTCTCGCTCAGGGTCAATGATGATAACATCTGCGTCCGATGAAAGAACAATATTCTCGATTTCTCCCTTTGCGGCAAAGGATTTACCGCCGCCGGATACACCGAGGATAAAGGAATTACCATTCAAAAGCTGTTTACGGTCGGCAATAATCATATTCTTTGAAATAACATTCTGACCGTAGTAAATGCCGTTTTCGTGGTAAATATCCTGAACACGGAACGGGATAAACACCGCCAAGGACTCGGTAGTAAGCGTTCTGAAGGTGTCAATCTTTCGTGTGCCGAACGGCATAACCGTATTCAGTCCGTCGAGCTGCTGAAATTTCAGTACCCCGAACTGGCAAAGATGCTTTCTTGCGGTAGTCAGGAGCGCTTCGGTGTCCTGATCGAGCTGTTCTTTTGTATCTGCCGTATGCACAAAGGTAATAACGGCAAACATCATTCGCTGATCTCTTGTAGTCAAGTCATCGAGAAACTCTTTCATTTCTTTTTTTTGCTGCTCCATATCGTAAGGAACGGTAGCAGAAAAGTTGTTGTTGGAGTTCTGCCTGCGCTGCCAGTTCGTTATATTCGTCTCAACGCCAAGCAATCTGCTCTCCGCTTCACGCACCGCTTCGTCGGTGGGAATGGGTACAACATCAATCGACATCATCAGATTGCGGTTAAGGTCTGTAAGCTCCGCCACCATACTGTCCTTGATATACGACGCATATTCACGAAGAAAAAGCACTCTGCCGTAGCGATCTCCGATTTTGAAATAGTCGCTTTCAAACTCCATAGAATCAGGGCAGATATAATCCTTGAAATCGTGTCCTCGTATTATAAAGTAGTAGTGTTTATAGTCCCTCTCCAAGGACTGTATGCTATACTATTGGAGATACTGTGGATTGTTTTTCGTTTCCTACCACTCGATGG
>Ga0129308_1003394_pt1 | contig 11499 bp, 12 predicted proteins | sample L827metagenome_FD_94440 | JGI IMG/M metagenome (GOLD analysis project Ga0129308, IMG submission 94440) | Ring-tailed lemur group fecal microbial communities from Wisconsin, USA - L827 metagenome | ecosystem: Host-associated > Mammals > Digestive system > Large intestine > Fecal | place: USA... | reverse complement strand
TGGTGGATGGTTAATTGTTACTCGACATCTCAATTTTACCACAAACCAGTGAGGAGTTGTTTTATTTTGTGACAAAAAGAATCCCGTATTTATGCGGGTTCTGGCGTTTCGCAAACGCCTATTAATTATTAGTAAGAAAGGAGCCGGGCGGTTAAGTTTTTTAGAGGGGATTAGTGGGGTACTTTGCAAATAAAATATATTTGTTCTTTCATGCTAGATGTGGGATATGATACAATATTTTCAATAGAATTTATGCGGCTTAAGTATCTGGGAAAAGGAAAAATAATAACATAAAAAACGGGCAGTGTCCAAAGAGTAGCAACAGGACAAGTCGTCCGTTTATTGAGGAGGGGACGTATTGTGGAGTGGTTTAAGAAGTATAGTGCGCCGTTGATTATGCTGGCGGTGTTTGAGAGTGTTGCGGTTTCTCTTTGGCTTGGGAAGGGGAATTTGTTTTATTTGTTTAATTTTAGTTATATCGGAGGTGCCATTTCGCTGGGGCTGGTTTTTTATATCAGGAAATATAAGCATGCCCGGCGTGTTGTGCAGTTTCTGGTCGGGATGTATATGTTGTTGTATCTTGGACTTCTCAGTAATGAGAATATGCAGATTGAAGGATTTTGGTATTATCTGTTTACCGGGGTTTTTGAGGCGGCTACGATTCATTATGCGGTGGCAAAGATTTTTGGACCTTTGTTTTTTGGACGGGGATGGTGTGGTTATGCGTGCTGGACAGCCATGATTCTTGATCTGCTGCCGTATAGGCATCCGGCTGGGCCGCGGAAGAATATCGGGTGGATACGGTATGTGATGTTTGCTGGATCGTTCGTCTTTGTAAGTTCGTTGTTTTTGCTCCGGGTCGGAGATTTGGAACGAATGATGTTCTGGTGCTTTCTGGTCGGAAATGTACTGTATTACATAATCGGAATCGGGCTGGCATTTTGTTTTAAGGATAATCGGGCATTTTGCAAATATGTCTGTCCAATCACCGTGTTTCTGAAGCCTATGAGTTATTTTTCTTTCATACGGGTAAGAATCGATGAAGAGCGCTGCATCGGGTGCGATAAATGCCGGAAGGTTTGTCCGATGGATGTGGATATGCGGGATAATTCGAGGAAACGTGTGAACGGGACGGAATGTATTCTTTGTATGGAATGCGTGGATAACTGTCCTAAAAAGGCTTTGAAGATTTAATGCCGAAAGAGATGAAAACGCTTTCTACAGAACACCAAATAATTTCAGGGCGCCTATAACCGGCGCCCTGGTTTCATCACAAAACTTATTTTACAAATTCTTTTACCTTATTGTAAATGCTTTCTGCATCCAAACCATATTTCTTGATCAGTTCTTTCGCCGGGCCGGACTCACCGAATACATCCTGTACACCGATCTTCAGAACCTGGGTCGGGCATTTCTCAGAGAGAACATCACATACAGCGCTTCCAAGGCCGCCGATTACAGAGTGTTCTTCTACTGTAACCACTTTTCCGGTCTCTTTTGCTGCCGCAAGAACAAGCTCTTCGTCCAGAGGTTTGATAGTGTGGATGTTGATCACTTTCGCATCGATTCCGTCTGCTGCAAGTTTCTCTGCTGCTTCCAGAGATTCACTTACTTCCAGGCCGTTCGCGATGATAGTTACATCTTTTCCTTCTCTTAATACGATACCTTTTCCAATCTCAAACTTGTAATCCGGATTGTCATTGATCACCGGTACTGCAAGTCTACCGAAACGCAGGTAAACCGGTCCCTGATGCTCGTATGCTGCAAATACTGCTGCTTTTGCTTCGATATCATCAGCCGGGCTGATTACTACCATACCCGGAATCGTTCTCATAAGAGCGATATCTTCATTACACTGATGAGTTGCACCATCTTCACCAACGGAGATACCAGCATGCGTTGCACCGATCTTTACGTTGTTCTTCGGATAGCCGATGGAGTTACGAACCTGCTCGAAAGCACGTCCTGCCGCAAACATAGCAAAGGAGCTTGCGAACGGAACTTTGCCTGTGGTAGCGATACCTGCCGCTACGCCCATCAGGTTGCTCTCTGCAATGCCGCAGTCGATGAAACGCTCCGGGAACGCTTTCTTGAAGGTTCCGGTCTTGGTTGCGCCTGCAAGGTCTGCATCCAGTACGATCACGTCTTCATGTAATTTACCTAATTCCGCCAAAGCATTACCGTAGCTTTCTCTTGTAGCGATTTTCTTTACTTCTGACATAATGCTTCACCTACTTTCTCTAAATCTGCCATTGCAATCTTATACTCTTCATCACTCGGAGCTTTTCCGTGCCATCCTGCCTGGTTCTCCATAAAGGAAACATTTTTGCCTTTTACGGTCTTAGCGATGATGGCTGTCGGCATTCCTTTGGTCGCTTTTGCCTCTTTGAATGCTGCGTCGATTGCATCAAAATCATGTCCATCGATATTAATTACATGGAAGTTGAATGCTTCAAACTTCTTGTCGATCGGATACGGAGAGTTTACTTCGTCAATCGGTCCGTCGATCTGAAGGTTGTTGTTATCTACGATCACTACCAGGTTGTCCAGTTTCCTGAAGCCTGCAAGCATAGATGCCTCCCAAACCTGTCCTTCCTGAATCTCGCCGTCGCCCAGAAGGGTGTATACGCGATAATCATCTCCAGAAAGCTTCGCGGAAATTGCCATACCTACTGCAGCGGAGATTCCCTGTCCGAGAGAACCGCTTGACATGTCTACGCCCGGAATGTGCTTCATATCCGGATGTCCCTGCAGGTAAGAGCCTGTGTGGCGAAGAGTCTTAAGATCTTCTACCGGGAAGAAGCCTCTGTGTGCCAGAGTAGAATAGTAACCCGGAGCGGTATGTCCTTTGGAAAGTACGAAACGGTCACGGTCTGCCTTCTTCGGGTCAGCCGGATCGATGTTCATTTCTTCAAAATACAAATAGGTATAGATATCTGCTGCTGATAAAGATCCGCCCGGATGACCTGATTTGGCATTGTAAACTGCGGTGAGCACACCTTTGCGGACTTCATTTGCAGTTTTCATAAGTTCTAACTTGTTCATGAAAATTTGCCTCCTGAATATTAATTGTTTATTCTACACCGAATAAGCTACAGTTCACGAATTCCGCGCTTATTCGCCAAAAACAGCCTTGTAGTCAGCCTGGAATTTAGCGATTCCTGCGTCGGTCAACGGGTGATGTGTCATCTGCTCGATCACCTTGTACGGTACGGTAGCGATATCTGCTCCTGCCAGTGCGCAGTCTGTTACATGCATCGTGCTACGTACACTTGCTGCGATGATCTGAGTATCGATGTCGCCTGCTACTGCAAAGATCTCAGCGATCTCACGGATCAGGTCTACGCCGCGAACAGAGATATCGTCCAGACGTCCAAGGAACGGGGATACATATGTAGCGCCTGCTCTTGCTGCCAGAAGCGCCTGATTAGCTGTGAAAATCAGAGTCACGTTCGTCTTGATGCCTTCTGCGCTAAGGGCTTTACATGCTTTCAGACCTTCTACTGTCATCGGAATCTTAACTACCATATTCGGATGAATTTTTGCAATCTCTCTTCCTTCTGCGATCATACCTTCTGCATCTACTGTTGTAGCTTTTACTTCTCCGCTGATCGGCCCATCTACGATTGAAGTGATCTCAGCGATAACTTCAGAAAATACACGTCCTTCTTTTGCGATCAGGGACGGATTTGTGGTAACGCCACAGATAACCCCCATGTCATTTGCTTTTCTGATGTCGTCAACGTTGGCTGTGTCAATGAAAAATTTCATTTTCTCTTCCTCCTTAAATTAAGATATCTGTTATTTTTCCGTAATCTGACAGTTGATCTGGGTCTTCTTTGTCTGCAAATATGCTCCATTTTTCACGCTATTTGCAGGATTTACTTTCACCGCTGTCTGATTTACTTTGATTATATCGCATTGGTAAAAGGTTGGTCAATAGCTTATATTTTTATTAATAATTTAGTTTATTAATAATTCAATATTATTAATTCTGTTTTTCTCTTTTTGTGATATTTTCTCTCCAAAATAGCGCTATTTTGCACTTTTCTTTTCAATTTTATTATTAATATTTTTTCTTTTTGGACTAATTTTTGTTTTTGCATAAGAAGTTGTCCCGCGCACGATAAGCTTAGGATCATACTCCACATGATAGGTGCTGGTAGGCTGTATTTCCGAATATCTGCTATTCTGGGACATAATTTTTTTTACAATGATATCGCAGGCATCCCTTCCTTTAAACACCACGAAATGCTCTATTGTGGTAAGCCCTACCTTCTGCATACGGGCAAACAGCGTATTATCGCAGCCCATCACTGAAATATCTCCCGGCACCTTATATTTTTCCTCCTGCAGGGCGTCCAGAATACCGAAAGCAATCATATCATTCAGTCCTACGATCGCCGTAACGTCCGGATGCTCCCGCAGAACCTCCCGGGTCAGGTCATAACCGATCTTATACTCGGAATCTATCGTCTGAACATCCATGTCGATCTCTTCATTTGCCGCCTTGATGATCACATTTTCTTTCAGCCCCACTTTTTCAAATTCTTTGAGAAAGCCTTCCACGCGTTTGGACCGCTGCTTCTGCCGGATGGTAAGAGGCGGCGCAATGTAGGCCACCTTCCGATGTCCCAGTTCCAACAGGTGGCGTGCCATAAGGCGCCCAAGTTTAGAGTTGTCCAGTTCTACCGCATCAACATTCAGACGTTCATTCTGATTATTGATAATCACGATGGGAATCCGGCTTGCCAAATCTTCTACCACTCCCATAAAGCAGTGGCTGGGGTTGCAGGTGTAAATAATGCCAAGTGGTTTCAGCTCATGCATCATTTTCAGATAGCGCTCCTCCATACGCAGATCACGCTGGGTATTACAGACAAACAATGCATATCCCTGCTCTTTTGCGCGGGACTCGATTCCCTGAAGAAGCATAACATAGTAGGGATTCGTCAGGTTGGAGCAGAATACGACCAGCAATTTTTCTTTACGGCTGTCTTTTCTTGTCTTTCGCTTCGGGATCTCGTATCCCAGCTCTTCCGCGGCTTGTTCTACCTTCTGTACGGTCTCTTTTGAAAATGAGACGTTGTATTTACGGTTGAGCACCATGGAAACGGTGGACTGAGAAACTCCTGCCGCCTTCGCAATATCAGTTGAAGTCACTTTTTTCTTTTTCATACCTATAATTCTGTCCGCCCTTCCAACGCCCGAAGCAGAGTTACTTCATCAATATATTCCAGATCTCCCCCCACCGGTACGCCGCTGGCGATTCGGCTGACCTTCACTCCGACCGGTTTGATGAGTTTACTGATGTACATCGCTGTGGTTTCGCCTTCCAGGCTGGAATTGGTTGCAATGATCACTTCCTCTACATCTCCCTGCAGACGTTCAATCAACTCCTTCAGTCGGATGTCTCCCGGGCCGATTCCCAGCATGGGAGAGATGGCCCCATGAAGTACATGGTACACTCCGTTATATTTACCCGTTTTTTCATATGCTGCCAGATCACGCGGGTTCTCCACGACCATAATGACTTTATGATCGCGCTCGTTGCTGGCACAGATAGGGCAGAGCTCCTGATCCGTCAGCGTGCAGCATTCCTTGCAGTAACGCACATTTTTCCTGGCCTCTAAAATGGTTTCCGACAGACGTTCCACCTGCTCCAACGGCATATTAATCATATGAAAAGCCAGCCTTCCGGCTGACTTTGCACCGATACCGGGCAGTCTTGACAATTCTTCGATCAGTTTACTGATCTGACTGCTGTAATAATCCATATCTTCTCTCCTTAGAACAGTCCCGGCATACCGCCGCCAAGTCCTCCGGTCAATTTCTGCATGGCGGAAGCGCTCGCCTCGTCAGCCTGGCGCATCGCTTCATTTACTGCTGCCACGATCAAATCTTCCAGCATCTCAATATCATCCGGATCCACGACTTCTTCCTGAAGCTTCACCTTGAGAACCTCTTTCTTCCCGCTGACCGTCACTTCTACAGCTCCGCCGCCTACTGTGGAAGTAAACTCCTTGGTCTCCATTTCTTTTGCCTGTTCTTCCATCTGGCGCTGCATCTTCTGCGCCTGTTTCATAAGATTCGCCATATTGCCGGGCATTCCTCCGCCCGGAAATCCTCCGCGTTTTGCCATGGTTATATCCTCCTTTTCTTCTATCTGCTTTCGATGATACCGTAGATTGCTCCGCACTTCATGTCCGCGCAATCCGAAAAACATGAGGATTCTCCCCTCCCGGGCTGTCCTCTCATGTTACTCATCTTCAATGATAATATCCATATTTATCATCTTTTCTATATCTACAAAACTGTCCTCAAAGTGCCGTCCATCTTCAACCTGGCGCACTTCCAGCGTAACCGTTTTGCCGATTTTCTTCTCAATAATCTCTGTCAGCTCCTGCTTATTCATCTCACTTCCCACCATGCCTACGCTGATCTCATCGGGAAGTACGATCAGAAGCTGTCCCTGGTTCCCCACACTTAAGCGGGCCTGTTTCAAATACGTCCGAAGCATTCCCGACGTCTCATTTGCGATGGCACGGAAATCCTTGACCACCTGTTTGACATCCTCGGGAATCGCTTTGGGCAGCTCTGGTTTCGGGGCAGGCGCCGGGGCTTCTCCATTTACATAAACCACTCGTTCCTGCACGGGTGCCGGGGCAAATGCTCCCTCTTCTACTTGTTTTTCCAAAGCACGGATCCGATCCAGCAGACTGTCCTTCGTGCTCTCCATCTGCGGACGGCATAGCTTGATAAGCGTAACCTCTAACAACACCCTCTTCTGAGTGGCATATTTCAGTTGGTTCGTCAGTTCGGAAAAAATCCGAATATATCGGAGCAGTACAGCCGATTCGATCATCTGCGCCTCTTCTTTTAACTGTACCAGATTCTCTGCGGATACATCCAACACATCCTCCATGTGATCGGAGGCTTTCACCAGGAGCAGATTCCGCAGATACCAGGTAAAATCCGCCGACATCTGGGACAGCTCTCTTCCCTGCATCACCAGCTCCTCCACGGTCGTAAGCACCGCCGGGACATCCTGCGCGATTATTTCCCGCAAAAGGCGGCTGAACACTTCCGTATCCACCGCGCCCAACACTTCCAGCACATGTTCATATGTCAGCTTCTGTCCGAGGTAAAATGCAATACACTGATCCAGAAGGCTCAGCGCATCACGCATAGAGCCGTCCGCCGCCTTGGCGATATAGCGGATGGCTTTCTCCTCCACCTCTACCTTCTCCCGCACCATCAGATCCATCAGGCGGGCAGCGATCGTATCAATCGTTATTCGTTTGAAATCATACCGCTGGCACCTCGACAAAATCGTGATCGGAATCTTGTGCGCTTCCGTGGTCGCCAAAATGAAGATCACATATTCCGGCGGTTCTTCCAGCGTCTTTAGAAGTGCATTAAACGCTCCTATAGACAGCATATGCACCTCGTCGATAATATACACCTTATAACGGCCTTCTGTCGGCCGGTAAGAAACCTCCTCCCGAATCTCCCGGATGTTATCCACACCGTTGTTGGAGGCCGCATCAATCTCGATTACATTCATAGAAGTGCCCGCGCCGATGCTCCGGCACATGGCACATTCCCCGCAGGGGCTTCCGTCCACCGGGTGCTCACAGTTCACCGCTTTGGCAAAAATCTTCGCAACCGTAGTCTTTCCCGTCCCCCGGGTCCCGCAGAACAGATAAGCATGTCCGATTCTGCCTGCCTGAATCTGATTTTTCAGCGTCGTTATAATATGGTCCTGTCCCTTCACATCTTCAAATTCTGCCGGACGGAACTTCCGGTATAAGGCAGTATATGACATCTTGCTCACTCCTGTTACATCATTTCATCCAAATTTTGCATGGCGGATATTCCAAATCCGCTCTGCCACGTTCTCATGAACGCAGGGGTTCCCTTGCGGAAATCCCCTGCTATCCATTCTTTCACTAACTACTCATCACCGAAACTAATTCCGGTCATTCTTGCTTCTTTGATAATATCAGATTTCGGATCTACCATCTTCAGCTTGCCTGCAACCTCCTGAAGCGGTACTTTCACGATCTGTTCATTCTTAATGCCAACCATGAATCCGTATTTCTCTTTCAGAATCAGGTCTGCTGCCGCTGCGCCCAGGCGGGTTGCCAGTACACGGTCGTACGGACACGGAGAACCGCCTCTTTGCATATGACCCGGAACGGTGATTCTGACTTCCTGATCGGTACGGTTCTGGATCTTCTCAGCCAATTCGTATGCAACAGACGGGTATTTCTTCTTTGCCTGTTTCTCTTTCAGTTTCTTCTTAGACAGTTTTGCATCTTCCTTGGAGATCGCACCCTCAGCAACCGCAATGATGGTAAATCTCTTGCCTGCCTTTGCACGTGCGTTAATCGCATTGATCACTACATCCAGATCGTACGGCATCTCCGGAAGCAGGATGATATCTGCGCCGCCTGCGATACCTGCGTGCAGTGTCACATAGCCAACTTTATGTCCCATAACCTCGATGATGAACACACGGCTGTGGGAGGTTGCGGTGGTATGTATCCGGTCGATGGTATCCGTCGCGATATCTACCGCACTCTGGAAGCCAAAGGTCATATCTGTTCCCCAAAGATCGTTGTCAATGGTCTTCGGAAGTGTGATCACATTGAGTCCTTCCTCTCGAAGCAGATTGGCTGTCTTATGCGTTCCGTTTCCACCCAGAACTACCAGGCAGTCCAGATTCAGCTTATGATAGGTATGCTTCATCGCTTCCACCTTGTCGATTCCATCCTCTCCCGGAACACGCATCAACTTAAACGGCTGTCTGGAAGTACCGAGGATCGTTCCGCCTACGGTGAGGATACCGGAAAAATCACGAGAGGTCAGCATCTTGAAGTTCGAGTAAATCAGCCCTTTATAGCCTTCCTGGAATCCGTAGATCTCCACGTCATCTCTCTTGTTGAAAATACCCTTCACGACTCCGCGCATCGCTGCATTCAGCGCCTGACAGTCCCCGCCGCTGGTCAGCATTCCAATTCTTAACATTTGTTTACCCACCCTTTCTTTTCATAAATAAACGTTGCACGCCGGTGTGCCGATGGCAGTGCGGTCAGAATGCAACATTGCCCTGCATATACTGCACTTCCATCCGTACACCGACGTTTAATTTATTATAACCGATTCTTGAAGTTGAGACAAGGGGGAATCAGGCATAGATGCATGAAAACACCTCGCGGAATAGTAGTGCGCGAACAGTAACCAAATACCGTCCTTCTTTTTTATTGCAACATTTTCCCGCTGTAAGGATTACCTAAATCCGTTGACTCTTTTAAACAAAAAGACTATACTTGTAGAAGAAAAAATCGCAGAAAGTCAGGTAAATTTATGGAACGCAACGAACTATGCTGGTGCGGCAGCGGTAAAAAGTATAAAAAATGCCACCGCATTATAGAAGATAAAATCGCATATCATGAAGAAAAAGGGGAAATCGTCCCCACCCGCGATATGTTAAAAACAATTCCCCAGATTGAAGGCATCCGAAAAAGTGCCGATCTCAACACAGCCGTATTAGACCATGTTGCCGCGCATATTCATGCCGGTATGAGTACAGAAGAAATCGACCGGCTGGTTTATGATTTCACGGTTTCGCACGGAGGTATTCCTGCTCCGCTTCATTACCAGGGATTCCCGAAAAGCGTGTGCACCTCGATCAACAACGAGGTCTGCCATGGCATTCCGGACGAATCTATCATATTGGAAGACGGGGATATCATTAATGTGGATGTCTCAACCATTTTGGATGGTTATTTTTCCGATGCTTCCCGTATGTTTATGATCGGGAATGTGAATGAGCGTGCAAAACGGCTGGTGACCGTCACTGAGGAATGTGTGAAGCTGGGGCTTGCCCAGGCAAAACCCTGGAATCATCTGGGCGATATCGCGGATGCTATTAATTCTCACGCAAAGAGAAACGGTTACTCTGTTGTGGAGGAGATCGGCGGCCATGGTGTCGGCCTGGAATTCCACGAAGAACCCTGGGTCAGCTATGTTACCCCGAAGGGCAGCGAGATGCTGCTGGTTCCGGGTATGATTTTTACCATTGAACCGATGATCAACGAAGGGGGACCGGATTTCTTTATCGATGAGGATAATGGATGGACGGTGTATACTGAAGATGACGGGCTGTCTGCACAGATCGAGTATATGGTGCTGATCACGGAAGACGGGGCGGAAGTATTGACGAAATAGCGATATACCGCGACAATCTGTCGGACTGTCGCTCCTGATATGCCCAGTAACTAAAAAACGGGCTGCCGCAAAATCGATTTTTGCTACTGAAATAGAAAGTATCTCCATGATACATACTATACCGGTACATAAATCCTATTTTGTGACAGCTCTTTTTACGATATCTGTTTGATACGTTCAACGCTTATTCTGCAACCGCAATCACTTCAATTTCACACAATACATTTTTCGGGAGTGCTTTCACAGCCACGCAGCTTCTGGCAGGCTTTGATGTAAAATATCCTGCATACACTTCGTTAAATGCAACAAAGTCACCCATATCAGCCAGGAAGCAAGTTGTCTTGATTACATTTTCAAAACCTGCTCCCGCTGCTTTAAGCACCTCCGCGAGATTTGTGCAAACCTGTTCAGCCTGCTCTTTAATCTCAGTTCCTTTTACTTCACCTGTCGCGGGGTCAATCGGAATCTGGCCGGAAGAATAAAAGATTCCGTTATGGACATATCCCTGCGAGTATGGTCCGATTGCTGCCGGTGCTTTATCTGTTGATATAATTCTCATAATTTTGTTACCTCCTACTTTTGCGGCACTATCTTCCGCACTTATAATTTAAAATATTTTTTGATATATTTCTAATACTTTATAAAAAGTATCAAGTTCGCCTTCCGTACAATACTGCAATAATTCTTCTTTTGTTTCTATAATATCCAGGATATCAAATCGTTTATGCGCCAGGGCCAGCCGCACTCCTTCTTCTGTTGCATACAGATGAAACACTTTTTTATTTGTCTCATCCTGTACCCGGTAAACCAGCTTCTTTTGTTCCAGTTTTTTTACATTCTGAGAAACAGCCGCTTTTGTACACTTCCACTTTTGCGCCAGGACATTTGTCGTGATCCCCGGCTCATCTACGATCATTGTCAATATGTGGACCTCGGCCATATTTATAATCTGACCTGTCCCATAATCCCGGGCCTGATGAATGTAATTCGAATACGTCGTCACAAAATGATATAACACATCTGCCCGCAAACTTAGCTCCGCATATGTGCGATCAATCTCTTCCTTCTCTTTTAAGGGCTCCATCATTTCATACTCTCCTTGGTATTAACTTAGTAAGATATTCTTTATTATTGAATAAATAACTAAGACTTCCCATACCTAAAATGGGCTTCGCACCTTGAAAATTCAATACTTCAGCTAACAAAATAGCGATTTATGCCACTACAGCCTCTGGATGGAGTGCATTACGCAGATATTTCGGT
>Ga0129308_1003393_pt1 | contig 11500 bp, 10 predicted proteins | sample L827metagenome_FD_94440 | JGI IMG/M metagenome (GOLD analysis project Ga0129308, IMG submission 94440) | Ring-tailed lemur group fecal microbial communities from Wisconsin, USA - L827 metagenome | ecosystem: Host-associated > Mammals > Digestive system > Large intestine > Fecal | place: USA... | reverse complement strand
TTAGTAACCTTATCTATTCCAACTTAACTTATATTATATTTATTATTAAATTTGAAATTTTTTGATACTATATTAAGAATTTTATTTAATATATTTATAAAGTATCTAAACTCATCTTTCTTATAAAATGTCATTATATAAATAAAATTAGGTAGAATTGAACAAATAATGCATTTTATTATTACTGCAAAAATTAAATTTGTATTCACAAAATTACATAATATACCACAAGCAATAATATTTATTATTAGTAAGCCTAAATATTTAAAGTACCTAATAAAATATGAAGCGGGCTTTTTAAAAAAACCATACTTGTATACAATATATGGATCATACCACAAGTTAGTGATCAATCTTGCTATAAATGTTGCAAATAATATCCCTAGTAATCCCCACTTGTAACCGAATATCAATGAGCAGAAAATATTTATTAATGCCGTTAGCATCTGTATAAATCTCCCATATTTAAATAGTCCTAATGTTTGTTTAAATGTCCACACTGCATTTTGCATTCCAACAGTATAAAAATTTAATGCTATTACAAACGATATCTGTATCCCTAGTACATAATTCTCCCCGAAGCATAATTTTACTAAATCATTTGACACATACAATATTCCAATTGATGCCCAACTAAATATCCAAAAATTCATCATATTCAAGAACTTAAACATACTATATTGTTTTTCTTTTGATTCAATTGCATTATAATTACCAATACTTGCAGTTATTCCATTAAATATTTGATTCAATAAAGACTGTAAAGTAGCTGTAAGCAAAGTGTAATTAGATGCCATTCCTGTTGTTGCTAACCCTTTAAAAAAAGTCGTGATGATATTATCTGTACTATTTACTAATAATCCAGACAATTTATATATAGTCAAGTCTCTTATATCTTTGAATAGAGACTTTTTTTCTTCCACTTCTAAAGGCTTTATTGTTTTATATTTAATATACGGAAATTTTTTAACTGATATATATGATATTACAACATTATAAATTATAGTCCCTATTGTTTGTACTACTAAATACCCAATATATTCTCTAGTTAGCAATAAATATACTATTTGAATTATACTTTGAATAATTGTTATAGTGTAGTTTACTGCTCCAACTATATAGTTTTGCTGAGCAGCTATAATTAAAGAACTTTTATAACTAAAAAAATATGTCAATACTGTATTAAACAAATATATTAAGTATAGTAAATAAATACTTTCTTTAATGTCTGGTATATCTCTTATTATAAAATTTAAGAAAGGCATTAATATTAATCCCGCAAGTGCTACTAGCATGCCAATAACTCTATATGCTTTTCCATACAAATGTACTAAAGAAGCTATTTTAGACTCATTATTCTCTGCCAAAGGCTTATATAATGCATATACAATCGCACTACCAATACCTAGTTCAGCTAATGAAAGCATTGTTAATATGTTATTAAAAAGCCCACTAATTCCTAAATATTCAGCAGACAAACATCTTACAAATACCATTCTACATATAAATCCTAAAATGGTATTCACTATATATCCACCAATCCCTGTAATTATGTTTAAAATTGAATATTCTACTCTTGATTTTGTGTTCATAAATAAACTCTCTTTCCTAAGATAAATTATTTAAATTGTTCTAACCACAAATTTATTTTATCCTTTGGCAAATCTATTTTTGTTTCAAAATAAGATTTTATTTTATTCTCTAATTCATCTTTTAAATTATCTCTATATACGATTGGCAATCCTGTATCTTTAGAAATTGCTTCTGCTCTATTATCAATTGAAATTATTATACTACGATGTTTATATGACATTGCTCTTATTCCAGCATGGAGTCTAGTACCTACATAGTCAAGTTCTTTATTTTCACTTAAGAATTTATCATAACCCTCTAGACCCATAGGAATTATATTTAATTTATCTTGATAACCTAACTCATTTATATATTCATAATCCTTATCTCCCTGTATCCAAATACTTACATTCTCGTATTCTTTCAGCAATATATCTAACATAAGCGAATCATTTTCTAAATCTTTACTATAATCTGTAATCGTAGAAATCACATTTTGTGACTTATGCATAGGGATTTGTGAACATAATTCTTCATTTAATTTCCACATTGTTGGACAAGCTGTGTTTATTACATTATTTATTCCTATATTCTTTAAACACTGTTCCGAGAAGCTATCCCTTACTGAATGAATATGTTTTTGAGATAGTATACATTTAAAAAAATGTTTTGTATAAAAGTCAAACTTGTCATTCTTTGAGTCAAATCCTACACCCATTAAAACAACATTATGAAAAGGTAATATATTAGACGGTAAGTTCCAAAGTCCATATGTTCTCATATGGCCAGAAAGGATATTTGTCCCACAAAGCAGTTTGATTTTTGCTTTTTTACATACTTCCATTTCTTTATATGAAGGTATTCTATGCGTCGAAATACGTGAAATAATATGACTCGCCAATTTCGTTGGTAACTGATATATGCAGTTATCCATAATTATTTCATCTCCAGTATTGCTACTAAACATTCCTGTATCTAAAATTACAACGCCTTTAGATTTTCTTTCTTCTATTTTCGATAAACATTTTGCAATTAAAAGATTCCAATAATATGGAATTTGATCTTTTGCATAAATAATGCTCCCCTTAACTTTATTTAATAATCGTATAGGTAGCTTTGTAAACAATTCTTGTATACTATATTTTTCTCGAACACTTTTCCATATCAAAATATACCTACCAAATTTACCATATTTGTTATTAACATATCTCTGATATTTTATATTTTTCAACATTTTTTCATCCATCCATGATGCATTAAAATGATGTATAGAAAATGTATTTTCTGTAATATCTAATTTATCCGTTTTAAAAATCTTAGGACAAAAATATTCAGATGGAAATACTATAATATCATTCCTTTGCTGTATCAAATTATTAAATTTAAATCCATTTTTATTAAAAATATTGAAATTGTGTTTAGGTGCAGGTAATAAATTTAAACTCCCATCTAATTTATAAAAAGACATGTCATCATAATAATCTCGTAATTCTTTTATTAGATCAATATGTTGTTTAGCTCCAAATCCAAGCCCACAACTAATAAAATACTCACCCTCTCCTGTATCCTCAAATCCAAAAAAACAATCATAATCTAATAATTCATCCAAATTACGGACTAATTCAACATCGGTATCTAGGTATATACCTCCATAATTATATATAATATCTAACCTAGCATAATCAGGTACAAACCCCCATTTTTTCTCTTCATAAGCTTCTTTCATATATCTATTTTTTGTGAAATCATAATTGCTCTCATTCCATTCAATTATCTTATATTCAGGGCAATATTTCTTCCAGCTTTCTATACAATATTCAACTGATTCTGGTTTGCTTTCTGAACCAACCCAACAATAATGAATAATTTTTGGTATTTTATGCATATATAGTTACTCCCCTTTTTTATATAATGTCTAATTTTTATTTAAAAACGAAACATAATCAAAATCATCTAAATACCTTCTAATAAAAAATTTTTTCCGAAAATATATCAATACCCCAACCTCTATTTCATCTTCAAATCCATCTATCTTATACGCAGATCCAATTTCCGGATAATTTTTATGAGTAAAAATCACCTTATTATCATATGGTAGACTATCAAATTTCTTTAAACTTGAGTAATTTGCATTATCACCATCTATTCCAAGTATATATATGTTATCCCAATTAATTCTCGTCTTCCGTTCATTCCATTTTCTTATGGCTTCTTCAAAAGTTTGATAATGGTTAAATCTTATTTTTATATCCTTTAACATACCACATGGAAAATCACAATTTTTATCATATATTTCATATATTTCTTGTTCCACATAATACTTCATGTTTCTTACAAATTTAATAAAATCATCTGTATCCATACTTAAATTTATAGTCGGAGAATTGAAAGGTAAGTTTAGGTCATGATAAATAATACCTGCATTGCAATTTGATGATATTATACTAGGATTAAAATTTGTTAATCTTTTTCTTTTTAATTCTTTATATAATCTCCACTCTAGCCTCTTTATTAATGTAAACATACAAGCCTCCTAAATTTCAATATAGTATACAATGAATCTTAGGATTATATCTTAGTATAATAAACCTAATTTTTTGTTTAATATTAAAATGATCATCTTTTATTATTCTTTTAAAAACACTGTTATATCTTAATTTTGATATATTTATAAGTTCTTTTGTTTCATTCCCATCTAAATCCATATTATTATATACATTGACTAAACTTGAATATAAATGTAAATATGCCTCGTCTGCATACTTATGAATATTGTTTTCATCTAAAAATTTAGCCCTCCAATATACTGCTTCTACAAAATCAAAGTATTTTTTGCTATAGCTCTCATAAAGGATACTGCCTCTTCTAGATCTATAATAATAAGAGCATTTTCCAGTTAATACAACTTGTTTTGCCTTAAACAGTAATTCGTGATAAATAAATGTATCTTCATAATATTTTCTAAGGGGAAATCTCACGTTATTAAATAAAGTTCGTTTAAACATTTTATTACAAACGGATGGCTGATTAAGTGTTTCAAATCTATCATATTCTTTTAAAACATTCATTTTTTCTATTGGCTTATAAAAGTTTTCAGTATCTCCACCGCTATAATACCTAACCATATTGCAAATAGAAATGTCGCTATCGGTATCTATAATAGAATTATGCATGCTTCTTAGTGCTTCCTCAGAAATAAAATCATCTCCATCTATAAAGCATAAAAATTCACCACTAGCATATTCTATTCCTGTATTTCTTGCATCTGAAAGTCCACCATTTTCTTTATGAACCACGATTATTCTCTCATCTACCCCTTTATAAAAATCACATATATTACCACTATCATCTGTGGATCCATCATCAACTAATATTAATTCAAATTCTTTAAATGTTTGATTTAATATACTGTTAATACAAGCCCCAATATATTCATCAATATTGTATATAGGTACAATTACACTTATTTTAACCATTAAGTCCCCCTTCCTAATACATTTCTAATTTTACTTACCATATAAGGCACTTTACAAAAAGAATCTATTAATGCCTTTTCTTTGATCGATAGTCTATCTACTTTGCTATTTTTCCTTTGAATACGGAACTTGTTTATTATATCCTCTCTATATTTTTTATTTTTGTCTAATTCACAATTCAAACAAAGTTTTTGAAAGTTAAATATACAACACAGTAAATAACTTTTTAGTGCTAAATGTTCTAATCTAGGAAATCTCTCTCTTATAATTAAATATCTTTCATTTAGTGCATCAATAGCATCTAGCCTTCTAACAGAATATGATTTTCCCATAGTACTATCATCATGTTGCCTATAATAATAAGTGATTAAGTCTAAAGATGATATATAATTTGCATTGAGAAATAACTTATATGTCCAATATTCATCATCTATATATTTTCCTTTTGGAAATATTATACCTTTTAGCAATTCTGTCTTATACAGTTTATTCCATGGTGTTTGATGACATCTTCCGTTTATAATAAGTTCCTCTAATCCTTTTTCTGTAGTAAAAGTTTTTGTTTTTTCTATATCAATACTATTCTTTATAATAGGTTTATTATTAAATTTATATAAATTTGTAGTAAAATTACCTTCTATAATATCCGCATTAGTATTAATCATATTTGTATAAAGTATTTCTAAATTATTAGAATGCATCATATCATCACTATCTAGGAATGCAAATAATTCTCCTTTTATTAATTCTAACCCAACATTTTTAGCCATTGCAGCTCCATTATTTTTTTGATTAATTAACCTAATCCTTGAATCATTGTTTTTATATTCCTCACAAATCTCTTTACTATTGTCGGTAGAACCATCATTTATTAAAATAATATCTAGATTTTTATATGATTGTTTTATGACACTATCTAAACAATCCTGCAAATATTTTTCAGCATTGTATATTGGTATAATAATTGATATTAGACAACCTTGCACATCCTCACTTCCCTTGACATTTATTAATTTTAATTTATTAACAGCACACTTCACTCAATTTTGTATTTATATTTATTTCCTGAAATTACGCTATAAATATTATCAATGAAATTAAAAATAATGGGCATATATACTACACCATAAACCATATATTTCAACTTTCCTCTAATCAAGTGCTTATTGTTAATATTATATAACTCTCTTTTTAGTATTTTTTTAGATTTTTTAATATAATTTCTAAAGTATTTATCCTTTCGGCACTGTGTATTTCTACATATCCCTACTAAACAAGTTAAATACCTACGATATGCTATATCATATAACTCATAATCTTTGTCTAAATAATCTTTGATCTCTTTTATTACTAATATTGGATCTATTAACTTATTTGGGCTAATCTCTTTAGTTGCTGCTGAACCTTTTCTAATCACATAGTTATACATACATTTATCATAAAATACTGATTTTGTAGATTTTTTAAATAGATAAAAATTAGCTAATAAATCTTCATTATATTTAATATTAGGGTTTAATCTAAAATCATTAAATAAATTTGCCTTATAAATTTTATTCCATAAACCAGGCTCTATCTTATCTGCTTTTAATAAACCTTCTAATCCATCATAATTATTCTGAATTATTATATTCTCTGTGTTGTAATAGTAATCAATTCGGCTTGGAAATATCATTTTATACCCGCAGTGTGATATGTCAGCATTATAATCTACTGCATTTTTAATTAAAATTTCAAACATTTCTTTATCTACTGTATCATCTCCATCAACAAAGCCAATATAATCTCCTTTAGCAATATCAATTCCTGTATTTCTAGCTATTGATACACCTTCATTTTTTTTATGTATAAATTTTATTCTGTAATCTTGTTTTGCATAATCATCGATAATTTCCCCTGTTTTATCTTTAGAACCATCATCAACAACTATTATTTCTATGTTTTTATAATTTTGATTTATCAAGCTTTCCAAACATCTAGATATATAGTTCTCTATATTAAATGCTGGAACTATAATGCTAAGTAACGGCTCCATAAATCCTCCTTAATTTACAAATCCCATTTTATTTTCCAATTCTTTGTACATCTTACTCTTTTTATCATTATCTATATTTTGTCTCAATGTATACTCTTCTCCATAACAGTGTGTATTTTTAATTAGTTCATTGTTTTTGTGTATATATTCTTCAGTAGTACAAATAAATTTTGCTGGATTTCCTGCATAGATGCATCCAGACGGTATATCTTTTGTCACTGTAGAGTTTGCTCCTATTATTACATCATCTCCAATTGTTATATTAGGCAATACTACACTTTCAGCTCCAATAAATACATTATTACCTATATTTACTCTCCCGATTTTAGTATAGTTTAAAAATTCTTTCGTACTTGCATCATGAGCCAAAATATGAACTCTAGGTGCCAATGTTACATTATCTCCAATTGTTATAAGCCAGCAATGAGCAGGATCTATTATCACCCCATTCAATCTTTTGAAATTTTTTCCTACCTTCAAACCCATTTTTATGAGTTTTTCAGTAGTATATTCTCCTCTTAATCGATATACAAACTCCTTCAATATACTCATACTAAAACTCCTATATATTATCTAAAAGTTCTTCAACAGATTTGACTGTTTTTTCTTTACTAAAATCAAGTCCCCTTTTTTTTGCTTTTTCTTTATATTCTAAAATCAAATTTTTATTTTCTATAAAAGTTTTTAAACCTTTATAGATACCTTTTTCACTATTTTCCACTACTAGACCATATTCATTGTTATATCCTAAAAGTTCCTCAGCTCCTGAGCATAATGTGCTAACTACAGGTGTTCCAACTATTAAAGACTCTGTAACAGAAGTACTAAAGCCCTCTCTCAATGATGAACAAACAAATAAATCACACTTTGAAACATATTTATATGGGTTATCTCTAAATCCTACCAAAATATATGTATCTTGCAAATTATGTTCTTTTATATATTTGTTTATCTTTTCTTCATCTTCACCTATTCCTAATATGTAAATACAGTGATTTAATCCCTCATCAATAAGTTTCTTGTGGACTCTAGCTAATCTAGCATATCCCTTAGTTTCTGTTATTTTGCCAACAGAGCATATATTTACAACTTTTTTAGAAAAACAAATATCATCTACATTCTCTTTTGATTTTAGGAAAATATACTCTGTTTCATTTGTATTATACAATACATCTATATCATTTTTATTTAACCTACATCTTCCCCAAAATCTATCCTTTACTGCATTAGATACACATATAGTTTTATCAAATTTGCTATAGCACTCTTTCGCTTCATCGATATTTCTAAACCCTAAAGAAAACTTTTCATCATCATTCATTTCTATATGTATCCAGCTTATTTTTTTGCAATCAAAAGGACATCCACTTATTATTCTAGCTGTAGGCCCCTCCAAATAAGATACTGCTATATCATACTCCTCTTTAATTAACCTTTTATATAAAAACTTAGGAGAAAATAGTTTAAATATAGTGGTGCTACCTCGAAAAATATTTTTAAATATATATTTATATGCTACTTTATTACTTAAGTTCTTTTTATTTACACCAACATCAAATATAGTCTGAACTGTTATATCATATTTATTTGTATCTAAATTATTGACTAAATTAACTAATACCTTCTCTGCTCCACCATGCATTAAGTTAGGAATGAAAAATAAAATTTTTTTCATTTTTCTTACCTCCTAATATATTTTTAATTTATTAAATGTAAATTTAATATTTCGCTAAAATATCCAAATCCATTCCATGATATACACATTTGATAATAAAAAAATACTATATAACATACAATCATGACAAAATAAATCAAGTCTTTTTCTTTATTTTCAAATATATTTTTTATTAGCCATGGCAAAAGTATCAAATTGTATAAAGAAAAATAAATTGGCAATCTACCTAATAATACGCCACTTCTAGCTACTTTAGATATTACATAAAGCCCACTTGCAATTAATGACATATTTATACTTAACTTAATAACTGGTGTTAGTCTATCTTTTATCTTATTTCTATATATAAATGCTATAAATATAGGTACTGATTCTACTAATATTCTAATTACACTAGTTCCATCATCAGCATCTTTAAACTCTTTAACAGATGTTGCATAATCCGTTGTTTCAACCACATCTGTAAGTAAATTTGTGAACTTATCTGCAAATACCACTGCCAATATAATAGCTCCTATAAACAATATCGTTCTCTTGTTCCATGGTTCTCCTTTAGCTATAAAGTACATCGGTATTAAAATCAATACAGATACATGAATTGTAGATAATATACAAACAATGACTATGTATAATACAGTTTTATTTCTAAGAATCAATCCAGTACAAACAAATATAACTGATGCAACTAAAAACTGTCTCATACCATTAAACATCCATGTAAACTGACATGATGCCATAAATAAAAATGCGCTAGCACCAAAATTGCAAGAATATTTGTAAAGAGGTACCATTACACATATTCCACTTATAATTGCAATTATCCAAAGCCAAATACTGTAATTATCAGATATATATGTCTTTATTAATATTGAAAATAATCTAAATCCAGGCTCCCTAGCACTACTATCCAAAATAACGTCACCAGCTTCTGAAAATAATGGATATTCATTAAACATTTTAATATAAGCAGTTGTATCAGCCACATGACTTCTCATGCCTGCAAAAAATATAATCACAGAAAAAGTAACTAGTGCCATAAATAAATTAGTTCTTGCTTCATATATTTCTTCGCCTATGCAAACATATTTAGCTCTCATTTGAGACATCATTCCAAACATTATTACCCACGCTAACATAAACCAATATATTTTCATTTCTTATACCCTTTCATTATTGTTGTATTTAATCACACTATAAAGGCAAGCTCCAAAAGGTATAGCAAGAACAGTAAAAATCTTATTAGGGCTTTCTCTAATAAAACTCTTATTTTTACTAATAAAGCTACTAGATACATAGTGAATACAAGTCTTAAACTTTTTCACAAATCCTTTGTCATATTTCATATGAACTTTTCTTACAAAAGCAAACCCCCTAGGATTTTTATAATATTGTCTAAGCATATTCATACTAGAACCATCTTCCATATACTCAACCACACACACTGCTTCATTTAATATAAGCAATTCATACTCTTGATCCGCGAGCAAATATTTATAATCTAGTGGAACAAACCTTTCATCTTTAAACTCTGGATACTTTGGATAACTATTAATAACATCCGTCCTATAAATTAACTTCTTGTCTCCTTTTCCTCCCTTATCATAATATCCACTTAATGTAGTAGACTTTTTATCAGGTAACTTAGACCCTATTATTTCACCATTTTTATAAACGTCTAATGCGATTATTCCGCTGTATTTATCATTACCATTTTTCTTCCAAAATCCTGTAATTGTCTCTACTGCATTGTCTGGCATAAAATCATCTGAATCAATACACACGTTTAACTCTGTATTAATCAACTCATAAGCAGCATTGTGACCTGTATGCATTCCACCATTTTTTTTATAATGATATCTAATTTTAAAACCATTATCTTTTTTCATCCATTCTTGAACTAATTCCCTAGTATTATCTTTGGAACCATCATCTATAATTAACCATACAAAGTCTTTACAAGTTTGTCTTACTAAACTTTCGTAACATTGATTCAATATATAAGCTCTATTATATGTTGGTGTAAAGATTGTAAGTGTAGCCAAGTTTAATCCCCCTTTGCCATATTTTCCAAATAAAACTCCTGTAGCCATATAGCATTTGATTTTATATCAAACTTCGCGTCTTGAATTTCATTATATAAATTTTTTCTTATCTTATTTTTACATTTAATAATTTCATTAGCCCAGTACTCTGAATCTTCTTTCTTCCTTATACTCTTTACGTTTTCAGTTACTATACATTCCTTAGGAACTTTGTCTGAGATTATACAATTTAATCCTGAGGCCTGAGACTCTATCATTGTTAATGGAATTCCTTCATATAATGAAGGTAGTATAAATACATCCATAGCTTGCATCAAGTCATTTACATTATGTCTAGCTCCTAAAAACTTTACTTTATCTAATAAACCTGAATCATAAACCTTTTTCTTTATTTCATCTTCTAAAGGCCCATCCCCAACTAACAATAGAGTACTATTCGGTTCTTTTGCACAAACTTCTTTAAAAATATCTATAATAAAGCTATGATTCTTTTCTTGTCTAAACCTTCCAACATGGCCTATGACAAATTTATCTTTAATACCTAGCTTTTCTTTCATCTCCAATGATTTTTCTTCATTATATATATATCTTTTAGTATCAATAGCATTATTTAAAATAGTATACTTTGTTGTATTAAACATCCATTCGCCAGCTTCTTTACCACATGCGAACAGATAATCCGCATACTTTGGTATAGATT
>Ga0129308_1003392_pt1 | contig 11501 bp, 9 predicted proteins | sample L827metagenome_FD_94440 | JGI IMG/M metagenome (GOLD analysis project Ga0129308, IMG submission 94440) | Ring-tailed lemur group fecal microbial communities from Wisconsin, USA - L827 metagenome | ecosystem: Host-associated > Mammals > Digestive system > Large intestine > Fecal | place: USA... | reverse complement strand
TGTTTGGAGCAGGTTCTGTATTTGGGCATGCAATCCCATTTATTAAGAATCCTATCTCTATCTTAGTATTGGCTCCTGGAGCATTTTTTGTTCTCGCATTTTTAGTTGCGATCCAAAATAAAGTTCGCTCTATGGGATCGAAAGAGAATAAGAGTGGCTGTACAGGTAGCTGCGAGACATGCGGAAGCGGCTCTTGTGGAGTGAAATTCTTTGACAATACTGTAGACCAGAAAAAGAAGTAGGAGGAATGGAAGATGAAAGAATTATTGTTGATTGCTGTTGGCTCAGCACTCGTAAATAACGTAGTACTTAGTCAATTCTTAGGTCTTTGTCCTTTCCTGGGTGTATCAAAAAAGGTGGAGACAGCAGGCGGCATGGGAGCAGCCGTTATCTTCGTTATTACAGTTGCTTCTTTCGTGGCCAGTGTGATTTATAAATTTATTTTAACACCATTTGACTTGGATTATTTGAGAACAATCGTGTTTATTTTGGTTATCGCAGCTTTAGTACAGTTTGTAGAAATGTTCTTAAAGAAGGCAATGCCACCTTTATATGAATCTTTGGGTGTGTATTTACCACTTATCACAACAAACTGTGCCGTACTTGGTATTGCTATCACAAATGTACAAAAAGGTTATGGTATTTTAACAAGTGTTATTAATGGTTTTGGTACAGCAGTTGGTTTTACAATCGCAATTGTAATTTTAGCTGGTATTCGTGAAAAAACTGAGTACAATGATATTCCAGAATCTTTTAAGGGAACACCTATCGTTTTGCTTACAGCTGGACTTATGGCTATCGCTTTCATGGGATTCTCTGGCATGATTAAATAGGAGGAGAGAAAATGAACATAACAGCAATTATTATAGCAGCGGCTGTTGTCGGCGGTACTGGTTTAGTCATTGGCGTTCTCCTTGGAATCGCTTCAGAGGCTTTCCGTGTACCAGTAGATGAAAAAGAGATGGCAGTTAGAGAAAAGTTGCCGGGAAATAACTGTGGTGGTTGTGGATTTGCAGGCTGTGATTCCTTAGCAAAGGCAATTGCAGCTGGAGAGGCTCCAGTAAACGGATGTCCTGTGGCAGGTCCGGCAATTGCAGCGCAGATTGGTGAGATTATGGGTGTATCCGCAGAGGGAGCAGTCAAGAAGGTTGCTTTTGTAAAATGTGCTGGAACATGTGATAAGACTCATCAGAAGTTTAATTATAGTGGAACAATCGACTGTGTGGCAGCAGTTTCTGTCCCAGGTGGCAGCCCAAAATCTTGTTCTCACGGCTGTACAGGTATGGGAAGCTGTGTAAAGGTTTGTGACTTTGATGCTATCCATGTTATAAATGGTGTGGCAGTGGTAGATAAGGAAAAATGTGTTGCCTGTGGTAAATGTACAAAGGTTTGTCCAAAGCAGTTAATTGAGATAGTTCCTTATGAAGCCAAACATTTAGTGCAGTGTAATTCAAAAGATTTTGGTAAAGTTGTTAAAGCGGCTTGCCAGGCTGGATGTATTGGCTGTAAGATGTGTACTCGTGTATGTGAGGATAAAGCTATCACAGTTGAAAATAATATCGCTCATATCGACTATGATAAATGTAGCGGATGTGGAAAATGTGCTGAGAAATGTCCTGCTAAGATTATTTTATAATAGTTTCTGGCATGACGAGGTCAACGAAGCTTATTTATTTTTGACTCAGCATTTAACAGAACGCTGTGTCACTAAATTCCCCTCTTAGAATTTTAAGTTCCAGGAGGGGAGTTTTTTAGTTTTTGCATGGCTTGAGTTGTTTTTTCTCCTCTATATTTACTAGTAAAATATCTTTTCCAATTTTTACAATATCCCTGTACTCAATGCTGTATTCACTTGTTTTTCCCATACAGCCAAATAGTTTTCCTTTTGTTGGGACGAAAAGACGACATATTTGTCCTGTACATTCATCGAATTCTAAATCGGCGACATAGCCAAGACGTTTTCCATCTTTGCAATTAATAACTTCTTTTTCTTTTAATTCCCAAAATCTCATTCCATAAAATCTCCTCTCATACAGATTGATTGTGAACTATGTGAGGATGTTCCAAAACATAAAATTCTAATAAGATACATTGCTAAATCATTTTAGTGACATAAATATATTGTCTGAGAAATGTATTTTGTAATATTTTTTGCCTATTTATTTTTTAGACTTTATAGTAAAATATTCGTAAAAGCAGAGGAAGGTTCGCTTTGAATCTTTACTTTTTTGGAAATATAAGGTATAATACAAATAATCAGAAAGTATAAAAAATAAGAAAAATATAATAATTATTCAGACTATATTAATGATACGAAATTGAGAGATACGAAAGGGGGGCTTTTTATGAAATGTCCATATTGCGGTTATGAAAATTCTAGAGTAGTGGATTCTAGGCCAGCGGAGGAGAATAACGCAATCAGAAGAAGAAGACAATGCGATGTATGTAAGAAGAGATTTACCACATATGAGAAGATAGAGACGATACCTTTATCTGTGATTAAAAAGGATGGAACGAGAGAGCCTTACGATAGAAGCAAGCTAGAAAATGGAGTGTTGCAGTCATGCCATAAAAGACCCGTCACGACAGAGCAGATTGAAGCTTGTATCGATGCAATTGAGACCGAGATTTTTAATCAGGATAAAAAGGATGTTCCAAGTAATGTCATCGGTGAGATTGTTATGGATAAGCTAAAGGATTTGGAACAGGTTGCCTATGTGAGATTTGCCTCCGTCTACCGTGAATTTAAGGATGTAAGTACGTTTATGGATGAGCTGAAGAAGATTTTAGATAAACCAGAAAAATAAATTTAAGATATTTGATATATAAAATCCACAAAATGAAAATATATATTTTATTTTGTGGATTTTTATGTTATAATATGTAATAATATCCAATTTTTGGGAGAGATTGGAGGTTATATGTACAGTAAAGTTGTAAGCGGTATTGTAAAAGGTATCGACGGAGTTTTGATTTATGTGGAGGCAGATATGAGCAATGGTCTGCCCATCTTCGAGATGGTTGGCTATCTCTCTTCAGAGTTAAAAGAGGCGAAGGAGCGAGTGAGAACTGCTCTTAAGAATCAAGGATATACTATTCCTTCTAAAAAAATTACCGTTAATCTATTGCCAGCAGATTTGAGAAAAGACGGATCTGCATTTGATCTACCAATCGCAATCGCGATGCTAATTTCCAGTGGACAAATTTCACAAGAAAAGACAGATAAAATTTTTTTCGCAGGAGAGCTAGGGCTTGACGGCAGTTTATATACAATTAGGGGAGTTTTGCCCTTAGTATGTTGTGCCAAGGAGGCAGGAATGAAAACTTGTATTTTGCCAAGAGATAATCTAAAGGAGGGAAGTTTGGTTGATGAGATTACAGTGCTTGGGGCAAGTTCTCTAAGAGAGGTGGAGCAGTTTTTAAATGGAAAACTTTCTCTTAGTAAATTAGAAAAGGAAGAAGATATGGAAGAAAAGATATCCAAAAAAGTCCTTGATTTTTCTGACATTATTGGACAGGAGTATGCCAAGAGAGCGATTCAAGTGGCAGTGTCAGGAAGACATAATATGCTCTTGTTTGGACCGCCAGGTTCAGGAAAGTCTATGCTGACAAAAAGAATTCCATATATTGCGCCAAAGCTTACAAAAAAAGAAAGCTTAGAACTTACTAAAATTTACAGTGTGAAGGGATATTTAAAAGAAAAACAGGGATTGATTTTAGAGCGTCCCTTTCGAAATCCACATCACAGTATTACTCTGCCTGCGCTAATAGGGGGAGGCAGACCTGTGACACCAGGAGAAATCACTCTATCGCATAATGGAATTTTATTTTTAGATGAACTACTAGAGTTTCCTAAAAATGTATTGGAGTCACTTAGACAGCCTCTTGAGGATAAAAAAGTACTTGTCTCTAGGGTAGATGAGCAGTATGTATTTCCAGCGGATATTATGATGGTGGCTGCGACGAATCTTTGTCCCTGTGGATATTATCCTGATATGAAGCGCTGTAATTGCAAAGAGAAGGACATTGTTAGATATCAGAAAAAATTAAGTGGTCCATTTTTTGACCGAATTGATATATCTGTAAAAATAAGACCGCTCTCTTATATAGAATTGCAGTCAGAGAAGAGAGGAAGTTCTTCTTTCGATCTTCAAAGTCAGATTAAAAATGCAGTTGCTATTCAAAAGGAGCGCTATGAAAAGGAAGAAATTAATTTTAATAGTCAACTTTCAGACCAACAAATTGCAAAGTACTGTGATATGGAAGAGAATGCGAAAAAAAGCTTGCAGGAAGTTATGAGAAGGAAAAAATGGAGTGCGAGAGCATATTTTCGCGTCATAAGGGTGGCTAGGACAATTGCGGATTTGGCAGGTTCGGATAAAATTTTGAATACTCATATTGTGGAGGCGATTTCCTATCATTTTCAGTTTTAGCTATATTTTAAGAGAAGGGAGAGAAAAAAATAGACGAGGATAAACTTTACTGGTTTTGGCTTTGTAATATAAAAGGTGTGAACAGAAGGATACTTAATATTTTATTGAGACATTTAGGACATCCAAGAGAGATTTATTTTTTGAGGGAGAAACAGTTAGAGAATTTATTGGGAGAACAATTGAAAACAGATCATCTTGAGCGGGTGCTTTTTCACTTTTCAAAGAGTTTATCATTGGAGAGTACAAAAAAAGAGTACGAAAAACTGGAAAAAGAAAAGGTTCGGTTTATTGCCTGTGACGATGAAGAATACCCAAAACGTTTAAAAGAAATTTATGATTATCCGTACGGAATTTATGTGAAAGGAAATCTTCCAAGTGAAGAGAAAAAGTCGATTGCCATCGTGGGAGCTCGAAAGTCTACGCCCTACGGTCGAGAGATGGCGAGAGTTTTTGCCAGAGAGTTGGCTAAGGAAGATATTGAGATTATAAGCGGTTTGGCGAGAGGAATCGATGCCAATGCACATATTGGATGCATAGAGGGAGGAGGAAAGACGTATGGTATACTAGGATGTGGAATTGATAAAATATATCCGAGAGATAATATCGAGTTATTTATAGAAATGGAAAAAAAGGGTGGAATTATATCGGAGTATGGTCTTGGGGTGGAGCCAATTTCTTATCATTTTCCATTTCGCAATCGAATTATAAGTGGAATGGCAGATGGAATTTTGGTAGTTGAGGCGGCGAAAAAAAGTGGATCCCTCATTACAGCTGAGCAGGGATTAGAGCAGGGCAGGGAAATTTTTGCTCTGCCAGGAAGAAGTATCGACAGACAGAGCGAGGGCTGTAATTTATTGATACAAAAAGGGGCAAAATTGGTCTTAAATGTGTCGGATATCCTACTTGAGATGGGAATAAATTGTGAAAAAAAATTAAATATAAATAAAAATTTAGTAGATTCACTTGCTAATTGCGAAAAATTAGTGTATTATTGTTTGAGTTTAGAGCCAAAATACATAGATGACATAGCGAGAGAATGCAAAATGACGTTACAAGAGACTATGAGTATTTTGTTTATTCTAGAATTAAATGGTTATATAAAACAAGTAATCCAAAATTACTATATTATAGTAACATAATACAAAAAGTTTAAGAAAAGAGTGGGAGTGGAAAATATGCCAAAGTATTTGGTCATTGTAGAATCACCTGCAAAAGCAAAGACTATTCACAAGTTTTTAGGAAAAAACTATGAGGTGATAGCTTCGAATGGACATGTGCGTGATTTGCCTAAGAGTACATTAGGTATTGATATTGAAAATGATTTCACGCCAAAGTACATCACGATACGAGGGAAAGGAGATGTACTTGCGAAACTTCGAAAGGAAGTAAAAAAAGCCGATAAAGTTTATCTGGCAACTGACCCTGACCGCGAGGGTGAAGCTATTTCGTGGCATTTATATCATGCCTTGAAGTTAGAAAATAAAAATACAAGTCGTATTACATTTAATGAGATCACGAAAAATGCAGTGAAAGCTTCTATTAAAAATCCGAGAGAGATTGACATGGATTTAGTAGATGCGCAACAGGCGAGAAGAGTACTAGATCGTCTTGTAGGATATCAGATTAGCCCACTTTTATGGGCAAAAATTAAGAGAGGATTAAGTGCAGGGCGAGTACAGTCTGTGGCGCTTCGCCTTATTTGTGATAGAGAAGAGGAAATTAATCGTTTTATTCCGTCTGAATATTGGACCATGGAGGCAAATCTTCAGACGGAGAATGGTAAGACGGCAATTACTGCCAAATTTATGAAAGACGCAGATGGAAATAGTGAGCTCACTTCGGCAGAGCAGGTAGAGAAAATTAGCCAGGCGGTTGAAAATGCCGAGTTTAAAGTTATCGATGTAAAAAAAGGTGAGAGAAGAAAGAAAGCTCCAAAGCCATTTACAACGAGTACTCTTCAACAGGATGCCGCGAGGAAGTTAAATTTTTCTACACAAAAAACAATGCGCTTGGCACAGCAGCTATACGAGGGTGTTGAAATTAAAGGAAAGGGAAGTGTAGGTCTTATTACTTATCTTAGAACAGACTCTGTTCGTATCTCAGAAGAGGCAGACAAAAATGCCAGAGAGTATATTAAAAATATATACGGAGAGCAATATATTAGTAAAAATATAGAAAAGAAAAAGGAGACGGGTAAGAAAATCCAAGATGCTCATGAGGCGATTCGTCCAACCTATATGGATTACTCACCAGCGAAAATTAAGGAGGATCTTCCAAGAGATTTATTTCGTCTTTATCAGCTTATATGGAATCGATTTTTGGCAAGTCGCATGGAGGAAGCAATCTATGAGACAAGAACAATTAAAATTGATGCCAATGGATACCGTTTTCAGGCATCTGCCTCTCATATTGCATTTGATGGATTTTTATCTGTCTATAATATTGAGAATGAAAAGAGCGGCGGGCTTGGAAAGTTAAAAGATATTAAGTTAGATACTGTCTTAAAATTAGTGAGTTTAGAGAAAAAACAGCATTTTACGCAGCCACCGGCACATTATACAGAGGCGTTGCTTGTTCGTACATTGGAGGAGCTTGGAATTGGAAGACCAAGTACGTATGCTCCGACTATCACGACAATTCTTGCGAGACGCTATATTGTAAAGGAAAATAAAAATCTTTATGTGACAGAGCTTGGAGAGGCAGTCAATCATATGATGAAAAAGGGCTTCCCGTCTATTGTAGATGAGAATTTTACAGCTAATATAGAGATGCTTCTCGACTTAATTGAGGAGGGAAAAGTAAATTGGAAGTCTGTGATTCGCAATTTCTATCCAGATTTTCAGATAGCTTTGGAGGAAGCTGAGAGAGAACTTGAGGAAGTGAAGATTGAAGATGAGGTGACAGATATCATCTGTGAGGAATGCGGAAGAAATATGGTTGTAAAATATGGACCATATGGAAAATTTTTGGCTTGCCCAGGATTTCCAGAATGTCGTAATACGAAGCCGCATTTTGAGGAAATTGGAGTTCGCTGTCCAAAATGTGAAGATGGAAAAATTGTATTGAAGAAAACGAAAAAAGGCAGAAAATATTATGGTTGTTCTAATAGTCCAGAATGTGATTTTATGACTTGGCAGCGTCCATCGGAGGAAAAATGTCCAGAATGTGGCTCCTATATGGTGGAAAAAGGTAAAAAATTACTATGTTCTAATGAGTCTTGTGGCTATATATGTGATAAAACTGTAAAAGATTCCGAAAAAGTGGATTGATTGCATAATTTATTAAAATTTCTGAAAAAAAAGTCAAAATAAATAGATAAAATAGTTGTATTTGTTTGAAAAAAATGCTACAATTGGAACATATATAGCGCAACTAGTTAAAATAGTTTGATAAGGGGGCCGAGTATGAGTGTTCAGTTGTTAGACAAAACGAGGAAGATTAATAAATTGCTCCACAATAATAACTCACATAAGGTTGTATTTAACGATATCTGTGAGGTTTTAAACGATATTTTGGAGTCTAATATTTTAGTTCTAAGTAAGAAGGGTAAGATACTGGGAATCAAGAATCGACAAGATATTGTAGAAATTCAAGAGCTCATTAAAAATGAAGTGGGAAGCTATATTGATGAGATGCTAAATGAGAGATTACTTACTATCTTATCTACAAAAGAAAATGTAAATTTGGCTACATTAGGGTTTGAGATCGAGGGCATAGAAAAATATGAAGCCTTAATTATGCCAATAGACATCGCTGGAGAACGTCTGGGAACTGTCTTTATGTACAAACAGGATGAGACTTATGGAATTGATGATATTATTTTAGGTGAATACGGAACAACAGTTGTCGGATTAGAGATGATGCGCTCTGTCAACGAGGAAAATGCAGAAGAGATGAGAAAGGTTTCGATTGTCAAATCTGCTATCAGCACGCTTTCTTTCTCAGAGTTGGAGGCAATTACACATATCTTTGATGAGCTGGAGGGCAATGAGGGAATTTTAGTGGCAAGTAAGATTGCAGATAGAGTTGGAATTACACGTTCTGTCATTGTAAATGCACTTCGCAAGTTTGAGAGCGCAGGTGTTATCGAGTCAAGATCCTCTGGTATGAAAGGTACGTATATTAAAGTATTGAACGATGTCATTTTTGATGAATTAGAACAGATGAAACATTAGGAAACTATCTGGCGAATTTTCTTGCCGATTTTTCAGCAGATATAAATGTATCAAGATACTAGAAATAGAGGGTGCAATAAGGATTTGTTGCTCCCTTATTTTTGTTTTAATATGGAGGTCAGGATGAAGAACGAAAACTATAGAATTACCCAGTATTCTGTGAATGGAATTTTGGCGGATGTGGAGGGCAATAAAATTGCTGTCCCAGAGCTGCAGCGTCCCTTTGTCTGGAAGGATAAACAAGTAAGGGATTTGATGGATTCTCTCTACCGAGGCTATCCGATTGGATATTTGATTGTATGGCAAAATTCTACAGTAAAAGTACGTTTTGGAAAACAGGCGGCAGGAAAGAAGATTTTGATTGACGGTCAGCAGAGAATTACTGCTTTGATGGCGGCAATTTTGGGAAGAGAAGTATTAGATGACGCTTATCATGTGAGAAAGATTCAGATTGCGTTTAATCCATTTCCTGAGGACGGAGAGGAGCAGTTTGCCGTCTGGGAGGAAAAATTAGCGGTGGACAAAAGATGGGTTCCAGATATCTCAGAAATTTTTAGGAGAGGATTTTCATATCGTCGTTTTGAAAATGAGTATGTAAAAGAAAATCCTGGAATTAATACAAGAGAACTCGATGCCAAAATTACACAGCTAAAAAATATAGCGACAAATGATGTCGGAGTGATTGAGCTTTCCTTCTTGCTTGACATTGATATTGTGACAGAGATTTTTATTCGAATTAATACACAGGGAAAACCACTTACACAAGAGGATTTTGCCATGTCTAAAATTTCTGTCTTTGAAAATAATGAGGGAGATAATCTTCGAAAGACAATTGATTATTTCTGCCATTTATGTTATGAGCCATCCTTTATCAAGGTACTGGAAGGTGGAGAAAAACAATTTTTAGATTCTGAGTGCGGAAATAAAATTGCATGGGCAGGTAAAGTCTCTCAACAATTTTTTGTTCCTTCTTATGGAGATTTGTTAAAAACAGTATGTCTTTGCCAGTTTGGAAAGGGAAAGATAGGAGATCTTGTGCAGATTTTATCTGGAAAAGATGCAAAGTCAAAGACTGTAAATATGAATAAGGCAAGAGAGGGATTTGCTAAACTTAGAGAGGGCATTTTTGCGTATGTGGAAGAAGAGAATTTTTTAAGCTTTATTGAGGCAATTAAGGAGACTGGATTTATTACAGAGAAAATGCTTCCCTCTCATAGTATGTTGAATTATCTTTATGCCTTTTATTTAAAGGCATCACAAGTATCCGCTATGAATCTGGAGGAGAGAAAATCTTTTATAAGACGTTGGTTTATTATGTCTATTATGACAGGAAGATACCAGGGAATAGCTGAGAATGCAATTATAAAGGATATTCAAAGCGTTGAGGAGAAAAATCCAAGAGACGTACTAGAGAGTATTGAGATGACACGTTTAGGTGATAGTTTCTTCAATTCTACATTAAAGGAAAAATTAAAAATAACTGGAACAAGAAGTATCTATTATTCTATTTACTTGGCAGCGCTGATTTGTACGAATACAAAAGCTCTATACAGCAAGGAAATTTTAGTGAAAGATTTATTGGAAGAAAAAGTGGATAAAACGCTTCTCTTTACGAAGGCATATTTACAAAAACATGGTATAAAAGGGGATGCCACAGAACTTGCCAATATGGCATTTATCGATAAGAATGTCAAGACAGCCCTAAAGAGAAAAGCGCCAAATGAGTACGGAGATATTTTACTTGAGTATTGTGAGAAACAAATGGCGATTGGAAAAGAAATATTGACAGAGGAAGAATTATTTGACAGTATGAGGGAAAATTGTATTCCTAAGACGATCTTTACGATGGATACTTCGCAATTTCCACTTTTTTTGGAAGTCAGAAGGAAGATGATGGCGGAGAAGATTAGAGATTATTATAGAGCGTTATAACGTCATAAGTCTAAAGTATATATGGAGTTATCGTAAATTTGCTGCGTGGGGCATGCTCAGACCCTCAAAGCATCTGTAGCTAAAATTGTTCTATTTCTCCATCATTTGGAGAGCAAATAGGTTTTTTGGGATTTTGGGCTGTGTATTGGCGAAATATTATCACAAAGTACAAAAATTGATCTTGATGTAAACTGGAAAATAATGCTTGCATATATGGAATAGATGTGATATAATACCAAAGTCAGTGTGGCAACAAGTATACTGATGGAAACAAATAACACACGCTGTTGGATTGTTTAAGTTGGTGCCAAGATGGTCACTTAAAGTAGCGAAGACAGCGGAAGAACAACCAAAAAGGAGAAATACAATGAGCGTAATTTCAATGAAACAGTTATTAGAAGCAGGTGTTCATTTTGGACATCAGACAAGAAGATGGAACCCTAAGATGGCTCCTTATATCTACACAGAGCGTAACGGAATCTACATTATCGACTTACAGAAATCTGTAGGAATGGTAGACGATGCTTATAATGCAGTAAAAGACTGTGTTGCAAATGGTGGAAAGATTTTATTTGTAGGAACTAAAAAACAGGCTCAGGATTCTATTAAGGCAGAGGCAGAGCGTTGTGGAATGTACTATGTAAACCAGAGATGGTTAGGTGGTATGTTAACAAACTTCAAGACAATTCAGTCTAGAATTCAGCAGTTAAAGAAAATTGAAGAGATGCAGGAAGATGGAACATTCGATGTTCTTCCTAAGAAAGAAGTAATTGAGCTTAAAAAGCAGATGGAAAAATTACAGAAAAACTTAGGCGGAATTAAAGAGATGAAAGAAGTTCCTGATATGATTTTCGTAGTTGACCCAAGAAAAGAGAGAATCTGTATTCAGGAAGCACAGTGTCTAAGTATTCCAATAGTAGGTATTGCTGATACAAACTGTGATCCAGAAGAATTAGATTAC
>Ga0129308_1003391_pt1 | contig 11504 bp, 10 predicted proteins | sample L827metagenome_FD_94440 | JGI IMG/M metagenome (GOLD analysis project Ga0129308, IMG submission 94440) | Ring-tailed lemur group fecal microbial communities from Wisconsin, USA - L827 metagenome | ecosystem: Host-associated > Mammals > Digestive system > Large intestine > Fecal | place: USA... | reverse complement strand
TCTAGCAACATTTGTTCCATAATTGGCTAAAATATTTCTCACGCGAGGAACGACATATCCGCTTCCTCCTCTGCCTTTGACATCCTCCACCATAGAAATAACTAAAATATCATCTGATCCATCTCCATAAGGATTGATTGAAAAAGCATCAAACCAGCCAAGCTCCGTTCCAGTCTCATCATCCTGCGTCATTTTAAGTTCTGCAGTACCAGTCTTTCCACCTACTGTTTTTCCGTATATCTTTGCATCATGAGCAGTTCCATTTACACTTTCCACTACCTGAATCAAGTCTTCTTTTATTATCTGAGCTGTTTCTGCCGTAAATGCATTTTCTACCACATATGTTGGAGTTTTATCTTCTTTATACTCCAAATATGGTCTTATCATATTTCCCTCATTCAAAAAAGCACTATAAATAGATGCCATATGAACTGGATTTACTAATACCTGCGCCTGACCATATCCAGTATCCGCTAACTGAAGCTCTGAATTAAGATTTCCATCTTCCTCTTCTGTCGCCACCGAAGCTTCCAAAGAAAAATCAAAATCCAACGGCTCATAAAATCCTATCTCTCTCAATTTCTTCAGGAACTTATCTCCTCCAATTTTCAAGGCTGCTCTTGCGAAATAAATATTATCTGAATAAATTAATGCATTTTTTAAAACAACCTCAGAACCGTACTCATGTAAGGTTGTAATAGTACGTTTTCCCCAGCTCGAATCTTTTTGCCATGAAGTGCCTGTATATCCAAAGTTCTCATCTGCTGTAAAAGCTCCTGTATCAAGACCAATCGCAGCTGTAAGCGGTTTAAAAGAAGATCCTGGACAATAGACAGATTGATACCGACTATAAAGCGGGTTTGCCTCTGCCTCATCAATCTCTTTCCATTCCTCCTCAGTAAATCCTGTAATAAATTTATTTGGATTGTAAGTCGGTGTGCTTGCAAGAGCTAATACTTCTCCCGTGTGAGGATTAATTACAACTGTACAGCTCTTATCATTTTGGAATTGCAAAAAGGCATTTACTTGAGTGGAAATATCGATTGTAAGCTTTATATCCTCTCCATCTTGCTTCGCACTTCTAGCTATCTGAGATTTCACCTCTCCTTTCGAATCCAAAATCTCAATTATATGGCCATCTCGTGCTCGAATTTTGGATTCAAACAATCGCTCTGCGCCTCTCTTTCCAATAAAACTATCACTAGAATAGCCTTCGCCTTGATGCTTTTCTCTCTCCTCAGATGTAATTTTTTGTATATATCCAACAACATGTACGGTATACTTTCCGTACGGATATACTCTCTCTGACATCTCCTCAATCGTAATACAAGAAATTTGCTCCAAAAGACTTCGCGCTGTCACTTTATCTTCACTCAATTTTATAATCGTAACCTTTGCGTCTTCCTCTGCCCCATCTATCTTCTCTCTTATTTCACTACTCTCTTTTCCCGTAATACTAGAAATATTATAAATAATGGATTCTTTTTCACTCTCGCTCAGCTTCGATTTATCTAAAACGACTTTATATCTTGTCACCTCGTGTGCAAGTACGACATCATTTCGGTCCAAAATCCTTCCTCTCGTTGCCGCTTCCGTCGACACATGAACCTTATCTTCTTTTGTTAAATCTGGGAAAATCATACTATCATCCCAAACTATATCATAGTCTCTCTCTTCTCCCTTTAGTAAAGTGACAGTGTTTTCAAATTCAACGTCACCTGCCAAAGTACTCATAGACATAATATATCTCGCTGTTCTCTCGCCATTATCTGCACGATTTACCTTCTTTACATCGATTTTCACATCTATCGCATCGATTCCTTTATAAATTCTCTTGTTTCGATTGACAAATGTCTCCTTATCCACATTCTGTTTTGTCTCATCATCGAGCATCTCGTACATTTGCTCGTATTCTTTTTTATTTAGGTGATCTACATATCTTTGCAATGTCTCTTCTGGTTTTTCTCTTGGATTTATAAGAAAAGAAATGCCAAAAACAATTACGCCAAGAAACATAATAGCGACAATAATACGAAATAGCGTAGAAAAAATTCCTTCACTTTTTCTAGACTTTTTCTTTCTTCCAACCTTATCTCTAGAAGAACCCGCAGTCCTTTTTCTGCCTGGCACACCCCTTTTTATCCCAGACATTTTTTTCCCTCTTTTTCTCTTTTTAATATTCTTCTTTTTTGAAGGTTTTTGCTCTATCTCCTCGTATTCTGTATTCTCCCCATCATCTTCTGTAACTTCCAAACTCTCCCCGTCATCTTCTAAAAAATTCAGTATTCTTCTCATCCAAGATGAATTTTCATTTGGTTCTTTGCTCATTTTTGTTTATCCTTCCTCACTCACCATAGATTCTAGTAATTCTTCTAGCTCATTTAAGCACCGAATCTCCTTAATCTCTTCTTTCCCATCTATCTTACCAAAGCCATATTTCGCATATATGAAAGGAATCTGGGCAACCCTTGCCGATTCTAAATCACCGCTTGTATCTCCCACATAAACTGGAGCTTCTAAATCATATTTTTTGATTAGCATTTTATTATTTTCTCCTTTTGAAAGTCCTGTGACCTCCGCACAGATAAAACCCTCAAAATCATCCCATAAATCAAATAAATCTAAAAATGCATCTACATATCCTTCCTGACAATTACTCACGATAAACAAACGATATTTTTCTTTTAAAGAATGTATCGTAGAGAGCATACCTGGCATTGGCGTTGCACCATGCTTTTTAATATGCACAAGTTCATTTTTATCAATTCTAGTTTTTATTTCTCCCTGTATATCCTTCGCATATTCTGAAAAATATGTTTCTGCAATCTGAGGCCATTGAAGTCCCATTACTCTGAGTACTTCATCCGCCGATAACTGTTTTTGTATTCCTAGTTGCTCAAACACCTCATTCCAAGCGTCCGCCACTGTCTTCGTAGAATTCCATAATGTTCCGTCTAAATCAAATATTATACTATCTATCTTCATTTTGTCTCCTTAATTCGTTTTTTCATATTTTCAAGATCCTATTACTGTTCTAAGTGTATTATCCTCAAAAAATGTATTCGCATTGTACAAGTATAAAATTTGGCTAATCTGCTCTTCTTCTATTAGTTCTCTAATATCCCCATAATAATATCGTGGATCTACAATCACTATCTCCCTGTAATATGGAAGTAAAAATTGTATAAAGCTATTAGCATATGAATCCTTAAAAATAAGTAAACGCTCTCCACTTTCTGAAGTCGTCTGAATCTTAATTTGAGAGTGATTTCCATCCAAAAACATGGCATATTTATCTCTCACTTTTAGCTTTTCTATATTGTATAGGGTAGTAGTTTTCTCCTGCTCCTCAACATAATTTACTACGTAGGATACTCCCCCAGACTTTGGAAGATATACCTCCATCTTTTCTTTTTCATTTGTCCGAAATCCGCTTTTCGCAGATAGAGTTCCCTGAAAATCGTACGTCACTACATTCGCCTCATAGGATATTGTCTCAGTCTGTAAATTCATAACCTTTGCTGCCTCCTCAAAGGCAGTATACGCTCCGAAGGTTGTCCAGTGATGATCTGTTTTATAAAAGACACCTTTTTCTTTATTTTCAATCAATGCCTCCTCAACGTCAATCATCTCTATCTGACTTCCCTCTAATGCAGTTTGGAAACCTGTGATAGCTCCTCTTTGATCATTTCCTTTGGCAAAGAGAGGTAAATAATCATCTAAAATAGAAATTGCAGTTGGCGAAAGAAGCATATACTGCTTTATCTCACTTTGTTCTTTTGCAAAAGATAAAATCGCCTTTTCATTCGCCTCCATATTTTCCGAGCTAGGTTCTGTAAAATTCTCAATTAAATATCCTTTTTTTCCTAAAAATACATGATTTTCTTCTCTTTTTCCAAGAAGATAATCTGTCGTTGTCTTTATTTTTACAAATAAATCTCGAAAGATAAATTGATCATTTATATAAGTTTCAAAATTGTCAGTATATTTTCCTTGAATCAATCTCTCCACAGAAAACTTTGGTTTTTCTGCCAACATTCGATTCTCCGATTCCGAAAAACTCTGATCTTTTTTCAAGAGATTTAAGATTGTAAGTATAAAAATAATTAAGACAAATACAATTGCCATATTCCTAAAAAATAGGAGAGACTTTTTCTTCTTTTTCATTATCTTTTCCTTCTCTTTCTTTTCCTAGAATCGGAAATATAAAAACGGATTATAAGTGTCATATACTAAGTATGCAGCACTAATTATAAATAGACCAATATTTATAATCAAGCCTATATATTGATTTTTCACTGTTATCTTCTTGAAAATTCGGTATAAAAATGGACTGCAACATAAAAAACATAATAAAAATAAAAGAAAATTAGTCTTTATATAATATAAAGTTCTTATGTCAACAAATCCATTCCCCATTCCAAAAAGCATCTTAAATACATGTCCAACCTGACCTAGAGATGTGTTTTGGAAAAAAATCCAGCTAATATTTACACAAACTAACGTATAAATATGTGCCACAATAGATGGAAGATTTTGAAGTTTTTCTAAGAAAAAATATTTTTCAAAGAGAAGCAATACTCCAAAAAATAATCCCCATAAAACAAAATTCCAGCTTGCTCCATGCCAAAGTCCTGTGGCAAACCACACGATAAAAATATTGCGAATATGTTTTTTGGTTCCTACTCGATTACCTCCAAGCGGAATATACACATATTCTCGAAACCAACTTCCGAGGGAAATATGCCATCTTCTCCAAAACTCTGTAATACTCTTTGACACATACGGATAATCAAAGTTCTTCATAAAGGTAAATCCAAACATTTTTCCAAGTCCAATTGCCATATCAGAATATCCACTAAAATCAAAATAAATCTGCATACTATAGGCGACTACCCCAAGAACTGCGGTAAGGCTCGACGTATTGCTCGCAGACAAGGAGCTAATCTCCGTTGCCAACGCACCGATATTATTGGCAAGTAATACTTTTTTAGCTAAACCTTTTATAAAGTATTCCATCCCCTGTCCAATTGTCACAATTGTTATTTTCCTATTTTTTAATTGTTTTTCTATATCAATATATTTGACAATTGGGCCTGCAATCAGCTGTGGAAACATACTGACATAAAGGCCAAAATTGATTATATTTCTCTGTGCTTTTACCTTCCCCCAATAAACATCAATCACATAAGATAATGTCTGGAAGGTATAAAAAGAAATACCTATCGGAAGTGCTAACTGTTTATACGAAATATTCGTATGTAATAATTGATTCACTGTATCGAGTAAAAATCCATAATATTTGAAAAATCCTAAAACAAATAAATCTACAATAATTGTAAAAATTAAATTTAGTTTCTGATAGTGCTTATCCTCTCTATGATTATCAATATCCACTCCCATCATGAAGTTAAATGCTATACTAAAAAGCATCAATACGATATAAATAGGTTCTCCCCAAGCATAAAAGAAAATACTTGATATAAAAAGCACTGTATTTTTGAATATTGGCGGCACCAAAAAGTACAACAAAAGTACTATTGGCAAAAATATAAATATAAAATATATACTACTAAATATCATGTTCTACCTCTTATCTCATTCTCAACGTTTTATGCTTTTTAAAAATATTGTTTCCCAAGAAGATGCATTTTGGGAGACAGCAAAAAATACGTATTTTCCCTTTATATCTACAATACTATCCTCAAGTAAAGCAGTTTGCTCAGCTCCATATCCCTCAAAATTTTGTTTTTGTGTTTTTATTCTCGTCTCTATACTATCCTCTAAATCATCTACTTGCTCATCAGACTTTGCCTTTATCACAATCATCTCATCTACATCCATAGGATTTTCCGAAGTCCATAATGCAAAACCATCATAATCATTCGCATTTAGATTATAGTAGCGCTTTAGTGAATTAGCATCTCCCTTTACTAAAGTATTCACATTTTTCCCTTTTTCTAATTGCTCTGCGATCTCACTCACAGACTTATCTGCAGTATTATCTTTCGCATTTAAATAAAATAAAAATCCAAATAAAAAGCAAATCATTAAGATTTTTAATATTGTCATCTTTCGATCCATAATTAAATACCTGCCTTTTCTGCCATATTTTCCAGCCAAATTGGATAATACGTAGACGACACATGAATTCCATCTTGTGCATAAAACTCTGGATGCTCCGCCAAAATATACTGATTATCAATATACGTAATAGAGAGCTCTTCGCACATTTTCTCAAGTGCCTCATCATACTGTGGCACTCTAGAAAAATCCGGCCTCTTTGCAATTACCGCCGCCGTAGCTGGCTGTATGCTATTTACAAAGATCTTTGCATTTGGCAAAGCTTGTCTGATATATTCGATTTTCCCCTTATAAGCTTCTATAAAAGAATCAATATCCGTCTTATAAGTCTCGATATCATTCATGCCAAAGGCTAAAAATATATTCGATGGATTTAATCCTATCGCTGTCTGAAGAAGAGACTCGGTATTTTTTATACTGATACCTCTCTTATACACAACTTTATCTTGACTTAATATATTATAGGCAGTAAGTCCCTCTGTGATAGAATCCCCTACTACTACAGACCCTGTAAATTTCGCATTCAGAGCACTAATATTATCCGCCGCCGTCATTTCTTCAACAGAGCGAGTTGTTCTAGTCGCATCATCCATTTGTTGGATTTCTTTTTCTATTTCACTTAAATTATCTTTATTTGCAGCTAAAGCTTCCAATTTTTTTACAGAGTTTTTAGTCGCATTTTGCTCTGACTTTCTCTGACTCATGGAAATCTTTAGACAGATTCCAGCAATAACTGCCAATCCAAGACAGATAATAAGAATTATTTTCCAATACCTTTGTACAGTTTTCATGTTTTTATCCTCATCACTTTTCTAAGTCTAACAGACATATTTCTACCTTTTTCTATTGTAACTGCATTTCTCTAAAAAGGCAATATAGTTTTTACTATGAAAGTCCCTGTCAAGCGGATAGATTAAGCCTCCTCATATATTTTTTTTAGGTATTCTATCTTTTCTTTTTCCTGTCCAATTTCTCCTGGAATATAAAACTGTTGTCCTTGCACATCATTTGGAAGATACTGCTGTTTTACATAATGATTTTTATAATCATGGGCATACTGATACCCGATTCCACGGTTTAGACTTTTCGCTCCTTTATATCCAGCCTCCTGTAAATAAGATGGAATAGCACCTGTATGATTCTTCTCCACATACTGCATCGCCCGATTAATTGCCATATAAGCTGCATTACTCTTTGGAGCAGTCGCAACATAAAGAGCTGCCTGAGCTAGAGGGATTCTGGCCTCTGGCATTCCAAGACGCTCCACAGCCTCGGCTGCTGCATTTGCCACAACTAAAGCGTTTGAGTCAGCAAGTCCCACATCCTCCGCGGCACAAATTACAATTCTTCTTGCAATAAAAGAAATACTCTCCCCCGCCTTTAACATTTTTGCCAAATAAAAAATTGCCGCATCTGGATCGGAGCCTCTCATGCTTTTTATAAAGGCAGAGATAATATCATAATGGTTATCTCCATTTTTTTCATATCGTATTACTCTTTTTTGTATACATTCCTCTGCTGTTTCCAGAGTGAAATGAATCATACCATCTGCAGACTTTTCGGTTGTCAAAACTCCTAGTTCCACTGCGTTCAATGCTTTTCTGGCATCCCCCTCTGCCATATCCGCTAAAAATTCTACGGCATCTTCCTCTATCTTTGCCCCGTAAACTCCCATTCCCTTTTTTTCATCTGATATTGCTCTCACAATCAACGCTTTAATATCCTCTTTATTTAACGGCTTTAACTCAAAAATATTCGACCGAGATAATAGGGCATTATTTACTTCAAAATAAGGGTTTTCTGTCGTAGCTCCGATTAAAATAATCGTTCCGTCCTCCACAAAAGGAAGCAGATAATCTTGCTGCGCCTTATTAAAACGATGAATCTCATCCACAAATAAAATTGTCTTTTTTCCATACATTCCTAAAGCATTTTTAGCATTTTCTACGGCCTTCTCCATCTCTTTTTTTCCAGAAGTTGTGGCATTCATCTGTGTGAAAATGGCACTTGTTGTATTGGCAATTACCTTTGCTAAGCTTGTCTTTCCCGTTCCTGGAGGTCCATAAAAAATAAGAGAGCTTAATTTATCCGCCTTGATTGCGCGATAAAGCAACTTATCTTTTCCAATAATATGCTGTTGACCTACAATTTCATCCAATGTCTCTGGACGCATTCTACCTGCTAAAGGGGATTCCTGCTCCATCTTCTTTTCTCTCATATAATCAAATAAGTCCATCTCGATTTTATCTAATCCTTTCATTTATTTTTCTTATAATTGCATACCCATCCTCCATAGAAACCTTAGAATAACATCCCTGCTCAAACACAAAATTCCAAAACCCTTCCAGTGGAAGACCTAACATAGATGCAAAAAAATGTCCAAAAGTTCCCTTATGAGCCACAATCAAAATATTTTCTTCCTTCTGTACTTTTATCTTCTCTAGAAATCTATCTACTCTCTCTCTCACCTGTCTAAAACTCTCCCCATTTTTGGGAGCTATATTAGAAAAATCTTCATTCCACTCTCTTAGTTCCTCTGGATATTTATTTTGAAGTTCGATATATGTTTTTCCTTCAAATATCCCAAAGTTTTGTTCACATAGCAATTCTTCTTTTTCTATCGGTATTTCTCTTCCCTCTCCTATAATTCTCGCTGTATCATAGGCTCTTTTCAGGGGACTAGTAATTATCTTGTCGAATGAAATTTCAGACAAAAATTTTGCTATTTCTCTCGCTTGTTTTTGTCCTGTTTCATTTAGTACTACATCTGTCCTTCCATAATATTTTCCAAGTACATTATAATCTGTCTGACCATGTCTCACAAAATAAATTTCCATTTCTTTCTTTTCTCCTTGACCTTGAAGGATTCATCCTATATAATAATGAATAACTCAACTGTATTTCTTGCATTTTCTGTTTTTTATACAAAACATCTTTCTCTATTGTATCAGCAATTATTCTATATAGCAAGAACAGTTATGAGAAGCTGCAAAGCAAGACATATCAGATATTTTACTTTTGATATCATAAAAATAAACCAACAAAAGAAAGGAGAATATTATGAATTCAAATGAAGTTTTACCAAAAGACCCATTTATTTTATACAGTTTTATCAATACTCGTCTTAGAGATTTTTATCCATCCTTAGATCACCTTTGTGCAGATATGCAAATTTCTAAAGAAGAGCTTAATTATCAATTAAATCATTTTGGTTTTACATATGACGAGACTAAAAATCAATTTGTGTAAAATCTAAGAGTCATAAAAAATTCACTGCTCTATTTTGCGAGTTCTCATGAACCTTTACCGCTCAATGGAGACTTTCATAACAGAATAACATAAAAGCTGCTATAAAAGAATTTGTCTCATATATATTATATGACCAAAATCTATTATAACAGCTTTTTTTATTTCGTCTTTATGAATTTTTACCTATACTTTGTGAAACAATAAAGTTGTTTCTTCACCCACAGGATATAATACACGGTATGCTCCAGAGAATATAAATTTTAAAACTGTGGAGACAGACGCAACCGCCCTGTGAGTATACTATTTTTATAGAAAAAATTATATATCAAAAAGGTACGAATTTTATAGCTTTGTAACATTAGTTGCCTGTGGTCCTTTTTCACCTTCTACAACATCGAACTCAACGTTTTGACCTTCCTCTAAAGATTTAAATCCAGCCATATTCAAGCCTGTATAATGTACAAAAACGTCTTTTCCCTGTTCGTCTGAAATAAATCCATATCCCTTCTGGTTATTGAACCACTTTACTGTACCTTTGCTCATCATGTTACCTCCAAAATAAATATATTTCCCGCCAAAGTCAGCGATGTCCCTATAATATCATATTAAAAATAGAAAGTCAACGGAATTGTAAGAATTATTTAAATATTTTGAATGTTCATTTTTTTCAAAATTTATTGTTTTTATTTAATTATTGATATATTTTTAATGGATTTTTGTATTTTTTTGTGTTTTTTTAGAAAATTATAGAATTAAAATTTGATGACTTTGTCTCTTATATAAATAAACAGAATCGGATAATACCTCCTGAGCAGAAACTATAGAATCGTTCGCCTGTCTCACAAGCTGATATAAATCTTCCTTTTTTAGATATTCTATAACAGGAACTAGAATAACCTCATGAATACTGCTTGGCAGAATAAAAAAATCTCTCCCAATTTTTCTTCCAAATCTCTCTAGTGTCGGTTCATACAACATACAGATAGCCCCATGAATTCCCATATGATTTGTCAGAATATAAACCTCCACTCCATCCTCCCCTATGTCAATATAATCTCTCAATACTTCCCTCATCGTTCGCACTCTTGCAGGAAAAAAACTAGGAGTATTTTCCATCCCAAGCTCATATAATTGCCCCACATCTCTACGCCAAATTTCCAGTTCCGGATTCGTAATCAAAGCCGTAGAGACACCTATCTCATCTTGATACGCCAACCAGCGAAAAGTGATCGCCAAATCTAGTATTTTAATATGGGGGCATTCTTGCAAGGCAGCTCGATTTCTATCATAGTTCACTAGTCTCATAATAATGCGATCAGCGATGGAAGAAAATTCTTTGATGGAAACAGGAAGTGAAAAACCGCAATCTGCATTCTTCTCATATAAATCTGCTATCTCTCTTAAAAGCTCTTTTTCACTCTCTCCGTCAAGATATCGCTCATAGAAAGGATTTAATTCAATAGAAGGTGAAACTCTACTTCCCTCTCTATAAATATGTAAACTCTCTACATAAAGACCATTATTTTTATTGATTTTTTTAATAAAGATACGGCAATCTTGTCCGTCTATAATCTCATCTGCAATATGTTCTTTTACATAATGCAAAAACTGTTCATAGTTCATTTACGCCTCCTTAAATTCAATTTGAAAACATGCTTTCATACATATATTACCATAATTTTATTTTTTTTACAATTCCATTAATCTAAAATCTTTCTAAAGACTTTTTTAACAAAAAATAAAAAGTCTTAGAAAATTTTTAAACTAAATTTCCTAAGACTTTTAAATCATACTTTACTTTCTCTCATCTATCACTCTAACACAAGTAGCTGCAATCGCTCCATCTCCAATATGACATGCCACACTGAGAGAGAGTGGGGAAAGATGAATCTTATATTCTGGAAATGCCTTTTGCATTTTTTGTCTCCATTTCTCACCGTGCTCCTTACTTCCAGAATACACGGCATCAATAAAAACTTCCTGTCCCGCAAATCTTTCCTGTACGTCTTTCTTAATTGCCTCAATAACTACGCGCTCCGCCTGCTTCATTCCTCTTGATTTCGCATAGGAATCCAGCTTTCCTCCCTGAATTTGGAGAACTGGTTTTAGGTTAAGCACTGTTCCAAGCATCGCTGCTGCCGGCGTGATACGACCACCTTTTTTTAAATATT
>Ga0129308_1003390_pt1 | contig 11508 bp, 11 predicted proteins | sample L827metagenome_FD_94440 | JGI IMG/M metagenome (GOLD analysis project Ga0129308, IMG submission 94440) | Ring-tailed lemur group fecal microbial communities from Wisconsin, USA - L827 metagenome | ecosystem: Host-associated > Mammals > Digestive system > Large intestine > Fecal | place: USA... | reverse complement strand
GATTCAATTTAATCACACTCCTTAATATGTTTATTATAGCAAAAAATCCTAAAAATAAAAGAAGCTGCAACTTCAGCTTCTTTTATACTAATTAAATTGAAATGTATCAAAATCATTCAAACGAGTTGGATAGTATAAAAATAAAACTAAATCCGGTTTCTCCTTTTTAATATAATTTAATAATGATTTATTATAATGACGCAAATCAATAATATGCAACTCATTTACACCCATGCTTAAAAAAGCAGCGAAGGGACAGGAATAAGAGTCTCTCACCAATAGCACTTTTTTCTGATTGGGAGCTTGACGATTAATAATAATATTTAATGGATAATCACCACCTGTATAAGCAGCATACGGATTTTTATTGTAATAATCTTTTACGCCCAAGCTGTTATGGTCTATAACTGTTTGCAAATAAGTGCCCTTTTTAGTTAAATTCTTAGAGGGGATTTTAAACTCTAAATCAGTATGGAACTTAGGATAAATTAAAGAAAAATCATCTACCCCACCATAATACCTCCCCACTCTTTTTCCCTCAGAACCGAGAAAATAATTTTTATACTCTTTTATATTGTAATTTTTTAAACTCAGAACCTTTTCAGGAATGACAAAACCATATTTATCTTTTATAATATGAGCTATTTGCGTGTATGCCCAAAAAGCCGTTTCAGGTTTCCAATGATGATCCGTATTAAAAAACGCTGCATCATATTCAAGCTTCTTTATTTTCATTAATTCTCTCAAATCAACATAATCTACTTGCGTATCGGTTGAAAGTTTCTTTAAAAAATAATCTACATCTTCATTGATATAATCTGATAAACCCTCAGGTAATTGTTCACTATTCTTTTCAATTTTAAAGGGTGCTTGTAGATATAAGAGCGGAATTCCCATTCGGTTTGTAAATTGACTTAATTTTGAAAGTTGCTGACTTTCCCAATCCAGTTTCTCTTTTTCTACAGAAAAATAATAAAAAGAAAGCTTATTATTTTTTAATTTAACAACAGTTTTATCTGCATCTTTAACAATAGAATTTCCCGTATATTTCTGAACAGCCCCATGTAATTCTACAAATTGCAGCCGAAAACCAGTATTGCTGTTAATCTCATTATCTATTTCACCAATAAGACGCTTCATGTCTTGGTTAAAGGAGCCTTCCACTTTCAATGGCTTTGTTTCCCAAACACGCGCAATAGACTTTATAAAAGAATCAGAAAAATACCCGCTGATTCCGGCCATCAAAACGATAAAGAATAACACTGTTGTAATGTAATATTTTCTCATACATCATACCTGCTAAAAATTAAAATAAATAAACGGATTATAAGCGCCTTTTATAATACATGCTAAAGATAATAATAAAACGGCACTCATACCTACTGCATAGACACAATCATAAATCAAACTTTCTTTGTTGAATTTCAATTTTACCCAATAATTAAACGGTAAGGAACACAATATCGCACCGATAAAATATACCCAGTTCATCTTCAGATATAAGAAAAAATCAGCGCTAAATAGAGCATGTCCTTTTATTCCCAGCATAATACCAATAAAACCCAACCCCTGAGACAATGTAACAGCCCTGAAGATAACCCAACCTATTATTACAAAAAATAAAGTATATAAATGCTTAAAAGGCTTAGCTTTAGGCCATTTTTTTTCAAATCCAATCAACTTTTCAGAAGTAATCAATACAAAGTACATTAACCCCCATACAATAAATGTCCAGTTAGCGCCATGCCATACACCGGTCAGAAACCACACCACAAATAAATTGAACACCAGTCTGGATCGTTTTACCCGGCTTCCGCCTAACGGAAAGTAAACGTAATCCCGAAACCAAGTTCCCAGAGAGATATGCCATCTTCTCCAAAATTCCGAGATAGAAGCAGAAATGTAAGGAAAATTAAAATTTTCTAAAAAATGGAATCCAAACATTTTTCCTAAACCGATTGCCATATCTGAATAGCCGGAAAAGTCAAAAAATATTTGAAAAGTATATGCCAATGCACCCAACCAAGCAAAAGCAACCGATAAATTACTGGAGTTACTGTTAAAAGCAGCATCAGCCACAACCGCCAATGTATTGGCTAATAAAACTTTTTTGCCTAATCCGCAGATAAAACGGCAACATCCTTCGCAAAAGTCATTCCATGTTTCTTTACGGTACTTAATCTGCTCGGAAATCGTTTCATAACGAACAATAGGTCCTGCAATTAATTGAGGGAAAAAAGCAATATACAGCCCGACATTCATAGGATTTTTCTGCACCTCTCCATGACCCCGGTAAACATCAATGACGTACGAAATAGCCTGAAAAGTGAAAAAAGATATTCCAATAGGTAACGCAATTTCCGGAACAGAAAAATGGCTGCTTAACAGTCCGTTAATACTCTGAATTGTAAACATCAGATACTTAAATACAAATAAGAAAGACAGGTTAAATGCACTCATTAAGCCTAATATGAACCGCTGTTTTTTCAGCCGTTCCTCATGATGAATCCACAGAGCAAACAGCCAGTTTGCTAGAATAGAAACCAGCATAATTAGAACAAATGCCGGTTCACCCCAGGCATAAAAAAATAAACTGCAAATCAATAAAAATACATTTTGCATTTTACGTCGTTTTCGAAATAATCCATAATATCCTGCTAAAACAACCGGAAAGAATATAAAAATAAATACAGAACTGGAAAACAGCATTTTTACACCTTTTTACTCATTTTCACTTTATAAAAATAATTATAGCATAAATCATATTTGCTAGTACATTAAGTTTACAAATTCGATACAAAGATAACACTGCTTTATCTGAATAGAAATAAATCAATTGTATTATTGGCCTTCTTCATACATAGTAAAAAAAGGAATTTTAAAAATTTCACAAGGAGCAAAATCATGAAAAAAGAATGCTGGCAGTACTGATAGTCTTTATTTCATTAAGCGCAACAGCCTACACGACATATGAATATAAGAATAAAATAAAATGACAGTATAAGAACCTCCCAATACTATCTTTATTTTACAGATATATATCTTGTTTAGGGAACTTTTTCATGTATATTATTTTTTGAAAAAAGCATTAACAAACAAAAAATCCGACAAGTTTGAAGAATTAAGAAAGAAATTTAATAAAAAAAACAACCCGATGCAATCAATGTAGCATTAGAAAAGGAAGTATCTGCCACCAATAAAGGTAATCGTCATTATACAAACAATATAGGGTTAAATAAATCACGTAAGCCCAGCTATGCCCAGCTGTTATACACTGATACTTATGAAGATAAATCTCATAGGTCGCCTAAGTCGCCTAATAAAAGTAGTTATAGAAGTGATTATGATGATAATGAATATAAATCCAACACTATAAAATACATCGAATTAATTGAATAAAGAAAAAGCATTAACAGCGTGAAAGAAACTGATATTGAACTGAGTTATCTTAATAGAACGGATAATGCTTTGAGTTAAAAATATATTCATATTCTTTCTAAGGTCAAATAATGTAAAGAATACTCATTGACAATAATCGGCAGTTTTGTTATACTATCACAGCAAGTGCGGATGTGGCGGAACTGGCAGACGCGCTAGACTTAGGATCTAGTGCCTTACGGTGTGCAGGTTCGATTCCTGTCATCCGCACCATATTATGTATATTTTGCCGATTGTTTTATGACAATCGGCTTTTTTAATTAAAAAATACAGTTAAATTGATAAAAGAAATTTAAAAGGAACCATTCATTTTACTCAGGTATCTTTTAAACATATCATGAAGTTTCGCATATGATATAAAGGGATATATATGAGAAAAATATTAATAACAAGAATATTTGATTACCCACCGGATGCAGTCGCTGAAGTAAAAGGTTCTGCCTCATATCCGAATATTAACGGCACTATTTCTTTCTGGCAAACACAAAATGGAGTTGTGGTTATGGCAGATGTTAATGGACTTCCGTATAACGCTGAAAATATATGTAGCAATTCTATTTTTGCCATGCATATTCATGAGGGGTGTAGCTGCTCTGGAAATAATGAAGACCCATTTGCAGATGTAGGCGCACACTATAATCCACATAACTGTATGCATCCGGCTCATGCAGGGGATTTACCACCCTTATTTTCCAATAAAGGCGAAGCTTGGATGGCAGTTTTCACTGACCGGTTCAGCGTGAATGATGTCATTGGGAGAGCTGTTATTATTCATCTTCATTATGATGATTTTATGACACAGCCTTCCGGAAACGCTGGTGTTAAAATTGCCTGCGGCATCATTAAAAGAATAAATAGTTAATCATAAAAAGCTCTTTATACACAAAGAGCTTTTTATTGTTGTATTTGCTTATTTTAATATGGTAATTACTAATCCTAGCTTGTATAACCCTGATTTAATTATTTATTAAATCATACTTAAAACATACTCATACGGTTTCTAACCTATATAAATAGACATATACGATATTAGAATAAGGTTTCATTAATTTTAGTATATTTGACAGAGATGGCAACAAACCGTAATGTAATATATATTACGTCATTATTCGCCTTATACGAAAAGATTACAGCTTGCATATATAGGCATAATGACTGGAGGTGCCAATTTGATTACATCTAAACCCACAAAGAAAATGTGTGAGGAGTGGAAAAATATTTGGATTCAATATCAGGAAAGATTAAAACCAAATCATAAAACGGGTACAGAATTACTGCACTATATACAAGACAAATATATTTTAACGGAGATATAGACAAGCAGCAAGATAGTGTATGAAAATGTGATAAGAAATGAATCTTATGCTGAAAAAATACCCAGTGGACAAAATCCTGAACCACAAACTTTTTTCTTGGAAAACGTTGGGAGAGGCAAACGATTTTATTATCTGAAAAATAAAGATTCCATAGCATTATGGGAAAGAGACACTACCAGAATATTCGTCGGCATATTAAAAAGATTTAACCTGTTAGAAACTGCTTTATCTGAATAAACCAATACCGATAAAATCATTTAACTGGTACAATATTCAAATAAAAACAGATGCAATACAAGGCTTTTTTAAAACATCACAACGATACATGGCTTTTTTCTTTGTGCTTAATATTAAAAAAACTTTAGGGTTCAAAAATAAAACAAATAACCATGCTCTTACATTAATTAACAACCTGAAAACACTGCTATAATACAAATTTTATCGAAGGTAATAAAGAAATGAAAAAAAGAACATATTGTCTATTATGCTTTGTAATACTCCTTATTATAGAAGTTTGTATTGCTCTTTTCGTCCATGACCAGCTGATTCGCCCATATATAGTCGATATTTTAGTAACAGTACTTCTTTGTTGTTTTGTACGGGGCCTATTCCCATTCCGACCTAAGTTGCTTGCATTATAGGTTTTCCTATTCAGTACAGCCGTTGAGTTATCACAATTATGGGGACTTACAGACCTTCTTGTAATAAAGAATCAAGTGTTAAAAACGATACTGGGAGACACTTTCGACCGGGCTGATATTCTTTGCTATTTTATAGGGTGTGTATTGTTTTACGTTACAGAGAAATTTTTGGATAACAGAAAAAACGCGCTTCCCCGCGGTTAATCCCAATTATTCTATAATAAAAACAAGCCTTCCCTGTTTAACATCTCAAAAAAATCCATTTTATTGCTCTTTCATTTTTAATATCAAAATAACTTCCCAAATCAATGCTATCCCCTGCTGCTTGCATAATTTACCGCAGGTTATTGCATTGTCAATTTATTCGCTATTTACACAATTAATTTAATATCACTGCTATCATTTGAGCAGCGTTTTGACTGCGATTTTCAATACTGTGGCTTCCTCCATTGCAAGTCCACATGCAATCCCCTTCGTGCAATACACAGTCTATATCATTATCTTTACCAAATAATTCCCCTTTTATAACGATATATATTTCCCCATCAGTATCATGGGTATGTTCTCCAATAGATTGACCGGGTTCCAAAGTAACCATAGCTACTAATCTAGATTTTCCTAACAAATCGGCTGCTTCTAAGTAATGTTCAAAGGTAACTTCTCCATTTCCATTTCGAACACATCTTTTTTGAACTCTTCTGTCCTCTTTTTTTACAATCATTTTTAATACCTCTGCTTTTTTAATGCATTATATCATATCAATCTCCAATCTTAAAACCATTCATTTTATTTCTTTCATTTTATGAAAAAATACGTTAAAATAAAGCGAGTTAAGGAGGTTTTCTCAATGAAATTAATGTTTGCATCAGATGTACATGGTTCAGCTTATTTTGCTGAAAAAATGAAAGACCTATATGAAAAAGAACAGGCTCAAAAACTTATTTTATTGGGTGATTTACTGTATCATGGGCCAAGAAATGCACTGCCCAAGGAATATGATCCACCTAAAGTAGCTGCAATATTAAACGATATGAAAAACGAATTGCTCTGTGTAAGAGGAAACTGTGACGCAGAAGTGGATCAGATGGTTCTGGAATTTCCTATCATGGCAGATTATACGACTATATTTACAGAAAACAGAATGCTGTTTATTACACATGGACACATTTATAATAATGAAAATTTACCCATGCTAAAAGAAAATGATGTTTTGATTCACGGGCACACACATCTTTTAGCTATTAAATCAATGACGACATATACCTATGTTAATCCAGGCTCTATCTCTATTCCTAAAGGAGGCAACGAAAATAGCTACATGATATTGGAAAACAACGTATTTACAATTAAAAATCTTGATATGAATCCAATTATAAGCGACACCGTATAATATGAATACCGGCAGCAGCCGGTATTTGTTTTTTTTACTCTTTTTTTCTCAGGAATAAACCGCTTCCCTAAGGCATAACTTATAACAATAATTGTATTATACAAACCAGGGGGAAGCTATGCGAGAAGATATCGACCAAATGGTAATCAATGAAGCAAATTACATATTGACAACGAAACAAACTGTCAGAGAATGTGCTCGTTTTTTTTCAGTAAGCAAAAGCACCGTTCACAAAGACATCATGGAGCGTCTGCCGAAACTGAACAGACCGCTTTTTGAGCAGGTTAGACATGTAATGGATCAAAATAAAGCTGAACGTCATATTCGTGGAGGTGCAGCCACAAAAGAAAAATACTGCAAAACAAAAGACTATGAACAAGAAATTTAAATATTTGTTTAGCATACTTTTTTTAGTTTTTTTACTATCTTATCAATTCTTATTGAAGGAACCCATGTACCATTATTTATTTCAACCGCAAAAAAAACAAGTATATCGAGGGGCTATTACTATTTGGGATACCCCTCATTTAAGTGTTTTAGGCAGTCAGTTCGGATATATTAGAAATGCCTTAAGTAATATAGAAGACAAGCATGACGGAGTCGGTTTTCAGTTAACAGAATTAACCTATTCAAATTCAGATGAAATAGCTTACAATGCATCCATTAACAAAAATCATCCGGATATTATGATACATCAAATTGGTTCAAAAAATATCAGCACCCAATACATTATGAAAAATGCTACATTAATGGAAGAGTTAAATAGCTTATATACTATTCCTGCATTAAGACAATCTTCGCAAAAAGTTTCTGTATGTCCGTTTTACAATATTTATGTTTTGATTATTAATAAAGACTTATTTTCAGAAACCGGTGTTTCTTTACCCAGTAAACATTTTACTTCAAAGTCTTTTACAGAAGCTTTGAATCAGTTACATCAAGAGAACAAGACTAAAAAGCGATTTAACAGTATTGATATGGATATCAGTAAAAACTCCTTTCCTTATATTCCTTTTTTATGTAATGCAAAAAAAACAGATAAAAAATTACTGTCTCAGTTAATATCAATTATGCAGCAGGAAAAAACATTAGGCAGAGACTCTAATGATACTTATTATGATTTTATACACGGGAAAACCGCTATTTATGCCGGGACGCTGCAAGATGTAAACCGCCTGATACGTCAACAAAAAAAAGATACTATATTTAGTTATCAAGTTATGTTTTACCCTTATGAAAATACCCCAACCGTTTTTCTTCAGCAACCTGTGCGTTACGATATATTAGTATCAAATAATAAAAATAAAAATCAATTTTTAAAAAGCTTTGCCCGCTATCTTTTAAGCAGACAGAACCAACAAGATACTGAAATTTTAGGATTATTGCCCTCTGTTGAATATTCTTCGATACAATTTAAAAAGTATCCTTATTTAAAAAATTTTCTTTATAAAGAAGAAAATGATTATTATATTCCCGGAACAAAATCATACGAAAAATATCAATTTCTAGGGGAACAGATGATTAATGCAGCATTGTCGAAAAATAAATAACCATTAGCGAGTAATATTTTTCATCATTTGACCCTCAAAATGATATATGCTATTATTATATTTAATACAAAATATAGGAAAAAAAATGAAGAAAACATCTTGCTTAATTAGTAGTGTTCTAATTACTATTTTATTGTTGTGCTCATGCAGTAATAAAGCAGACTTACTGTATGCACAGTCAATTTATGAAGTTCATGCACCTGGTTACGAATCAATTGACAGAAAAGCACCAGCACCCCTGAAAAAAATTCCAACATCCCGATATCAACTGAGCGAAACACAAGGATACATAAATGCAAAAGCAAAAAAAGGTAATAAGGCGTCTTTAATGTTTGTTGGGGATTTAATGTGTCAGGGAAGACAACAAAATAGAGCAAAACAAAACGGAATTTACAATTTTAATAAAAGTTTTGACTATGTAAAACCATTATTTCAAAAAGCAGATTTTATAATGGGTAATTTAGAAACAACTTTATCTCAATCAGCGCCCTACATGGGTGAAGTAAAAGAAGTAGACAATAAACCTCACTGCAATGCACCTGCAACTTTTTTAGATGCGCTGAAATATGCTGGATTTGATGCTGTTGGAACAGCTAACAATCATGCGTGTGATGCAGGGGTAAAAGGTATTTATGAAACATTAGAACATATACAAAATTATGGTTTTATACAAACAGGTACTTATAACAATGCAAATGCTCAACGTTTTATCATAGTAAATGTTAAAGGCATTAAAATTGCTATTATGTCATACGCAACTTATTTTAATACAAAGGATAAAAATTTAACAACTTCAGGAAGAAAAATTCTACTAAATAAATATTCCTATGAACGATGCAAAAAAGATGTTACAGATGCAAAAGCATTAGGTGCAGAATTTATTTTTGCTTATAATCATTGGGGAAAAGAACATACTTACGAAATCACAGAAAAACAAAAACGGTATGCACAGGAAATGGCCGATGCAGGTATTGATTATATTTTAGGCTCACATTCCCATTGTCTACAGCCTTATAATTTATTAACAGCCAAAGATGGCAGAAAAGTGCCCGTTATTTATTCATTAGGTAATTTTACATCGCATATGAAAAAGGAAATTAACAAAGATACCATTATCCTATCTGTCAATTTAACTCGAAATGTGGACGGAAAAGTTATTGTTGAACAAGAAGGTTATATTCCCTGTAGGATTTTTACTCAATTTAGAAATGTCTATTACCAAGTAATACCTGCAAATGGACAGGTTAATTCTTCTTATTTAACCCTTTCAAAACATAGAATACAAAAAGTAATAGGCAATCAATTAAAAATGCTACCATAAAAAAGAGCCTTTATAAAGGCCCTTTTTTTATTTTAAGAAGCAGAAGATTCTAAAACGTACAGAGGTGCTTCTTCTTTCATTGCACTTTTCTTAGTAATGATACATTTTTTAATGTCTTTTTTAGCCGGTGCTTCGTACATAATATCCAGCATTAAATTTTCCAGAATACCGCGAAGCCCCCTGGCACCTGTACCTTGTTTGACGGTTTCTTCGGCAATATATTGCAATGCATCTTTTTCAAACTCCAACTCAATCCCGTCATATTGCATTAATTTCTGATACTGTTTTATCAACGAGTTCTTAGGCTCTGTCAGAATACGAATAAGCGTTTCTTCATCTAAGGACTCTAAAGAAGCAACAACAGGCAAACGGCCTACTAATTCCGGTATTAACCCATATTTAACCAAATCTTGAGGCATAACTTGTTTGAAAATATCTCCAATAGACTGCTGAGCATTTTGCCCTAAATTCGCACCAAAGCCCATACTTTTATTGGAAACACGTTTCTGTATAATCTTCTCCAATCCATCAAAAGCTCCGCTGCAAATAAACAAAATATTTTTTGTGTCAATCTGTATGAATTCCTGCTGTGGATGCTTTCTGCCCCCCTGTGGCGGAACATTTGCAACAGTTCCTTCTAATATTTTTAATAAAGCCTGCTGAACACCTTCTCCGCTTACATCCCGGGTAATAGAAGTATTTTCAGACTTTCTGGATATTTTATCCACTTCATCAATATAAACAATACCAGTCTGAGCTTTTGCCACATTAAAATCAGCGGCTTGTATTAAACGGAGCAAAATATTTTCAACATCCTCTCCCACATAGCCTGCTTCTGTAAGAGAGGTAGCATCAGTAATCGCAAAAGGAACATCCAGTGCCTTGGCTAAAGTCTGAGCTAGCAATGTTTTCCCGCTTCCAGTAGGACCGATTAACAACACATTGCTTTTTTGTATTTCTACATCATCATCTTTTCCCTGATTTAGAGAATTGATTCTTTTGTAGTGATTATATACAGCAACAGCAAGTGTTTTCTTTGCAACATCCTGCTTAATTACATAATTATCTAATATTTCCTTAATTTCTTCAGGATTCAATGTCTGGGACATTTCAAAGTTCTGCTCTTGAGGAACGTAAAATTCTTCTTCCAAAATGTCCATGCACAGTTCAACACACTCATTGCAGATAAATACATTGGGCCCGGCAATCATTTTTTTAACTTGATCCTGACTTTTCCCGCAAAAAGAACAGCATTTCGGTTTATCAAATCCATTATTTTCTACCATCACGACCTCCTTTATCTGTAACGGATGTTTCCATTATCTTTTATTAATTACTTTATCAACAATCCCATATTCCATGGCTTCTTGCGCACTCATGAAATTGTCCCGTTCTGTATCCCGTTCAATAACTTCAATAGGCTGACCGGTACGCTCACTCAATATTTCATTTAATGTCTGACGTGTCTTAATCAACCTATCAGCATAAATCTTAACATCTGTACTTTGCCCCTGTGCCCCGCCTAATGGCTGATGAATCATCACTTCGCTGTTTGGCAAAGCAAAGCGTTTACCTTTTTCACCGGCAGTCAGTAAAAAAGCCCCCATTGATGCAGCCATACCAATACAAATGGTTGAAACATCGCATTTAATATAATTCATCGTATCAAAAATTGCCATACCTGCGGTAATACTTCCCCCAGGACTGTTGATATATAAGTTAATATCTTTTTCTCCGTCTTCCCCCTCCAGAAAAATAAGCTGTGCAACAATCAAATCAGCCAGCTGGTCGTCTATCTCCCCACTCAAGAAAATAATACGGTCTTTTAACATTCTTGAATAAATATCATAAG
>Ga0129308_1003388_pt1 | contig 11515 bp, 10 predicted proteins | sample L827metagenome_FD_94440 | JGI IMG/M metagenome (GOLD analysis project Ga0129308, IMG submission 94440) | Ring-tailed lemur group fecal microbial communities from Wisconsin, USA - L827 metagenome | ecosystem: Host-associated > Mammals > Digestive system > Large intestine > Fecal | place: USA... | reverse complement strand
GGCCAGGAAAGCTATTCCGGTACATATCTTTACACCTCCGCCGATGCTTCTCCCTTTGAGGCCATGCTCTGCCGGGTTGGCGACGCCATGATCCGCCACGAAAGCCAGCGCTATAAGCAGCAGCGCCTTGTCTCCTTCTGTAATGGGCCGGCCACGGATCCCTTTACCTATCCCCTGATGGTAACGGCCCAGCGGGCCAAGTTCGCCTGTGTGGATATGGAGCACATCAAAGCCACCGACGCCTTTCTGTCCGGAATGTTTGCCTCCTATCATGTGTTCCCCGCTTATCCCGATTATCTTGAGACGGGAATGGAAATCTTTAACGATTCCTATGACGAGATTGATGAGATTCTGGGCCATCTTCAGCGGAGGATTCTAGAGCACCGCATTCAGCAGTTAAACGCACCGTCCATTACGGACTATCTATCCCCGGAAGACTTTACGGATGCCAACGGCCGCACAAATACCTATCTGGCATATCTGCGGGCCTTGAACAGATATCACAGCCTTCCTGTGGTCATAGCAGAATATGGTCTGTCTACATCCCGAGTCATGGCCCAGGCGGACAAAAATACCCAGCGCAATCAAGGCCTCCTGTCAGAGGAAAATCAGGGCAGGGAAATCCTGTCCATGTACCAGGATATTATGGAGGCCGGCTGTGCGGGAAGCTGCGTTTATTCCTGGCAGGACGAGTGGTTTAAGCGCTCCTGGAACACGGATCATGCGGTAGACCGGGATAAGCTTCCCTACTGGAGCGATTATCAGTCTGCCTCCCAATTTTTTGGCCTGCTGACCTTTGACCCCGGCGAAACACAAAGCCTGTGCTATGTAGACGGAGATATCTCAGAGTGGCAGGATGTTTCACCTATCATTGACTCTCAGGACATGTCCGTTTCCATGATGTACGATGAAAAGTTCCTATATTTTTTGATAAAGAAGGAACAACTGGATCCTGAGAAGGATGTCCTGTACATCCCCATTGATACCACGCAGCAGACAGGAAGCACCTACTGTGAAAATTATAACATTTCCTTTGAACGGGCCTGCGATTTTTTGATTGTCATAGCAGGCAAGTCAGACAGCTGCGTTCTGGTGCAGAAACGATATGAAGCGCTCCTGTCTACCTATGGTGTTGAATGCTACGGCTACGACCCCTATCTGGATCCGCCGGATCCGGCCAGCCCCTTTTTTGAGCGCATCAAACTTCCACTGGATCAAGAGCTGCTTCGAGCCGGTTCCGCCCTTCCTGATCTCTCTGAGAATCAATATGAAACCGGAATTCTTCGGCACGGCTGCGGCAACCCTGCTGATCCTCAGTTCGATTCACTCGCCGATTTCTTTATTTCCGGAGACTATATTGAGATGCGGATTCCATGGCAGCTTTTGAATTTCTCAAATCCCTCGGAAATGATGATTCATAGCGATTATTATGTAAACTACGGAGTTGAGAACACCCCGATCGAAGGCATGTATGTAGGCATCGGCTGTGCCGAGGGCGACGGAAGCCGTATCCATATGGGATATATGCCCCTGAAGGGCTGGGGGAAACGGATTACCTTCCATGAACGGCTAAAAAAATCCTATTATATTATCCAAGACTTTTGGGCAGGCGTCTAAGCGAAAGGGGGGAGCAACCCGTGGGAAGCGAACTTGTTTTATATGGCTATCTTTTTGTGTGCCTGAGCATGCTAGTATTTAACATTGTATATAATATTGTCTTTAGTCAGAGAAACAAGCGTTTAGAGCGCCAAACAGACGAATTTTCTCAGGCAATTTTAATGCAAATGGAGCGTATACAGCATGGCGGTCAGGTAGACTCCCAGCATTTGGCGCTTCTTCGGCGCAAGCTTCCCCATGCCGATTATCTGATTGCTTTTGAAAATGCTCTCTCTCGCAGCAGCGATGCCCCGGATCATCCCGCCGCTGTCCACTACCGCCAGGAAGTCTTTCCCGTTCTTTTCGACTTGGCTCAGCTTTATGCCCAGCGGGAGAATATGCAGGCGGCCTATTTTGCATATTTTTTATCCAGATTTAAGCCCCGAAAAGATTGGGATGTAGAAACGCTTCAGCGGCTTATGGTTGAATATATGAAAAGGCCCAGTCTCTATTGCCGTGTCAATGCCCTGCTTGCCCTATATGAATTTGGCAGTGAGGAAAATCTTACCCAGGCCATTATCCTCCTCGATCGGGAGGATGCAATTCCTCATGAGAAGATTCTGACTGATGGACTGCTTTCGTTTCAGGGAGATCATAAGAAGCTGATTGGGCTTTTGTGGGAAAAATTTCCCAAGCTTTCTCAAAGGATTCGATTGTCTGTACTCAACTACATACGGTTTAAAAGCGGCGACTATTGCGAGGAAGTGCTTGGAATCATGCAGAACCAATCGGAAGATAAGGAGCTGCGTATTTCCGCCATTCGCTATTTTGGCCGCTATCCATATGCTCCGGCAAAGGAAGCGCTGCTTTCCTTCGCCTCGGACAAGCGTTCTATCAATTGGGAATATGCTGCAGTAGCTGTAAGCTGCCTTGGGCCCTATCCCGGCCAGGATGTTATTGAAGTTTTGATGGAAGCAGCGCACAGCTCCAATTGGTACGTGCGGCTGAATGCAGCCACCGCATTGGAATCCCACCACCTCGATTACAACGACCTCATTAGTATTTTTAGCGGCAACGACCGCTATGCCCGGGAAATGATGATGTATCGGCTGGATCACAAGCGGATGCTGGAGCGAACAAGCGAGGTAACCCTGTGAGAGACATTTTTCAAACGATATTTAACTACATCGGCGTGTTTTTTGTGCTGTACATGCTGGGATACTCCAGCTTTCTATTTCTTTCGGTCATTGTTGGTTCTTCCACTCTGTATTCGGCAAAACGGCGCAACATGCTAAAAAATGAGCTGATCAATGACTGCTATATTCCTGTATCCATTATTGTCCCGGCTCATAACGAGGGAGTTACCATTGAATTCACCGTCCGCTCCCTGCTGCAGCTGGATTATAAACTTTATGAAATTATTGTGGTAGACGACGGTTCCACAGACGATACCGCCCAGATCATGCAGAATTCCTTCCACATGGTGCCAATTCGCCGCCCCATTCAGCGGAAGCTGAAATGCCGGGAAATTCTCTCCGTATTTGAGTCTCGGGCGCACAAGGTGAACATCACCCTGATCTGCAAGAAAAACGGAGGCAAAGCAGATGCTCTCAACGCAGGCATTAACGCCGCCCAATTCCCCTATTTCCTCTGTATGGACGCAGATTCCGTTCTTCAGTTCGATTCCCTGGAGAAAATCGTCAGGCCTCTTCTGGAGAATACCAATGTCGTAGCCGTTGGCGGTGCCGTCCGTCCCTGTAACGGAACCACGCTTGAAAACGGTCGGGTCGTTCACTATAGCATGCCCCGGAAGATTCTGCCCTGCATGCAGGTTCTGGAATATGACCGTTCCTTTTTGGCCTCCCGAATCCTTTTTGATAAATTTAACGGCAGTGTTATCATTTCCGGCGCCTTTGGCCTTTTCAAAAAAAGTATTGTCATCGATGCGGGCGGGTATGATACCAACACCATGGGTGAGGATATGGAGCTTGTTGTAAAGCTGCATGTTTTCTGCAGCGACCACGGCATTCCGTACAGCATCCGCTATGCCACTGACGCAGTGTGCTGGACCCAGGCTCCCGAAAAGCTGTCAGACCTATGCAAGCAGCGAAGGCGCTGGCAAATTGGTCTTTATCAGAGTATGGTCAAGCACCGGCGTATGCTCTTCAACCGTACATACGGTCTTGTAAGCTATGTGTCCTACTTTTACTATTTGATTTATGAGCTGTTGTCGCCCTATATTGAGGTTTTTGGAACCCTCAGCATGGTTCTCGCATCAGCCCTTGGCTTCCTGAATCTACCGTTTATGCTGATGTATATGGGCATTTATATTGCATACGCTTCCATTCTGTCGCTGACTGCGTTCTTTGCCCGTATCCATACCATCGACTTGAAGCTGACCTTTTCAGATGCACTCAAGGCAATTGCCTTGTGCGCCCTTGAAGTATCTTGCCTGCGTTATGTCATTGCCTGGGTAAGAATGGCCGCCTTGTTCGGATATCGAAAAAAGAAGATGAAGTGGGGGCAGATTGAACGCAGGCGGATCAATTTTAAGAGCGTAGACACCCCCGCAGCATCGGACACCGAAAATGGGAGATAGCCAATGGATAAAGTAATCATCTATGTTGCTGGAAACCCCAACGCTTACCCTCTTGAATATTTTAATCTGGAATCCGGCATGTATGAGGGAATGATTCCGCGCTTGTTGCAGGATTTTTCCGAAAAAACCATCTATGATGTGCGTTACTATGCCCCCGGTGCAGAAGATCGCCGTTCTTCTCTTGCCGAAAAGAAGCAAGTGGATCTTGTGTCTGGCTGCCGCGATACCGAAACCTTTGCACATACGGGCGGCGCTGATATTCTTCTTTTGGAAGCACAGTCCCAGGGCGTGCGGGAACAATACAGACTTTGCTTTACTGAAGTGGCTCCAGAAGCTTTTTCTGCCCAACTGCGGGAGTATTTCATGAGCATTTCTCAGGAGCAGAAAACCGCACTGCTAATTGATAATCAATATGCCAGTCTGAAGCAGCAAAACCATCTGCTTCAGGGTACGCTGCTAGGTTTAGGTTTTGTAGCCGCATTGCTCTTTTCCGCCATTTGGATCCTCACTGTCAAATACCATCGGGTTCTCAAGCGGGAACGGGAGAGCATGGAGTTCGACAATTTCACCGGTCTCGGCAATACCGCCTACTTGCTTCGCCGCTTTAAGTCCCTTGTGAGCGATCAGAACCGGATTCTGTATCGAATCTTTTACTTCTATATCAACACGGAGCAAATCCAGCACCGGAGCGGGCAGGAGCAAACCAATGCTTTTTTGATTTACACAGCTTCCAGCCTTCTTAATTATTTGTCAGACGGTGACATCCTCGCAAGAGTATCCGACAATGGCTTTGCCATATTGCGGATTCTTTCCCATGACGATCAGGGAATTGAGGATTGGATTCAAACAGCTCTGAAGCGAATACGAAGCTTTCCAAATTCCCATAGTACAGAATTTTCCAAAAGCGTTACCGTTGGCGTGTACAGGCTCACCCATGATGACCGGGATCTCAATGAAATTATCTTCCGAGCCGCTCAGGCGGCTCGGGCGGCCCACCGGGACGGAGCCGACTACAGAATGTGCACCAACGAACTGCTGGCCTCCCTTCAGAAAGAGCAGCGTTTGCAAGCCGATGCGAAAAATGGACTGGAAAATGGCGAGTTTGAGCTATATATTCAGTTCTATGTCAATACAACAGACCAACGGGTCATCGGCGGCGAGGCCCTGTCCCGCTGGGAACATCCCCAGTGTGGTTTTCTGACCTCCGGAGCGTTTATACCCTTTATGGAGAAAGAGGGACTGATCGACCGGCTGGATTTCTATCTTTTTGAAAAGTCCTGCGCTTTTCTCGACCGGCTTTCCAAAGCGGGAATCGATGACTTTTTTCTGTCCTGCAATTTCTCCAGAATCACTCTTTCCCGAGGCGATTTTGCCGACCGGTGCCGCAGAATTCTGGATATATTCCGTTTTGATCATGGCCGCCTGATATTTGAAATTACAGGCAGCAGCATGTTCCAGGATGCGAGAGTCCCCCGGGAAAATATTCTTGCCATCAAGAACATGGGAATCCGCATTGCCCTGGATGATTTTGGAGAAAGCTTCTCTTCCTTCTTTGATATTCAGGAAAACGCCTTGGACGTACTGAAGCTGGATAAAGTGCTGGTGGATAACCTTGGAACAGTTGCGGGCGACGCCATTGTGCATGGCATGATCCGTGTCGGCCACGAGCTCGGCTTTGAGGTATTTGCCCAGGGCATTGAGCAGGACTGCCAGATTGAAAGACTGCGTATGTTTCAATGTGACGCCGTTCAGGGCTTCCGCTTCTACTACCCCTTTCCCGATCGGGAAGCCGAAAAGAAGCTTCTTGCCCTGGTATCTGCAGAAAGGAATGGGCATCTGTGAAAAATAACCTAAGTATATTCATTCTGGCTTTTTTGACGGGTATTGCCTTATGTTTCACCATGATATTTTGTTTGCAAGACAGGGAAAGCACCAGCAATAGCAGAGGCTTTGGAATGTTCAGCTGGAAATCAACGGACGTATCCCCTGCGGAAAGCCCCACCATGCAGCGCTGCATTGAAATAAACAGCGTGTCTCAGGTATATCAGAACTTTTCACAGGAGGATCTGGCAGAGGACGGATATGCGCATACATTTATATCCCAGCTTCAGGAAAAATCTGTTTCTGTCCATGCCCTGATTGGCGAAGCGGAATGGGCCTATGATGCCAGCGGCGCCCCTCTGATCAAACGGCTTCAGGAGCTTGTGACGTACAATCAGAGCTGCCAGAATTCCGTTGAAAAAATACGGGGAGTTGTAGTTGATGTGGAGCCTTATCTGCTTGACGAATGGGATGACTCCCGGGAAGCACGGGAGAAACTGATGAAGAAGTACCTTGGCTGTTTAAGCTGCGCCTATCAATACGCCGTCCAAAACGAACTTGAGTTTACAGTCTGTATTCCAATCTTCTATAATTCTTCCTGCCCGGATATTTTGGAATCCTTGATATCGGATAACTGCGACGCAATTGCCGTCATGAATTACAATCGTTCGGATGAATACGGGCAGATGGCTCATGAAGTGGGCTTGGCTAGAGAATACGGTAAAAAAGTCATCTGTATCTATGAGCTTCAAGCTCCTGGGAAACACAGCATCAAGGATCAAAACACGTACGCTTACGAAGGCCTGGAGGCGCTGAAAAAATCCGCCGCCCGGTTGGAGCGGCAATTTGGATATTCGGAATTATCGTTTGCCTACCACTGGTATGAGCCTTTGAAAAGTCTGTCAGGGCTGGAGCCGTGATCGAAAGCTGTGGTATATTCCTGTAACATTACAGTTCTTTGACAGAAGATTTTTTAGCCGGGCATTGTCTGCTGCGGAGCTTTTACGCAGTTTTCGTGCGGCACCTTTGTTGGTAGTGTCAAGAGTTATTTGCAAAATTGATTCTGCTATCTGGTAGAAATCTATTACTGAGGGCGGGTTAACCGCCCCTTGGTTAGGCTCCTCAGAAAATTTTGTGTGAGCCCTCTTATTTGTGTTAGATGTATTCGTCAGAAGCCTTTTATAGATAACACCCCGTCAGTGTTCGAAAGTAACGCTGACGGGGTTGGATTATGCGTGGGACTCAGGAGAAACAGTGGGTAGGTTTCCAAGGTTATCCTGTTCGTTTCCGTTGGGAATGGATTTTAGATATTCGGTATTTCTACGATGGGCGATGCCGACGCCTGCAATCTGGCCTTGCTTTGCCATGTTTACAGCATGCTGTTTTTCCACAATAGAATTATCGGAAAGCTGATACCCGGTAATTCTGCCGCCTTCTTTTACAAGACCAATAATCTGTTTCGCATTAGAATTTGCTTGGGGAATCTGATCTAAAGTTTGCTTTACAAGTTCTTGCCCGTCCATGTTCATCACTCCTTTTGTGTAGTTTCTGCCGAATAACGGAGAATATTCAGGTTTACAAAGTGGAAAAAATGTGGTATGATGCAAATAAATGAGCAAGGGGTGATTAGCGTGATTTCAATAAATCCCGCGATGAGTCTGGCAGGGAAATGCTGCGCAAATGGATAGGAGAAAGTTCCGAAATGGAAATGAACAACCAATCCCTTATTTAAAAGACAACTCTACATAGGGGGAACTACCATTGACAGAGAAACCCTGCAGCCAGTGATCCGGTCAAGTATCTGTACCGGAGAACAGGCAGCAGGGTTTCGGAATATCCAGACCGGAAAATTCAGTGAAGTTATGCTGATCTGGGGCAGGGGAGACCTGAAGGAATTTCTGGAAACCTATGGATCGGCAGTGGATTCAGGTGGAGATGATAGCATGAATGTGGGACTTGTTTCTGACAGGAAAATTGCGGAGACCTCCTCCAAGGGCAATCAGGAAAAATGGCGGGAGGATGGCCGGTGGTACAAGCTGGATCAGTTTGGCTACGAAGCATTGGCAGAGACCTTTACCTCTCGGCTCCTGGAATCCAGCAATATCGAGGAGGAAACTCCTTACGTTGTAGAATGAACTCAAAGGGGGAATGCTATTATGAAGAAAATCCTTATTCTGACGCTGCTGGCAGCGGTACTGTTAGCAGGCTGCGGCCAGGCAGACAAAAGCAATCAGGAGGCGGAATATATGAATATTACGGCGGAGGAAGCCAAGCAGATCATGGACGATACCGAAGGGTATCTGATTCTGGATGTGCGAGCCCAGGAGGAATATGATGAGGGACACATCCCCGGTGCAATCGTGATTCCCCATACCGAGGTGGAAGCACGGGCGGAAGCGGAACTGCCGGACAAGGAGCAGGTGATCCTGGTCTACTGCCGCAGCGGACGGAGAAGCAAGCTGGCGGCCCAGGCTTTGGCAGATTTGGGCTACACCAATGTGAAGGAATTTGGCGGGATTATCGACTGGCCTTATGAGGTAGAGTAAGGCGAAAGACGGAGGATTTTCTATGGTGAAACCTTTGATGCACGATCCTATCTTTCTGGCGCAGAAATCCGTGCCCGCAACCAGGGATGACCTGACCGTTGCCCAGGACTTGCTGGACACCCTGGCGGCTCACAAGGAGACCTGTGTTGGAATGGCGGCGAATATGATCGGCGTCTGCAAGCGGGTCATCGCCTTTGATAACGAAGGAACGTACATGGTCATGCTGAACCCGGAGATCGTGAAGTGCAGCGGCGAATATGAGGCGGAGGAAAGCTGCCTGTCCCTGCTTGGCGGGCCAAGAAAATGCAGGCGGTATCAGAAAATCAAGGTGCAGTACCAGACGCTGGAGTTCCAGACACGGCTGAAAACCTTCACCGACTGGACGGCTCAGATCATCCAGCATGAGATTGACCACTGTAATGGGGTGTTGATATAAAACATGGCGCAGAATTGGGTAGCTCCAATTCTGCGCCGCATTCATTTTAGGGGGAAGCAAATATCGATTTCCATGTATCCGTCCTCCCGCACCTGACGGTAGATGTCGAAGATGGGCCTTTCATCCAACTGGTTCCCCGTCCGGGAAAGCCAGCGGCAGAAAACCTCCTGATAGATCATGAACAGAAACTGAGGGAAGCCCTGATAATGGTAAACCGCATATTTGCCCCCTTCAAAGACATGGGTCAAAATTCCGGGATCCTTTTTTAGCATCGGATGGTTCGGAGAAATGGTCTGGCACAGCTCATACATACAGCGATTCTCGTCCGTAATGGAGGGATCATCGATGGTACACTCTATGTAAATTGTGTCTGGCGAAGAGAGATAGGCGTATTTTTCCATGAACCTGCACCACTGCTCAGGCAGATCATGGTAATTGCCCTTTCTGCGCTCATACACCACTAGAAAGGGACACAGCCGTTCAACTGTGATGAGGTTTTCTGTCCGTTCCAACTCGTCAAGGGAGATCCCGTGGGAAAAGGAGCTTTGCTCTACCAATCGCTCACTTTGCCTTCGGAAATGAACCGGGGAGATATTCAGGTGCTTCTTAAAGGCTGTTGCAAAGTTGGAAGGGGAATAGCCGTAGTCCCTGCCGATTTCCGTGATGCTTTTCTCCTTCTCCACCTTGAGCCGCCAGGCACTTCGCTCCAAGCGAACCCGCTTGATAAATTGATACAGAGCTTCGTCCGTGTCCTCCTTGAACATCCGCATCAGATGGTATTTGCTGTAGCAGCAGTGTTTCGCCACGTCTCCTACGGTGATTTCCTCGTCCAGGTGGTCAAAAATGTAGGTAATGGCCTTGTCGATCACCGTATTCCGGATGCTGTCCACCATGAATCACCTCCCGATTTTCCTTGCCTGCTTCTTGAGCAGGAATGCCGAAACGACGGCCGTCAGCGCTTCCGTAGCCGGGGCAGCCATCCACACGCCTGTCATTCCCCAAATCGCCGGGAAGAGAAAAATAAACGTCAGAAGAAGTACGATCCCCCGCAGGGCGGAAATGATGGCGGAGTCCAGGGCGTCGCCGCAGCTTGTGAAATACATGGAATTTGTCACGTCATACCCCATAATCAGAAACGTGATGGCGTAAAAACGGAATCCTGCCGATACCATATCCGCAACCCCGGTGCTACACCCAAAGAGGCTCGCATATCGTTTCCCCAGCACCCAAAAGAAACCTGCGAACAGCGCACCCATTCCGAGCAGAATCCAGTTCGTTCTTTTTCGCAGCGACATTGCGGTTTCCCATTCTTTTGCGCCCCAGCAAATGCTGACCAGAGGGGTGAGGCCCTGCCCGAAGCCAATGGCGATCATGCTGTAGCCATACACCGCAAAGCCGAGAATCGTAAACGCTGCCACGCCGGATGCTCCCACATATTTCATCAGCACATAGTTAAAGGCAAACATGGAGATGGCACTGGCCATCTCACCGATAAACTCAGAGGAGCCATTCAGGATCGTCTCCCGACACACGGTAGCGTCAAAACGAAAACGGCGGAACCGGATGCTGTGCGACCTTCCCAGAAAGAAAGCCGCCTGAACCACGACCGCCAGGAACTGCACGATCAGGGACGCAATTGCGCTTCCTTCCACCCCCAGAGCCAGCCTGCCAACCAGCAGGGAATCAAGAACTGCATTGGCGATGCAGCTTGCAATGCTTACCATCATGCACACCTGAGGTTTTCCGTCCGTGCGGATATACATTCCCAGGACGGTGCCCAGAACCATCAGAGGATAGCATCCAAGCATGACAGAATAGTACTGGGTGAAAGCAGCAGAGAGTTCTCCATCTGTGCCCAGCAGCTTCATGATCGAGGTGAACAGAAGAAATGTGACAGCGGATATGATTACACACACAACCGTGGCTGTCACAACCGTCTGGGAAAAAACCTCCGATGCTTTCTCTGAATCCCTTGCCCCAAGCAGTTTCCCGGCGATTACGGTTCCGCCGACGCCCACGCACAGCCCCACACCCAGGTAGAAATACAGAATCGGCAATCCCAGGTTGATGGCCGCCAGGGCATTTTCGCCCACGTAGTTGCCGGTGAAATAGCCGTCCGTAATGGTAATCACCGTTTCCAGAAGCATGGCGATGATGCTGGGAATGGAAAAACGAAGGATGGTTTTCAGCTTGTGATTTTTGATTTGTGTTACATCCATAATGACATCTCCTTTACGGGATCCCATTATAGAGGGAAAAGAAATTATATACTTCTGAATTCGTGCTATCTGGTGCTGGATGGAGCAGGGAAAGACCATCGAGTGAGTAGGTTCAATGGATAAACTGGAAGCGCAGGGCACTTCACGCCAATGCGTTATCCACGCTGTAACGAACCGGAGCCGGGCCTCTCGGCAACGCAGCCCATAGAAAATTTAAGGCAACACCGCATAATGGGGCAAGAGCTTTCGGCGAGGGATTTTGCTCCAGCTGAAAGTTTGAAAAGTGCGGGAATACTTT
>Ga0129308_1003387_pt1 | contig 11515 bp, 12 predicted proteins | sample L827metagenome_FD_94440 | JGI IMG/M metagenome (GOLD analysis project Ga0129308, IMG submission 94440) | Ring-tailed lemur group fecal microbial communities from Wisconsin, USA - L827 metagenome | ecosystem: Host-associated > Mammals > Digestive system > Large intestine > Fecal | place: USA... | reverse complement strand
TGAAAAAAGCAAGGCAAAAACTTTAGTAAAAGTATTTTAATAATTACTCAATAAAACGTAATTTTATTGATATTAAAGTTTCCGCCCACAGCCTTAAGACCTTGGGGCTTTGCCCCAAAACCCCACTCGCTTTTTGAAAAAAGCAAGGCAAAAACTTTAGTAAAAGTATTTTAATAATTACTCAATAAAACGTAGTTTTATTGATATTAAAGTTTCCGTCCACTGCCTTAAGACCTTGGGGCTTTGCCCCAACACCCCACTTGCTTTTTGAAAAAAGCAAGGCAAAAACTTTAGTAAAAGCATTTTAATAATTGCCTCAATAAAACGTAGTTTTATTGATATTAAAGTTTCCGTCCACCCTTTTTAAAGGGTGGCAGGTGTGGACAGCGTCCACGAAAGAGATCCTTCACTCCGTTACACTTCGTTCAAAATGACAAGATTAAATGGCTAAAGTTTCCGTCCACCCTTTTCAAAGGGTGGCAGGTGTGGACAGCGTCCACGAAAGAGATTCTTCACTTCACTGCGTTTCGTTCAGAATGACAAGATTAAATGGCTAAAGTTTCCGTCCACCCTTTTCAAAGGGTGGCAGGTGTGGACAGCGTCCACGAAAAGATCCTTAAATTCCTTTAATTCTCTTTTCCAGCTCCATAATATCCTTTTCCAGCGCTTTGTCCTTTTCAAGGTCCTCCTCAATTCTTCGGCAGGCATGCATAATTGTTGTGTGATCTCTTCCGCCATAGTCCTCGCCTATTTTTGTAAGGGAATCGTCAAGCAGCTTTCTTGAAAGATACATGCTTATCTGTCTTGGGTAGGCTATTTTTTTAGGCCTTTTGCTGCCCTTAAGGTCGTCAACGGTAATTTTGTAAAAATCCGCTGTTATCTCCATAATATAGTCAGAGCTTATTTTGTTTTCGGTTTTTCTTTCAAATATATCCTTTAAAGCGTCCTCGGCAAGCTCAACGGTAATGTCCTGCTTTGAAATTTTGGCAAGGGCAACTATTCTTGTAAGTGCGCCCTCAAGCTCTCTTATATTTGTGGTTATGTATTTTGCAATGTGGTTCATTACGCTGTCGGGAACATTAAGTCCGTCCTGAATGGCTTTTTTTCTTAAAATAGCTATTCTTGTTTCATAGTCGGGCGGCTGAATGTCGGCTATAAGCCCTGATTCAAAGCGTGAACGCAGTCTTTCCTCAAGGGTTTTAATTTCCTTTGGAGGACGGTCTGAGGAAAGTATAATCTGCTTGTTTGAGCCGTGAAGTGTGTTGAAGGTATGGAAAAATTCCTCCTGCGTTCTTTCCTTCTGGGCTATAAACTGAATGTCGTCAATAAGCAGAACATCTATATTTCTGTATTTGTTTCTGAATTCCTCGTTTTTGTTGTTTGAAATTGAATTGATAAGCTCATTTGTAAAGGTTTCGCTTGTTACGTAAAGCACCTTTGTGTCAGGCTTTCTCTGAAGTATGTAGTGGGCTATGGAATGCATAAGATGTGTTTTTCCAAGCCCGGAGTTTCCGTATATAAAAAGCGGATTGTACGCCCCTGCCGGCGCCTCGGCAACGGCAAGGCTTGCGGCATGCGCCATACGGTTTGAGTTGCCTACAACGAAGGTTTCAAAAACATATTTTGGGTTAAGGTTTGCCGCTATATCAGGCGAAATTGTTCTTTTGGGCTGCTGAGAATAAAAAGACTCAGACTTTACAATGTTTTCCTGGCTTATAACCATAATGTTGTATTCCCTCTGGGTTACATATTTTATGGCGTTTTTAATTAAAATAAGATATTTGTTTTCAAGGGTTTCCTTAAAAAAGTCGTTTTCAACCTTTAAAATGACATCGCTGCCCTCAATTTTGTATATAGACGCCGTTGCTATCCATGTGTCAAAAGACAGCGTATCAATTTGATTGCTGTTTTTAATCAGCTCAAGTGTGTCAGACCATATTTTTTCAAGCTGTTCCATATTTTCCTCCTGCATGGCTGTAAATAAGAGTTATACACAATGTTGTGAACAATTTGTTGATAACTTTTTTAATAATGTTGATAAAATACCGGTAAAAAACGTATATTTTTTAGAATTAGATACATTTTACATCAAAGTTATCCACAATTTCAACATTAATATTCACGAACTATATTCACAATAAATTTAAATTTTATATTAAGTTTAAATATAATTAACCTACTATAATATATCAAAAAAAGGTTTTTTATTCAATATAAGCGGCAAACGATATTTGCCGGATAAAACGCTAATGGATTTATGCACTATTTTTATGTGAAAAACAAAAATTTGCGGGGATAACATTGATGTAAATTTAAGCTTTTGTGAATATAAAGAAAGAAAAATTTAACGGTCTGTAATTGAGGATTTTATTTTTTTGCCTTATTTTGCTCTGTTTCAAGGGCGTTTGCTATTGCCAAAAGTATATTTTTGTTGCAGCTGTTTAATTTTCCGCATTGTGAAATAAGCTTATAGTCAAAATCACTTAATTCCTTTGAGGTATTGTTGTTTCCTATTAAATAATCAACGGTAACGTCAAAATAATTTGCAATTTTTATAAGAATATCGTAGCTTGGCTCATGTGTTCCGCACTCATAGTTTGAAATGGCTGTTGCGCCATAGTTGAGTATTTGGGCTAAGTCCTTCTGCTGTATGCCGTTTTCGACTCTCAGTTTTTTAAGACGCTGTGGAAATTGACTCATGCTTGTTCCTCCTTTTGATTTGTTAAAAAATACAGATTAATTACAGTATACAAAATTTTATGCAGCAGAAAATGTGTTTTTATGTATGTGTAACTTTGTATATATAGCTTTTTAAATGTGCTTTTTTAGAGCCGACTTTTTATATCTTATTTCCTCAATTTGACAAATATATACTGTATATGTCAAATTGTTTGGAGGTGTTAAGGTTGCCTAATTTCGGAAAAATAAAAATAAACTTATCCTCTATTATAGAAAATAAGAAAATAAGTAAAAATAAACTTGGTCAAAGAGCTGAATTGCAAAGAACGCAAATAAATAATTACTGCAAAAATGAGGTAACAAGGCTTGACACCTCTGTTTTGGCAAGACTGTGTACTGTGCTTGAGTGTGATATTGGTGATTTGCTGGAATATGTTCCGCCGACAGATGAAAATGACGGAGATGAATGACAACTGCCGTGTTACCTGTCATTCTGAGGAGCAAAGCGACGAAGAATCTGATAAGATTCTTCACTCCACTGCACTGCGTTCAGAATGACAGTTGCCGTGTCCTATGTCATTCTGAGGAGCAAAGCGACGAAGAATCTAAATAATTCTTCCAAAGTTTCCGTCCACCCTTTTCAAAGGGTGGCAGGTGCGGACAGAGTCCGCAAATAAATAAAAAAACAATGTTTTATCAATATAATGTGTTTCATTTAAATTTTTTGACTAAATATATTTATTTACAGAATTTTGTATGAACTTTTATATATAAAGATATTGAAACTGCACAAAAATAAGGGTTTTTTTAAATAAATTTTCTTGACGGCACACCCTTTTTTGAATATAATAGTAGCAGTGCTTTTATGCAGGAGAGCAAATTAAATTGATTATCAGGGAGGTGCTTATAATATGAAGATGACATTCCAGCCAAAAAAGAGACAGAGAAGCAAAGTTCACGGCTTCAGAAAAAGAATGGCTACAGCTAACGGAAGAAAAGTATTAGCAGCAAGAAGAAGAAAAGGAAGAAAAGTATTAAGTGCTTAAAAAAATACTTTTAAAAATTAGAGGCCGCTGAATGTGGCCTTTTGTTTTTAAATGTTGAAATTTAAGGCTTTATGTTTTTGCTTGAAAGAGGGATAGACGGTGATTTTTACTCAGTCGCTTAAAAAGAACTTTCAGTTCAGGTTTGTATATAACAAGGGAAAATCTCTTGCCAACAGGTATCTTGTTATGTATGTTGTTAAAAACAGAAAATATACCGATACCAACCGCCTTGGAATTTCTGTAAGCAAAAAGGTGGGCAAAAGCGTTGTAAGAAGCCATGTTACCCGTCTTATAAGAGAAAGCTACCGTCTTTCGGAAAGCAGAATTTTGCCGGGCTATGACATTGTTGTTATAGCTAGGGTAAATGCCGCCGATGCTTCCTATCACGATATAGAAAAGGCTCTTTTAAGCCTTTTGAAAAAGCACGGCTTAATTAAGGAAACGGAAAACTAAAAAAATATTCTGCATAAAAAAGCGCTTTTTAAAGGCAGTAAACAGGAATGATATAAGGTTTTGGTTCGTATGGTTAAAAAAGCTATTATTTTACTTATAAAATTCTATCGTGTTTGTATTTCGCCATACAAAAGGCCATGCTGCAGGTTTATTCCAACCTGCTCGCAGTATGCCCTTGAGGCTGTTGAAAAGCATGGCGTTGTAAAAGGCGTGTATTTGAGCATAAGGCGTATTTTAAAATGCCACCCCTTCCATGAGGGCGGCTACGACCCTGTGCCGGAAAAGAAAAATTAAATTATCAGATACTATTCGAGGAGGAAACAAATGTTAACATCCGCAGCTTTGCTTGCCATAAGAAACCCCGGTGTTATAGTAGGCCCCATAGCAAACGTACTGGGCGTTCTCTATAACTGGTTATTCAACATTATTTACAGCATAACCCAGACAAATGCTCTCGGTCTTGCCATTATCGCTTTTACACTTATTATCAAGCTTATTCTTATGCCGCTGATAGTTAAGCAGCAGAAGTCTACCTTCGCTATGCAGAAGCTTCAGCCGGAAATGAATAAAATCAAAAAGAAATACGAAAATAAAAAAGACGCGGAAAGCCAGCAGAAAATGGCTTACGAAATGCAGAAGCTTCAGAAGGACAACAACATCAGCATGTTCGGCGGATGCCTTCCACTTCTTATACAGCTTCCTATTTTGTACGCGCTTTTCTATATATTCCAGCAGGCATTTATGTATGTTGACGTTGTAAGCCAGAATTACGATTCTATTGCAAACATAATTCTCAGCATGCCTGTTGATTTCAGAATGGACCTTTTGGCTGATATAGCTGCAGGTCATATAAGCAAAAACGCAACTCTTGACCTTTCTGTTGCAGAAGATATTAAAATGCTTATCGGTCAGATTACACAGGCTGAATGGGATACTATTATACAGAACGCAGGAAGCTTTTCAGCACAGCTTCAGCCGCTTATTACAGAAAAAATCGGCATTGAATACTTCCTTGGCATAAGCATTGTTGAAAATCCGGGTCTCAGATTCCCTGGAATTATAGTTCCTATTTTGTCAGCGGCAACAACATATCTTTCATCAAAAATTATGATGAGTAAAAGTGCGTCCTCAATGGACGATAACCCTGCTATGCAGAGTATGAAGATGATGAACTATATGATGCCTATTATGATGGGTGTTATGTCAGTTACTCTTCCTGCAGGTCTTGGTATTTACTGGACAGTAAGCAACGTTTTCCAGACAGCGCAGACTGTTGTAATCAATAAGTTTTTTGAATCAAAGGATAAAAAAGCAAATCCTAAGGAGGCAATTTAAGTGAAGGAAGTGCAGAAAACAGCCAAAACTGTCGAAAAAGCAATAGAAGAAGCATTAGCTGAGCTTAAAGCCGACAGAGATGAGGTAGAAATAGATATTATTGACGAGGGAGCAAAGGGCTTTCTCGGCTTTGGCAGCAGAGATGCCGTTGTTAAGGTAGTTAAAAAGTTTAACCCTGAAAAGGTGGCAAAGGATTTCCTTAGAGAAATGTTTATTGCTATGGGCATTATAGTAAACATTGAAACAGAGCTTAAGGAAAAGCAGCTGCTTATTAACCTTACAGGCGACGATATGGGCATACTTATAGGAAAAAGAGGACAGACACTTGATTCCATACAGTACCTTGTAAACCTTGTTGTAAATAAGGGCAATGCGCCTTACCTCAGCATTACCATTGATACTGAAAACTACCGTCAGAGAAGAAAAGAAACCCTTGAGGCTCTTGCCTATAACCTTGCCAAAAAGGTAAAGCAGACAGGCAAAAAGGTAGTGCTTGAACCTATGAATCCTTATGAAAGAAGAATAATTCATTCAAGCCTTCAGAACAACAAGTATGTTACTACATATTCAGAGGGCGAAGAGCCTTACAGAAATGTTGTAATTGCATTAAAGTGATTTTTTTGTACCTTGGGGGAAAAATGCCTTCAAGGTACTTTTGCATAAATGAGAAAAGGAGCTGTTAAGCATGAAAGCAGCAGGTCTTGACGATATTATAGCGGCTGTGTCAACTCCGGCAGGCTCAGGCGGCATAGGCATTGTGCGTATGAGCGGAAAGGGCTGCATTGATGTTGCCGACAGAATATTTAAAAGCGAAAAGGGCTATAAACTGAGCGAAAGAAAAAGCCACACAATATCCTTTGGCCATATTGTAAACCCATTAAACGGAGAGGTTGCCGACGAGGTTTTGGTAAGCATTATGAAAGCCCCAAACACCTACACAAAAGAGGACGTTGCCGAAATAAACTGCCATGGCGGCTTTACCGCAGTAAATAAGGTGCTTGAGCTTTGCATAAATAACGGCGCACGCCACGCAGAGCCGGGAGAGTTTACAAAAAGAGCCTTTCTTAACGGCAGAATAGATTTAAGCCAGGCAGAGGCGGTTATTGACATTATAAATTCCAAAACAGACCTTGGCAGACAAAGTGCCGTAAGCCAGCTTGAGGGCAGTGTTAAAAATAAAATGAACGCCCTGAGAGATGAACTGCTTACAACCATAGCCACCATAGAGGCGGCAATAGATTATCCCGAGCATGACATAGAGGAAGAAACCTACCGAATGCTTTATGAAAAAACAACGGGCCTTATAAAACAGGTGGAAAATCTGCTTGAAACGGCTGACAAGGGCAAAATAATAAGAGAGGGCATAAGCACGGTTATACTTGGCAAGCCAAATGTTGGAAAAAGCTCACTGCTTAATGCTCTTTTAAGGGAAGAAAGGGCAATAGTTACCGATATTCCGGGAACAACAAGAGATACCGTTGAGGAATATGTAAATATAGGCGGCGTTCCCGTAAAAATTATAGATACGGCAGGAATAAGAGATACAAGCGACAAGGTTGAAAAAATAGGCGTTGAAAAAAGCCTTAAAATTGCCGAAAACGCAGACCTTATACTTATGCTTGCAGACCTCAGCCGTCCTTTTGATGATGAGGATAAGGAGATACTTTCACTTATAAATGGCAGAAAGGCAATAGTAATACTTAACAAAACAGACCTTCCGCCTGTGTTGGATATAAAAACCGCTTTTAATGATATAGATGAAGGCAGTATAATAGCCATATCCGCAAAAACAGGCGAGGGAATAGACACTCTTACAGCAAAGCTTAAGGAAATGTTTTTCGGCGGCGAGCTTGAAATAAATAACAGCGTTGTTATAAGCAATGTGCGCCACAAAAATTCTCTTTTTGCGGCAAAGGAAAGCCTTGAAAGAGCCTTAAACACAATAGAAATAAGAATGCCCGAGGATTTTGTTTCAATGGATTTGAAAGAGGCTTATGACCATTTGGGCGAAATAACAGGCGACAGCATTGAGGAGGATCTTCTGGATAAGATATTCACTCAGTTCTGTCTTGGAAAATAAAAGGAGCAGTAAATAATGACTGACAAAAGCAGAACAACTTATTTGGCTGATGATGCCGACGTTGTGGTTATAGGCGGCGGTCATGCCGGCTGTGAGGCGGCGCTTGCCGCGGCAAGGCTTGGGCTTAAAACAATAGTTTTTGCCATTAACCTTGACAGCATAGCCATGATGCCCTGTAACCCAAGCATAGGCGGCAGCAGCAAGGGTCATCTTGTAAGAGAGATTGACGCCCTTGGCGGCGAAATGGGCAAAAACATAGATAAAACCTATATACAGACAAAAATGCTCAATACGGGCAAGGGCCCTGCCGTTTATTCCTTAAGGGCGCAGGCAGACAAAAACAGATATAAGGAAGAAATGAAGAAAACCCTTGAAAATACACAGGGGCTTAAAATAAAGCAGGACGAGGTAGTTAAAATACTTACCGAAAATGATACCGTAACAGGCGTTATGACAGGCAGCGGTGCAGTTTATAATGCCAAGGCTGTTGTTATAGCGGCAGGCACATACCTTAAGGCACGCTGTCTTTATGGCGAAACCATTATACAAAGCGGCCCTAACGGACTTATGGCGGCGGGCGAGCTTAGCCAGTGCTTAAAGGATTTGGGAATAAGGCTTTACCGTTTTAAAACGGGAACTCCTGCCAGAATTGACAAAAAAACAGTTGATTTCAGCAAAATGACGCCGCAGTACGGCGATGAAAAAATAGTGCCTTTTTCATTTGAAAATAAGGCTGAGGATATTGCAAGAGAGCAGGTTGAGTGCTACCTTACATATACCAATAAAGAAACTCACGACATTATAAAGGCAAATCTCCATCGTTCACCTCTTTACGCAGGCGTTATAGAGGGAACAGGCCCACGCTATTGTCCGTCAATAGAGGATAAGGTGGTGCGCTTTGCCGATAAGGAAAGACATCAGATATTCATTGAGCCTGAGGGCGAAAACACCAATGAGCTTTATGTTCAGGGCATGAGCTCATCTTTGCCTGAGGAGGTTCAGATTGCGCTTTACAGAACTGTTCCCGGTCTTGAGCATTGTGAGTTTATGCGTACAGCCTATGCTATTGAGTATGACTGTATAGACGCAACACAGCTTAAGCTGAGCCTTGAGTTTAAAAATATACACGGTCTTTTCGGCGCCGGTCAGTTTAACGGCACAAGCGGATATGAGGAGGCTGCGGCACAGGGTCTTATTGCGGGCATAAACGCCGCAAGATATATTCAGAATAAAGAGCCTGTTATACTTCACAGAAGCGACGCATATATAGGCGTGCTTATTGACGATATAGTTACAAAGGGCAGCCGTGAACCATACAGAATGATGACAAGCAGAGCGGAGTACCGTCTGCTTTTAAGACAGGATAATGCCGACGAAAGACTTACGCCAATAGGCTATGAGGTTGGTCTTATTCCACAGGAAAGATACGATAAATTCCTTGAAAAGGAAAGACTTATTGCCCAGGAAAAGGAAAGAATAAACAAAACCACAATAACGCCTACCGATAAGGTTCAAGCCTTCCTTGAGGAAAACCACTCCACACCTATTAAAAGCGGCGTTAAGCTTGCAGACCTGCTTAAAAGACCTGAGCTTAATTATGAGCTTTTGGGTGAGATTGATGATCAAAGACCTTCACTTGACAGCGAGGTTTGGGAACAGGCGGCAATACAGATTAAATACGAGGGATATATAAAGCAGCAGCTTAATCAGGTGAACCAGTTTAAAAAGCTTGAAAAACGTCTTTTGCCTGAAAATATGGATTACAGCCTTGTTAAGGGCCTTCGCCTTGAGGCGATACAAAAGCTGAACGATATAAAGCCTCGTTCAATAGGCCATGCCTCAAGAATAGCCGGAGTTTCGCCTGCGGATATTTCCGTACTGCTTATATATCTTGAACAGATGAAAGGAAAAAGTATTGATGAATAAAGCCTTTATTTTTATAAAGCTTAAAGGAAAAAGGGGCATACGCAAGGTTAATGTGCCCCATGTAAAAAGAGTAAACGGCGGTTTTTTGCTTAAAAAAAGCAGCGGAAAACCTTTCTTTATTGTGCCTGAGCTTAAAAGGGCAAGAATAAAAAGTGTTAAAACAAAAAGTCTGTAAGGGAGGTTTTTGATTTATGGAAAACAGAGAGCTTTTAAAAAACTGCGCCGAAAAAATGAATATAACCCTTACAGAGGATATGCTTGATAAGTTTATGAAGTATAAGGATATGCTTTTAAGCTGGAATGAAAAAATAAACCTTACAGCCATAACCGACGAAAAGGAAATTATGATAAAGCACTTTGCCGACTGCATTTCCATAGGCTCTGAAATTGAATTTAAAAATGGCGTATCGGTTATTGATGTGGGAACGGGCGCCGGCTTTCCCGGTGTTCCCGTAAAAATAGCCTTTCCGGATATTAAAATAACACTTCTTGACAGCCTTAACAAAAGAATTAATTTCCTTAATGAGCTTGTTGGCGAGCTTGGTCTTGAGGGCGTAAGCTGTATACACAGCAGAGCTGAGGACGGCGGTCAAAACAGTGAGCTTAGGGAAAAATTTGATTTCTGTATTTCACGTGCTGTGGCAAACCTTGCCGTTTTAAGCGAATACTGCCTGCCTTTTGTAAAGCTTGGCGGCACTTTTGTTTCACTTAAAGGCCCTGATGCGTCAGAAGAGGTAAAGGAAGCGGAAACGGCAGTAAAAAAGCTGGGCGGAAAAATTGAGAAAATAACAAAAATAGAAATACCAAACAGCGATATTACTCATTCCCTTGTTATTATAAAAAAGGTTTCCGCCACACCAAAGCAGTATCCAAGAAAAGCGGGAACGGCTGTTAAAAAGCCAATTAAATAAAAAAACTAAGGCAGTGCGAAAGCACTGCCTTTTTTGCGCCTGAAAAAATGGTGTAATTATAAAATAAGAAAAGATTCTTCACTCCGTTGCACTACGTTCAGAATGACAGAGCATAAACAATTTGTCATTCAGAGGAACGAAGTGACAAAGAATCTAAAAAGATTCTTCCATGAGAAAATCTGACGTAGTCAGTTTTCGAAAACCGAACCGAAGGTGAGGAAAGAAGAGAAAATCTGACGTAGTCAGTTTTCGAAAACCGAACCGAAGGTGAGGAAAGAAGAGAAAATCTGATGCAGTCAGTTTTCGAAAACCGAGGCGGCATTTATGCCGCGAGGAAAGGCGTTCAGAATGACAGCCGCCGTGTCCAGTGTCATTCCGAGTGAAACGAGGAATCTAAAAGGGTTTTTTCATTCAACTGTGTTATGTTAAAATGTGCCATGTTTATTCACATAAAAATTAAAACACGCAAATTTTATTAACCGAAAGTGAACAAAAGGCCTATTTATCGTGGATAAATAAGCCTTAAAATTTTATTTCTGTTTATAAATCAGTAGCCTATGCCCTCAAATTTATACTGCATAGGGTTTTGGTTGGCGCTTTCCGCCCTTTCCAAAAGCTGCTGTTCAAAGGATTTTGTGTTTCCCATGCCCGTCTTTGAAAGTATCATATTCCAAATAGAATTGTCCTCATAATATCCATCCACAAATTCGCAGTCTTTAAACTCGCCTTTGTTCTGCATTGTTTCCATAAACTTGTCATAGGTGCAGATGTAATCCAAAAGCCCAAGCTTTTGTGCCTGCAAAGCGCTGTAAACTCGTCCGTCGGCAATTTCCTTAACCTTGTCAAGGGGTATGTTTCTTTCCTCTGAAACTATGCCAACAAATATTTCGTAGCTTTCGTCCACCAACGACTGAAGTATATCTCTCTGCTCGTCTGTAAGGCCTTTAAGGCTGCCCATGTCCTTGTTTTTTCCGCTTACAATGTTGTCCTCCTTTATGCCCAGCTTTTCCATTAGCTCGCCTGCGTCGTAGTACTGCATCATAACGCCTATGGAGCCTGTCATGGTCATTCGGTTGGCGTAAATT
>Ga0129308_1003386_pt1 | contig 11522 bp, 18 predicted proteins | sample L827metagenome_FD_94440 | JGI IMG/M metagenome (GOLD analysis project Ga0129308, IMG submission 94440) | Ring-tailed lemur group fecal microbial communities from Wisconsin, USA - L827 metagenome | ecosystem: Host-associated > Mammals > Digestive system > Large intestine > Fecal | place: USA... | reverse complement strand
TGTGCAATTTAATTAGAGGCACAACAGAGAGGGGCATTTTTAATGTTTAAATTAACCTCAATAAGTAACAGAAATTCAAAAAAATGCGGATTTTATCGTGCCCTGATTTTCTATTCTGGAAAATTTCAAGCCTAAAAAAGAGCGATTTTACCATCATTTTTAGGCAAATTAAGCCTTGTTTTTTCAAAATAAGTAACAAATAAGTAACAAAATTTAGCCCGTTTTTAAACTTTAATTTTTTGGATTTCATTGTATAGCTGATTATAGATTGTATGGGTATAAACATCATCTGTCAAGTTGTCTGCCTTATGTCCCATTATTCTCTTTCGACAAAACTCATCGACCTTGTTAAGTTTGGCAAGTGTAGCAAAAGTATGTCTGGTATCATAGGGTAGATGGTCCATTTTCATCTTTTTCATAAGAGGGTCAAAGACATCATAACGAACAGACTTAGGATTCTTATAAGATGATAACTCTTTTATCGTCTCTTTTATAAACGGCCTGATAAGGTTATGGATCGGGATGCATCTGCCTTTACCAGCGGCTGTTTTTGAACCGGTGATAATATAACTTATAAGTTGTTCTTTTCCATTATCATTAGATAGTTCATCTATATGTATAGCACTACTGCTTAGGTTAAGCAGCTCATTAGGTCTGCAACCGGTAAATATATAGGCCAATACAATTTTTGCTTCGATGCTGCCGTCTTCAAATAGTTTACGGATTTCTTCAATGCTGAAAGTCTTATGTTTACTGCTATTATCTGATTCTTTATCAGTTTGTTTTGTGTCTATATAGCTTGTAAAATCAGCATCACGACTAATGTATTGATGAATAACAGCGTATTCAAATACTTTGATGCATATGGTTTTCATATCGCTTAACACTTTCTGCTTTACTTCGGGTTTACTTAGATCGATTGTCTCCTGCAGATCAAACAAGGTTATTGTATTTATTTTCTTATCGTGTAGTCTATTAAGCCTTTTAAAAGCAGAGTTATAAGCAGCTGTCCGAGAGTTAGAAACACTTTCAAACAGTTTAACTGTTACTTGTTCATATAAATCGGCAAACGTAGGAAGGTTTTTGTTTTTCATTTCCATGATCTGGTCATATGTATTTCCACCCAGGGTGCTCAGAGTTCCCTTATCCAAGGCTTTTCTTTCGGCCATACTGTGCAGAGCTAAAGCTTCAAGCGCTTCTTCTCTTGTCTCAAAATAACCGATAGGCTTCTGTAGCTGTAGTCCGCTTATAGGATCATACCCAGTTGTTATTTTAGCAGCATAAGGTTTTCTGCGGTTTCCAGATAATTTTATAACAGTGCCAGTATTGTTAGGTCGGCGTCTGTATGTGTTTTTCTTTTTCATTTATATTTGCTCCTTTACTAGATTTATGGTAAAATGAGCATGATAAAAAGTAATGTCGGGCAGACATTTTTTATCACGGTTACTTGGTGATTTTGGCGAATCACCGGACTTGAACCATCCTATTGGCGTAGGGTGGTTTTTTTGTTATAATAGCATTGATCCTAGGTGACCCGTTGGGGCTTAGGACTTTTTTGTTTTATAAAGTTTTATCATATTTGTTTGATATGTTATCGAACAAATGTTAAAATTTATGTAGGTGGTGATATTTGTGGAAAATAAAGAACTTGAAGAAAAAGTGAATTTATTTATAAAACTTGCAGAAGAACTACTCTCTAGAGAATCTTTATGCAAAATGATTCCTATCTTGTTAAAAGATTGCAAAGTAATGTTAGATGTTGGGCTATATGGCCCTGAAGGAATCGAAGGAAAGGTTTAATCAGGGACTATGTTAAAAACATCTAAGATTTCTTTCACGCCCTTTTTTAAATACTTTGGGGATATCTTATACCATTCTTTTAAGAGCTCTTGATAATTGTTGGTATTTATTTCTGAAATCAAGGGAATTGCAGTCCACAAATCTGACGTTCTCTCGAAAATAGGCAATAATGTAATTGCTATGTGCGCATTTAATTCTCTATTCTCTCCAGTTTCTTCAAGTTTATTGAGTATATTTTGATCATTTTTTAGATTAGCAATATCAAAGGGTATCGCTTTTTTCATATCATCCATTTGATATTCTTTAAAATATTTATAATACGCTGTTCCATCTGCAGTTTGAAGTTGAGAATAATACTTTTGGCAGTATAAGCTCAGTTCATTTAGAAAAAAATAAGAAGACATTTCAGCTAAACTTTCTTCAAACCATAATACTCGTGAGGCGGACTCATCAAAAATAACAAAATGACATAATTCGTGAAAACACTGATAAGCGAGTTGGGCCCATCTCAATGGCATAGTTTTTAAATATATAGTTTTAGTTGTATATTGACAATAAGGGTTAGGATAAAGAGGGTCAATTCGAATAGTCAAATCAGCACTACGTAGTTTTGGAAAGTATTTAGTATACAAATTCAAAATAGATTTTAATATATTTAAGGTTCCTTGGGTCAATGGAGCATCGCAATTCACAAGTTCGAGTACAGCTTTATGTTCTCTAGAAATTAAAATCTTTTCATTCATTTTTATTCCTCCTTCATCCCCGGAGGGATTTTTATTTTGCCGCAGGGGTGCTCATTTTTATGTGAGCGGCAAGAGGGCTTTATTATCTAATTCTTTTTACGATTAACACAAGTCTTCCTAATATCCGGAAAGATGAATCATCATCATTGATTAGAATCGGCGCTTGTTTACCATCTTCATATTGAAGAATATACATCTTGTGTTTTTTATCGTGAAAGAATCGTTTGATCATTGGTTCATAGCCATCAGCTACAAACGCACCTATTTCCCCATCTAACAATGTATCAGTATATTCAAAAGTGAGAATATCTCCGCTTTGAATGCCAGCATTTACCATGCCATTGCCTTTGGTTCCGATTGTGAATTCATTTGAATCATCAAAGGTTGGTTTTTCTCCGTCTGGTTGTGAAAAGTTGCCGAAGCATTGTTGTAAGGTTTCATAAATTTCTTTTTTCATAGTATTTTCTCCTCTCTATTTATGTATAAATGCCATACCATAAAACGTTTATATCATTTTTGTATCGCAGAGAAGCAGGAATGACCATATTTTCTTTTATATAAACACAAACATAAATTTATTGGTGGGTAAGTGTTATAATTGTTCGTGAGCACTACGCTGTTTATGTGAGCGCGAACGGTAATTTTTATAAGTTTTTAATAATGTTTTTGAAATTATCAGATATCTTCTTTGAATAGTATTCAGAATCTAAAGGTTTATCGTCAAGTGAATCATCTATAATTTGTTTCAGCAGAGCGATGGGACATGCAGTGTAAGGCAACTGGTATAAGCTATAAATTTCATCGACGATTAAAGGGTCGTAGTAATCTTTATAATGCTTGATTTTTTCAATTGAATATGTCGGGAACAAAAGAGATTCGCTCAACTTTATCAGGTCTTTTTTTGTATATAAACCATCGTAATATGAGATGACATGATCATACCATTCTGTTCCGCTCACATCTAAATAAATTACAATTAAAAGATAGTATAAAGCTTTTTCTAGATTGCCTTCGTCAGATGTTAATTGATGCATATGTAAATATGTGCTCCTTGATTCATAAACAGGAGTTTTAATGAGACGAGAATTAAATATTGACCAAGCTACATCGTGAAAATTAGCATTGAATGGCAATTCTTTTTTTGCTTTATCAAATTGTTCTAAAGTAATTTCCCATGATGAATGCTCATGTAATTTGATATAGTCATTATTTTTTAAAAGAAATTTTTTACCTTTCTCTGATAATTCATAAAATTCACCCTTTTTAGAAATATCTAAGATTGCTTTTTCGCTTGCGAATGACAGAATCCTATTGATTAGCTCCGGTTTATTTCCTGTTTTTTTTAGGTGGTTTTCCTCTAATATTTTCTTTAGTTCTGGTAAGCTCATGCATTTTAGAACTTCAGTTATAGAAACTTGAACAGTGTTTAGATAGCCCTGATCAATTAAACTTTTCCGAAAGCTCAATGGATCTGTTATTTTTAACTCATATAAAATATATTTTGGATAACTATCTTTATTTTTAAACGACCTTTTAGATTGAGCATATAGAAAAATTGTTTTCTGATATTCTAAGTTAATATTTTTTTTCGTAACAGCATCGCTTGTAGTAGAAGAATCATTCTTCTTTATTTTAATAGAGGCATTTTTATTGTTTTTTGGTTTGTATGTAAAAGCATTAGTAGCTGAATTGTTTTTACAATTTTGTGACTCCATTTTTTCTTCTTTGATAGCAAGAGCCTTTTCCGTTTCATTATCACTTTTTGAAAGAGCAGTATGCACATTTTTTGGAATATATTTTTTTAGTAAAACAGCTAACAAAAACACGGCAGTAGTAACAATCCAAACATATAGAGCTTCGATTTGCTGCTGAATAATACCAGAGACAAGGCAATATAATGACCATATTAAAAAGCAAATATGGGATTTTTTCAGATTTTTCATTTAGTCCTCCCAATCAAAATCTTTTATGACTTTCTTTAACTTGCCAATGCATCTAAAATTCCTATTTAAAGGATCAATAGGGATAGGCTCAAAATCACTATTCATAGGTTGAAGAACCACGATTCCTTTTTCCTCTTTATATTTTTTGCACATTGCCTGATTATCATCTACACAAAAACAGCCAATCACTCCGTTTGCAACCCTACTAACTTTTTCGAAAACTAGAAGATTACCCGTGGTTATGCCTGCGTCTTTCATGCTGTCACCATCTGCGTATTGTCCGAAGTATTCTAAATTCGGATTCAACCCTTTGCTAGGAACAGCCACCATCTCAATAATGTTATCTTCAACAAAGCCGCCAGAGCCACAGCATAAGTTGCTATACAATGGAATGTACACATAATCTATTCCTGCAGATTCATACATGTATTCATCATCAAAAAAGAATGATGGAGCTACATCAAATATGTCAGCTAGTTTTTGAATAGTGGTACGTTTTAAATTTTCAACCCTATTGTTCTCATATTTTGCGACAGCGGATTTTTTAACACCTATCAATTCTCCAAGCTGCTCTTGAGTGAGTCCCTTTTTTAATCGCAATTGCTTGATTTTCATTCCTAGAGACATTCAAAACACCTCCTTGTGTCTTTATATTACTATTTTTTTTACTTCTATTCAATAAAAAAATAAGAAAGTTTAAAAAAAAGACACTTTTATGTTGACATAATAATTCGAGATGATATAATGAAAGTGTCTTAAAAAGACACACAGAAAGGAGGACGGTTAAAATGAATAAGCAGAAATTATTATCTGTTATGACATTGTACGGCGATACTTGTGAATCTTTATCTAAGTTCTTGGCTATAACTCCACAAACATTTTCCAATAAGCTTAACGAGAAATACAGAAGGGGTTTTACGCAGCCAGAAATTTTGATGATAAAGCAAAAATACAATTTATCGGCAAATGAAATAGATGATATTTTTTTTGAATCAAAAGTGTCTTAAAAAGATACAAATAGAGGAGCAAATTATGATACCATTGTGGCTAAAAATTATATGGAATGGATTAGGGTTTTCCATTCTACTGTATTTACCGTTTCCGATGAGCGGACTTATTGTCTTGGCTTTAGAACGAATGCAGGGTGGTGATTTTTCTAAAGAAACAAAGAAGGAATTAAGAGAAGCGATATGCTTTGGCGTACTGTTAATTGGAATCTGGGTTTTAATTTTTGTTTTAACAATGCTCTATTTCAAGATTCCTTTTGAAGATTGGATAGGGTAAAATGATTAGCTTAATTAGTTTAATTGGACTGATAGATGTATTTGCTTTAATTTTCAATGAACATCTATTTGATGAAGAAACTGGTGTTTCGGTTAAATGTGAATTATTTATTCTTTTAGGTGTAAGCATATGTGTCGCTATTTCATATGTATTAGAGGTAATAACATGAAAAATCTATTTTTAAAAAACTCAAGCGGAAAAATCTTCAAAGTAAATCACATCTGCATGTGCAGCGAGTGTCAAAAAAGAGGAATGCCTGAATTGTTCCTTGATGACATGAATGGTGATTATGCCGACTGCATCAAGGTATCGGATTTATTTAGTGAAGACTGGATCTTGAGTGATGATTATTACAAATTAGCTAAATCCGATTAAATTTTACCACAATCTGGAAATCAATGTCGGAAGTTAGGTATCAATAAATACCTAATAAACGGATTATGAGAACGATTTTTGAGAAAGGAATGAGAAAAAATGAAACTGGAAAATTATGGTTACAAAGAAAGAACACAGAAAATTAGAAAAATGACAATGGCTGAAATGAGAATAGGTATTGCGCAGTATATGTTTGAGAATGAGTTGGATTATACTCCTTTAAGAGTTATTAATACAACAACTGCTGATGTTGAATGTTACAGCACTGTTAAATCTTTTATTAAAGCGGAATTTAATGAATCATATGAAGTCAACTTTGTTTCATTAAAAGCATATGGCGATTGTGTAATTGTTGTGTTTGAGGAAACGGAAGACTAGGTTAAGAAATTGGCTAACCAGATCAAGAAAGGAGGGTGAAAAGAATGGAGGTATATATAGTGAAAGTTTGCATCGTCGATACAGAATACTATATGGCAAGTATGTCTTATTCTATTTCAAAGAGTGTTAAAGACGCTGTTGTTTTTAAGAAAAAAAATGACGCATATTTTTATGCGTCAGAAATTGAAAGAGCGTTTGATGATTCACTTGGAAAAGTGGAAGCAGTAAGGATAAACTCACTTATTTAAACGATGAGGATGATGAATTAGGAAAGCTTGGTTTACAGAACAGATATCCAATTTTTTTAATACAAAAGAGATGAGGGTGAGCAAGTCCAAACAATCTTCTAAATTATCTTTTGAATAGATTTTTGGGTCGTGAGCACGAGGGTTACGACAGATATTTCCTATAGCAAATAGCAGTTGTCTAAATCCTGTATATTCATCTTTCTCTGATTGTGTTTCAAGCTTATTAAATACAACTATTGGGTATTTATCATCAAAGCAAGATCTAACTAATGTATTTCCATCTTCATTGATTAAAGTTATATCTCTTAGCTTAACATATACTGATTTAGCGGATTCCAAAATGATCGAGTGATAGTCTTTTTCCAGGATGTCTTTAGTGCAGAATTTGAAAATGCTTTGATGAATATTTCTTTCAAGTAGCTTTGAACGAAGTAAGTCATATCGCTCATCAACTTCCTTTTTGGTGGTCGATGATTTCGAGAGATGAATCTTACCATCATCTTTTAATTCCATGCCATAAAACGAGATGCATTTGTTTATATCACTTATCCGATTATAGTAGTCTCCGTTAAACCAAGATGCGGTTGGATGAAACACATATTGAATTACTTCAATTACTTTGTTTCCACAAGCATATTGAAGTTGCGTTTCAGAAAGGACAAATGCTAATCGCCGCCATTTAGTTGAATGTCCACTATTGTCAGATAGATGTAATTGTTTGAACATTTCATCTATGTCTTTTCCCTTAATTATGTCACCAATTATCTGACTTACTGTTTGAATTGTTTGATACTCGAATTTTTGAATAACAGACATGTATTTATACCTCGCTTCTATATAGATTGTTGTTTAAATCTATTATACAAAATTCACAAAGAAAAAACAAAAAAATGAGAAGGTGATTTAAACATGAATGAATTACAAATCATTGAACATGAAAACCAAAGAGTGCTGCTAACAAGTCAGTTAGCAGAAAGCTACGGCACGAATAGTGATGTTATCACTAAGAATTTTAATAGAAATAAAGAGAGGTATCAGGAAGGCAAACATTTCTACTGTTTAACTGGGCAAGAGCTGAAAGATTTTAAGGCAAACGGACAAATTGACCTTTTGCCAAATGCAAACAGACTTTACCTCTGGACAGAGCGTGGAGCCTTCTTACATGCCAAGTCATTAAATACAGACAAAGCGTGGGAAGTATATGACAGTCTGGTTGAACACTATTTCCAGTCACAATCGGCTAAACCAAGCATGCTGCCAGCGAATTATAAAGAAGCTTTGCTGCAATTGGTGGCACAGGTTGAAGAAAACGAAAGATTAGAACTGGCAAATAAAATGAAGGATCAGCAGATTGCGGAGCTTAAGCCAAAGGCTGACTATTGCGATATTATTCTGCAAAACAAGGGGTTATCTACTATCAATGCAATTGCTAAAGATTATGGCATGAGTGGTGCTTCACTGAATAAGACGCTGCATGATCTAGGTGTCCAGTATAAGCAAGGTGATCAGTGGCTTTTATACAGTAAGTATCAGGATAAAGGCTATACACAGTCACAGACAATTAAAATTACTCGCTCTGACGGCCGGCCCGATGTAACGATGCACACAAAATGGACTCAAAAAGGCAGATTGTTCTTGTATGAGCTATTGAAGAGTAATGGCATCTTGCCGATGATCGAACGAGATGACTTAATTGATCTTTAACCAGCTGCAGCCGAAATCAAATCAAGAACATTAAAAATCAAATATCACTTCTCGGCAGTAGTCAATCATAGTGGTGACTCCCTTCTTTAAACTTTTTACAAGCAAATCTCACTACATACTACGGATTGTCATTGTGCTAGAGGCATTATAGTTATGATTTCACTTCATCTTGCTATGGTTGGCTGCTTCTGGGGAGTGATAGAGAAAAGAGGTGAGAATATGAAAGATGAACGTTGTATGACGGTTGAAGAAGCCTCCGAGTATACCGGTGCTGCACAAGGTTTTATTAGAATGGCCATTCAGCAGGGAACTTTTCCAGGAGCGTATATAAAGAATGGTGGTAAAGCTACATTCCATATTCCACGAAAGGCTGTAGAAGAATACATGGAGCATTACTACCGCTCGCCAGAAGGCGAATTGATTGCAGCTTTAATGCTTAAATTAAGCGGAGCAAAAGAAAAAGCCCCGTTGGCAGACGGGACTCAAAACGAAATTTAAGGAAAATTTCACCTCAATTATAACCTAGTTGGGGTGAAATGGAAAGGGAAAACTATGAAAAAACAAGAAATTGAAGAAAGATGCTTTAGAACGCTAATTGATCAGTACTCATTGATTGTAAGGCATGGGAAAATGTTTGGATACTGTGAGGTAACCAGAGACGAACGAAACGTACTCGACGGCGTAATTAAGACAATGATTATGTTGTTGGTCATTGATGAAGATGAATGTTTTAGAATCAGGGAAACCATATACGGCTTTATGGCCGCACTGATAAAGGAGCACTAAAGATGAATGAATGAATGGGAGAGTGAACAACGTGGATTTAATTCAAAAGAAGGAGGAGCAGAAAATGACTGAACCTAACAAATACGAAAAGATGGTAAAAGACGCTGTTGGCAAACGTATTTCAAGAGCCAGAGCGATTAGATTAAAATGTCTTGATTGCTGCGTCTACCAGGCAAGTGAAGTAACTGCATGTTCCAGCACCGATTGCCCTCTATGGCGTTATCGCACAGGGCACGAAGAAAGAGACGAACTTTATAAACCTAAAATGTCAGCAACAGTAAAGAATGGCTTTGAAAGTGAATTTTGATATAGCTAGCGTGGTATAAAATCTACAAACAGCCAAAACATGAGTATTGGTTAGGGTTAGACGGTTTGTTTGCTGAGAGGCCTAAAAACAAGGGAAAAGAGGAGATTTAAAATGACTGATCCAAAATTATTGTTATATAGCTTCATTGCCGGCGGATGTGTTGTTGTTATGGTACAGCTATTCGGAGTACTGGTAAAAGAAGTGGTATTGGAATTTAGAGGAAGGAGTGTAGAACAAAATGAAAATCTTAAATCTTAAGTTAGAGAACTTTCAGGGAATTCGATTCCTTGAATTAAATTTAGAAGGCGGTAACGCTTCGGTTTATGGAGATAATGCTACAGGGAAGACAACGATCGCTAATGCCTGGTCATGGCTGCTATTCGGCAAGGCTGCTTCGGACATCAAAAATTTTACGCCAAAGACAAAAGATGAGTCAGGCGACATCCACCATCTGATCAATTCTGTTGAAGCTAGAATTCAGCTTGATGATGGGCCGATTGTTACGTTAAAGAAAGCCCATAAGGAAAAGTGGACCAAGAAACGTGGTGCGGAAACAGAAGAAATGACTGGAGAAGGTGATGAGTATTTCATCGACGATGTACCAAAAAAGCAAAAAGAATATGATGCTTATGTTGAAAATATTACTGCGAATACAGATATCGTAAAAATGCTAACAACTATCAATTACTTCCCGGAAGTCATGAAATGGGATAAGAGGCGAGCATTGCTTTTAGAGATTTGCGGAAATATCACAGATGATGAAATCATCGAACATACTAAACAGCTGCAGCCGCTTAACGAACTTCTTATTAAGCCTGGCACATCAGATCAGCGATATAGCGTTGATGAACTTTTGAAAATGAAGAAGGCAGCTATTTCTAAAATCAATAAGGAACTTGACCAACTTCCGGCGCTGATCAACGAAGCGAAGAAGGCTATCCCTGATGTCAGAGGACATTCTGAGAGTAAATTGAAGAAGTCAAGAGAGGATTTGAATATCAAAATTCAACGGCTACATACAGAAATCAGTGACTTGCAATCCACAAGTCCAGAGCATGAATATCAACGCCAATTTAAAGCTTTACAGGCTGAAATGGCAGAGGCTGAACTCTCCTTCAGAAAATCTTTAAACACTCAACAGGAGCCAATTTTAAAAGAATCAAACGAAGTTAGAGCAGGTTTGAATGATATAGAGTTGAAAATCAATAGTATTCAAAGAACAATCAAAAACTCTGAGCAAGACCTAGAATATATGAGGCAATCATCCGCAAACCTTAAAAAGCAATTTGAAGAAATCAGAGCTGCTTCTTTTTCAGATGATGCACAGTATTGTCCTACATGTCATCAGAAACTTCCAGAAGATCAGATTGATAAATTAAGAAATGACTTCAATTTGGATAAAGCAAAGAAACTGGAAGAAATCCAGACAAGAGGCAAGCAGCATTATTCAACTGGTGCATTTGTGGAATTAGAAGAACTTATCCATAACAAAAAAACAGAATTAGTGCAGTTAGAAAAAGAAAAAACGGTTTTAGATTCTAAAATCCAGTATTTGGATGCCGAATATAAAGCTTACAAAAATAAACAATTTGATACGACACCTGAATATCAGGCATTCCAAGAACGTTTTACAGATTTAAAAGAACAATTCAATAATGGTTCACAGACAAGCCTGGATCTGCAAATCAGTGGTCGAAAAACTCAAATCGAAAAGCTGAATAAAGACTTAGATGAAATTAATACAATGATTTCTCAAATCCAGTTGGCTGAAAAGCAAAATCTGCGTGTAGCAGAGCTAACCAAAAAACAAAAGACATTATCTTCAGAATTCAGCCAGGCTGAACAAGCCGTGTATCTCTGTGAACAGTTCATCATGGCTAAAACAAAAATGGTCACAGCAGTCATCAACGATCATTTCAAATCAATTAAATTCAGACTTTTTGAAAAACAAATC
>Ga0129308_1003385_pt1 | contig 11528 bp, 9 predicted proteins | sample L827metagenome_FD_94440 | JGI IMG/M metagenome (GOLD analysis project Ga0129308, IMG submission 94440) | Ring-tailed lemur group fecal microbial communities from Wisconsin, USA - L827 metagenome | ecosystem: Host-associated > Mammals > Digestive system > Large intestine > Fecal | place: USA... | reverse complement strand
GCTTTATCCCGCTGAATGAGCTGATGAAAGAGGAAACGGCGTGACCGAAGTCACGCCGCACCCCTTGAAAACACAAGGTTTTCACCATTTTTTGATTTTACTGTTTTACGACCACGCGGCTAAAGGGCTTTTTCTGATTTTCCGCAAAATATACAAGAAGAACAAGAAATCAACAAACAATTTAAAGCCATTCTGGCAAAGGTCTTGGGAAAGAAAACTTTACCAGGACAATGCGGCAGCGCGGTATAGTGATGCTCTATCGATGAAGTGATGTGAAGGTGCACAAAACAAAAGTGTTAATAAAAAAAGTTTTTGTTGATTTTTACAAAATAGTATGGTATCTTATATCCAGACGGAGTTCCCCCGGCCGAGCGTTTTTCTGCTTCCAAATTGTCATTTCAGGCGGTGCTAGCCCGCTGTTTTTCCCTGGCCGTCTAACAGGGAAAAGATGGTGGTTTGGGGCACACGGCGTCCGGGGAGAGCAAACTATCAAAGCGCGACCTTTTTTTGGAAAGAAAGAGAAGAGAACTGTATCAAAGAGAAGAGAACTGTAGCAATGAAGCAAAACCGGAAAATTTAAGAAGAGAGGGAGTTCGTTATGGCATTGTTAACCAACCCGGTCCTGGTTTCTGTCATCGTCCTGTGCGTCCTGTGTCTGCTGAAGCTGAACGTCCTGATGTCCCTGATTATCGCCGCTATGACCGGTGCTATTCTGGGCGGTATCTCCGTCACTGACGCCATGGGCCTGCTGTGTGATGGTTTCAGCGGAAACGCCAACACCGCATTGTCCTATGTCCTGTTGGGCACCTTCGCCACCGCCATCGCCTCCACCGGCCTGGCCGACATGCTGTCCAAAAAGCTGTCCAAGATCATGGGCGGCAAGGGCAAGCTGATGCTGGTCATCCTGGCTGGCATCGCCTGCCTGTCTCAGAACCTGATCCCCGTACATATCGCGTTCATCCCCATCCTGATCCCCCCCCTGCTGTCTCTGATGAATGAGATGAAGATCGACCGCCGCGCCGCCGCCTGCTCTCTGGCCTTCGGCCTGAAGGCTCCTTACATCTCCATCCCCTTCGGCTTCGGCGCCATCTTCATGGGCATCATCGCCGACAACATGACCGCCAACGGCATGCCTGTCACCGTCAGCGACGTGGCCAAGTGGAACTGGATCCTGGGTCTGGCCATGCTGATCGGCCTGTTCCTGGCCATCTTCGTCACCTACCGCAAGCCCCGTGAGTACAAGAACATCGAGGCCGACACCACCGCTTCCGACGCCGTGTCCGACCACATGACCGCTGCCCACTGGGTGACCATCGTGGCCATCTTCGCCGTGGTCGTGGCTCAGGTCAAGCTGGATAACCTGTCTCTGGCCGCTCTGATCGGCCTGCTGGTCATGTTCATCGGCCAGGCTGTGAAGTGGAACAAGATCGACGAGCAGTTTGCCGGCGGCATCAAGATCATGGGCATGATCGCCATCGTTATGCTGGTCGCTGGCGGCTATGCCGGCGTCATGAAGGCTACCGGCGCTGTCGACGAGCTGGTTGAGGCAGCCATCAGCGTTATGGGCGGCAACAAGGTCATCGCCGCCACCGTCATCACCCTGATCGGCCTGCTGGTCACCATGGGCATCGGCTCCTCCTTCAGCACCATCCCCGTGGTCGCCGTGCTGTATGTCCCCCTGTGCTCCAGAATGGGCTTCTCCCCCGCCGCCACCATCCTGCTGATGTCCGCCGCCGCTGCTCTGGGCGATGCAGGTTCCCCCGCTTCCGACACCACCCTGGGCCCCACCTCCGGTCTGAATGCCGACGGCCAGCATGAGCACATCTGGGATACCTGCGTGCCCACCTTCATCCACTTCAACATCCCCCTGATGATCGCGGCCATCGTGTTCTCCCAGTTCATCTGATCCCCCTAACCTCTACCATATTTTAAAGGCTGCTGAAGCAACCCAACGAGAGGAGACATCTCAGAAATGAAAAATCCCAAGGAAATCAAGCATATCGTTTTGGACGGCCATAGCCTGACCCTGGAGTCCTTTGTGGCCGTCGCCCGCTTCGGCGCCACCGTCGAGTTGGCTGATTCCGCGCTGGAGGCCATGAAGAAGTCCCGCGCCCTGGCCGAGAAGATCGCTGACGAGGGCCGTGTGGCTTACGGCATCACCACCGGTTTTGGTGACTTCCAGCGCGTGGCTGTCAGCTCCGAGATGAGCAACCAGCTGTCCACCAACCTGATCCTCAGCCACTGCACCGCCATGGGCGAGCCCTATTCCGACGAGGTGGCCCGCGGCATGCTGCTGCTGCGCGCCAACGCCCTGTGTGTCGGCGTGTCCGGCGTGCGTCCCATCCTGGTCGAGATGATGATCGAGATGCTGAACAAGGGCGTCACCCCCATCATCCCCCAGAAGGGCTCCCTGGGCTCCTCCGGCGACCTGGCTCCTCTGGCTCACATGTCCCTGCCCCTGCTGGGCCGCGGCCGCGCCAAGTTCGAGGGCGTGGAGATGTCCGGCGCTGAGGCGATGGCCAAGGCCGGCATCCAGACCCTGGATACCCTGGTGAGCAAGGAGGGCCTGGGCCTGACCAACGGCACCTGCGCCATGACCTCCGTGGGCTCCCTGGCTCTGTACGACACCATCTGCGCCGCTCAGATGGGCGACATCATCGGCTCCATGGCTTTTGAGGGCCTGACCGGCCTGCGCAACGCCTTTGATCCCCGGATCCACGCCGTCCGCGGCCAGAAGGGCCAGATGCTGGTGGCCGCCAACATGGCGAAGCTGCTGGAGGGCTCCGAGATCATCGACAACTGCCAGAACGACCGCGTTCAGGATGCTTACGCCCTGCGCTGCATCCCGCAGCTCCACGGCGCCGTCCGCGACGCTCTGGACTATGTTCTGGACAAGGTGGAGATCGAGCTCAACGCCGTGACCGATAACCCCCTGATGTTCCTGGAGGACGAGGCTGTTATCTCCGGCGGCAACTTCCATGGCGAGCCCATGGCCATCCCCTTCGACACTCTGGGCATCGCCGCTTCCGAGCTGGCCGACGCCTCCGAGCGCCGTACCGAGCGTATGGTCAACGCCGCTCTGTCCAACGGCCTGACCCCCTTCCTGACCACCGAGGGCGGCGTCAACTCCGGCTACATGATCGTGCAGTACGCTGCCGCTTCCATGGTGTCTGAGAACAAGATCTACGCCCATCCCGCTTCCGTGGACTCCATCCCCTCCTCCGCCAACCAGGAGGACATCGTGTCCATGGGCACTACCGCCGGCCGCAAGGCGGGCATGATCGTCAAGAACACTCTGGACGTTCTGTCCCTGGAGCTGATGACCGCCTGCCAGGCCATCGACATCCGCCGCCGCCTGAACAGCCACGGCCAGGGCATTACTCCTCTCCACGAGGCCATCTACAAGCTGGTCCGTGAGCAGGTCGACTTCTTCGAGATCGACCGTGAGATCTGGCCCGACATCGAGGCTGTCAAGCAGATCGTTTACAGCGGCAAGCTGCTGGAGCTGGCCAAGGAGTACATCCCCGACTTTCAGTAATCCAAGGTACAAATCACAGAGCGCGCAAGGGGCCTGCCCCTTGCGCGCTCTTGAATAAGGAGAGAAGTTCATGAAATTGACGGTATTGCGCGCCGATCCCGCCGGAAATATCACGCTGTTTGTCATGGACCCGGTGGAGAAAGCGCGCCGCGGCAAAGTGGCGGAGCAGCTGATGGCCATTGAGCGGTTCCGCGCCGAGCAGGTGGGATTTTATTGCCCGCCCACCGGAGACGCGGACGGCCATATGGAGATGATGGGCGGCGAATTCTGCGGCAACGCCACCCGGGCGTTTGGGATGCTGATCGCCCAAGAGAAGGGCGGACTGTCCCAGGTGCGGATCGAGACCAGCGGCTGTGACCACCTGGTCTCCGTGGATGTGGACCTGGCTGCCGGGACCTCCCGCTCTGAGATGCCTCTGCCCCAGTCGGTCGCCGCCGTGGAGGTGGAGGGCTATCCGGGCACCCTGGTCCATCTGGGAGGGATTGCCCATCTGGTGGTGGAAGGTATGGAGCCCAGCCGGAGCTTCTTTGACAAGGCGGAGCCGCTGTTTCAGAACATCCCGGGCCTGGACGCCTATGGCGTGATCTTCCTGGGCGGCGGGAAAATGACGCCGCTGGTCAAGGTGCCCGCCGCCAACAGCCTGGTTTGGGAGGGAAGCTGCGGCTCCGGTTCCCTGGCTGCTGCCGTGGCCCAGAGCCAGCACGCCCCGGATGGAGAGTTTTCCAGAGAGTATATCCAGCCGGCCGGTGTGGTCCGGGCCACTGTGGTCCGACAGGCAGGCAGGGTGACTGCCGCATATATCGGAGGACCTGTCCGTCTGGACCAGCCGGAAGAAGTGGAGATCTGAAACCACATTCTGGAAAACAGAATAGAGAAACAGCCCGTTGGACCATAGCCAACGGGCTGTTTTAGCTTTTATGAGAAGCATGAGGCGTGGGACCTCTGGGCCGAAAGATGTGCTTTACTTCTGGGCGGAACCGGGAGGAGGAGCCTGTTCCTGCACAGACAGCCGGTCGAGGACCATTTGGTAGCCTCCGGAACCATATCGCAGTTCGGTGTTGATCCGGGTGATGGTGGAACTGCTGACAGGGACTTGGCTGCGGACCATTTCATAGGTGCTTCCATCGTGCAAAAGACGGGCAACTTGGAGTCGCTGGGCAAAGGCAGTCACCTCCTGAACCGTGAACAGGTCGCTGAGAAAGGTGTAGCACTCCTCTGCGGTTTTCAGCGAGAGCAGGGCCTGGCAAAGCTGGTCGATGGATTCGGTGCGGTTGATGCGAAGATGCGACATAAAAAGCCCTCCCCTTATGCGATATGTTGATTTTACCAAATTTCAGGACCGTTGTCGAGACAAAAAACGGTTAACAAAACAAAAAGAATAGGGACTGGCCCGGGAGGAATAAAGTGGAACGGAGGTGTTGCCCGGTGCTGTCCCCACTGATCTACCTGATGATGAATGGCCTGTTTTTTACCCTCCGGTTGTCCGGAGGAGGCGGTTCCTTCCCGAGACCTTTAAAAGCGGCGGAAGAACAGGAATACCTGAAACGGTGTGCCCAGGGAGACCTTGAGGCAAGAAATATTCTGGTAGAACATAATCTGCGTTTGGTAGCCCATATCGTCAAAAAATATTATGCCCAATCAGGGGATCAGGATGATCTGATCTCCATTGGGACCATCGGCCTGATCAAAGGGATCTCTACCTTTAAAGCGGATAAAAATGTCCGTCTCGCCACCTACGCCAGCAGGTGTATTGAAAATGAGATCCTGATGTATTTTAGGGCGCAGAAGAAGCTGCAGGGGGAGGTGTCCCTAGCGGATACATTGGAAGCGGCGGGGGAGGGAGGGTCTCTGTCGCTGATGGATGTGATTGCGGTGGATGACAATATGCTGGAGGAATTGGATACTCGGGATGCCTGCCGGAAGGTGCGGTGCTGTGTCGATACCTGTTTGACGCCTAGGGAGCGCACGATCATCGTACGGCGATATGGATTGGATGAGCGGCCCCCACAAACGCAGCGCGAAATCGCGGCGCAATGTGGGATCAGCCGCTCCTATGTATCCCGCCGGAACTAATGTAAGTGATGCCCGGAAAGCCTTGATTTGCAAGGGATTCCGGGCTGTAAGAAATTGTAAAAAGCAGTCAAAACGAGCCGCGCTTATTGTAAGCGACAAAATACACAAAAAACCAAGCGGCCATTCATCACAAATTACAAATACAGTTGACAATTGCATCGTTTCTATTATAATGGAATTAAATTAAAATAATTGCATATAATTTATAAAGGGAGGGGGCGCAGTGAACATGGATTATCGTAAATTATGCTTGGACTTGTTTGGAACGGATGATGTCAATGAATTAACAAGGATCGCCCGGACATGCAAGGAAAAGAATCCTCGCAATGCGGGCCGCAAGAAAAAATTTACTGCGGAGGATGTGCAAACGATCCGCAGCTTGATGGAAGACGGAATGACCGTGAACGAAGTGGCGGAGCGATTCCAAACCTCCCGACAGGTGATTGGAAGGTATCTCAATGAAAAGCCGGCAGAAGGCTATACGCTGCGCTTGACTTATATGTATCAACAGCATCCCTGCACCATCATTGATGTGGATTTTCTGAATCAAAGAGTCATGGTTCAGAACAAAACGAAGGACATGCTTCATCGAGCGTTCGGAGTAATTGAAAAACCTACGTGGGATGACTTTGAGATGTTTCTGAAGGAACGCTGTTTTCCTGCTACTCGCGGCAATGTTAAGGAACTATTGAAGGAACTCCAGCTTACATCCTATGATCCTTTGCAGATTGTAGAAAAAACGAGGGGGCGGACAGCTGAGGATGATATGTGGCTGAAGTTTAATTATTATCCGATGGGAGGAGCGGCCTATGGACATAATCAATCTTGATGCTGTTGAGCAGGAACCGATTCAAGGACACACTTCGAAAGGAGACCAGCCGAAATGGCAGTTGGATGGCAAGTGGTACAAAGCAGACCATATGGGCTATGAGGCATTGGCTGAGGTGTTAGTATCGCAGTTATTGAAGCGATCCAATGTATCCAATTTTGTAGAATATGAACCCGTATTGATTCAGTATCAGGGAAAAGAGGTTCCCGGCTGTGTCAGCAAAAGTTTTCGTGCCAAGGATGAGATGCTAGTACCCTTTGAGCGGCTGCACCGCGCCTACAAAGGTCGGGGCTTAGCAGCCGCCCTTGGGGGAATGGAAGATCTGCAGGAACGGATTCGTTATACGGTAGATTTCATTGAGCAAACTACCGGCCTGAACGGAGAAGGGGAATATCTGACATTGCTGTTGGAACTGGACGCCTTCTTTCTCAATGAGGACCGCCATACCAACAATCTGGCAATGATCCGCAATGAAAAAACTTTGGAGTTTCACATGTGCCCAGTCTTTGATAATGGGCTGGCACTGTTGTCTGATCTTAATGACTATCCCGTGGAAATGGACATGTATGACTGTATTCGGAATGTCCGAGCAAAACCCTTTGACCGGGACTTCGATGTACAGGTAGAAGCAGCCGAGGGGCTATATGGCCCGCAGTTAAGATTTTGGTTTGACCGCCAAGACATCCAGAGGGAAATCGCTTGTCTCAGAGAACTGTATCCTGAAGGGGTGCTAAATCGAGTTGAACGTGTCCTATATGAGCAGATGAGAAGGTATCCGGTATATTTCTAAAATTGCAGATAGTATTCAGAAATATAGCACGGATTGTGTATCTGCAATAAACTTGAGAACCATATCAGTGTTACATTGCGAATGCCGGATGCTCATGGTTGAGCACCCGGCATTGCTCATATTGGTGGACATCAATGATACCTGCCGTATTATACTGAAAACATTCTTATGGAAGTTTTCCTGTTGGAGTGGAAAGTCTGCTGTCGCGGCAAAAACTGCGCACATTGCTGAAACGGCGTTCAACAACGGCGTTCAAATTACATGGTAAAGTTGTTCAAAGCGGTTTGAATATGATATAATAAAAAATAATCCATCGTAATCGATAACTTAAGACTTGCCTTTTGGTATATACAGTCGGAGCAATTTGGGTATCCGGAACAAGAGAGGAGAGTTGACAAATGCGTCTGGGTTTCCAAGATCTAAAAGAATCCGTGTGGCGTGATGCTGGTGGGGAAAAATCAATCGCTTCACACCAGCGAGAAAACATCGGAAATCCGGTGCTCTACGCCAAAGCAAGCGCAATCGTCAGGGATCTCTACGGAAAAGACGCCTCTTTCCGGACCGGGCAGTATGAAGCCATTGAAGCCACCATGACACAGAAGCGTACCCTTGTGGTGCAAAGAACCGGCTGGGGAAAGAGCCTTGTGTATTTTGTATGCACAAAGCTCATGCGCGAACGGCGGCAAGGCGTCACAGTGGTTGTCAGCCCGCTGTTGGTTTTGATGGAAAATCAGATCGAAGCCGCAGAAAAGTTGGGGCTTTCCTGTGATGTTCTTAATAGTACGACAAAGGACAGACGGGATGAGATTTTAACTGCGTTGGAGCAGGACAGCCTGGATTTGATTTTAGTTACGCCAGAAACGCTTTTCAGTGAAGATATTCAGAAGCGCCTGAAAAATATCCGTATTGGTCTGTTTGTGATTGATGAAGCCCACTGCATCTCTGACTGGGGGCATGATTTCCGCTTGGAGTATAGCAAGCTGAAAATGATTGTACAAAAACTCCCCGCCAGTGTTCCCGTGCTTGCAACCACCGCAACTGCGAATGACCGCGTGGTTGCCGATCTCCAAGTACAGCTTGGAAATGAGGTGTTTATTTCAAGAGGACCTCTGTCAAGAGATTCCCTTTACATTCAGGTTCTCAACAAGCCGGATAAAATCGAGCGCTATGCGTGGATTTTAGAGAATGTCCCAAAGCTTTCTGGGAGTGGGATCATATACTGCCTCACCCAACGGGACTGTGATTATCTTGCTGACTTCCTGAAGAAGAACCATATTGAGGCAGCTGCCTACTATTCACGAGACGGAGAGGAAGGAGTACGCCTCAACCGGGAAATTCAAGAGAAGTTCCGTCAAAACAAACTGAAAGTAATTGTTGCAACCATAAAACTGGGTATGGGGTATGACAAGGGGGATATCGCCTTTGTCATTCATTACCAGCTTCCAGGAAATATCGTTTCCTACTATCAACAGATCGGACGCGCGGGGCGAAACATTGACAAGGCGTATATTTTCCTTATGTATGGGAAAGAGGATGAGGACATTCTGAATTACTTCATCAACACGGCGTTCCCCTCTGAAGAGGAGATGGAAAAAGTTGTGAAGTTTATCGGGGCACATGACGGCGTGAAAGAGTGGCAAATTGCTTCTGCAATGAACATCCGCAATACCAGAATCCAAAAAGCCTTGTCCTTCTTGAGCAATGACGGCTTCATCCGAAAAGACAGGAGTTGCTACTATCTGACGCCCAAAAAATATGTATACAATCGGGAGCATTATGCTGCAGTGACAGCTACACGCCGACAGGAAATGGAACAAATGAAGCAGCTCACGAGAACCCATGAATGTTACAGCCGGTACATCATTTCCTGTCTGGATGACAAAACAGCAGAAAACTGCGGACATTGCTCAAATTGTCTTGGCAGAGAGTTGTGGCCGTCCGCCGTTTCACAGAGTTTTATCCATATAGCGGAGGAATATGTAAATAAACAGATCATTCCCATCGAGCCACGAAAAAGATGGGTAAACTCCAGTGTAACCAGTCAAACAAAGATTGCCTATGTTAATCAGCCGGGCTTCTGCATTGCAAAATACGGCGATGCTGGGTACGGTGAATTGGTAAAGCATGGAAAGTATTCAAAACAGAAACGTTTTTGTGATGAGCTGGTGGGTAAAAGTGCAGAGATGCTGAAGCCCTTTGTCCGGGAACACAAGATCAGCCATATATGCTGTGTTCCCTCGCTGCGAAGTGATCTGGTAAAAGACTTTTCCCAGAGATTGGCTGATTCCCTGAAACTGGAGTTTGTAGATATCCTGATAAAAACGGAAGCTCGGCAGCAAAAGGAAATGGAAAATAGTTCTCACCAGTGTGCAAACGCATATCATTCTTTCTTTGTGAAGGGAGATTGCGATGTGCCTCCCAACATACTGTTGGTGGACGATGTGGTGGATTCCAAATGGACACTCACCGTTTGTGGCTACAGACTGATGGAAGCCGGTGCGGAGTATGTTTATCCATTTGCGTTGGCTGACAGCAGCAATAGGGAGGATTAAAATGAACCAGGACGCAAGTGCAATCGTAACGCTTTGCAGCCATATCTGTGTTGGGGAGGGGGTGCGCCCCCTTGAACCGAAGGAATACAGCGAATTGGCTCAGAAATTGTATCTGGCAAAAAAAACACCAAAGGATCTCTTTGAGTTCTCGGCAGATGATTATGCAGAGGTACTCGGTTTTACCGTGGAACAAACAGAGCGGGTGATGCGGTTGCTGGATCGAAGCACTAGTCTGAGCTTTGAACTTGGGCAGTATCAGAATATGGGAATCAATGCAATCACCAGAGCAGATGCCCAGTACCCTAAGCAGCTTCGGAAAAAGCTGGCCGGAAACTGTCCTCCTATTTTTTACTGTGCAGGTGACATTTCCTTGCTTGAACGGGAAACCATCGGATATGTGGGGGCCAGGACGGTATCACCCGAAGATGTGGAGTTCACCAAACGAGCAGTGCGGAAGACAGTTGCTTTGGGTTATGGTGTTGTATCCGGTGGAGCAAAAGGAATTGACATGGTTTCTGGGACAGAGGCGCTGCTGTGCGATGCGTTTTCTGTGGAATACCTGTCCGACTCCCTGCTGAAAAAACTGAAGAACAGTGATGTGATCAGAAATATCCAGAAAGGAGCACTTCTTCTGCTGTCCGTTGCGAAGCCGGATGCTGGGTTTCATACCGGCATGGCTATGATGCGCAACCGCTATATCTATGCACAGTCCAGCGGCACTGTGGTGGTTCGTTCGGATTTGAACAAAGGAGGCACATGGGCCGGTGCCAGTGAAAACCTAAAAAACAATTGGTGTACCACACTGTGCTGGGACCACCCCTATCCGGGGAATCAGGCGCTGATAGAGAAGGGTGCCATTCCTATCGGGGATGATTGGGACGGACACATCTCTGAACCAGTAAAAAAGGCCGCCCCAGCGGAAGTGTTTGAGCAGGCCTCCCTGTTCGACTAAATGCGTATTGGTCATGTTAGTATCGCGCCGGAACTAATGTAAGCGATGCCCGGAAAGCCTTGAAAATCAAGGGCTTCCGGGCATCGGTCAGTTTGGGATAGCGCCGCCACTATTGTAAGCGGCGAGAAGTTTAGGAAAATAAGCGGCCACTCATCAAAGAATCATTGATGTGTACCAATGTGTACAATCAACACTTTTCCATCAGCTACTTCTGCTTTTCCTGGATGGAAATAAATTCTATCTTGATTCTCTTTATCCATACCATCCCATTTTAATTTTGTATGGAGTTCACAACAGACAACCACTTCTCCACCTGTAGAGGAACTAAACGTATAGTTTAACTTTTGAGCCGCTTTACGATCAGATTGCGGTGAGCATTCAATATGCGAATGCGCTTGGAACTCGGCACAGGTTCGACGATGGTCTGCCCCTTCAGCGTTAAGCGTAGAAAACTGGGGCTTAAAGTCATTAAGCGCTTGCAGATGTTTAACGATATAGGGACGCTCGATGGAAAAGTCCGCATTAAGCGTGTGCAGCGATGAAGCAACATGTTCGTGAAAATACAAATTAGGAAAACACTCCGTGATGTCTGAAGCAAAATCCTGGTGTTTTACATATGTTGATAAATACCACTGCTTAGCCTGCCAATAGCGAGCGGGAGTAGCAACATATAGAATGCTGTAAATGGTAAAATAAAGTGCACAGATTTCAGCCAATAGGAGTACACAGATTTTCGCCACAAAATGCACAGTTTTTCGCCAGAGACTACACAGTCTCCGAGAAGTTGGTAAAAT
>Ga0129308_1003384_pt1 | contig 11529 bp, 10 predicted proteins | sample L827metagenome_FD_94440 | JGI IMG/M metagenome (GOLD analysis project Ga0129308, IMG submission 94440) | Ring-tailed lemur group fecal microbial communities from Wisconsin, USA - L827 metagenome | ecosystem: Host-associated > Mammals > Digestive system > Large intestine > Fecal | place: USA... | reverse complement strand
TCCTGATCTATCCGGAGTTCGGATCGATACTGTCAGAATACTTGTCGAAGGAATATGGCATACCGACGATATCCGCCGGTGCACCCATAGGACTGAGGGGATGCAGGGGTTGGATCATGTCGGTCGCATCGGAGATGGGTATTGATCCCACCGTTGCGTTGAAGAAGATCGATGATGCCGAACGCGATATCGTGTCGGCGATAAGGTCGGACAAGGCAAGGGCGAAGAACCTGCAGGGGATGACCTTCGCCGTAGAGTGCATCCCGTCTATGGCACTGCCACTGACGTCATGGCTTGTAGATTACCTTGGGATGGTCCCGTCATCGGTGAGGTTCACCGCATCCGACAATGATTCGGAGAAAAGATTGAGAGAGCATCTCAGAACGATGGGTTTGGAGTCGGTTATGGGTGCACCGATGCTTGGGTACACGGATGTCGTCCTAACCAACGGGCATGATGCGTTGCACATGACAGAGACCAGAAGATGCGGGATCGGGATCGACATAGCGTTCCCCACACCAGAGGAGATACACATCCGTCCGGACCCGTTGATAGGACCTATGGGTGCGATGGGTATTGTAGAGAAGATCCTGAACGGAATCTGAGAAACCACGGGCTTATGGTCCCGGTTCACCCGGGGCCGTTTTGTCTTTCTCTCGGGGGGATGGTCATCCCTCCCTCTCGAGGACCTTCTCCACCGACCTGAGAAGTTCAGCAACTCTTCTTCCCTTGGGGGTGAGCGCGTAGATGAACCCGCGGAATGTGACCACGTGGGAGATCAGACCGATCTCCTCCAGCTCGTCTATCCTGAAGGACATGTTGGAGTTCCTGCTGACGTCGTTGTAGATCCCGTCTTCTGGGAGGATCCATTATCGAGCAGGAATAGGAGTATTCCCATCATGTGCTTCCGGTCAATGAGGTCTATGGTCTTACGACCCATGACCATTCACCTGTTGGTTATAGAGATTGGAACGGAGGAGTGGGGAGTAATCCCCCTCTCTTATTCGACAGGAACCGATTCTCGATAAGAAAACCGTGAACCAATAACCTCAACAAACAGGGAGGCCCTCAAAGCCTCCCACCCTTCCCATTCTTCTCCGTCCGATCACCGTCTCCGACTACATCATCGGTAATTCCCAGACTCCCTTATCATCAACCATAATCCAAGTAATACCTTCCAAAGATACTTGCTACCATCCTCAGAGTATCACCATATGATACGGATTCTGTATCGAAATCAACTGATTCTAACATATATCGACCATAAATACTAACGGAAACCGTAGCCACACTACACTATGGATGTTTTTCGACATTTAAATTGGATGATTCAACCAACTATTAAATAAGTAGAACAATCTCCACACACCGAGACCGGGGACTCCCCGGCATCATACGATTACACCGGATTGATTACCATGGACAAAGGGAACACAACAAAGGTCATCACCGTCACGGGTATCGCGGCATACATGTCCCTCAGCGGCGACAGGTCGAGCCGAGATTCGATATCGACTCCAACCTGCCCGTCTACGGGAACGTCAACGACGACTACACCATCGACGACCTGGACCTGAAACTCATCGAGCAGTGGGTCAAGGACGAGGAGAGCCTCTCCACCCACCCCCTCGGCATAAACACCAACAGGACCACCTTGGTCCTGATGCTCAAGTGTCCCTGATGACCGCCGCCGTGGTGAGCTTCTGCGGGACCATAGGTTTCATAGAATTGGTCGGGCCCCACATCGCGAGGATATTCGTGGGCCCCGAATCCAGGTATCTCATACCCGCCTCCGCGGCCTTCGGGGCGGTGTTCCTTCTGATGGCCAACTCCGTCGCCTCCGTCGCGGGGCAGATGGGCCTCCCAGTGGGGGTTGTTAGCGCGATAATAGGCTGTCCGCTGTTCCTGTTCATCCTGCTGAGGATGAGGAAGAGCGCCTGGGCCTGAGAGGTGATTGGAATTAGGATAAAGATAGACGGAATGGAGTTCTCCTACACGGGCGTCCCCGTGCTGGAGGACGTCACCCTTGACATCTCGGGACCGCAGCTGGTCTCGATCATAGGACCGAACGGTGTCGGGAAGTCTACATTGATACACTGCATAGACAGGATACTGTCCCCCACCGAGGGAACGATACTGCTGGACGGCAGGGATGTGGGCACGATCAACATGAAGGAGCTGGCGAAGGAGATCGGTTACGTCCCCTACGCCGCGCACGATGCCTTCCCCCTGTCCGTGGTGGACACCGTGCTCACGGGGAGGCACCCCCATTCGAGATGGAAATCACTGGACCACGACCTGGATGTGGTGTACTCCACACTAGACCTCCTGGGTATCAGGGACCTCGCCCTCAGGTCATTCGACGAGCTGTCCGCAGGACAGCACCAGAAGGTGATGATCGCCAGGGGACTGGTGCAGGAGCCCAAGGTCCTGCTCCTGGACGAACCGACGTCCAATCTCGACATCAAACATCAGATAGAGGTCACCAGGATCCTGAAGGAGCTGTCCGAGGAGAAGGGCATCATGGTCGTGATGATCAGCCACGACCTGAACATCGCCGCGCAGTACTCCGACAACATGATCATGCTGTTCAACGGAGGTGTGTACGCGGTGGGGAAGCCTGCGGACGTGATCACCAGGAAGAACATCGCCGCAGTGTACGGAGTGGAGTGCGACATCGTGGAGAATCATGGGAGACCGCACATGATCATGCTCGACCCAAGGTTCAATGGTTCGGGTACCGCTCGTGATTCGTATGTGAGGTCCGGCTGATAGTAGGATCCATGTATGTATCCTACTATCATGTATCTGGTACTGCCGAAACGGAACATCGGGGATCGGATGTCCGCTCCCAACCCCTCCGGATAACCGAATATGCCACGAATCCCCGCGACAAATTTCAATGCCCCATATGGATCCACAGACCAGTACCAGATATGACACCGAAGGTGGGAACACCACGAACCAAAGTATTCGGGAAATGTATCCCTGGAGATACCTCATCAGCTAGACCAGAAGCAGAGCTGTCTAAAGGATCAGGGAGATGATTTGGAGTTTGTGACCCTGGTCCTTCGTATTCTCGTAGGTTCCAAAAAGAAGACAGAAGACACCACTACAGGGGATGGACCCCGTAGATGGTACCGGCCACCTCATCCGGTTCCTCATGGATCCGATGGAGTGGCCACAAACCGCTTCCAAGATTCTTAGATTGACTGATGCCGGCAGAATGGAATCATCTTCACCGGGATGTATCCTAGATTCCAGATCATCATAACAAAATGATAACATCTTATTGGGGTGACCGGCCATCCATCCGGGGTAATGGCAATAGATCGGATGACCGTAAGATGTTTAGCTACCTCCAGGTAGTTTTATTACCTACCTTGGAGATAGTGGATTACGTCCACCATAAGGCGGACTGCTTGAAGGATCAGGGTTGCGATCTGGACAATCTTGTCCTGGTCCTTCGGTTTTACTTCCATTCCTACACCTCCTTCGAGTTCTCAGAACAGAGGCAGCCAAAGCCACCCTGTGCCCTGGCGAGCATACGACGAGGCTCCTGGTTTATGATGATGAACCCCTGATTTACAGTTTATATTCTGTAAAAATCGACGTTCTGTAGATCCGTCACAATACATGAATCATCAACAAACTGTATACAGAAAACACAAGTGAATAGACGTATCCTCCTTTATAATCTATATTATATAAATTGAACACCATCATTCCTTAATTGGATATATCATCCAATTACTCCGAACCGTCAAGGTGAGGGGAGATGAAGAAAATGAACAACAAGCAGATAGCTGCCGTGGCAGCGGTAGTGATCATCCTGATCGCAACCGTCTGTGCGTACACCGCCCTCAAAGGTCCCGAACCAGAGGAGAAGGGGATCGAAGCATCCCTCCCGGTGTACGGCAATGCGAACGACGACTACATCGTCGATGACGAGGACATCTCCATAATGGAGTCCATCATGAAAGGGGACAAGTCCCTGGCCGACTATCCCCTGGCGGATGCGGACCTTGACGGGAAGGTCACCTCGAAGGACATCGAGATCGCCACTAAACTGAAGAACGGCGAGAGCACCATGTGCACCATCGTCGACCAACTGGACAGGAAGGTCACCCTCCAATATCCCCTGGACAACATGATCGCCATACGCTCGGATGTGGCCACGTTCATGGCCTGCGGCGGATTCCAGGACCATGTGTATGGATACACCGGAACAGACTACGTAAACATATATGAGGGCATCAAGAAGGCTGGCGGACAGTACATGGGCAACTCCAGTTCCGTTTCCGCAGATATCTGGGCAAAGATCGTGAAGGCCGATTCTGACCTGAACGCAAAGGGTGAGAAGGTAGGTGCCGTTATATCGGACAGGACGACAGCGTTCGGAGACTATCTAGACGATATGGATACCGCGAAGATCCCCGCGATATGCATCAGGGTCACCGATCCGGACCTCACACTCTCCGGAACCCTGCTCATCGGATTCCTCGTCGGAGGCGAGTGCTACGAACAATGTCAGGACTATGTCAGACTGTGCGAGGAGGCGATGTCCTACCTCCATTCCAAGACGGACAACCTCTCCGACGACGAGGTCGTGAGGTTCATCTCGATGATCTCCATCCGCTGCGTATCGGGAGATGAATCACAGTACTCCAAGACCGGCGAGGCCGCCGGAGGGAAGTGCATGACCAAGATCAAGGGGGACACGTCACCATCCCTCCAGACCGTCGATGCGATCACCGAGTACGACGATCTGATCACCCAGATCCTCGCGTTCAGGACCATGGGATGCACCGTCACCGACCTTAGCAACACATGCTGGGGTGCGAACACCATCGGCTATGTGGAGAACAGCAAGTGGTTCGAGGGAATGGTGTTCATCAACTGCTCCATGCCCGTGACATGCAGGGTGCTGTACGCTGCTAGCGTCCTCTATCCCGAGCTCATCGATGAGAGCTATGCGGATTCTATTCTGCAGAAGATCGTCGACGAGTTCCTCCCATACCTCCATGACACGCAGGAGGACGGACACTTCGACGTCACCAAGGACATGACCACCACGGTCACCTATCAGGACTACCAGGATTATCTGAAGTCCCATTGATCAAAACCGTTTGAAAAACCCCTCCCCGTACTTCTCGGGGAGGGGCATATACTCACGACTGCTCCTCGATTATGTCACGGACCCTTGTTCCGCGCTCCATGTGCTCCTCCACCACCTTCCTGCCGGATACGAAGGATTCCGGCGGCAGAGGCTCGGAGACATCATCGAACTCCGAGTCGAGCATGATTATGTGTGGGCGTCCGTGGCTCTCGATGATCTCGGAATCCACACCATAGACTGCCTTGATGTTCTCCTTCGTGAGGACCTCCTTAGGTGTCCCCACCGCATAGATCGAACCGTTGCTGAGCATCACCATGTTGTCGGAGTACTTCGCAGCGATGTTCAGGTCGTGACTGATCATGATGATCAGGATGCCCTTCTCCTGCGACAGGTTCCTGAGGATACGGGTGACCTCCATCTGATGCTTGATGTCCAGATTGGACGTCGGTTCATCCAGAAGGAGAACCTCAGGTTCCTGCACCAATCCCCTGGCCAGCATGACCTTCTGATGCTGTCCTGCGGACAGCTCGTCGAAGGACCTCATGGCCAGATGCTCGATGTTGATCAGCTTCAACGTGGAGTAGACCACATCCAGGTCATGGTCCAGGGACTTCCATCCCGAATGGGGATGCCTTCCCATGAGGACGGTGTCCACGACGGAAAGGGGAAAAGCATCGCTGGTGGCATACGGGACGTACCCCACCTTCTTGGCCATCTCCTTGATGGAGATCCCGTTGACATCCTCCCCGTTTATCATCACCACACCCTTGGTCGGTGACAGAATCTTGTTTATGCAGTGTATCAAAGTCGATTTCCCAACACCGTTGGGTCCTATGATCGAGATGAGCTGGGGGCCGTTCACCTCCAGGTTCACATCCTTCAGTACCGGTGAGCTCGAATAACCGAACTCCAATCCGGAAATGGTTACCTTCATCTTATTACCTCACTTCCAAGCGTTTCTTCTCATCTTGATCAATATGAAAATGAACAGGGGACATCCGATGATGGCGCTCACGACACCCACCGGGAGACCGTACGGTCCGGACACGGATGCGATGGAGTTGGCCACCAACAGGAACACGGAACCGAATGCGGCCGATGCGGGGATGAGCATCTTCGACTCCGAACCTACGAAGATCCTGGCCACGTGCGGACCGACCAATCCAATGAATCCTATGGTCCCGCAGAAACTGACGACGACCGCCGTCATGACCGAGATTATGACCATCTGTATGAGAGTGGTCCTCTTCGGATCCACACCCAAAGATTGTGCGCAGTTGGCTCCGGACATCAGCACGTTTATCCTGCGATTGGACACCATCAACAGAGTCAGGCACCCGACCGTACCGACCAGCGGTATGAGGATGTCACCCCAGCTCACCAACGCCAGTGTTCCGACCCTCCAGGCGTAGATCTCCGAAAGGGTGTCCTCGGAGGCGGTGACCATCAGCAGCGACACGATGGCCGAGAACATGTACATGACCGCGATACCGATCAGGATGATCTTCGTGGACGTGGTCTTCCTCTTGATCGAGAACAGGAGGATTACACCCACCGGGATCAGGGAGAACAGGAAGGCCATGACCACGATGAACTCGCTGTTGCTGAATCCCGCCCAGAGGCTCGTACCCATGATGATGGCAATGGTGGCCCCCAGGGATGCACCCGAGGAGATCCCCATGGTGTATGGGTCGGCGAGGGGATTCCTGAGGATGGTCTGCATGACGGCACCTCCCGCGGACAACGCGGCACCGGCGATTATCGCGAATATGGCGATGGGCAGCCTGGAGTTGAAGATGATGCTGTCTGCCTGTATATCTGATATCGTCCCGTGAAGATGGTCAGATATGATGCCGATGGCCTCGCCGATGCTCACCTTGTAGAAACCGACCGTGAGAGATGCGAAGAACGCCACCACGGTCAGGACCATGCACACTACGGCGAACATCCTCTTCCTACGGGCCAACCTGTAGTATTCCTCCTTGGAATTGGAGTACTCGGCCATATCAGAAGACCTCCTTCTGCGATTTTCTCCTCACTATGAGGTAGAGGAACACCGGGGCACCGATGAAAGACATGACAATACCGATGGGCACATTCCCGAACACATACAGGCTACGGGATATCACATCGGCGATGACGAGGACTATGGCACCCACCAGGATAGAACCCGGTACCACGAACTTGTTGTCCCCGCCCACGATGTAACGAACCATGTGGGGCGCCACCAACCCGATGAACCCGATCACACCGGTGAACGAGATGATGGACGCTATGAGGATGGACACCAGGATCAGGCACAGCATGCGGAACTGGGATACATCCAATCCGAGACTCTTCGCGCTGTTCTCACCCAGGGACATGATGTTCAGCTTGGTGGAGACCGCCTGGACCAGTATCGACGATATGATCACCATCGCCACCATCAGGGGGAGATCTGACCATGCAGCCTTGGACACGGAACCGATCTGCCACAGGAACGCCGATTGGAGGTCCGCCGCATCGGCAGTGATCATGATCAACGTCACCATGGAATTGAAGAAGAACGACAGGGCGGTACCGATGAGGATCATCGTCGAGGGCGAGTTACCGACGTAACGGACCAGCATTATGACGATGACTGCCGGGATCAGGGCACCTATGAATGCGTTGACGACGATACCCATACCGGATGCCACCGTTGCGAACGAGAAACCCATGATTATGGCAGAGACCGCACCGAGGCACGCACCTGATGATATACCGGTAGTGTATGGATCGGCCAATGGATTCTCCATCATGCTCTGCATGACGGTTCCGGCCAATGCCAATCCCGCACCGGCCACCAATGCCATGACCACTCCCGGGACAACGTTGTTCCAAACGTAATAGTCGGCCCACCATTCGGGGGACCTGAACTCCAATTCGACGCCGGTGATGTGGTCCCACAGGATGCCGAAAGTCTCCAGGAACCCGTAACCAGTACCGACCGAACACGACAACGTCGTGACGACAACAAGCACCACAATACAGGCGATGATGAACAGGATCTTGCTCACCACCCCCGCATGATACTCTTGTTTCTCTATTTCATATTCTTTAGATTCCATAGTTGGACGAATCATCCAATAGTAGTCTATAGTATATTAACTATGCTAAATAAATTAGAAATACGGAGACCTGCGTCCAGTATTGGATATATTATCCAAGTGATAGTCATGGACAACAAAATAATCGCCGTCGCGGTCGTCGCAGTAGTGGTGGTCGCGGCAGTTGGAGCCTTCGTCCTCCTCGGAAACGGTGGAGACGATGGGGCATCCTCCGTTGAGGGAGAACTCTGCATCTACGGCAACGCCAACGGTGACGGAGAGATCAACAACAAGGATGTGGAACTCCTCGAGAAGATCAAATCGGGTGATGAGAAGCTCTCCGACCACCCCCTGGCAGATGCCGACGGTGACAAGAAGATCACCGACAAGGACATCGAGATCGTGAAGAAGATCATAGCAGGCGAGAAGACCACCGTCAGGATCCTCGACCAATACGACGAGGTCGTCACCGTCGACTACCCCCTGAGGAACGTCGTCGCACTCAACTCCGACATGATCACCATGCTCACCCCCATCGGGGGAACCGACTTCGTCGCAGGATACGTCTGTTCAGCATCCTATCCCGTGATCCAGACCAAGCTCACAAGTCAGACCAATGCCGTCAGACTCTGTGACGGAAGACAGCTCACCGCAGACGGATGGAGCGCATTCACAAAACTCGACGCATCCCTCCAGAGCAAGGGACAGGAGATCGGAGCGGTCCTCATCATGAACGACGAGGCGCTCACAGACTACAAGGACGACATCCAGGCAGCCAAGATCCCGATCATCCACATCAGATGCACAGACCCGTATCTGTCGCTCGATGCCGCACTGCTGTTCGGAAACCTGTTCGGCGATAAGTACAAGGACATCGCAGAGGACTTCGTCACTGATAGCCACAACGTCCTCAACGAGATCGCCAAGAAGACCGAGGGAATCAAGGAGAAGACCCCGTTCATCGCGATGAACATGATCAACTACATCGCCCAGGATGAGTCTCAATACACGATGTTCGGAGAGGCAGCCGGAGGAGTGAACGTATCAGGAACGAAGGGAACCGGTTCCGACCCCCTGAAGACCGTCGATGCCATCACGATCTACGATGGAAAGATCAAAACGATCCTCAACTACACCACCAAGGACTGCGTGAACGCCGACCCCTCCACCATGTGGGAGCACAAGAACATCAAGTACATCTCCAACAGCGCCTCGTTCAAGGACATGGTCTTCATAAACACATCCATGCCCACGACCTGCAGGGTCGCATACACCGCCACCATCCTCTACCCCGAACTCTTCGACAAGGCATGGGCGGATGACATCTTCCAGAACTTCGTGGACAAGTACATGTCCTATCTGGATGGCACTCAGGACGACGGAGACTTCGATGTCAGCAAGGACATGATGACCATCTGCACCTACCAGGACTACCAGAAGTCCAAGGCCTGATAACCCCTTTACAACCCGGTGCGCACGGTCCTGCGCATCGGGACATACATCATTTTGTTGATTCATCATATGTATACGAAATGACAATGATCAAGCTCGTCATTCAATAGAAGATAACATGTTGAATGATATCCAAAATAATCCATAGAGTCGAGACAGAGATCCACCCGGTCAACATCATGTGGATATTGAGATACGGGTGAATCCGCAGAGATGGAAGGGAACAGGGTCGACGAAGAAAACCGTCGACCCATGATGTTTTGGGTTCACCAACCGAGGGAATCGATCGGCAACATGAAGCGACCGTCGTCGGTATCGATGATCTTCGCCTTCACACCGTAGACATCCATGATGGCCTGTTCGGTGATCACGTCATCGGGAGTCCCGTAATCGTAGACCTTCTTGTCCTTGATCATGAGGATCTTGTCGGAATACCTCAGAGCGAGATTGAGGTCGTGGAGGGCGATGATCATACCGCTGTCGCTGGAGTGGACTATCTCCTCCATCGTCTTCATCGTGTCTATCTGATGCCTCAGGTCCAACGAACTGGTGGGCTCGTCGAACATGTAGAAACGGGGTCTCTGCGACAGGGTCCTTGCGATGAACACCCTCTGCATCTGACCTCCGGACAGCTCGTTCATGTTACGGTCCGCTAGGTCCAGGACGTTCATACGGTCCATGGACTCCTCGACGATCTCGAAGTCCTCATCGGAATAGTTCCATTCCATGTAGGGCTTCCTTCCCAGGAGGACCGTGTCCAGGGCGGTCATGTGCTGCATATATGCATAGTTCTGGGGCACATAACCGATGATCCTCGACAACTCCTTGCGGGAATAGTCCTTCAGGTTCCTGTCATCGATGAAGATGTCACCTGAGATCGGATCGGCCAGATTGCAGATCGTCTTGATCAGAGTGGACTTTCCGGATCCGTTGGGACCCAGTACGGTCAGCACCTCTCCGGTATGGGCCTCGATGTCCAATCCATCGAGGATCACACGGTCGGAGTACCCCTGCACCAGGGATTCCGTTCTGAGTATCATGCCAGATCCCTCCCGCCCTTGCGTGAAATGAGCCATATGAAGAACACACCTCCGATGAGATACAGCAGGATTCCCACCGGAACCTCCTGGGGAGCCAGGATCATCCTGGCGGCGGTGTCCGAAACCAGCAGTATGACCGCACCGAGGAGTGCGGATGCCGGGATCAGGTACTTGCTGTCGTTACCGATGATGATCCTGCAGATGTGCGGTGCCATCAGACCAATGAATCCGATGACCCCTGTGAAGGCAAGACATGCCGACGCCGCCAATGTGCAGACGATCAGGAGGTTGCGCCTCATCTTGTTGACATCGACACCGAGGCTCTTGGCCACGTCATCCCCTCCGGACAGGACGTTCATCTCGACGGCACGCCTCTCCATGAGGAAAAGACAGACGACGACTATAGGGATCAGGATCGCCACGCTGCTCCAGGTGGCCCCCCACATACCCCCCATGAGCCATGTGACGATCTCACGCAACGCATTGTCATCGGAGATGTACTTGGCGAAGGAGACTCCGGCCTGGAACAGATAACCGACGACCACTCCGCCGAGGACAAGCACGGACTTCCCGGTGTTGTTGTTCCTAGCTATCAGCAGGACGATGCCCATGCTGAGGAGACCGAACAGGAACGCGAAGATCACGGTCACGATGGTCTTATTAGTGAATGCCAGGAATCCCAGGTCCACGGTGCCGTAGTAGAAGGATCCGAAGATAGTGGAACCGAAGACTATCGCCATGGCGGCTCCGAACGATGCCGCCGAGGACACTCCCAGGGTAAACGGGCTGACCAGGGGGTTCTTCAAAAGCGCCTGCATGACGGTACCGCAAGCACCCAAGACCACTCCGG
>Ga0129308_1003383_pt1 | contig 11536 bp, 11 predicted proteins | sample L827metagenome_FD_94440 | JGI IMG/M metagenome (GOLD analysis project Ga0129308, IMG submission 94440) | Ring-tailed lemur group fecal microbial communities from Wisconsin, USA - L827 metagenome | ecosystem: Host-associated > Mammals > Digestive system > Large intestine > Fecal | place: USA... | reverse complement strand
GAGCACAGACAGGCATATAAAAAGCTGTGGTATATGATTTTTGACAGGATGGAAAATTACCATAAGCTGACAAATCTTATATGGGTATGGAACGGACAGGATAAGTGTATGGAAGTAAGCCCCAACACCTTTGATATCTGCGGCGACGATATCTATTCCGTAAAGGAATATGACCATTCTTCGCAGAAAGAGCGATTTGGTTACTGCGAGCAGATGGCTTGCGGCAAGATGGTAACGCTGTCGGAGTGCGGATATATTCCCGATCCCGATGAAATGAAGAAGGACAAAGCTATGTGGCTGTGGTGGCTGCCTTGGTGGGGAGAATTTGTATATAAAAGAGAGGGCGGCAAGGTGGTATTTACCGCTGACGGCAAGCCTGTTATAAATGAAAAGTATATGACTGAGGATTTTCTTAAGCGTATAATGTCACATCCCGATGTAATAACGCTTTGCGACCTGCCCTGGTATGATAAAAGCAAACATACTCTGCCAAATAGCATGCAGAAAAATCTCGGAAGGGCGGATAATGTATGAGAATAACGGCGATAGCGGCTGCGGCTTTGCTTGCGGTACTGCTGTGCGGCTGTTCGGATACGGCAATCTCAGAAGAAAACTCCGTCGGCAGTAATATCTCTTCTTACGATACCGAGAATAAGGATATATCCTGCGAAGAGCTTGCGCTTCTTGCAATTGACAGCGGAGTATTTCCCGATATGGTAAAAGTAACGGAGCAGGCTTTGCTTGATACGGTCATGGATTTTTCCCGATACGGAATAGATGAGTTTAGCGTTTATCAGCAGGCGATAAGCGTTGAGCTGTCGGAGATAGTTATTGTTCATTCAAAGCAGCCCGATAAAGCCGAAGCGGCTCTTACACAAAGGCGTGAGGCGCTTATTAAGCAATATTCGTTCTATCCCGAGCAGAAAGAATCCGCAGAGAACAGCGTAGTGTTCAGCCTTGACGGGTACAGCGTGCTTATTGCCGCAAAAGAGCCTTCTGCGGCGGTAGAAGCCGTAAAGGCTAAGATAAGCGATTTATCCGCATAAAAGGAGTGACAGTATGTATCTTTTACTTCTTGCGGTAATATATCTTGCTTTTGTAAGTCTCGGACTGCCCGATTCGCTTCTCGGTGCGGCATGGCCTACCATACGCTCGGCGTTTGATGTGCCGCTGTCATATATGGGCTTTGTATCAATGATAATCGCAGGCGGTACGATAATATCGGGACTTATGTCCGAGAGGATAACAAAGCGTTTTGGCACAAGGGCGGTCGTGGTGGTGAGCGTGTTGCTTACTGCTGTGGCTCTTTTCGGCTTTTCTACGGTAAGCGAGTTCTATCAGCTGTGCCTGTGGGGCATACCCTACGGTCTCGGTGCAGGCGCAATAGACGCCGCGCTGAATAATTATGTTGCGCTCCACTACAGCTCACGGCATATGAGCTGGCTTCACTGCTTCTGGGGAGTAGGAACTATAATCAGCCCTTACATAATGAGCTTTGCATTAAACTATGCAAGCTGGTCAGACGGCTACAGATGGGTGTCGTTTATTCAGTTCGGTATAGTAATTATCCTTACGGTATCTCTGCCGCTGTGGAAAGTTAACGGCAAAAAACAGCAATCGGGCGATGAAGCAAAGAAAGTGCTCGGTATCAAGGGAGCGCTTAAAATAAAAGGCGTGCCGTTTTTGCTTATCGGATTCTTTTCATACTGTGCCGCAGAGTCAACTACAATGCTGTGGGCAAGCAGTTATCTTGAGGGTACGGCAGGCGTAACGAAAGATGAAGCGGCGGCGCTCGGTTCTCTGTTTTTCATAGGCATAACGGCAGGGCGGTTCTTATCCGGCTTTATCTCCGACAGGCTCGGGGACAACAGAATGATACGAATCGGCATTGCTGTAGCATTATGCGGTGTTGCGCTTATTGCAGTACCGACTCTGCCTACTGCGGTCGCAGGCTTTGTCATAATAGGACTTGGCTGTGCGCCCGTTTATCCGTGCATAATTCACGCTACGCCGTATAATTTCGGTGCGGAGAACTCACAGGGAATAATAGGCATACAGATGGCAAGCGCTTATGTAGGCTCAACCTTTATGCCGCCGCTGTTCGGCGTTATCGCTAACAGCATTGCGTTATGGCTTATGCCGCTGTTTTTGCTGTTCTTCTTTGTTCTTCTGCTTGTGATGATTTTGGTGACGGAGAAGAAGTGCAGAGAATGAGAATACAGCAGACAGCAACTTTTTATATTCCTACTTGAAAATAAGACGGCACAATGGTATAATAGTATACGGCAATACCGCACAATTACCGTCTTGCGCCTTTGCCGTGCGCTTGCTTGCTTCTTTTCCGCCATATTGCACAAATTTCGCTTGACAGGCGTCAGCCTGCCTGCACTCGATTTGTACAATCTGACAAAAAATCTGCCGGCGCAATCACACGACAATAATTGTGCGGTATTGCCGTAGGCTTTTCGGCACGGAAGTTGTTTTTTCGGCTGACAGAAAATAAAGCGGCTTTGCCGCAGGAAAGGTAAATTTATATGTTAGACACAATGAAGGGACTTAAGCGCACGCACTATTGCGGCGAGGTTGAAGGAATCGGAAATACGGTGACTGTAGCCGGTTTTGTACAGAGAGTAAGAGATAAGGGAAGCCTTATGTTTGTCGATCTGCGTGACCGCACGGGTATAGTTCAGCTGGTATTTGACGATACGACCGAGCCTGCCGTATTTGAAAAGGCTAAGCAGATAAAGAGTGAATATGTTCTTATGGCGCAGGGACTTCTGCGTGAAAGAGAGAGCAAGAACAAGGATATAAAAACCGGCGATGTTGAGATACTCGTAACCGACCTTCGCATATTATCTGCGGCACAGACGCCGCCCTTCGAGATAGTTAACGATACAAAGACAAACGAGGAGCTGAGACTCAGATACCGTTATCTCGACCTGCGCAGAAACAAGCTTCAGGATAATCTGATCATGCGCCACAAGATAGCAAAGACTGCCCGTGAGTATTTCTACGATAACGGCTTCCTTGAGATAGAAACGCCTATGATGATGAAGTCCACTCCCGAGGGCGCAAGAGACTATCTTGTTCCGTCAAGAGTACACGAGGGCAAGTTCTACGCTCTGCCGCAGTCTCCCCAGATATACAAGCAGCTGCTTATGATATCGGGCTTTGACCGCTATATCCAGCTTGCAAGATGCTTCAGAGACGAGGATCTCCGTGCCGACAGACAGCCGGAGTTCACACAGATAGACCTTGAGATGTCCTTTATGGATGTTGACGAGATACTTGAGCTTACCGAAGGCTTTGTTAAAAAGCTGATGAAGGATGTGCTTGATGAGGATGTAACACTTCCTCTGCCAAGACTCACATATAAGGACGCTATGGAGCGTTACGGCTCAGATAAGCCCGATACACGCTTCGGAATGGAGATACAGGATCTTTCCGACACGGTAAAGGACACAGAGTTCTCGGTTTTCTCTTCCGCAATAGCCGCAGGAGGTAGCGTAAGAGCGATAGTTGCGAAAAATTCCGCTTCTGTCCTTACAAGAAAAGAGATAGACAAGCTGACAGAGTTTGTTAAGGGCATCGGCGCAAAGGGACTTGCATATATCCGCTGGAATGACGACGCACCTAACTGCTCGTTTGCAAAGTTCCTTAAAGAAGGCGAGCTTGACGCTATCCTTTCCCGTATGGGCTGTGAAAAGGGCGATGTAGTGCTGATAGTAGCGGATAAGAACAAGGTTACTCTGCCCGTACTCGGCGCACTTCGTCTTAAGGTAGGAAAGCAGATAGGCATAGTTCCCGACAGCGGTTATAACTTCTTATGGATAACCGAGTTCCCGTTCTTTGAGTGGGATGACGAAAGTGAAAGCTGGCTTGCTATGCACCATCCTTTCACGATGCCTATGGAAGAATGTCTTGAGTATCTTGATACCGATAAGGGCAAGGTAAGAGCAAAGGCATACGACCTTGTATTAAACGGTATTGAGCTGTGCAGCGGTTCTATCCGTATCACCGATCCCGAACTTCAGGCGAGAATGTTCAGACTGCTCGGTCTTACCGATAAGGAGATAGAAGAGAAGTTCGGCTTCTTGGTTGACGCATATAAATATGCCGCACCTCCTCACGGCGGTCTCGGTATAGGTCTTGACAGACTCTCAATGCTTCTGTGCGGTGCAGAGAGCCTGAGAGATGTAGTAGCCTTCCCGAAGGTAAAGGACGCAAGCGAGCTTATGTCACAGTGTCCTTCAACGGTTGATGAAAAACAGCTTGAAGAGCTGCATATAAGGACTGTAGTAAGCGATAAGGAATAATTTAACAGATTAATAGGAACGGACAGTTTTGCTGTCCGTTCTTCTGTCTGTCAAAAAAATCTTTTTTATAAAATAGAACAAGCTCTCAATCCCCTATCCCTATGTGAACGCTCTGTGGCGCATCGTCCTGATGCGCTTTGGGCGTTCACTTTCAGGCATCCTTGCCTGCAAACCCCTTCCCATAAGGGAAAGTTTTCGGGGGCTCAAAAGCGGAGCTTTTGATAATCAGCCGAAGGCTGATAGAGACGCACCCCTCAACCCCATTTGAGGAATACTGAGGTTTATCGACAGTCTTGAACGGACAGCATATCTGTCCGTTCTTTTTTTTATTGTCCGTGCATAGATTTACTGTAGAAAAGACAAGCCGAAAGGAAGATCAAAAATGATTGAAAGTAAAGCAACGGACTATGATACGGCAATACATAGCGTAGCAAGGATATTTCCTCAGCTTGCGGTACAGCCGCTTAAAGTAAAGCAAACCGCCGAGGAGATAAGGATAAAGGCAGGCGCACCCATTATTATCAGGAGCGGAAGCGAGAACAGTATTCTCCAGACTATCGCTACACAAAGCCGGATAGAAGAGTGTATTGCGGCATTCTGCCGTAATTCCGTACATGCCTATGAAAAAGATATCGCAGGCGGTTTTATCACCCTTAAATGCGGACATAGGGCAGGTATATGCGGAACAGCCGTATACAGCGGCGGCAGTATCCGTAATATTAAGAATATAAGCTCGGTGAATATCCGTATAGCAAGACAGCATACAGGAACAGCAGACAGTCTTGTGGGGCTTTTTGAAGGACTTCACGCCTCTCACGGACTCCTCATTGCAGGAAAGCCGCTAAGCGGAAAAACTACCGTTCTGCGTGATTTATGCAGACAATTGGGCGGCAGATACCGCATATCGCTTATTGATGAAAGAGATGAGATAGCCGCCGTTTATGACGGCGTTCCTACTCTTGATGTAGGGCTTATGACAGATGTATTCAGCGGATATCAGAAGGATGACGGTATATTAAGGGCGTTAAGGGCAATGTCACCCGACTATGTTTTTATGGACGAGCTGGGAGCAGACTCACAGAGGATAATTCAGCTTGTAAACTGCGGCGTCGGACTTGTTATGACAGCTCACGCCGACAGTATCGACAAGCTGTGCGAAAACAGACAGATACGTTTACTTTTCGATTGCGGTGCAGTAGAGCATATTGCTTTTATCGATAACCACAGAATAACCGCAGTCACTTCTGTTGATTCTGTCTGCCGAAAATATGCGGAGTGCTGTGTATGACGGGTTTTATCGGTTTTACGCTTGCGGCGCTGACAGGGGGATGCACGGGTGCATTCTTTTCAAGAAGGCTCAGCGAGCGTTGCGAGATACTTAACTGCTATATCGCCTTTATGCAAAGTATGACCGCTTATATAAGATATAACGGCTATCGCTTGTCCGAGATACTGAGAAAAGAGCAAGCTACCTGCGGTTTTATCATATCCGACAAGCTGATTAATATAGCTGAAAGCGGAAGCGATATAAGGCAGGAGTGGAACAGCTGTGTTGATAAAAACAGCAGTCTAAGAGCGCAGGACAGGCAGGTGCTGTATCATCTTGGCGAGGTATTGGGAAAGAGCGATACTGAGGGCGAGATAGCGTCTTTGAGTGCGGCTGAGAGCAGACTGCGGCAATGTCTGCAAAGCGCAGAGGAAGAAAGAAGCAACAAAGGCAGATTATACTGTACAGTCGGAATAATGCTCGGTGCGGCTGTCGGTATAATTCTGATATAGAAACGGCGGTGGAGCATGAATGTTGATTTTATTTTCAAGATAGCGGCTATTGGCATTGTTGTTGCCGTTCTCAATCAACTGCTTCAGCGGTCGGGGAGAGAAGAGCAGGCAATGATGACTACGATAGCCGGACTTATCGTGGTACTTATGATGATAGTGACCGAGATAAGCAACCTGTTTGATACCATAAAGAGTATCTTCAATCTGTGAGGCACTCAAAATGAACATCATAGCTTTTGTCGGAGCCGGAATTATAGGAACGGTGCTGTCCGTTGTGTTAAAGCAGTACAAGCCTGAGTTCAGTATGTACATAACGCTGATAACCGGTATGCTTATGCTCGGTGCGGCTGTAAGTGCGGTAAAGCCTGCGCTTGATATGATATCTTCATATATGGAGATTGCCGATCCCGACAGTATATATGCCGAGATACTCATAAAGACGCTTGCAGTATGCTATCTTACTCAGATGGCAGGAGAAAGCTGCAGTGACGCAGGAGAGACTTCAATTGCCGCAAAGATAGCACTTGCAGGCAAGATAGCGGTGGTGATTATAGCACTTCCGCTGTTTGAGAAGCTGATGGAAGTAATAAAACAGCTTTTGGTGTGAGGGATTATGAAAACTGCTGTAAGAATTATTATATCTCTGCTTGTAATTGTGTCCGTTGCTGTTATACCGTACAGGGCGTATGCACAGGACAGCTCGATACTTGACGGCTACATTCCGGCTGTTCCGGAGGAAATCGATAAAGAACTGTCCGATATGGGGATCACTCCCGAAAAGGTAGATACCGATTCTCTAACCGTGGACAAGGTAATAAAAAACATAACCGAGATGCTTAAAAACAGCATCAGCAGTCCGCTTAAACTGCTTGTTTCACTTCTGTCGGTCATAATGCTGTGCAGTATTGCCAATGTCTTTGCCGAAAGCGCAGGAGGCAATGTCGGTACGGTTTTCTCGGTGGTATCCGTGCTTGCGTGCAGTACGATAACCGTTACAGCCGCAAGCGACGCTCTTACCGCCGCATCTAAAACGCTTGAATCGGGCAGTGTGTTTCTTGCGAGCTTTATCCCTGCCTTTGCGGGAATGGTAGCGGCAAGCGGTCATGTAAGCTCCGCCGCTATGTTCAACAGCGTGGTTATGGGCGGCTCACAGATATTTATGCAGCTTGCCTCAAAGGTGCTGGTGCCCGTATCTATGAGCGTAATGGGAATATCATTAGCAGGCGGTGTGTGTCCCGACCTCAGACTCTGCTCACTTGCGGAGGCTGTCAAGAAAACGGTGATATGGATACTGGGACTTATTATAACCGTGTTTGTAGCATTGCTTGCCATGCAGAGCTTTGTCACGGTGCCGGCAGACAATGTGGGAATAAAAGCGGCAAGGTTCACCGTGTCAAACTCCGTTCCTTTCATTGGCGGTGCGGTATCCGATTCGCTTTCGGTCATGTACGGCGGAGTAGGGCTTATAAGAAATAACTTCGGTGTGTTCGGCATACTGGCTGGCGGTGCGCTTATTCTCCCTTCGATAATATCCGTGCTGTGCTATAAGCTGACATTTTCACTTGCCGCAGCTGCAAGCGAGCTGTTCGGCATAAATTCTCTCACGGGACTGCTAAGATGTGCGGAGGGCGTAAGCTCAATAATAGTAGCTATGCTTGTTTCGTTTCTGATGATGGCGGTAATATCGATTTCGATAATGATATTTATGGCAGGTGGTACGGTATGACTGAGATAAAAGAAGCGGCGCTCGGGATATGTCTGCTTGCGGTAGCGGTGGGATTGTTCCGTATGCTTATTCCCGACGGAAAATATAAAACGCAGATAACATTTCTTACGGCGTGTATCTTCTCGGTATGCGTGTTAAGCACGGTAACAAAGCTTGTTCCTGTTATAGATACGGAAATAAATGTCAGCACAGTACCGGCTGTGGATTTCAGTGAGCAGCTGTCGGAGCAGGCAAGGATAACAGCGGCAAGGGGAGTAAGGGAGAAGGTAAAAGAGCTGCTGACAAATAACGGTTACTCCTGCAGTAAAATTTACATCACAGCGAATATAGACGGTGCGTTTAGCATATCTATTACTGAGGTCGAGCTGTTATTTCCTAAAGACACACCTGATGAATATATGGAAAAGGCTGCCGCACTTGTTGAGAGCAGAACGGGCGATATAACGGTGCGGTATGCAAAAGAAAGATAGGATATAATGAAAGAACTGCTGAAATCGGAAAAAATGCTGAAGATAGCCTTTATAGCCGGTATAGCTGTCATTGTGCTGATATTCGTTTCGGGAATAGTCGGCGACGGCACTTCTTCATCGGCTACAGAAGAAGCTATGCTTGAACAGAGGATATCCGATATGCTTCTTGCTATGGAGGATATAACCGAAAGACCGTATGTTACCGTAAAGCTCGACAGCGACAAGCAGACTGTACTCGGTGTAACTGTAGTATGTACCGAGACATCAAGCAGCCGTATCAGAGAAAAGGTGATCAATGCGGTATCGACGGTGCTCGCCGTCTCCGCATCAAAAATATGCATTACTACATAAGTGAGGTACTGTTATGAAAAAACCGAGGATCAATCTCATACTTGGAAAAAAGCATCTAATTGTCGCAGGTCTTGCGCTTGTTCTTGCGGTAGGGCTGTATGCCAACTTTGCCATAGGAAACAATGTCAAAGCAAAGAACACAGGCGAAAACTATGGTGACGCAAGGCTTGTATCCGATTCGTTATCAACAGACACAGGCAAAAAAGACGGTGATATAGTAGCCGCCGCAAACGCACAAACGGCAGAAAACTCTGCAGAAGAGTATTTTGCAAAGGCTCGCATTGATCGTCAGGCGAGCAGAGAAGAGGCAAAGGAAACTCTTAAGAGCATTTACGGCGGCGGTGATATGACTAAGGATGAGCTTGCTGTAGTAGCTCAGGACGCCGAACAGCTTACCGATTTAATGGAAGCCGAAAACAAGATAGAAACCACGCTCAAGGCGCAGGGCTTTGAGGATGTACTGTGCTATCTCAGCGACAAGAGCGCAAATATAATAGTAAAGTCGCAAGGCCTTGACAACGCACAGGCGGCACAGATAAAGAGCGCCCTTCTCTCCGAAGTCGAAATAGCCAACGAAAATATCACCATCGTCGAAGTAAATTAGCAACGTGCCGTTGCATCCAATTCCGCCTTTGGATATGTAGTATCTTTGCGGAAGTTCGACTGACGGCGGGTTCAACGGTAGTGTTAGGAGAGCGAAAATAAAAGTTTTCGCCCGACTTTTACAAAAGGCGGCAGTTTCCAAAGGCGGTGCCTTTGGTCGCCCTCCGCAGAGGGCGAAATTTCTTAGACAAAACGATCTTTTGAAGGGTTAGGGGAACTTTTCTCACGAAGAAAAGTTCCCCTTAACTGTATACATAGTGCTATCTATTCTCCCCAAATGTGCCGGTGACACATTTGGGGACGAGCAAACATATCTCAAAAAGATTCACTCTCGGTAAACAAAATAATTAACAGAACCCCGATTTCCCCATTTAATGCGGTTTTCTTCAATGACTGCCAATTGACCGTCAAATGTCTGCCACTTGTCAGCGATATGTCCGCATAGGTTAGGTTAGGTTAGGTAAGGAAAGGTTAGATTAGCGGAGGAGAGGTTAGCGGCGGCGAAATTTCAAAACGCTCGAAGCTGTCAGCCAAAAAACTGCGGAGTCTTTGTTTGCTGCACCGCCGCTGCAAAAATAATTTTTATTTTTTATTTTTTCTTTTCCAATAATCGTAATGAGGTGCTAAAGCGTGAATGTTGGTGTGGTACAAATTATCGAATAAAAACGCTATCACCAACTAAGATAAACGACTTTATACCAACCTATAGCTTGAGGCACTATCCCAACCTACTTTCTGCGTAAGCAGAAAGCAATTATGTCGAGGGTTAAAATTGTGCGAACAAGTCAAAAGGTATCTGACATTATCTCTATTGCTAAGTGGCACTCTCGTCAGAATAAGCTCCACTCGCTCCGATTATTTTGCTTCGCAAAAAATCAGTCGCCCGTTCCGCTATTCTTCCTCTCCGCAAAAAGTCACGCTCTGCTCAGCTGCTCGTTTGTAAACGCACTCACGACGCTTCGCTGTCGCTACCAACTTTTTGCGGTTTTTGGTGCTTGTCCACATTGTTTGATGAATTGGAGCAAAAAATATTATGTCATCATTCTGTTGTGAAAATCACCAATATCCACCCCTTAATCCACGAATTTTTCGCTTTTATGTAGAATTACGCAACAAAGTGTTGACAAATCGATAATTCTATGTTATACTCTCTGTGACAACTAAATGTTGATATTGATTTTAATTCAAGTGAGGGGAAATATGGCTGAAAGGAGAATGTTTTCAAAGCGAATAATCAGCTCCGACGCATTTATGGATATGAGCGCATCGGCGCAGATGTTGTATTTTCATCTGTCGATGTGGGCGGATGACGAGGGATTCGTCAACAATCCGAAGACTATTCAGCGTATGTGCGGAGCAGAATCGGAGGATATGTCGGCGCTTATTAAGAGCGGACTTGTTATCCGCTTTGAGTCGGGGATAGTAGCAATCAAGCATTGGAAGACGCACAACTACATCAGGGGCGACCGCATAAAGCCGACCTATTGCGCCGATGAGAAGGCACAGCTTACAGTCGGTGAGGACGGTATATATGCCTTAGCACAGCAGGACAGTGCTAACGACGGTAAGCCTGCCGATGATAACAGTGAACAGTACAGCGATTACGGAGCAGAAGATTCTACCAATAGCGGTGCAGGGGCGGATAATTCCGCACAGGCAATGGATTCCACCCTGAACGGCAACGGCACAGGGGCGGAGAGTTACGCACAGGCGAAGGATTCCAGCCTGAACGGTAACAATAGCACGCAAGCAGATAATTCCACCCTCAACAGCTACGGCACGGGGGATGATAATTCCGCACAGGCGGTGGATTCCAGCCTGAACGGTAACAATAGCACGCAAGCAGATAATTCCACCCTCAACAGCTACGGCACGGTTGCCGATAATTCCGCACAGGCAATGGATTCCGCCATAAACGGCAACGGCACAGGGGCTGATAATTCCGTACAGGCAAAAGATTCCGCCCGAAACGGCAACAATAACACGCAAGCGGAAGATTCCGCCCTGAATGGTAGCGGAATAGGTATCGATAATTCCGCACAAGCGGTGGATTCCACCCAGAACGGTAGCGGAACAGAGGCGTATGATTCCTCACAAGCGGTGAGTTCCACCCTCAACAGCTACGGCACGGGGGCTGATAATTCCGCACAAGCAAAGAATTCCACCCAAAACGGCAACGGCACAGGGGCGGAGAGTTACGCACAGGCAATGGATTCCGCCATAAACGGCAACAATAACACGCAAGCGGAGAGTTCCACCCGAAAAAGCGAGAGCTGTGACAGAGCAACGCT
>Ga0129308_1003382_pt1 | contig 11537 bp, 12 predicted proteins | sample L827metagenome_FD_94440 | JGI IMG/M metagenome (GOLD analysis project Ga0129308, IMG submission 94440) | Ring-tailed lemur group fecal microbial communities from Wisconsin, USA - L827 metagenome | ecosystem: Host-associated > Mammals > Digestive system > Large intestine > Fecal | place: USA... | reverse complement strand
TCGGGTTATCCTCGATGCCGTAACCGGCGTTGAGCATGATGGTAGAGGTTTTGCCTTCCTGCACGGCGGCCTTCCAGGGCACCATGTAGTTTTCCCACAGCTTTGCGTCCGAACGAGCCTCGGCAAAGCTGTTACGGCCGCCACGGGCGATGTAGTGCTTGGTCATGGCGTGCAGGCCGTTCTCCTCGTAGGCCCGGGTCTCGGGCACGATCATGTCGGAGATGTAGTTGACTTCATCACCATACCAGGAGCCGATTTCCACGCCGTAGCTGTGGAAGATGGTGGTGTAGCCCATGGCTGCCATTTCCTTGGAGTACTGCGCAACCATGTTGTAAAGCAGCTCAGGATCATGCGCCACGCCGAAGGCATAGTAGGGCATGTTGACCATGGAGCCAAAGGTGTTGTAGGGGCGGTCAGTCTCAAAGGAGATGGGGATGCCCAGTGTCGCACTTTCGCCAATGCTCTGAATGGCATTCAGCGTATCCAACTGCTCCTTGGGAGTGCCGGTGGAGCTGTAAGAATAGTGGGTAACATGATTCTTGTTGATTTCCCACCACATGGGGCGATAGGTAATGTTATCGCTGAGAGTGATGTGATCCTCCTGTCCATACAGCCATTCGTCCTGCATGGGGTAGATGGGAGAGAATGCACCGCCTGTAAAGTCGTTGGCCAGATTGCCCAGCTTTACATCCAGGTCCATCTGGGAGACCAGGTCGTTCACACGTGCGTCCACGTCCTGCCGCCAGTCCTCGTAAATGTCCAGCTGACCGTTGCCGTTGAGGTCCTTAAACCACAAGCCGTCCTGTTCAAAAAGCTTGTTCTTGTCAAAGGCGCTCAAGCGAGGCTGCTCGCCGTTGGCTTCCACATAGTAGAAGCCGGAAGCGCTTTCCTTGATTCCGGACTCCCCGGCAAAAGCCGTAACGCCGATGCTGCTAAGCAGCATGACCAGCGCCATCCACAATGCGATCCTCTTCATTTGTTTCTTCATTTGAATGTCTCCTTTCTTTTTTTGTGGGTTTATCACCCATCCGCAAGAAAAGAGTAGCATCTGCAATAGATGCAGAATCAATAGAAAATCAGGAACAATCACTATAAAAATTGAGCACTTTATTTATGGCGTATCCTCGGCGACCCATATCTCATAATAGCGCCAGGTAACTGTTTCTTCCCGTGCGCCGTAAAGATAGGACGCTAAAACACGGATATTCTGCCACGGACGTATTTCTCTCACCTTGCATATCAGAACAGACAAGTCCGCCGCCGTCAGCCCCCGCTGACTACGACAGGGAAACTTACAGTAAAATTTGAGCGTGCTGCCAAATTGCATACATTCCGCCTTATCCAGCATCGGCAGGGATAAGCCAGCAGCCATGTTTTGATAGATAAAATACCCAAAACAGGAGGAAACAACCCCCCCCCGCATTTTTTGCCCTATAATATTCTGTTTTTCGCATCATCGGGATAGCATCGAGCCATTGTGCCAGCGCTTCCCGCTCTGCTGCCGAGCGGCCAAAGAGCGGATCCATCGGCAAAAAATATATGTCGGGCAGGTCTACCGTGTGGGGCTGATCCAGGCTTACATCCGCTTCTTGCAGCCGCTGCTCATATTGGCGTAGCATGCTTACACTGGATTGAAGGCAGCGAATCTGCTGCTCCATCTGAGCGATTTTCCCCTCCATAATGTCAAATAGCATTTCAGGCAAAAAAGGCGTTTCGTCGATGAACTGCTCTTTGATTGTTTGCAGATCCAGCCCCAGCTTCTGAAGGGATTTGATACGCAGTAGCATACACATTTCTTCAACGGAGTATTTGCGCCGCCCGCCCGAGGTGCGTGCGGGATGGATCAGCCCCAGGCTTTCGTAATACCGCACACTGTTGGGCGACAGGCGAAATAAGCGGCACACATCAGAAATATCATAGAACATGGCTACACTTCCTATCCGGCCAAAGACAGCAGCGGCTGTATGTCCGGTTGTATTTTACAAAGCAAGTATAGCACGAAATGCGCCCGGCCGCAAGAACCGAAGTGCTCCTCGCACAGCAAATGCGCATCGGGGTGGTGGGAAATCGTTACCCAGGCGCTGAGTTAAATCCGATAAACGCAGGAGAATTTAGGGGATTCCCTTGCCATTTGTTTTCTTTCGGTTTAGAATGGCATGGTAATTTATGCTCACATTGTAAAAGAACGGGAGGGAACGTGCCGTGATTAACATTTTGGTGGCCGATGATGACAAAAACACCCGGCTTCTGATGAAGGCGATTTTGGAGGCAGAGCATTATCATGTATTCACCGCAGCAGATGGGCAGCAGGCCTTACAGATGCTGGACCGGGAGCACATCGATCTGGTGGTGCTGGACATCATGATGCCCAATATGGACGGCTATGAATTCACCGCCACGCTGCGGGAGAATAACAACACCCTGCCCATTCTCATGGTCTCCGCCAAGCAGCTGCCGGAGGACAAGCACCGGGGCTTCCTGGTGGGCACCGACGATTACATCACAAAGCCCATCGACGAGGAGGAAATGCTGCTGCGAATCAAGGCACTGCTGCGGCGGGCCAAGATCGTCAACGACCGGCGGATTGTCATTGGGGATGTGGTGCTGGACTACGACTCCTTCACCGTCTCCCGGCCGGGGCAGGTGCAGGAGCTGCCCCAGAAGGAATTTCTGCTGCTGTACAAGCTGCTGTCCTACCCCGGCAAAATCTTCACCCGAATTCAGCTCATGGATGAGATATGGGGCATGGATTGTGAAACCGGCTGGGAAACCGTGACGGTTCACGTAGGGCGGCTGCGCAAGCGCTTTGAGGGCTGGGAGGAGTTCAGCGTGGAGTCCGTCCGAGGACTGGGCTATAAGGCGGTGAGGAAGGAATGAAGCATCGGAAACGAGGGTTTTCCCTGACAGTTTTGTTCGCTCTGCTGACCTTTGGCATTCTGGCAGCCTCGGTGGCAGTGGCCACAGCACTGAGCTATGTGCTTACCTTACTTGGCATCCTGCCCATCCAGAACGATTGGTTTCCGGAGAGCTTACAGCTGCTGGTATCCATGTCCGCCATCAGCGTGATCGTGGGCACGGGACTGTCCATGCTGGCGGTGCGGATTCCCCTGCGGCCCATCAACTGGCTCATCGACCAGATGAACCGGCTGGCGGATGGGGATTTCCAGGCCCGGGTTCATTTCAAAAAGCCCATTTCCCTGATTCCCTCCTTTTTGCAGGTGGAGGAGAGCTTCAACAAAATGGCCCAGGAGCTTGGGAACACCGAGATGCTCCGCCGGGACTTCGTGAACAATTTTTCCCACGAATTCAAGACCCCCATTGTCTCCATCGCCGGATTTGCCAAGCTTCTCCAGCGGGCGGATTTGGACGAGGTGCAGCGGAGGGAGTACATCGACGCCATCGTGGAGGAGTCCACACGGCTTTCCGCCATGGCCACCAATGTCTTAAAGCTGACCAAGGTGGAAAACCAGACCATTCTCACCGGCATTACAGAATATAATCTCTCCGAACAGCTGCGGGGGGCGGCGCTGCTGCTGGAAAACGACTGGAGTGCCAAGCACATCGAGCTGGATATGGAGTTCCCGGAGGTGGGTATCCGGGCCAATGAGGCGCTGATGAAGGAGGTCTTCATCAATCTGCTCCACAATGCGGTGAAGTTCTCCCCGGAATATGGCCCTGTCCAGGTGCGCATCATTCGGGAGCAGGATGCCGTTCAAGTGACAATTACCAACAGCGGCTATATTCCGGAGTCGGATTTGAAGCGTATTTTTCAGAAATTTTATCAGGTGGACCAGTCCCATGGCTCCACCGGCAACGGCGTGGGCCTGGCCATTGTGAAGAAGATCGTGGAGCTGCACCACGGCACTGTGGAGGCCCAGAGCAAGGGCGGAGCGGTAATTTTTACCGTGAATCTACCCCAGGAGGAGGGGGCAAAATGACAAGGGCACTGTTTTTTGGCGTTTGCGGGTATCTGTCGGGCAGCATGCTGTTTGCCTTTGTGTGGGCCCGGCTGCTGGGGAAGGAAATTCTGGCGAAAAGCAAGGATGAAAATCCCGGCGCCACCAACGCCTTCCGGTACGGCGGCTTTCTGTGCGGAGCGGGAACATTGGCGGGAGATCTGCTCAAGGGCTTTCTCCCGGTGTGGCTTTTTCTGAATGGGCCGGACAGGGGCAGTTCTCCCACCCTGGCTCTGGCGTTGATAATTGCGGCGCCGGTAGTGGGGCACGCCTTCTCTGTGTACCACAATTTCCGGGGCGGCAAGGGCATTGCGGTGACCTTCGGCGTGCTGCTGGGGCTGCTGCCCTGCTGGCAGCCTTTTGCCGTTTTTGCAGGGGCATTCATCTTTTTCTCCCTGGTGATAAAGGTCACGCCCCATTTTCAGCGAACAATTTTCTCCTATCTGGCGGCGCTGGTCTGTCTGATTCTGGGCGCTCAGCCCAGGGAGATGGTACTGGGCTTTTTTCTGATCTGCTGCGTGGTGGGTCTTCGGCTGCACATGAGCAAGGAGCCCCGGGAGGCCATGCAGATACAATTGCTATAAAGAGAGGAATTATTTTGGAAATCCTGATTTTATCCTGTGGCACCGGCGGCGGGCACAATTCAGCCGCTCAGGCGGTGCAGGAGGAATTGCTGCGCCGGGGCCATGGGGCCACGCTGCTGAATCCTTTCGACCTTTGCGGTGGGAAGATTGCCCGGCGGGTGGACAACACCTACATCAACCTGGCCCAAACCTCTCCCCGGGGGTTTGGAGCTGTCTATGCGCTGGGCAACGCCTACCGGCGTCTGCCCTGGCGTTCCCCGGTATATTACGCCAACGGTTATGCCGCCGACGCCCTGGGGGCATATCTGGACGCCCATCCGGTGGACGCCATTGTCACCACCCACGTATTCCCGGCGGAAATGCTCACCTATCTGCGCAACCACGGCAGAAAGGTGCCGAAAACCGTCTTTATCGCCACGGACTATACCTGCATTCCCTTCACCGAGGAGTGCGACTGTGACATCTGTGTCATCCCCTCCCCCATGCTCACCGGAGAGTTTGTATCCCGGGGCATCCCTCAGGAGAAGCTTTTTCCCCTGGGCATCCCTGTCCGGAGCGCTTTCCGGCAGGAGATCACCCGGGAGAAAGCCCGGCGGGAGCTGGGTCTGTTGCAGGAAAAACGGTATCTGCTGCTGTCCGGCGGCAGCATCGGCGGCGGCAAGCTGGAAAAGGCTGTGGAGCTGCTGTACCGGGCCACCCGGGCAACGGGAGAGCAGCTGATCGTCATCTGCGGCAGCAACGCCTCATTGTGCAAGCATTTGGAGGGCCGCTACGCCGACCGGGTGACGCTGATGGGAAAGACAGATCGAATGGCGGAATATCTTCGGGCTTGTGACCTGTATTTTACCAAGCCCGGCGGACTTTCCACCACCGAGGCAGCGGTGATGGAGGTTCCCCTGGCCCTGCTGCCCCCCATCCCCGGCTGCGAGACTCACAACCGGAACTTCTTTACCCGGCTGGGGCTGGCGGTGGAGGCCCAGCCCTCCCAGGCCGGACTAGAGAACATTCTCTCCCTGTTGACCTCCCCGGAAAAAATGGAGCACATGCGCCAGTGTCAGCGCTCCACCATCCCCAAGGACGCCGCCCAGCGGATCTGTGACCTGCTGGAGCCCGGTGGGTGGAAAAACCGGCGGTAAAAAATATAAAAAATGGTATTGCAAAACCGATATGACCGTGGTATAATAGCATTGTAAGCTTAGTGGAGTATCAAAGAGAGGGGTTTAACCCCTCTCTTTCTTATTGACGAAAGGAAGTTTTCATGAAAATCACAGATCAGGTGGCAGCCTTTGCCCAGCCCATTGTGGAGGAGCACGGGTGCAGCCTTTGGGATGTGGAATACGTTCGGGAAGGCTCCGACTATATCCTCCGCCTGTACATCGACAAGGAGGGCGGCGTGGACATCAGCGACTGCGAGGCCGTCTCCCGGGCGGTGGACCCCATCCTGGACGAAAAGGACCCCATCCCGGGCAGCTATCAGTTCGAGGTCTGCTCAGCAGGGCTGGAGCGGGCCCTGAAACGGCCCCAGGATTTCGAGCGTTTCCTGGGCAGCCCCGTTACGGTCAAGCTCTACCGCCCCCATAACGGCTTGAAGGAGATTCCCGGAATTCTCCGGGGGTGCGAGGACGGCCGGGTCACCGTGGAAGCGGGAAAGGAAACCATCACATTTGAAAAATCCCAGGTCGCCCTGGTGCGGCTTCGGGTGGAATTCTGACAGGAGGACAGACCATGGCAAGAAATACCAGAGCCAAAAAGCAGGCCGAGGCACCCAAGGTGGACATCGGCGCAGAGATTTTTGCGAGTTTGCGGGACCTGGAGAAGCTCAAGGGCATCCCCGTGGACTATATGGTGGAGCGGCTGAAACAGGCCCTCACCAACGCCTACCGCAAGGACCGGGAGGATCACCGGGACGTTCCCGCCGACAATGTGGTGGTGAGCCTGGATGAGAAGGGTCTGAACATGTTCCAGGTGAAGACCGCCGTGGAAGAGCTGGAGGACATCGCTCTGGAAATCCACATCGACGCCGCCCGGAACTATAACCCCGACGCCCAGGTGGGCGACTCCATCTACATTCCCGTGGACATTGCCAAGTTCGGCCGTATCGCCGCTCAGACCGCCAAGCAGGTGGTCATCCAGGGCATCCGGGAAGCCGAGCGGGGCGTGATGTTCGAGAGCTACTCCAACAAGGCCCAGGAGCTGCTCACCGGCACCGTGCTGCGCATCGCCCCCGCCACCGGAGACATCATTGTAAAGGTGGGCCAGGGCGCCGATGCCTCCGAGGCGCTGCTTCCCGCCTCCGAGCAGATTCCCGGTGAAACCTTCCAGGAGGGCGACATCATCCGGGTCTACGTCATGGAGGTCCGCAAGCCCAACCGTGGGCCCCTGGTTCACGTGTCCCGGACCCATCCCAACCTGATTCGCCGTCTGTTCGAGCTGGAAACCCCGGAAATCGCCGACGGCCAGGTGGAAATCCGCAACATCGCCCGGGAAGCCGGTTCCCGCTCCAAGATGGCCGTCCGGGCCACCATGGAAGGAATTGATCCCGTAGGCGCCTGCGTCGGCCCTCGGGGCGGACGGGTAGGCGCCGTTGTGGAGGAGCTCCACGGCGAGAAGATCGAAATCGTGGTTTGGAGCGAGGATCCCTGCCAGTATGTAAAGGCCGCCCTCAGCCCCGCCGATGTCATCAGCGTCTCCCTGATTCCCGGCCAGAAGGCTTGCAGCGTAATTGTCCCTGACGATCAGCTGAGCCTTGCCATTGGCAAGGAGGGCCAGAACGCCCGTCTGGCTGCCCGGCTCACCGGCTATAAGATCGACATCAAGCCCGCCTCCCAGGCAGCGCCCGCGGAACCGGCGGAGGAGAAAGAGGAAGAAGAATAAGATATAAGATACAAGATATTTCCTATCTTATATCCCATATCTCATATCTTATATCTCAAACAAAGTGGGAGGGTTTACAGATGCAAAAGAAAATCCCTCAGCGTCAGTGCATGGGCTGCCGGGAGCGAAAGGCCAAGCGGGAGCTGATCCGGGTGGTGCGGGGCACCGACGGGACAGTGAACCTGGACTTTGGCGGCAAGGCCCCGGGGCGGGGCGCGTACATCTGCCCCAATTCCGAGTGCCTGAAAAAAGCCCTGCGCTCCAAGGCTTTGGACCGGAGCCTGGAGGTGACCATCCCCCAGGAGGTCATCGACCGGCTGGAAAAGGAGATGGAGCGCAATGGAAGCTAAGGCCCTGAATTATCTGTCCCTGGCCCGGAAGGCAGGACTGGCGGAGCTGGGCGAAGAGCCGGTGGGAGATGCGTCCCGTGCAGGCAAGGCCTATGTGATTGCCGTGGCCCAGGATGCCTCGGATCACACCTGGCGGCGGGCCAAGGCCTACGCCGCCGGGACGGAGCAGCAGTGTGTGCGTCTGCCCTTTACCAAAGAGGAACTGGGGCAGGCGGTGGGCCGGGAGAGTCTGGCCATTGCCGCCGTCACCGATGCCCCCCTGGCCCTGGCCCTGGTGCAGAGCCTGCCGGAGCCGATCAAATATCAGTCCGCCATTGACGTGCTGACCCAGAAATCCCAGAAGCTGAAAAAGCGCCAGCAGGAAGCCAAAGCCCATTTGAGAAATGTTCGCAAAGGGAAAAAGTAAGCCCGTCCACTGCCCTGTGGAGGAGAATATCATCCCCCCGCCTAAGATGCAGCGTGTTGCGAGAGGATCATATTCTCCCCTACAGCGGATGCGGCTGAAGAATTGAAGTTATGTAAGGATGTCCAGCCCCCCTTTGGGGGATTCGGACTGTGTGTATTATGGAGGTGCGTATAGTATATGAGTATGGTGAAGTATCGCTTAAAGGAAGTCGCTTCCGATTTGGGAATCACCCCCAAGGAAGTGGCGGAGATCATCTCCCGGTTTTTTGAGAAGCCCAAGTCCAATAGCCAGATTCTCACCGACGAGGAGCTGAACGTGGTTTTCGACTGCGTCACCCAGTCCCATCAGATTGATTCTTTGGAGCAGGTCTTTGCCGCGGGGCCCAAGGAAGCCCCCAAGCCCACCGCCCCCAAAGTCAAGGAGGCAAAAGATGGCAAAGAGGCCAGGCAGGACGCTCCCAAAACTGCCCCGGAGGCCAAGCAAACCCAGCAGCCGGCCCAAAAGCCCAAGGAGCCGGAACGCAAGCGGGAGCGCCGGGTGGTGGATACCTCCGCCGTCCAGGTGAACGCCAACCGCTTTGCCGACGTGGACAACCTGGTCTCCGAGCGTGTGCAGAATTACCAGGGCGGTAAGCAGCGCATCGGCGGCAAGAAGGGCCAGCAGCAGAACAAGAAGGATAACAAGTATAAGGGCAGCAAGTCCCGCAACGAGGAGCAGGAGAAGCTCCGCCGCCTGCAAATGGAGGTGGCCCGGAAGGCTCCCGTCACCGTGAAGATTCCCGAGGAGATCACCGTGGGCGAGCTGGCCTCCCGGATGAAGAAGACCGCCGGCGAGGTCATCAAGCTGCTCCTGAAGAACGGCGTCATGGCCGCCATCAACCAGACCATCGACTTTGACACCGCCGAATATGTGGCCACGGAAATGGGCTGCAAGGTGGAGAAGGAAGTCACAGTCACCATCGAGGAGCGGATCATCGACGACCATCAGGACACCGCCGAGGAGCTGCTGACCCGGGCCCCCGTGGTGGTGGTCATGGGCCATGTCGACCACGGCAAGACCTCATTGCTGGACGCCATCCGGAAGACCTCTGTCACCGCCGGAGAAGCCGGCGGCATCACCCAGCACATCGGCGCCTACACCGTGGATGTGGGCGGCAATATGGTCACCTTCCTGGATACCCCCGGCCACGCCGCCTTTACCTCCATGCGGGCCCGGGGCGCCATGTGCACCGACATTGCCATTCTGGTGGTGGCCGCGGACGACGGCATCATGCCCCAGACCGTGGAGTCCATCAACCATGCCAAGGCCGCCGGCGTACCCATCATCGTGGCCATCAACAAAATGGATAAGCCCACCGCCAACCCGGAGAAGATCAAGGAGCAGCTGACCAAGTATGACCTGATTCCCGAGGAATGGGGCGGCGACACCGTGATCTGCCCCATCTCCGCCAAGACCGGCATGGGGCTGGAAGACCTGCTGGAAATGGTCATCGTCAGCGCCGAGGTGCTGGAACTGAAGGCCAACCCCAACCGCCGGGGCAAGGGCACCGTCATCGAAGCCCGGCTGGATAAGAGCCGGGGCCCCATCGCCACCCTGCTGGTGCAGAACGGCACACTGAACCAGGGCGACATCATCATCGCCGGTACCTCCGTGGGCCGTGTCCGGGTGATGACCAACGACAAGGGCCGCACCGTAAAGACCGCCGGCCCCTCTGTGCCCGTGGAGATCACCGGTCTGGCCGAGGTCCCCACCCCCGGCGATGAATTCAACGTGGTCACCGACGAGCGGATGGCCCGGGAACTGGTGGAGCAGCGCAAGCAGGCTCAGAAGGACGCCCAGGCCAAGCTGATGCAGAAGGTCACGCTGGATAACCTCTTTGCACGGATGCAGGAGGGCGAGATGAAGGAACTGCCTCTGATCGTCAAAGCGGATGTACAAGGCTCCGCCGAGGCCGTGAAGACCAGTCTGGAAAAGCTGACCAACGAAGAAGTCCGGGTTCGGGTCATCCACACCGGCGTGGGCGCCATTAATGAGTCCGATATTCTGCTGGCCTCCACCGCAGGAGCCATTATTGTGGGCTTTAACGTCCGTCCCGATGCTGCCGCCCAGGCCTCCGGTCAGCGTGCCAATGTGGACATGCGGTTCTACCGGGTGATTTACGATGCCATCGACGAGATCGAGGCTGCCATGAAGGGCATGCTGGCTCCCAAGTATGAGGAGGCCGTCATCGGCCACGCCGAGGTTCGTATGACCTATAAGGTCAGCGCCGTGGGAACCATCGCCGGCTGTATGGTAAAGGACGGCAAGGTCACCCGGGACTCCCAGGTTCGTATTCTCCGGGACAGCATCGTCATTCACGAGGGCGAGATCGGCTCTCTGCAGCGCTTTAAGGACGCCGTCAAGGAGGTCACCGCCGGTTACGAATGCGGTATGAGCGTGGCCAAGTTCAACGACATCCGGGAGGGCGACATCTTCGAGTGCTTCGTCATGCAGGAGATCAAAAGATAAGCGGGCAGGGCCCGCAGCCAATTCGCACTGGGTCGGCGGCAATCGTTTTTGCCCTAACCCGCCCGGTGACGATTTTTCGCACTGGATGACGAAGTATGAAGTGGTCACAGAAGAACTTTTCGGAGGACAATATGGCATCAAACCGAATCAACCGAATCAATGAAGAAATTTTGAAAGAATTATCTGCCCTTCTGCGCACAGTGAAGGACCCTCGGGTGCAGGACACCATGATCTCCATCACCCGGGTGGAAACCACCCCCGACCTGCGTTATACCAAGGTATACGTCAGCTTCCTCCAGGAGGAACGGGTGAAAGACGCCATGGCCGGACTGAAATCCGCCGCAGGGTTCCTGCGGCGGGAGCTGGGGCGCCGTTTGCAGCTTCGCTATGCCCCGGAAATCGTGTGGAGTCTGGACGACAGTATCACCTACGGTGCAAAAATGCTGAAACTCATCAATTCTCTGGAGGTCGGACATGAAGACTCTGACGAGAACTGAGACAGCGGATTTTCTGGCCGCCCACGACCACTATATCATCCTCACCCACAACCGCCCCGACGGCGACACCATTGGCTCCGCTGCGGCCCTGTGCCGGGGCCTACGGAGCTTGGGCAAAACCGCCCATGTGCTGGAAAATCGGGGGGTAACCCCCCGTTACCAGAAGTTCCACCAGGGGCTGACCGTGAATACCGTAGACCCCGCCGACTGCGTGGTCAGCGTGGACGTGGCCTCCCCGGAGATTCTCCACCCAGACTTCCAATTTCTGCTGGGTCGGGTGGCTCTGCGCATCGACCACCACTGCAATGCCACTAGCTTCGCCGATTTCGAGCTAGTGGACCCGGACAGCGCCAGCTGCGCCG
>Ga0129308_1003381_pt1 | contig 11539 bp, 5 predicted proteins | sample L827metagenome_FD_94440 | JGI IMG/M metagenome (GOLD analysis project Ga0129308, IMG submission 94440) | Ring-tailed lemur group fecal microbial communities from Wisconsin, USA - L827 metagenome | ecosystem: Host-associated > Mammals > Digestive system > Large intestine > Fecal | place: USA... | reverse complement strand
TCCCTCTATATTAATTTCCAGCTTCGAGAACAGATTACGATAGATTGCATAATGCTTTTTATATTCTTCCTCGTAAGAGCTATTTTCAAACGCTCTCATATATTCTTCCATACAATCCGAAAGTTTCTTTTTTGTATCTCTGCTTGTTACAGTTGAAATAAGCTTTTCTAGTACATAAGTATTCCCCTGTTCGGCATCAAAAATAATCTGCTGCGCTGCAATTCCATCCTCACATATGTCCTCCCAGACAGCCTCCTTAGAAAACTTCTGACTAATACCCGTTGCAGAATGGAATCCATATTTTGGTCCTACAATCTCTTCTTGACAAATCGTATGTCCAGCATACTGAATTTCTATCGTCTTTTGAGGAATCTGTCCGTTCGATTTCGTTCTTAAATCCATTCCACTTAAAATCTTTACTGACTCTGAATAATTAAGTGGTTCCATCTCCACTTGCATACAATAAATATGATCATCCGAAAAACTCGCAAATCTCTTAAAATCAAATCGAGTTTTCTGCCCTTTTGTATTTTCCCAGACGACTTCACGGTGAAGTACTCCGTCGGAAAAATCCAAATAGCGTTTCCACGATAAAACCTTCCCCTCCCATGGATAGAAGGTTTCTCCTCCAATTTCAAAACGTACAAGAAGAAAGTCTAGCAAATTGATAACTCTCTCTTGCTTTTCAAACTTTTTTAGTCGTTCCTCTTCTACGTAATATTTTTTCATATACATATTATCGCACATCGTAATACGCACTTCGACGACTTCATCCATTACTCCTCGAATCCAAAATCCCTGAATTCCGAGACTTGTATATTCCTCCAGGCTTGCCTTTACTCCCATATATCCATTGCCCGTTGTCAGAAGCGTCGCTACATTTGCTTCATGGAGCAGGCTATATTCCTGCTCCACAAGGCGATTCTTATCTTCAAAAATAAGACCTGAATAACTCATTTTTTCTCCTCTATAATTCACGAATTTCTCCGTTTATCTCTACTTCCACTTTCTTCGTTCCTGTTATATTTTTTACTTCAACATAATCTTTTGTTACCTCTACTGAAAGTTTTTGTCCTTTCCAGATAATCGTATAAGAAAGCTTTGTCCAGCTATCTGGCAAGGATGGATTAATTCTAAGCTTACCACCCAACATACGCACACCGCCAAAACCATATACAACGCATTCCCAGACACCACCAAAGGATGCCGCATGAATTCCTGCATTGGAAGAACCCATAAATGGTCCCAAATCAATCGCTGCCGCTTTCTTAAAAAGGTCATATGCCATATCTTTCTCACCCATATCACATGCTAATACAGAATGGGTAGACAAGGATAAGGAGGAATCATGAAGAGTACGGGCCTCATAATGTTTCCAGGATGCCTTCTTTACTTCCTGTGGGAAAATATTTTCTAATAGGAAGAATAATACAAGCACATCTGCCTGCTTAGATACCTGAATCTCATTAATCTGCTCTAAGTTATAATCACGGGTAATTCCGCCTACATGCTCCTGTGCTTTGTACTTGCTCAAATCAATATCTCGGCAGCTTAAATAGCGATCATCCTGTGGAAGAATATTTTCCTTTGTCGGAGTTGGAAGATAAATTTTTTCGCATCCTACTTTCCAATCTTCATAAGCTGCCTCTAGACCAAGCTTCTCATTCAACCTTGCAAATATTTCAGGCTTTTCTGACTTTAAAAGCTCATAATATTCCATGGCCTTTTCCATATTCCAATGTGCCATATAATTTGTAAACGCGTTGTCATTGACATGCTCGCGGTATTCATCTGGGCCTACTACATCATTAATGTGGTACTTTCCATCCTCACCCTTTTCAAGACGAGATGCCCAAAAGATTGCCGTATCCATAATAAGCTCGTATCCATATTTTTCCATATAATCTTCATCGCCAGTGATAATATAATACTGCCATACACCAAATGCCACATCTGAAGTAATATGCTGTTCTATAAATCCCGACCACACTTTCACTGGCAAACCAGTTAAAACATCCACGTCACAATATTCTGGTGTGACCTCTCCGTCATCTAACCAAGCAGACTCCCAAGGGAACATCGCACCTTTATAATGATTATGTTTTGCCTTTGCATGTGCTCCTGGCAGAGAAAGATAACGATATTCCTCAAGTTTTCTCGCTGTCTTTGGATCTGTGAATATATAGTAAGGAAGCAAGAAAATTTCTGTATCCCAGAAAGTATGTCCTTTATATCCCTCTCCTGAGAGTCCCTTTGCACCGATATTCATACGAGAATCATGTGCTGGCACCATCAGGCGCATATGGTACTGTGCAAAATGAATTGCAAATTCATCCATCTCACTACCCTCAATATGGATTGGCGCAAGATTCCATACTTCTTCTTCCCACTGTTTTTTAGACTCTTCCATAAGTGCCTGATATCCAATTTCTTCTAATTCCTTCATATTTTCATGGGCAATTTCTTGAATCTTGTCCACCGTTTTTCCTTCTATATCTAAATCTCTGCTCGTATATACAGTAGAATATTTTTCTACAACAAATGTCTGTCCTGCTTTTACATCCACAGAGTATCCAGCAAAAATCTCTCGTCTCTCGATATAAACCTCTGCATCCATCTCAAGCACTTTGCCATCCACTGCTAATTTATGAACCGTTGTATCCACAAAATCGATTTTGGACTGTCCAGTCGTCTGCACAAACTGAATTACTTTTTTATCATAGAAACGCTTATCTCCCTCAGAAAAATGCTGGCTTCCTGTATTGGTCATCTTTCCGTTAATACCACTCTTGATTTCGACATGGATATCGCTGTCCACAGGTATAATTTCGACATGCTGTGCAATGACATGAAGTCGCTTCAGGGAGACTATTCTGTAAAATGCAATCTTCACTTTAATTCCCTTTGGGGAAATCCATATTGCACTTCTTTTAAGCTCTCCCGTACGAATATTCAACTCTCTCGTATAATCCTCTACCGTTCCCTCTGACAATGAGAAATTTTCTCCATTTATAGAAATCTTCATAGCGATCATATCTGCCGCATTTGGAAGCTCCGTCACTTCATTTTCATCAAACTTATTAAATGTGCCTGCGATAAATAAACCTCTCGTCTCTCCTAAATAACTCTCCTCTGTTGCACTCCTAAGTCCCAGATAGCCGTTGCCAAGACTCATAATCGCCTCACATTTTCCTAATTTATTTTGGTCAAAGCAATCCTCTCTGATAATCCACTCAGAAATCTTGCTATAATCCATTCCCATTCCTTATTCCTCCTAACAATTCTTTAAATGTGTATTAAATGCTTCCATCTGTTCTTGCGTCAAATTTACAAATGGGGTATCATTTAGCATTTCCACTGTCATATCACGCATCCCACCTGGTACAGCCTGCCAGCCTGGAATAAAACTTTCTACTACAGTCAATGCCTCTGGATTTTCAATTAATTCATTAAAGGAAGACTTTGAAGAATAAATTTTTATAATCGGTATTTCTGGCATATAAGTGTATTCATACGTTCCTGCTGGAATCTCGATTGCTTCTCTTGTCGTATTTGGCAAGAGAACTGTAGCACCTGCTGCAAATGGCACTTTCACTCTCAAGTAGAACTGTCCACTCTTTTCTACCTTCCAGTTAATCTCATAAGTTCCTGCGATAGACTCATATTTCATATGACAAGATGTAATTCGATAATCTGGTTGTGGTGCAATCGTAACATGTGTAAATCCAGGATTTTCTTCCTCCAGATGAAGTCCTGCCATATTTCGGTACATCCACTCTACAACGCTTCCGTAGGAATAATGATTCAGAGAATTCATCTCCGTACCGCTAATCTTTCCATCGGGTAAAATAGAGTTCCAACGCTCCCAAATAGTTGTTGCACCCATATTTACCGCATACAGCCAGCTTGGACAGTCTTCATTGAGAAGAAGCTTATAGGCAAGCTCATTATTGCCGTAATCTGATAATACTTTATTCAAAAGATAGGTTCCGACAAAACCAGTCTTTAAATATCCTTTATTTACTTTTAATTTTTCTTTCAAAAACTCTGCAATTCTTTTCTTGCTTCCCTCTGGTGCAAAATCCATATAAAGTGCTACCGCATAGGCAGTCTGTGTCGTCAGAGCAAGACGGCCGTTTGGTGTAAAATATTCTGCCTGGAGAGCTTTTTTTATCTCCTCTGCCAATATACCGTAATAAGCTGCTTCCTCTTCTTTTCCTAAAATCTTTGCTGCCTTTGCCACAATATTCGCTGAATAATAATAATACGCTGTCGCAATATATCCGTCCTCTGTTGCACCTTTGAAACCGTCATCTCCTTCGCCGTCAAGAGCAAGCCAATCTCCAAAATGAAAGCCCACATCCCAAAAACGTCTTCCTCCAGTTGCCTCATCGATTCCCTTAATATAGTCAACCCACTGTCTCATACTCTCAAACTGTTCTTCCAAAATAGAGATATCTCCGTAGTATAAATACAAATTCCAAGGTACAATCGTTGCGGCATCACCCCATACAGAGCAAGTCGGTCCATTTTCATGGAAGGCTGGAATTACCGATGTTACATGCCCATATTCTTTCTGTGTCTCATATAAGTCATGACTGAATTTGCGAAGGAAATTATAGCTGTCCATATGGAAGCAGGCTGTTCCTGAGAATACCTGTGTATCTGCAGTCCATCCCATTCTCTCATCGCGCTGTGGACAATCTGTAGGAATATCGACATAGTTACATTTTTGTCCCCACATAGCATTTTCAATTAATTTATTTACCTTTTCATTGCTTGTAGTAATCCAACCAGTTCTATCCAAATCACTGTAGAGAACACATCCAGTAAACTGATCTAAGCTAATTTCTTTTGTAAATCCCTCTACTTTAACATATCGAAATCCATAATAGGTAAAATGTGGCTGCACATATTTAGAAATTCCATCGGATATATACGTAAATTCTGCCTTGGCAGTGCGCAGATTATCTCGGTAAAAATTTCCATCTTGTAAAACTTCGCCAAACTGCATATGAATCTTTGTTCCCTTTGGCTCATCTGAGTAGAAGCGAAGGAAACCTGCCATATTTTGTCCCATATCAATTACTGTCTCTCCCGCTGGCGTTTGAATAATCTCGATTGGCTTAATTTCTTCCTTAATCACAACTGGCTGTCCATATCTTGCGCTCAGACAGTTTGTTGGTCCATCTAGAATCTCAGCCTGATAACGCGCGGACTCATTGGAAGTTGGAACATATATCTCACCGTCATAAATATTACTAAATACGACATCCCCTGCTGCTACTTTCCAAGACTCATCTGAGACAATCTTATCTTCCTTTCCTTTTGCATCCTGCATAATAAGCTCAAAAATCATTTTATGCTGGTCTCCGTAATTATTCACGGCATGATCTAATCCAAATCTTCCCTTATACCAGCCGTCTGCGAGAAATACTTCTAACTTATGGTTTCCACTCTTTATCTCAACCTCATAAGTCTGATATTGAATCCATTGATTATAGTCCGTACAACCTGGTGCCAAATATTCATCTCCGACTCTCTCTCCGTCTAAATATAATTCATAAAGCCCGAGTCCCGTCATATAAATTCTGCTGCTTTTATAACTCTTTTCTGTTGTAAATTCTTTGATGAGCATTGGGTTTACATCTTTTAATTTGCTATTTCCAATCCATTTAGCTTCCCAAGTTTCATCCATCTTCGCAGTCTCAAACCACGCTGTATCACTTACTGCATATTCTCCATTATCTCCCCATACTTCGGCCTTCCAGTAATAGCGTGTGCGTGGTTTTAATTGGATATCAAGTTTTGTACCAATCATCTGAATGTCTGACGATTTTCCTGTATCATATACTACTTCCTCAAACTCAGCATCCAAGGCCGCCTGAATACGAATTGCCTCTGGATTTTTTGCCTTTGTATCTATAACTTGAAAAGATACTCTCGGTATCTGAATCTCATATCCCAGTGGATTTGTCAGGTGATTTGTCTGTAAACCTGTAATTTTCATATATGTTTTCCTCCTTAGAATTTTGCACCCCAAATATTGCAAAACGGATCTACTGGGTTCGTTCCCTTAAATTCAGATCTTCCCATAATCTTTTCCACTACCTGGTCTACAACCTCTTCGCTCGGTGTATATGCATTAATAAATGTCTTCACCATCGGCGCATCTACTAAGTGATATGGGTTTGCGATAGAAATAAACATTGCCGGAACCTCATTTAAAAACCAAGGTGCATCGGCCGCCATAAGGTGAACCCAGTCAATTCTTCTTACAGACTGATTGCTTGCTGTGTCAATGCATGCAACATAAACCGCCAAATCAAATTTACTCTTAATATCTTCCACTCCGCCTTCAAACATCTCATAAAAATCTAGATTTTCATAATCAAAGAGCGATACTTCAAACCCTTCTTTTTCCAACTTTTCTTTTACTTTACTAATTGCACCTTCTCCGTCCTTGAAGCCGCCACCGATACGGTCTTCTATGAGATATAGACGAATCTTTTTATATTTTTCTGGCGAAATTGGCAGCAGATTTTGCGTATCTTTTACAAGAGTTATACTTTCATCCGCACATTGTATTGTCCATTTCTTATGCTCTTCACATGCGACAGCTCTAAGAGCTTCTTTTCCTGGGACGAGTGTTCCTGCCGCCTTTTTCTCTGGAAGTCCCATAGCTGCCTTCATAGCTAAAATTCTTGTAACTGCCTCATCCACTCTCTCCATTGTGAGACGTCCATCTGCGAGTGCATCACGAACAGACTGATAATCCTCACGAATATCCTTATTGAATAAAATCATATCACAACCTGACGCCAACGCTGTTGGAACCGCCTCTGCTCTCTTCATTGGTGTATTAAATCCAATCATAGGAGTTGCATCTGTAACAATCATTCCGTTATATCCGAGCTTACCACGAAGAAGCCCTTGCAAAATTTCCTTTGACAGCGTAGCTGGAAGAATATCCTCATCCTTAAGTTCCGGATTAAAATGCTTGCTGTATGCAGGCTGTAAAATATGTCCAACCATGATAGATAATGTACCTGCATGAATAACTTCCTGCCAGATTGTTCCATAAGTTTTGTCGTACTCTTCAACAGAAAGACTATTAACAGATGCCACCAAATGCTGGTCTCTCTCATCTATTCCATCTCCTGGGAAATGTTTCACAGCCGCCGCTACTCCGTACTCTTTTAACCCTTTCATCTGCTCCTTTACAAACGCAATTACTCGTTCCTGATTTGATCCAAAAGTACGCACATTTGTAATCGGGTTTCTAAAATTCATATCCAAATCACAGATTGGAGAAAATGCCCAGTTACATCCAACTGCCGCTGCTTCTTTTCCAGCAACTGCTCCGAGACGATATGCATTTTCCATATTATCTGTCGCTGCAACTCCCATCGGTCTTGCATAATAAGTTCCGTCCGCACAAATTCCATTACCGCCAGATTCCAAATTTGCACCAAATAACATCGGAATTTTAGAGTTTTCCTGCAAAAATCTATGTGTCTTTTGTGCATCTGCTGCTGGCATTGGACGATATAGCATAGCTCCTGGTTTGAACTCATCTAAAAAGCTTTTTAAAAATCCTTCCTCGATATTTCCGCCAATGGGACAAAACATTTGTCCAATCTTTTCCTCTGTACTCATACCTGCCAATGTCTCATACACCCAGCTTTCGCTTTCCTCGTTTAGAAAAAACGGATTCGACTTCAAATCTACCATTTCTTTTTCCTCCTATTATATTTTTTCTGTAAACCTACTATCTTCAGTTTAGGGAAATTCTTCTTTAATTGCCATGTAGATTTTTTTTGATTACCCGACATATTTTTAGATTTTGTCAAACCACCCTTGAAGGGAATTTTTTGTTCTGTTATACTTTGCTAGAATCAACGAAAAAATTAGAAAGGAGAGAGATTATGCCGTACTACATCACCTATGGTGAATTTCAACACCATCTAAAAGAATATTATCAAAGAACTGGAAATCGAATGCAATTTCCTGAAATGACGGATTATCTTTATTATAAAGGATTATTATCTTCAAAACCTCTACAGGAAATACCTGCCAATAAAATGTATGGAACTATGTCTGACGAAAAGTTCGACAAAGTGATGGATTCCTTTGTTTTATCGCTAACTCCAAAGGTTACTACCACTTCAACCGTAGAGGAGACCGATATTATTCCTCATACTAGAGACGTTTTTATTATTCGACATCCAAGGTATACTCGTCCTTCTCCCCATATACACAATTACTTCGAAATTGACTTTGTAGCATCAGGACAATGTACTTTTGTCTTTGAACACGAAAAACGAGTTATGAAAACGGGAGAATTATGCATTATTGCTCCTCACTCACAACATGATCTCGTCATCGATGACGAATCTACCGTTTTTTGTATTATGATAAGAAAGAGTACCTTTAATACGACATTTTTTTCGCTAATGTCACATAAAAATCTTCTCTCTTATTTTTTCCGAACAATTTTACAGGGAGATTCTCACTCAAACTATTTATTATTTTATTCAGAGGATGTGATTTGGCTAAAAAATATTATTAGAAATGCGATGACAGAATGTTATAAAAAGGATTCGTTCAGTAATGCTAACTGTATTAGCTGGATTCATCTTTTCTTTTCTCACTTAATACGAGATTATAGCAAAACAATCCAATTTTATAATTATCAGATGGGAACAGATTTTTCATTAATTTTGCAGTATATTCAGCATAACTATCAGTCGCTGACTTTATCTTTTCTGGCAGATTTTTTCCATTACAGCGAACCACATTTAAGTACTCTAATTAAACAAAACACTGGATGTACTTTTACAGCGCTTGTAAAACAGCTTCGAATGGCCGATGCGGTATCCTATTTAACGAATACACATATGAAAATCAGTGAGATTGCTGACTGCGTGGGCTATAATTCCGCCGACCACTTTTCTAGAGTATTTCGAACAACATATAATATGTCACCTCAGGAATACCGAAGAAGACATCAGACATCAGAAGAATGGTTTATACCATTTGAAGAAATTCCTCCGACAGCAAAATAATAGATACTGAAAAGACTGGGCCATAAATGACTCGGTCTTTTCAGTATCTATTATTTTACTCTAATATCGTCTACTCAATTATAAACTTAGCAAAGTCAATCTTCCCCTCTGCAACCTTCATATAAAGAGCATGTTCTCCTTTCACCTTTGCCAACTTCGATACAACCTTTTCCCATGTATTGTCACTACAACTTACCGTCGCTATTCTCTCTCCCTCTGGATTATCGATCGATACTTGTAGCTTTCCCTTTCCTCGAAGCTCTAATATGATTTTCTTTTCATCACCATCAAACTCAAAATACTTAAATCCCGCCACAGAACCTTCTAACAGATTTGCAATATATGGTTTTAGTCCTTTTTCATCGTTCTCACTTTCTTCCTCTGTAATATAAGGCATCTCTTTTGGAAGAACAGGGACAGTCTCTCCTGGATTTACTAATACTGCATTTTTTACATTTTTCCTATCTTTTTCTGTCAGATGACATGCGATATAGGCCAGATATTCTCCTCTTGCTGGAAGCGGACCACTGTTTAAGCCACAGCTTGTCACCTCTACCTGAGCAATCGTCCCATCCTCCCCAATCTTTACTTCTTCGGCAGTTCCCTGTCTGCAAAATTGAGTTCCATGCGTATGCCTATGCCCAAAAATATATACCTTGTCCTCGATTTCTACTAACCCACCGTGATTATTTCCCATATAGTTTACTGCCAACTCATTTTCCTTATATCCAATATCTCCATTTGATATAATAACTCCCTTATACTCAAACGGACCTTCTGGCGTTTTGGCCATACCATAACAAAGTTCATTTCCTTGAAGACTTGAATATACAAAATAATACCAATCACCAATTTTACGGACGCTGGATGCCTCAAAAAATGGATGCTCTTCATATCCTGTTCCCTTTGCCGTATCCACACCATTGGCAACACATACTGGATCACTAATAATCGTATGCATATCGTCTGCAAGCTTCACCATCATAGCTCCAGGAAAGATAATCCCTTCCATACCTGGAAAACGAAAAGTCGGTGCAAATCCATAATAAAGATAATTTCCGCTCTCTTCACTCAAAATGGCTGGATCAAACCATCTTCCCACATTTGGCACCTCTCCATCTTCAGTTCTTACATAATCCAAAAATTCATATGGTCCTGCCGGCTTATCACTCACAGCCACTGAAACTATATTGGTAAAATCGAGCGAATAATACAAATAATATCTGCCATCTGGACCTTTCGCCACATCTGGGGCATATAAAAGATGTGGATGTTCTGCCGTTTTCAGTGGCATATCAATTTTAGGCAATACTCCGTCATAGGCAGCGCCGTTTAATGGATCTTGCTCTTTTCGATAGCTGACCCCCTCATATTTCCAAGCGCCCAAATCATCCACTGGGGCACTCCACACTACATAATCTTCCTCACAGAAGGATACACCGTTTCTCTTATCGTGACTTCCAAAAATATAAACTCTTCCATCAAAAACATGCGGTTCCCCATCTGGAACAAATTCCCATGCTGGAAGATATGGGTTGAATGCTAATGTTTTCATAATACTTTTTCCTTTCCTAAATAAAAAATAATATTGTAAAGAGCCGCTATAAAAACGGATTTCTTTAAATATAAAAATACGTCTCAAAACAGGTTTCACAAAGTCACCGAATCGAGACGTATTTTTATGGAGTATTTTTGATATATTAACTAACTATAGGAACTGTTATTGTATATCGAGAAAAATAAGCTAACTTCATTTCAACTCGATACTTAACGAACTATACGGATTTTCATTTTTTTATTCTGCTGCCTCGCCGTGTTCTTCTCTCATCTTTGCCTTCATCTCTGCGATTTCTGGGAAATATTTCTTCAATGGGTAGAAGAGCATAACAACTAAAATAATAATAGAAACAATCGCTGGAATCATGAAACGAACTAAGTTTGTACCCATAATCGCCATATCAGACTGTCCAAGTGGTCCCTTTGCCGCATCAAAACCACAGATTGCCAAAACTGCCAACATACCAGAGTTTGTAATTGTATTACCACATTTTTGTGCAAAACCTTTTACAGAAGATACAATACCATTAAGCTGTTTGCCTTCTTTTAACATAATAAAGTCAATCGTATCGTTAACAAGTACATTTACAAGCGCATTTACCATAGCACCTACTGCTGTAGCAATAAAAGATAAAACGCAGCAATACATAAAATTCATCTTTCCTGTAAAATACAAAATTAAATAACATGCAATTGTCAAAATCTGTGAGACAATAATTGCCTGATAACCTGTCTTAAATTTCTTTAAGAAAATTGGCATTAATACCATCATAGAGATCAAAGCTCCTATGGAGATAAATCCCATATAAGTAGAAATTGTTCCGCCAATTGTTCCTCCGATTGCCGCACCTGCTGCCGCCTCGTCCATCTTTGCTATCGCCGCCATATCCAGTCTGCCAGGCGCTAAAATATAC
>Ga0129308_1003378_pt1 | contig 11563 bp, 8 predicted proteins | sample L827metagenome_FD_94440 | JGI IMG/M metagenome (GOLD analysis project Ga0129308, IMG submission 94440) | Ring-tailed lemur group fecal microbial communities from Wisconsin, USA - L827 metagenome | ecosystem: Host-associated > Mammals > Digestive system > Large intestine > Fecal | place: USA... | reverse complement strand
TGTCTTTCCTGTTACTGTCGTAGTAATCATTGATCGCAATGAAACGGACCTGTAAAAAGGGAAAAACTTTTTCAATATAATTTTGTGCAGTTATGGTATCCCTCCCAAATCTGGACAGGTCTTTAACAATGATACAGCAGGATTGCTGTTCCTGTTTTGCGAGGGTAATCATCCTTTTAAATTCAGGCCGCTCAAAATTAGTCCCGGAAAAACCGTCATCTGCAAAGAAAATAATTTCAGTCTCCTGAAGTTCTTCGTTGTTCTTAACAAAATGTTCAATCAACAGCCGCTGATTCTTAATGCTGTTACTCTCGTCAGCCTTGTCATCATCGTCATTAGACAGCCGTAGATAAGCAAGTATGTATTTATACCGCATGTGCAAGGCCCCCTTCCAAATTTACTATTTCTTCCTGAAAGATATCGCCAAACCAAAAACATACGGTGATCTCCTCACAGCTCTTTACAAGCACTCTTTCGATAAAACGGTCAACAATCCCTTTCGTGATGGTTGTAAAATTCTGATATTTCAACAATTCTTCCGCCCAATCCATTTTTGCCCTCAGCGTATCTAAAACCGCCTGCGAACGATTCTGGATCTGTACCAATTCTTCATGGGCTTTTTCCTGCTCGGCCGTGTAGCTTTCTTTAATAGCCATATACTCTTCTTTATCCAGCAGCCCCGTTGCGTAATGCTCAAACAACTGTTTTATTTTTGCATTGTATGATTCATATTTTTCTTTCGCTTTTCTGATACTATTTTTTGATTCATCCTCCAGTCTCTGATAAAACTCGCCTCCATACTTTTTCTGATTATCAACCGCCAACTTAATCTGGTACTTTAGCGCAGTCTCAATTGCCGCAAAGATATATTTTTCATTAATATAAGCCAAGGAGCATACATGGTCCGCATACCTTGTTGCAGCACAATAGTAAGCTGCATATTGGCATCCCCCATCTACACACATTTTGCGCCTCAATTTCTTTCTGCAGTTTTCACAATAGACTTTTCCCAACAGCGGTCCATTTCCACTATGGGGCCGATTTTCCTTTACTCCCCATACTTCCAGACAATCTTTCCAACGCTGCTTTGCGGTTTCTATTGCTTTTTCAAAAATAGTTCTTTCAATCAACGGTTCCCTAACGTTCTCCTGTATATCCCATTCTGATCTTGGGACTAAATATAATGGCATATTATCCGCAAGCATCCGGCGTGTCTTCCCATACACAGCAGCGCCAACATAAACCGGATTTTGAAGCATCTGGCTGATATAAGCGTTTTGCCAAAGCAGTTTTTTCTCTCTCTTCCGTTTTCCATATTCCCGAATTTCATGGCTTTCCTGTGCCGACCATACATTTAACGTATTCAGTTCTTTTGCAATATCATAACTGGACATATCATGGAACACATACCAGTCAAATATCTGCTGGACAATCTTCTTTTCCTCTTCATCCGGGATAAGTATTTTCTTGGATTCCGGGGACCACTTGTAACCGTATGGAGGTCTGGCCCCCCAATATTCCCCTTTTTCCCTGGACTGTTTATGAGCTTGTACCAGCTTCGCGGAAACTTCCCTGGCATAGTAATCATTCATAAAATGCTTTAAAATGTTGCTGACCCGGTCTTGCGCACATGCCGGATTCTCGCTGTCATAATCGTCCAAAACAGAAATGAAACGTACATTTAAGGATGGAAAGATAACATCAATTAAATCGACAGCATCCAGGGCATCCCTCCCAAAGCGCGAGAAATCCTTTACAATGATACAGTCTATTTTTCCTGCACGGACATCCTCCATAAGCCGCTCAAACTCTTCCCTGTTAAAAGTCGTACCGGTCACTCCATTGTCTGTATATATTTTCGTCAGAAGCATTTCCGGATGTTTCTTAATGAAATCTGTACATATCTGTTTCTGGATGTAAACCGAATCTTTCCGGCCATGGCCTCCATCCTTTCTGGAAAGACGGACATAAACAGCAGCCCGGTAATATTTAGCCTGCGGTACTGCCTGTGCCGTAACCTTTTTCTTTCTTTTGCTTACTCTAGGCACTCTGGTTCCCTCCTTCCATCTTATTGAGGAAGTCAGCCAGGACACCATTTGGCTGTATCCTGTTTGCAGTTTCCAATAATGCCATCAGCCGTTCAAATTCATCCTCGAACCAGAATTCAATAGAAACCTTTTTATCGGAATGTACACGGATGCGCTTTATCAGCATTGCCACCATAACCCTGTCTATTTCTTCCGTATCTTTGCAGACCAGAAAATGCTTCATCCATTCCTGCTGTTTTTCCATCATGGACAGCATATCAGAAATATCTTCCCGCTGTCTCTTAATGGCTGATTCCTTTTGTTTCAGGTCCACATCATATGACTTTTTATAAGCCGTAAACTCATCTTCATCCAGCAGCCCTTCACAATAGCTTTCATACAAATTCTTTTTAATCCGCATGATACGGTCACATTCCTGTTCAAGAACCTTTAATTGCTGGTCTGCCTCGAACATTTTCTGTTCTGGCAGGGAGACGGTCTTAACGTATTCAAGAGCTTTTTCCAGGCTTACAATTACAGAAATAAAGTACCGGATACTTTCTTTCACAATACCGACCAGTTTCTTCTCACTGAAACTATGGGATGTACACTCTTTATCGTATAAGGAAGTAGAACAGATATAATAATAATTCTTTCCATCCGGACTCTTTCGGATCATGCTCTGATGGCAGTCTGCACATTCTACCAGACCGCCAAGTAAAGCAATCCCCCGGCCCCTTTTCTGGTGTCCCTTCCCAAAAGGTGTATGGCCACCTCATAGATATGCCGCTCTACAAGACCTTCAAAGGCGTTATCCACACGCACCCATTCCTCTTTTGCCTTATGTATGACCTTTTTTACCTTGTGGTTGGGTGTCGTTGTTTTTCCCTGCAGGAGAACTCCCGTATAGCGTTCATCCAAAAGGATTCTCCGCACCATGGTTGCTTCCCACCGGCTCTTTCCGGTAGTTTTAAACCCTGTTTTTAAATTCAGGCCAAGATAGACCTGCTTATATGCCAGGGGCGGCAATATTCCACGTTCATTCAGAATGTCAGCAATAGCACACAGGCTATGTCCTTTCAGTTTTAAATGGAAAATATCCCTCACAACTGCCCCCGCAACGGGATCGATGATCAGCTTATGCTTGTCTTCCGGCGATTTCAAATAACCATAAAAAGCAAATGCCGCCACACACTGTCCATCCGCCATTTTCGCACAAAGATTTGTACGCACGCTCCGGGAAGTGTCCGCAGGGTAAATGTCATTTATAAGGCTTTTCATTCTAAGGGTAATAAAATCATGATTAGGGGTATTGCTGTCATAGTTATCGTTCACTAATATCAGACGTATCCCCATTTTGGGAAGGATACGTTCAACATATTGAAGGACACCGGAGAAATCCCTGCCAAACCGGGAAAGGTCTTTACAGATAATACAGTCTGCTTTCCCTTCTTCAAGGAATTTCATCATACTTTGGAAAGCCGGCCGGTTGAAATTTGTGCCGGTATATCCATCATCCACAAATTCCTCCACAACAACAAACTCTGACCCGCTTCCCTTCAGATAACCATTTGTCAATATCCTTTGGTTAGATATGCTGTCACTTTCTCTGTTATCCCCATCATCAGACGAAAGACGCAGATACAGGACAACACGATAGATTTTTTTTAATATTTGATTTTTCATAGCTATAGCTCCAATCATTCAAATTAGTTAGGATTCCCAATTAAAGATGATTGGCACTCCAGCCACTATTAATACAACCAACCTGCCATCATCATACCATAGATTTTTTACCCTGTCTACCCCCGCAATCTGCTGGACACAAACTGCTTTTTTCTCTTGTATCACCACTTCATCTGCACAAGGCTTTCCAGTGCCTCCTCTATAGTACGGCTGGTTGAAGCAAACCCTATTTTCACAAGAATGTTTCCGCTTCTTATGAAATAAGGATTCCTTCCGGATTCCAGAACTTCCAGAATCTTTTCTTCTTTACTTTTTGTAACATCAATGTCCAGATCTTTAATATCTGGGATTTCATCAGGATTTACATCGTCAAAGGACATATTTCTCATATGTAACAATTCTTCCCTTGTCAACATACGGAGTCTCCTATTTCACTTCGCTCATAAATCTTTCCAGAAAAACAGGGACAACAAATATATCCCTGCCGCTTCTCTCTTTTGCCGGCCTGATTTCTTTACGCTGTGTCCGGCACAACGAACACTGTTCGGGATGTTCTTCCAGGCATTCTACTTTTACACCATATTGATAGATCTGCCGCAAAACGCAGAGTGCATCAGGAAGAAAACTTGAGAGCGTATACAGGTTGGGGATGATAATTGTATCAACCAGTTGCTTTCTGGCTAACTCCACAATTTTACCCTTCCCCATTTCTTCTGTTAATGCTGCCGACCCAATAAACTGCATCAGGACAAGCAGGTCATATCCTTTCTGTTCACAATACTTAACTGCAAGGGCTTTATAATCTTCCAAACGCTGCCGCGCCTCCGGTCCTGAAAAGTTAAGATAAACGGCTGCTGTCATTTCATTACCTCCTATTTTCCCATATTCCTTTACTCCGGCACTGTATACCGATTTTTCTTGGGTGTCTCCGTTTCATTTTACAGATCATTTTCTTTCGTAGGTCCGCCTATGTATTCACGTTACATTACTTTGTTTCCTGCGAAATTTAAAACAGATCAGGCCCTGATAAAGTCCTCCATCCATCCCCAACAGAATGGCAGTTCTGTTTTCATCCCAGGGATATAGGGAAAAGCTTTTTTCCGCATATCTCCGGGATGAACGATTCTCAAAAAACAAGGAAAATACTAAGCAGAAGTAATGGGGGAATAAAAAATATAAAAATAAAATCAAAAACAATTATCCCCCACATGATATAGCCAAAGATTTTCATTCATTCAATCCTTTCAAAAAATAAATCCACACGCCATACCAGAAATATAAGCTGAAACACAGCATACATTCTGGTATGGTTTTTATTTTCTCTGCCCGGTGTGGAACGGAATATGTAGGACTGGCCCGGCCTGACCACCTTACACCCTGCAGCACCCTTTCCCGCTGCAGCATGCACCAGACGCTACCCTGGTTGCCGTGTTTTCGTTTCAGCAAAGGTATCATTATCATTCAAACTTTCGGAATATCTGCCACCGATATCCCATGCCGGGGTGCCGCTCATACTTTTCCTTCTTCTATTACGATTCCTTGTTTGATCTGCAATCATCCTGTTAAAATATACCGTCCACAGACAAATACCTCTTGGCGCAGCTCATGGCCCCTCATCATTCCAAAAGAATGTTTTGAATGTTTTGTGTCCTCTAAGATATTTCATATTTTTAGCGTCAAAAATGACACGTTCTATACAAAAAAATATCACCATACTGATATTCAATTTTCAAGGTTCAATCAGACCAACCTTTGCCAGTCTGCCAAAATATAGCACTATATTGATATACTTTGGCAGGCTAACAACCGTTACCTGTCGTTAAACTACTAAATCCAGATTATCTGCGGCACATTCCAATACCTTTACCAGATATTTAACTTCTTTCTCCGATCTATTCATCAAAATGTCTCTTACCTTTGCAACACATTTACCCTTCTCAGTTTTCTCTTCATCCCGTATGGAAATATCCGCTTCAAGAACGTCCATAATCTTTTGATATGTAACGATGCTTGGCCGCTTAATATCCGCCTCTATCTTATTTAGATGAGAACGGCTGATTCCTACCCTTTCTGCCAGTTCTTCACGGGACATTCCACGTTCTGTACGCAATATTCTAATTGTTTCTCCTATATTGCTATCTCCAATGTACATCCTCATTACCTCCTGTGCGTTTTATTATATAAATAAAAAAACATCTGCAAAGTGACCACTGGTGACATTTTTTCGCAGATGTTTCTCATTCAGAATTTTACCTATTTTCCCACAATATTACTACTGTTTTGACACTCCTTTTCGCCATGATTGAAATAGATTGTCTAATTAATACTGAAATTCCTGTTTCTAACATACAATAATGTAAAATCAAGCCATTATATCCAGATAATTCGCCATAGACTCTAATACTTATACAAGATATTTTGCTTCAATTTTATTCAGATGAGTTCCGGAATATGTTCTCCCACAAAAAATGGTCATTTTTCTGGTTAAATTCCCAGTCAGAATCTTTTCCATAATGCTTTCCCCGGTGATATTCTTCCTACTCTCGTTCCCCCTTTACATACGACACTGGACTAAAATCCATTGATCTGTACTTTTACCGGAATACATTTTTCTCATCATACATATATAGGAATTCTCATTTCTGCCCACGTTTTTCAAGAAAGCTAAGTAACGCTATGACAAAACTGCCAAAAGCAATCAGCAGAGCCAAGATACCAATTAAAATCGAAACTACTTCATAACCAGTCATATATGCCGCCTCCCTTCCTTATATAATATATTTTCCACAAACCAGATCACAATTTTCTCTGGAGCTTCTGCAGATAATGAAGCATACAAAATTAGGTAATTATGTTATGATAAAATCATCTGGTTCCTATGGTTTGATTATACGGTCAAAGAAAAATTCAGTCAGGGACACCAACGGGGACAAATAAGGGACAAGGAGACTATTATGATATTAGGAGAAGTATTACACATCCTCAGAGAGGAAGCATCTGCAATCTGCAGTTCCAATACAGCACTTTATGTACTTCTTTTTACAGACGACAGTTTAGAAAATACTGCCATTTATGAGGAAATTGCGAAAAAGAGATTTGGAAAACGCGGACTTCCTAATGAACTTAGGGCACAGTATTGTGAAGAAGCAAGCTTTAACAATTTCTGTGACCAGATCGAAACAAGATATTTAAAAAAAATCCACGATACCAACGGCATTTATAGGAAATTGAAAGCCCTCATTCTTGACTGTCCTTACCTTCCGCAGCAACACAAAAAGCAACTTTTGGGCTCCTGCAATCCGGACATCCGTTTCCAACTTGCCCGGTTCATTGCCGCCTGCATCCTTTGCGGGAGTTATCATTCTTCTATGCTCCAGAGCAAAGAAGCTCACAACCGCTATGGATTAAGTTTGAATTTTATGAATCTGGACCATGAAGAAAAACAGTTTCCTCTACAGCAACGGATATGGGAAGCTGAACAACGCGCTTTTCTTTTTTCCCATAAAGAAGGGAGCCGTTTCTTTGACCTGAACATCATAGAACGGCTTCTGCCCCACGGATATATCACTAAAAATACGTTTCTTCTCCGAGCACGGACCACAGATGGAGAAATCCGCCCATTAATGGACATCTACAAAGATAATCCCCGCCAGGATATAGCTGTGACTGGTGAGGGCGGCATTGGCAAAACCACTTTCCTGCAACAATTACTGGAAGAAGAATTTTGGGATGATAATAAACGCCCCTCCATTTATAAAAGCGGCAGGCCGGTCCCTATTTTCATTGAATTGAAACAATGTCCTTCACAGATCCAGGACTGGTATGAAGAGCATCGCCAGAAAACAAACTTTATTACCCGCTACATCGGACAACTGCTTGAAAACCACCGTTCCCTTGACAATGTCTCTGCGACAACTCTGGAAAGCATAGAAATGGAATTACAGCGGATACCGGAAGATGGAAATCCGCAATATCTCCTGCTCTTAGATGGTTTCAATGAGATCAGTGTGACGGGAAAAGGTAACACTTATTCCTGCCGTTCCATGCTAAGCAATGAAATCAGTATCATCCATAACGATTATGCAAATGTACGTATAATAGCTACCAGCCGTGAAACCCAGGCCGCTTATTTTACTTCCAGTTTCCAAAATATATACCTTACCGGACTGGAAGAAAACGACATCCGGGAACATCTGGAGTTGCAGAACTTTTCAGATACTTCTATCGGAATTACCATGGCAATGAAGCCATTGGTAAAATGCCTGAAAGTACCCCTGTTTTTATGCATGTTCTGCTATGAACACCCAGAAGATGGAGTAAGGCTTCCAGAAACTCCCGGTGAAATTCTGTATAATTTTTTCCATGGCAACTCGACCTTTTATAATGCCAGAAAACGGGCGGCTGATACCCACACAAACCCGCTGAATGAATGGGAAACAGCATTAACATTAGATTTCATCCTGCCTTACATTGGTTGGAGTTTAGAGCGTTCCGATACGTTTTCCATATCAGAATGTCGTCTAAAACAATGTATCTTAGAAGCTCTGGAACTCCTGGAACATATGGTTATTGGTAACGATGCAGCACCCTTTGAAGATTTCCAGTATAATCCGGAATTGCTTTCTGCTGCCCATGCCTCCCTTACACGGGACAAGAACGCTGCCGCCAATATCATAAGCTGCATTTTTGATTACCTCGGAATTTTATATCAATACATGGCTCCTGAAAAAGACATAGCAGAACGCCGGCAGTACTCTTTCATACATCATTACTTTAGGGACTATTTCTCCGCCATGTTCGATATCCAACTGCTTCGTATGCTTCCATACATTGATCCGGATATATTTTCTGCATCCGCAAAATATACCTACAAACACTTTTTGAATTCCAATTTCTGGAATCAGAGCAAAAAGGAAATGATCAGCCAGATTCTTATGGAACATCACAATAAGCCGGTATTGCATCCTGTTACCCAAAACTGGTACCTGCCAAAACCTACAACTGATGAGCAGAAAGTCCTCAGCAATGCCATCTGCTTTTGCCGAACACTCAAACCTGGCCAGCCAATGCACTATCTGCTGCATAATATTCTGTCGGCAATCATATATGGGCGTGGCGAACTATCCGGTATGGATTTAACCAACCTTAACTTTAACCACTGTAATATATTTGCTGTACCCTGCAGCAAAAAAGGGACAACACAAACACTCGCTGCACAATTTGATAATTCCATCATTCCAGATAACTTTCTGGAACCGGATGACCATGTAGACCATATCGAAGAATATGTTTATAATGGGCAGCATTGTTTCACATTGGATGGAGCCGGCGTTATCAAGTGTTGGGATATCCTATCCGGGTGCCTTGAATATATCCTGCAATCTGGAGACCCAAACGGCGCATCCGACTACTCTCCCAATGGGCTTATGAAAGTATCGCCGGATAGCCGGTGGTTAGCTGCGAAAGCATATACTTTTCATGAAGGATGTTATCATCCCAGTTTATATGTCTTTGATCTGGAACATACAGAACAGGAGCCTTATGTCCTGCAGCCACCAGAAACGCATACTACGATTACCAGTTTCTCTTTTACTGAGGACAGCCGCCATATTTTGTATCTCGCAGACCGATACAATCTATATTGTTTTGAAATTAAAAGCAGCTCCCTTGTTTACTCCGGCCACTATAATGCATTTTTAAAATATACGGAGCTTTACGCAGCCAGCGTGGATTCCGATGTCTACGCATTCAGTGGCGAATATGACAATTTTGACTCCGTAGACTTTTATCCGGAAAACGAGGAGGAGGAACCTGTCCCATATGAAGTGGAGGAATGGTATGAAGACGCTATCGATGACGATCATTGGGAGGATTCTGACCTGCCGGCTCCCTGTCTTTTGCTGAAATGTAAGCCGACTGATTCCTCTGCAGTAGAATTGTATAGTTTTACGGGCGAACCCGGAACGTATCCAGTTGCCAAATATTTTTCTGTTCCTAACTGTTTTCTTTTATATAACCATGGAACGGGACAATTGGAACGCTTCTCCTGCAGAAGTGGCAATCATAAAGCAGAAACCGTATGGGAAGAACTGACACTTGAAAATGATAACCGAACCCCTGCGGCCATCCAGTACTGTCCTGGTCACCCCACAGAGTGTTATATCATTTATCCAAGGCAATGCTACAGCGTGGATCTGATTGCACGAGAAAGAAACGGTATCATTATGAAATATGACATAGACGCATTAAGTAAACTAATTGACAATGAGGACGAAATGGATGAATTGATGTTCTATCCCAATGCGGTCCCGAACTGGAACCGTTTTATCGTCCGTAATTCAGAAAACACCTATGAATGGGATACAGCGAACGATACCCTGCGGCGCCGCTATAATACTGCACTCTATGAATGCCGTGATCTGATTTATGACCGGATGCATCAACTGGCAATCTTAGTACATCAGTATAACGGCATTTCCATCTTTAGCGGGAATCCTGTGCATTTAAGCAATGCACTCTGTTACCCAAATCCAGAATACTATGTTGGCTCCTGCTGTTATCATGAAGCAACCCAATGGCTTGCCCTTATGTTCTGCAAGTCAACCCATGAGTATGTGGAAATCATCAATCTGTATTCCGGTGAACGTGAAACCATATATTCTACCCTGCAGCCACATGAAACACTGGAAAGCGTTCAGTTCCATCCTGACGGAAAACACTTGCTAATCTGTTCCGGACATACCTGTGCAGAATATGATATGGTGCAAAAACAAATACATACGATTGAAAATGCAGGAGCCAATGAGTTATATATTGATGCAAATTATACCGATGATAAGAAGCCACAGATTCAGATCGCCATTGTGGAACATTATAACTATGAAGAACCATCCGTCCTGCCTCATTGTGACCACTATTCTATCCTGCGTACACAGCATCGTACCACGTACAAACGGGAATGGAGATATTACATGCCTGAACTTACCAAAGATTCTGCTGCTGGCTTTCTCTTTTACAGTTATGATATTGGCAGTGGCGCATCCTATACCAGGGAAGAATACCAGACCTACTGGTGTACCTGCGTTTTTTTCCTGCATGATTTCCCCAAAGACGATGCCTTTAGCAAAATCCGCTGCAGCCGTTTTCAGGGCGGCCGGGAACTGCCTATGGAGAAAAAATTTTCCATCCGGCAAATGATCTACTGCAAGCACGGTTTTGCCCTGGCAAACCAATACCGTACAGAAAAGAACTGCCATAACTATGCATATTGCTCAGATGATTTTTCAGAGGTAATTGAAATATTTGACCACAAACATATCACTTACTGGAAACATCTGAACACAAGTCCCACATCCGATACATTTGTTTATGATGACGGGGAAAATACATCCGAAGAATTAGGGTATATATTTTTCGATACTGTAATCCCCTGGACTTCTGATTCGCTGCTATCCTGTTCTGAACAGTATCGAATGATCCAATTACAGAAAAAAAACCAGGGAAAATCTGTAGAGATTCCTTACAGCCCCGGGATTTCTATCTGTGGCTGCTCTTTTTATAATGTATCTGCAAATAAAGTACTTCTTGAGTTGCTACAAAATAATGGAGGAAATTTGTAAAAATACATATTAAACAACTTCTCATTTTATGGCATATGCTAAAGCAAGCAGAAAGCAGGACAACCCCTTTCTTTGGGATTTCCCCGCTTTCTGCTATTTCTTTTTATGATTTTTCCAATCTCCGACTGACTCCTGTATCTTTTCTTTGCTATTCTTTTCCTTCATTTTCTGTTCTTTGCTTAATCACCAGTATCAACCCTCTCAATGTTAGATAATAACATATTATCCGTT
>Ga0129308_1003377_pt1 | contig 11563 bp, 11 predicted proteins | sample L827metagenome_FD_94440 | JGI IMG/M metagenome (GOLD analysis project Ga0129308, IMG submission 94440) | Ring-tailed lemur group fecal microbial communities from Wisconsin, USA - L827 metagenome | ecosystem: Host-associated > Mammals > Digestive system > Large intestine > Fecal | place: USA... | reverse complement strand
GGCCAATGACCATGCTCCGCTCCCGGTACTCGGCGGCGTAGTCTTTATGATTGCCGGAATGGTAAAGCTCCAGAAAATGATTCAAAAAAGAAGCGGCAAGCCGGTTTTTCCCCTCGTCAACCTGGTTTTGGAAAATGGAGCCTGCAATATCTGCCAGCTCCTCCGGGAAGCCTCCGGCGGGCGGGTAGACGTTAAAGCCAATACCGAGAACCACATCTCCCAGCTTTCCGGTTTCCAGATTGTAGGAGCCTTCCGTCAAAATACCGCTGACCTTCTTCCCGCTCAGGAAGATGTCGTTGACCCATTTGATGGCCGCCTGTTTACCGGATACTGCCTTAATGGCCCGGCAGGCTGCCACAGCAGCCATGGTGGTGACTTTGACTGCCTGGGAGGGCTCCAAATCCCGGGGCCGCAGCAGAAGGCTCATATAGACTCCGGTGTCCGGCGGCGAGTAAAACTCCCGCCCCATTCGGCCCCGGCCCTGGGTCTGCTGGTTGCTCAGAATCACGCACCCCTCCTGGGCACCCTCCGCTGCCCGCTGCCGGAGCAGGGCATTGGTGGAATCGGCACAGGGGGTCACCTCCAGGGATAGATGCTCCCATTCTCTATCCAGATACCGCCGGATGCTCTGGACGGAGAGAATATCCGTGTGTGCATCCAGGCAGTAGCCCCGGTTCTGGGCTCCGCTGATCTCGTATCCGGCATTTCGCAGGGCATTTACAGCCTTCCAAACAGCCGTCCGGGATACGGACAGCCGCTGGGCAATTTCCTCCCCGGACAAATATGCTCCCTTGCTGCCTTCCAGCAGGGAAAGCAGTTTCTCTTTTGTTCCCATGCGCACTCCTCCTATGGAGCTATTATCAGGGAAAAATCCACAATTGTCAACCATGCTTTTTGAAAGACTCCCTGAAATTCGCAGAATGTTAACCAAAAATTATTTTAAGGTTGACAAAAGAACCCAAATCGGCTATTCTTTCTCTCAGAAAGAATCTGGGAGGAAAACAAGATGAAAAAACAATCCGCACTTTTTAATATGACCAGCTGCGCCCTGATGGCGGCGCTGATGTGCGTGCTCTGTCCGGTGTCCATTCCCATCGGGCCGGTTCCTATCTCATTGTCTGTGCTGGTGATTCTCGTTACTGTGGTGGTTCTGGGTACCTGGCGGGCGCTGGTCAGCTATACGGTTTATCTGCTCCTGGGAGCGGTGGGAATGCCTGTGTTCACCGGCTTTCAGGGCGGCCTGGCCAAGATGGCGGGCCCCACCGGGGGGTACCTGCTGGGCTTCTGGCTGATGATTCTCATTGGCGGCATTATCATGGAGCGCAGCAAAAGGAATCTGTGGCTTACCATGCTGGGGATGGCTGTGGGGGTTGCCGTTGACTATGTATTTGGCACCGCCTGGTTTGTGCTCCAGACGGGAAGCACTCTGACGCATGCGCTGGAGGTCTGTGTGTACCCCTTCATCCCCCTGGATTTGCTCAAGATCGTGGCGGCTACCGTCTTCGGGAAATTGGTTTGGAAGACCCTGATACGGGCAAGGCTGCAATAACAAACAATACGGGGCTGGCTCGCATTTCTGTGGGCCAGCCCCAAAGCTTTCTCTGTTTGGCTTGTTCAGAATGCTCCATTCCCATGTAAACCAAAGCTCACCGCAATGGCGTTGTCCACCATGGACATCTGCTGCTCGTCCAGTCGCCCCATGTGCTCCCGCAGGCGGCGCTTGTCGATGGTCCTGATCTGTTCCAGCAGGATCACCGAGTCCTTGCTCAGTCCCACACTGCCCCCGGCGATGTTGATGTGGGTGGGGAGCTTTGCCTTGCCGGTCTGGCTGGTAATGGCTGCGGCGATTACGGTGGGGGAGTGGCGGTTTCCGGTGTCGTTTTGCACAATGAGAACGGGCCGAGTGCCGCCCTGCTCGCTTCCGACCACAGGGGACAGATCCGCATAAAATATATCTCCCCGTTTAACTGTGCTGTCCATACGCATCACACTCCGTGCTTGAAGAATCGGGCGCGCTTCTGTTTTGTGAAGCGCGGCTTCTGTTTTATTCTCCCACGCACATTGCCTTTTTATACTGCGTCGCCCTCATAGAATTCTATGCCCATTGTCGATAAAATTCTATTGGATTTTAAAATTTTTGACATCCAGCGACAGGATTTTTCGTTCCCGGAACAAAATCTCCGCCTTTACGGGGGTATTTTCCTTGTCCAGCCAGACGTCCAGATGGAGTGCATCGTCGGCGTAGCTGTCATCCATGCTGAGTCGGTCATATTCCCCCGACGTCCCGGCGGAGGCGATGTAGCCGCTGCGAAGGGTTTTCAGCAGCACCCAGGGAGCGCTGACCGGGGTGAGCTGGTTGTCCGCCAGCAGGGGAAAGTGGAGGGCCGTTTCGCCAAAGGTCAGTGCGCCGTCGGTGCCGTCCAGTGTTCCGGTGATTCCCGAGATGCTCTCTGGCTTGATTACGGTGAAGGAAACACCCCCCTGCGCATCCGCCTGACATTGCAGGGAAAAGCTGTGGGTCTTGTCCCCGTAGTCCGCTGTAATGTCCACATCGAAGGAGCAGCCGGAGTTTCCCAAAAGCTGGGTGCGAAGCTTTAAGCCCTGTTCCATGGATTTGTTTTTCTGGGAGCAGCCGGTGAGCAGCAGCACCGCAAGCAAAACGGCAGCCACTTTTTTCATGAATGATCCCCGCCCTATTTCAATAGTCGTGGAAGGATGGACAGCATGTCCGAGGGAAGCATTCCGTACTGGCCCATCTGAGCGGCACAGAGATCGCCGGCCTTTCCGTGGAGCCAGCAGCCGCAGGCGGCGGCTTCCAGGGGAGCAAGCCCCTGGCCCAGCAGGCTCACGATCATTCCCGCCAAAAGATCGCCGCTGCCGCCCACCGCCATGCCGGGGTTGCCGGTACAGTTTATGTACTCCCGCTGGCCGTCGGTGATGCAGGAGCGATGGCCCTTGAGCAGCATGACGCAGCCAAGTTCCTCCGCCGCCAACCGGGCGGATGCCATCCGGTCACTGCCGATGGAATACCCCAGCCGGGCAAACTCTCCGTCGTGGGGCGTGAGAATCGTCTGCCCCTGCCTTCCACGCAGTATATCCTTATGTCCGGAAAGCAGATTTATGCCGTCGGCATCCAGCACCACAGGACATTTGGCATGCTGCAAAATCCAGTGAACCACCGCCCTTGTCCCCTCTGACCGGCCCAGACCGCAGCCGATGAGCACGGCGTCCATTCCGGGAAGACGCTGTTCCAGCGCCGGGATGGACGCTTTGCTCAGGGTTCCTTCGGTATCGGGCAGGGGGAAGACGATGGCCTCATTCAGCTTCACCGCCTCGACAAAATAGATGCTTTCCGGCACGCCCAGAAACACCAGGCCCGCCCCGGTGCGCAGAGCGCCCATGGCGGACAGATACGCCGCCCCGGTAAAGCCCCGGCTGCCGCACAGCAGCAGGAGCTTTCCGAAATCCCCCTTGTGGGCGTTTTCATCCCGGTCGGGCAGCAGGGTAAATACATCCTCTTGAGTTAAGATCATGAGTAAGGCTCCAATCTGATTGGCTATGTCCTGGTATTGTTTTGAACTTCTTTCCTCACGGAATAGTTTTCCCAGAGATCGTCGCTCATTTCGTAGAAAATCCGGCGGGGATGAAACCGGGTGGCGCCGGTTCGGGTCAGCTCCAGGGTGAGCAGAAGTTCATCCCCCTCATCGCAGCGGCCCATGGAAATAAATTCCTCACGCTCTGTCCGCAGCCAAGGCTCCGCGGTGACGGCCTCGCCGCACCAGGGGCACCGGTAGGTCCGCAGAGCCTCGTCCGCCAAAGCGGCGGTGGGACTCTCGTATACCGTTTTCAGGGGCTGCTCCGCAAAGGCCCGGGAGACATATTCCCCGGCGTATTCCTCCAAATCCAGATGGTCGCACACCAGCACCGTGTTCCGGGAGTCGTTCAGGGCGTCGTGGGCGGTGTCGCCTTTTTCGTTCAGTACCTTCAGGGCATCGTCCAGGGACATGCGCCGGGAGAAGCGCATGATCTCATTGCAGAAAATTCGCTGCAAATCATAGGTGTCCGGCAGGTCGGAAACATCTATGCCGTGGAGCAGCATATTGTCCACCAGAATGGGCAGATCCGAGGTGCTCCAGGTCATGAAGCTGTATTCCTCCCCGCAGAAGGCCTGGAATTTTTCGTAGGCCTCGGGGAAAGAAAGCCCCTGCTGGGCCAATATCTGATCCCGAATCCCGGTGAGGGTGACGATCCGCCGATGGAGTTTTTTGTAATATTGGGGCTTGATGTACAGCCGGAGCTCGTCCACCTTCCGAAAGGAATCATCCAGCTTCACTGCGCCGATTTCAATGATCTCTCCGGGCAGGCAAACCGGTTCAGTGAGAATTTCGCTTTCAGAGCCGCACTGGTTCCATTCCAGGTCAAAGATGATGTAATTCATGGGGGCCCCTCTCTCTATCTCCGTGATGCCTCCATTATAAGCCTGTGGATGCCGGATGTAAAGAAAAAACAGTCTTTCTTTCGGGGCTGACGCATAAGCTTTTGCAAGGAAGGTGAAGCGGGAATGGATTATGGAGTGTTCTTTGGGGAGAAGTCGGTGGGGAAGGCCCAGGTGACAAAGCAGGGGCTATACTACCATGTGATCTGCCGGTGCGATCTGTCCGGGGAGGTGATGCACCGCCTGGAGGTGTGCTGCGGGGAAAAACGGGTGAATTTGGGCATCCTGATACCCATGGAGCGGGGCTTTGGCCTGGATACCCGGTTTCCGGTGAGCCGGGTAGGGGAGGAAGAGCTGACCTTCCGATTGCTCCCTCGCCATGACGCTCTTGATGGCAGGGTTTTTGTGCCCATCAGTCCGGAGGAGCCCTTCCGGTATCTGGCACGGCTGAAAGAAGCCTTCCTGGAAATTCAGGAGGGGAAAAAGGGGGCCAGCCTGCCCCTGGAAAAGCCGGGACCGGATTGACCCAGACGCTCCCTTGTGATAAAATGCAGGAAAAACACGGCGAAAGAGAGGAATTCCTATGGAGAGGCAAATGGCAATCAAAATTCTCTGGGACTATCTGTGCCTGCATCAGACGCCTGGAGAAGCGGACTGCATCATCGGCTTTGGCTGCTACAATGAGGATGTGGCCCGCCGGGCGGCCCAGCTTTACCGCCAGGGGCTGGCGCCCCTGGTGCTGTTTTCCGGCGGATTGGGGCGGAATACCAGCTCCATGTGGACGGAAAGCGAGGCGGTGCGGTTTGCCCGAATTGCCATCCAGGAGGGGGTGCCGGAAGGGGCAGTCCTGCTGGAGGAACGCTCCACCAATTCCGGGGAGAATCTGCTTTTTTCCCGGCAGCTGCTTTTGGAGCGGGGTTTGACCCACCCGAGAATCATCGGCGTCCACAAGCCCTATATGGAGCGCCGGCTGCTGGCCGCCTTCCCCATCTACTGGCCGGAGGCCCGGGTCACGGTGACCTCCTGGCAGCAGACCTACCGGCAGTACCTCGCCGGGCTCTCCCGCTGGGGAAGGACCGAGGAGGATACAATTAACATGATCGTTGGGGATTTCCAGAGAGTACTGATTTATCCCCAATTGGGCTATCAGGTGCCCCAGGCCGCTCCGGAGGAGGCGGTGGAGGCTTTTGACACCCTGGTCAATCTGGGGTATACCAGCCAGCTTGTCAAAGGATAGTATAAAAAAGCACCCGCCTTTTATGCCGCGGGTGCTTTCTTTTTGGGGTGGAGGATGCGGAACAGCCAATAGCCCAGGGCGGCTCCTGCCACATTGAGGATCAGATCGTCCACATCACAGGTGCCCACCAGCAGGAGCATCTGGGCCAGCTCCACCGCTGCCATGATTCCGGCGGCAAGAAGCGCAACCTTCCAGAACCGCTGCATTTTGGAAGACAGCAGGGGAGGGAGAAGCCCCAGGGGGATGAACAGTAGAATATTTCCCAGCAGATTCACATGGGCCAGCCGCACCAGATGGGGACGGATGGGCGGCTCCAGCAGCCGAAGATACAGCCCAATGGTGCGCAAGGGAATGGGGTTCAGATGGTCCCGGAGCTGCTGAAAATAGGGTTCATCCGAAAAAGACGGTACTCTGAAAAGCAGAAGATATAACATCACCGCAGCATAGCATACCGCAAGCCCAATGAGAACCTTTCGCTGCCTGCTCACATGACCACCTCCTTTACACATGGCAGATTATAGCAGAGCCAGAGCGTGAATGCAAGAAAAAAGGGGCTGTTAAAATAGTCCCACAGCAAAGCAGCCAGTGTCTTCCGGCACTGGCTAGAAGAAGTATAAGAAACGGCTGCAGCCAGTTGAGGTTGCAGCCGTTTTGTAGTATCATAGAGTCATCACATCGGAGAGGGTCTGCGGTTTTTCCTTGGGGTTACTTAACAGCCCCTTCGTGTATTGAAATCAGGCCTTCTCCAGAGCCAGAGTACGGGTGGTCAGATCGCAGACCTCTGCGGGGCCGTAGTACTGGATGGCGCCGGGGTAGGTGAAGCAGGTCTCTTCCGCCCACTGCTGACGATGCTCGCAGAAGTAGGTGAAGGGCTTGCCGTCCAGCTCAACCAGAGCCTTGCGGATAACGGGCTTGTCCTTGCCGTTTCTTCTTTCCATGTTCATCATCTTGGTGATGGGCATACCACCGGCAACCCACTCCTCGGCGGGCTTGCTCAGGTTGGAAACCTTGGACAGGTATCCGGTGTAACCGTACTGGATCAGCATGAAGGCGTTGTAGCCCAGAGAATAGCAATAGTCAGCATCGAAATTGGAGGGGAAGGCGCATCTGCCTTCATAACCGAAGAAGTGATGCTGGGCGCTGAACTTGCCGCTAAAGGTACCGGCGGCCTTGCGTGCAGCCAGCTTGTCGGCAACCAGAGCGGAGAACAGCTTCTCGGACTCGATCAAAGAAACCTGAACATTGCCGTGGGGATCCCGCTCCAGGAACAGCTGCTGCTGAATGCCCTGGGGCAAAATGGCAAAGACGGCCATGGCTTCCTTGCTGAGGCCCTTTTCGATGAAGGCATACTTCTCTTCCCAGCTGCTCAGCGCATTGAATTCAGCGGTCTTCTCGCCGGCCAGCAGCTCATTGATCTCAGCAATCAGCATGGAAAACTCGGGGACAAACTCCACGATGCCTTCGGGAATAATGGCGACACCGAAGTTCATGCCCTTTGCGGCTCTTGCGGCCACGGAGTCGGCAATGACGTCGGCAACAGCGGACAGGGACATCTTCTTGGCGGCAACCTCTTCACCAATCAGGCAGACGTTGGGCTGGGTTTCCAGAGCGCACTCCAGAGCAACATGGGAAGCGGAACGGCCCATAACCTTGATGAAATGCCAGTACTTCTTTGCGGAGTTGGCGTCGCGCTCGATATTGCCGATGAGCTCGCTGTAGGTCTTGACCGCGGTATCGAAGCCAAAGGAGCATTCGATGTCTTCGTTCTTGAGGTCGCCGTCGATGGTCTTGGGGCAGCCGATTACCTGAATGCCGGTGTTGTGGGCAGCCATGTACTCAGCCAGGACAGCGGCGTTGGTATTGGAGTCGTCACCGCCGATGATGACAATGGCGGTAATGCCGTGCTTCTTGCACACTTCGGCAGCGATGGCAAACTGCTCTTCGGTCTCCAGCTTGGTGCGGCCGGAACCGATGATATCGAAGCCGCCGGTGTTGCGGAACATGTCGATATACGCATCGTCCATAATGCGGTAGTTGTCTTCCAGAAGACCGCTGGGGCCGCCCTTGAAACCGTACAGCTCATTTTCGGGATTGGTTGCCTTCAGAGCATCGTACAGGCCGCAGACAACGTTGTGACCGCCGGGGGCCTGACCGCCGGACAGGATAACACCGACAATGTGCTTCTTGGGGGTGGAGGTGTTGGACCCCTTCTGGAAGGTGATCTCGTTTTTCCCGTAGGTATTGGGGAACAGTGCCTTGATCTTTTCCTGATCGGCCACACTCTGGGTTGGGGCGCCGACCTTAACACAGATTTCAGAAATACCGTTTCTCAGCATACCGGGCAGCTTCGGGGTGTACTGATACCTGGCAATCTGAAGAGGAGACAGATTCATAATTACCAAACTCCTTGCGTAAAAATTCGCTGTTTCAGCGATATGATTATACGATACCGCATCGAAAAAGTAAACTGGTATTCTGACAAAAAACGGAATGAAACAAGAGAAAAATAAATCCAAGGCTACACAGCATCATTGGGCAAGGCGGCTGAGCGGCAGATTATGTGCCGGATCAAAGTTTTCAAAAAGCGGAAATCCTGTGGGTATTTCCTGCCTTTTGAAGGGCAGAACTGGCGCAAAAGAGCCGCTGAGCTTCGCAGACTCAATTTTGCGATGCCGCCGGAAATATTTTTATTGAAAAACAGGAAAAATGTGATATAATATCCCCGAAAACATGCGGAAGTTTTTTCCGCCTGAATAATGAAAGGAATGATTCCAATGGCTCTTGTAACCACAACCGAAATGTTCAAGAAGGCCTACGACGGCGGCTACGCCATCGGCGCTTTCAACGTCAACAACATGGAGATCGTTCAGGGTATTACCGAAGCTGCCGGTGAGCTGAAAAGCCCCGTTATCCTGCAGGTTTCCAAGGGCGCCCGCGCCTATGCCAACCATACCTATCTGGTGAAGCTGGTTGAGGCTGCTGTGCAGGAGAACCCCGAAATTCCCATCGCACTGCATCTGGACCATGGCGACAGCTTTGAGCTCTGCAAGAGCTGCATCGACGGCGGCTTTACCTCCGTTATGATCGACGCCTCCTCCAAGAGCTTTGAAGAGAACATCGCTCTGACCAAGCAGGTCGTGGAGTATGCCCATGACCATGGCGTGGTGGTCGAGGCTGAGCTGGGCACTCTGGCCGGTGTGGAAGACGAAGTCGCCGTGGAGCACGGCAAGGAGAGCTACACCCGTCCCGAGGAAGTGGAAGAGTTTGTCTCCCGTACCGGCTGTGACTCCCTGGCCATTGCCATCGGCACCAGCCACGGCGCTTACAAGTTCAAGGCTTCCCAGTGCACCCGCAATGCCGACGGCATCCTGGTTCCGCCTCCCCTGCGCTTTGACGTGCTGAGAGAGTGCATCAAGCGTCTGCCCGGCTTCCCCATCGTGCTGCACGGTTCCTCCTCCGTTCCCCAGGAGTTCGTGAAGATGGTCAACACCTACGGCGGCAACATGCCCGACGCCATCGGTATCCCCGAGGATCAGCTCCGGGAGGCTGCCAAGCTGGCCGTGTGCAAGATCAACATCGACTCCGACATTCGTCTGGCTATGACCGGCAACATCCGCAAGTATTTTGCCGAGCATCCTGATCACTTCGATCCTCGCCAGTACCTGAAGCCCGCCCGTCAGGCGGTCAAGGACATGGTCGCTCACAAGATCGTCCACGTTCTGGGTTCCGACGGCAAGGCCTAATCGCCCCATATTCCCGGCCCCGCACCGTCTAAGGTGCGGGGCTTTCACTCCCAGGAAGAAAGCATATGGAATTCATTCAAAACGGCGCAATATGAAATCGAGCGGTTTGACGATGAAGGGAGCTGCACATCCTGTATTGCCGCTGAAAAAAACTGTTGACAATTGACCTGTCCTGTGGTACAATGTCGACGCACTGAGGGAAACCTCAAAAGTGAATATGGGCGAGTGGTGGAATTGGTAGACTCGCTAGATTCAGGTTCTAGTGTTCACTGCGGACGTGCGGGTTCAAGTCCCGCCTCGCCCACCAAAAAAGACAAGTCTTTTGATAAGGCTTGTCTTTTTTTATTGTGCGCCCGGTGGGCGCACGTTCTAACAGGTGAAAGACCTGGATCCGCCCCTCCTACTCGATTGAAAAAGGAACAAAAAAGGAAGTTGGACACCACATTTCTATGATGCCCAACTTCCTTAACATAATGACACTGCCAGCTTTGGCAGGCACCTGATGTTTATATGCACCGGTGAGTGTGCTCTGCGGGACGAAAGACTGCTTCACCCAACAGTGAGAGAACCAGCTAAAGACATTCGGTGTGAGGGGGAAGGCCAAATATCAGGGGTGGAAAGATCTTCGCCGGCTGAAACATGTACGGAAATGGATTACGCGGTTACTCACTCCAGAGGATAGCTGCGAAGGGCATTGGGCGCTTCGGCGGTGATAACGCGTTTTTTCTTCCCAGCGAAACGAATGTTATCCAGACGGTATTGAAGGTTCATATCTTTCCCATCCACACGGCGGTAGAAGGACTTCATTCTGGCACCGAAAAGCGCCTTGATGATTCTTCCGCCAGGGAAGGGAACCTCGTATTCCGCCCGATCGTCAGTTCCGGCAATTACCTTGCGGCACAGTTCAATACCTTCGTCAATGATGGAGGCGGGGAAATCCTCGTGACCGCCAAATAAGTATCGGATGTCATCCGTGTATTTGCGCAGATGGATCAGGCCCTCCAGATATTCTTCAATGGAGTCTCCTCGGGTGACGATCGTGTCATTATTGCAGGTATCTCCGGAATAGGCCACATGGTAAGTGGGATCCAGCAGCATAATGCTTCCGGGGGAGTGACCTCCCACGTGTACCACCATCAGTTCCCGGTCTCCGATGTCGAAAACATCGCCGTCAAAGATGGGGAAGGCTTTCATAGGCCGGGGCTGGCACATATCCGCTGCTTTCAGATGATCGATAAATTCCGGCTTGGCGGTGTCAATGGCTCGGGCAAGCAATTCCTCCTGGGTCTGAGCAAAGCCTTGGTAGATGCCGGGCAGATCAAAGGGGTGGATATAGCAGCAGTCAAAGTCGAAATTACCGGCGGCATGATCTCCGTGAAAATGGGAATTGACCATGAGCAGCGGCAGATTCGTAATCTTTTCACAGAACTTCCGCAGATTCCCGTAACCGAACATGGAATCGTACATAATAGCGGCTTTTGTGCCTACGATCAGAAAGCCAAAAGAAAGTAAGGTGCCTTCCCGGAACCAAGGTTGAGAAATTTTATAGATTCCGGGGAAGGTTTCCGTAGCGCGAAAATACTCGTCTTCAATAATTCGGGGATTTTCAAATACCAGTTCATCAATCATAAGTTAAGCCTCCTTTTTTTGAGCCCAACGGGGCTGTGCATGTTTGGAATACCGGCCTACAAGCTCTATGAGCTTCGCGTCATGGGAAACCCGGTTGCCTGACGCCTTGGAGAATACAAAACAGTTATGGGTGTCTTCTGTGACCTTTTCCCAAGGAGATATTTTCTCATTGTTGGGATTTCCGGTTCTGGCAAATGCCATAAAGGAGTAGAAAATTTCATCCTGAATCTTCCATGTCTGATCTCCGGCAAACATGGCCCCGATGTATTCCGCATTGTGGAATACAAAAGCCAGCTCGTCGGCATGGGTGGAAAGCAGGCCGCCTTTGTAGTTGGTTTCATGAGCAAAGAGGAAGTTGTAGGTGTCCTTTCCGCCGGCAGCTACCCGCTTTACACAGAAATCCACGGTGGGGCGGCGAACCATACAGTCTACTAACGAGGCGTAATAGACATTGAACTCCGGATAGGCCTTCTGGAAGGCATCTAAAATAGCGGGAGCAGGCGCTTCTCCGTAGGCATC
>Ga0129308_1003375_pt1 | contig 11565 bp, 7 predicted proteins | sample L827metagenome_FD_94440 | JGI IMG/M metagenome (GOLD analysis project Ga0129308, IMG submission 94440) | Ring-tailed lemur group fecal microbial communities from Wisconsin, USA - L827 metagenome | ecosystem: Host-associated > Mammals > Digestive system > Large intestine > Fecal | place: USA... | reverse complement strand
ATTATATATGACGGCTTTTCCGAGATTGACGATCTGCATTATTTGGTAATTGCTAAGGATGATGTTGTATCGGCGCAGACAAACAGCTTTATTTCGAAGAATATAATAATGTATATCTTCTTTATCGTTGTACTGTTGCTTGTAATTGTCGCATACATACTTATCGTCAGATTAACATTCAAGCGGCTTAAAAGCGCAAACGAGCGTATCAGCCGTATAGCGTATGTAGACAGCCTTACGGGCTACAGCACATGGGATAAATTTGTCCTTGACGCTAAAAAGCTGCTTCAGTACGATTATCGCAGATATGCTCTTGTAAGCTTTGATATCGATAAATTCAAGGCGATCAACGATATGTACGGACACGACGAGGGCAACAGAGTGCTTAAGCTCATAGCCGATACCGTAAACCGTAATATCGAAAACACCGAGACTTTCTCAAGAATCAATTCTGATAACTATTATATTCTTATGCTTTATCATGACGACAGTCAGATATCCGAAAGAATAAGAAATCTTATACAGGCTATCGAATATGAGATAACCGAGTTTGTTCCCGTGCTTTCATTCGGCGTCTACCGCATACTTGATTCTAATGTGTCAATAAGGCGTATGGGTGACCTTGCTGATATAGCAAAGCGTACGGTAAAATACGGCGACGACAGCGCATACGCTTTCTATACCGAAAGTATGCTTGAATCAATGCGTGAGGAAAAACGAATCGAGAACGAAATGCAGAACGCACTTGATATGCACGAGTTCTGCGTATTCTATCAGCCTAAGGTATCGCTTGACGGTAATGTAAACCTTACAGGTGCAGAGGCGCTTGTAAGATGGATAAAAGACGGAAATGTCATTTCTCCCGGCAAGTTCATTCCTCTGTTTGAAAGAAACAGATTCATAGTAAAACTCGATTTTTACATAATGGATCAGGTTTGCATTAAAATCAAGCAATGGCAGAAGTATTATAAAGACCTGCTGATATCGGTCAATATGTCGAGAGTGCATCTGAAAGATCCGCAGTTTGCAGAAAAACTGTACAGTATCTGTGCTTCTCACAATGTTTCTCCGTCGAATATAGAGATAGAGATAACCGAAAGCGCCGCTTATGAGTCGCTCGAAACTCTTGTAAATGTGTTCAGGGAGCTTAAGGAATACGGCTTTAATATTTCGATAGACGACTTCGGCTCGGGATATTCTTCCCTCAATATGCTCAAAGACCTTCCGGCAGATGTTCTTAAGATCGACAGAGCCTTCCTTGCCGAAACCGACAGCAACAAGCGTGCAAACGATATTCTCGGTCATGTTATCAGAATGGCTTCATCGCTTGGTATGCATACGATATGCGAGGGTATCGAAACCGACGAACAGGCTAAACTGCTCGGCGGTCTCGGATGTGAAATGGCTCAGGGCTTCTATTTTGCAAAGCCTATGCCGAGCGATTCTTTTGAGGAGATACTCAAAGGAAACAGCAAGACTATAAATATTCCCAAAGAGGCATTACGGGAGGATACATGAGTTTTTCTAACGAATCTCTGCCGATAATAACGGGCATCGTTACAAACACGGCAAGATCTATGACGGTGGTAATGAAGTACATATACACCGTTTCGGACGAGGATTTTTACAATATCAATATCAAGGATATCTTCCGTATAGCTCTTATGGATGTAACGGACACATCGAAGCTTGATAATCTCGGAATAAAGACGGCTACTCCTGAAAATTCGGCGTTGTTTGATACCGCTGAGTTTGGCAGGGTAGAGCATCTTATTATGTACAGCCTTGCCGTGCGGCTTCCGTATATAGCAAAGCAGATAGAGAACTGTCCGCTCAGTAACAAGCAGCTGAAGCTTACTTTTGAACAGCTAAAAAACAGCGGCGCAGATAATTTCGGAGATATTATCTATGAAAGCTTTAAAGACAATATGAAACGCAGTAAGAGTAAGGCCCCCGTTCCTGCATATTCGTCCGACTGGTTCAGAAGATATGTCTATACCTATATGCCAAAGTTCGGCGAAATCAATAACCGCAATCTGTATTTTTTAGGATGCGTTGAGGCATTGTTCCCGCTGTATTATTCGGCACTTGTAGCACAGCTGAAAAAAGTATTATTTTTACTTGAAAAGTAAAGCAAAGCCTGAGAAGAGACATTCTTCTCAAGCTTCAGTATGTCGAAAAAGTCTATATTTTTAAAAAGTAGAGCAAATTCTCTATCCCTAACCCCAAACCCCTTCCCCTCGGGAAGGGGCTGTTTATCGGGGGCTGGCGCCCCTGCGACCTTCCTTGGGGCTTCGCCCCAAACCCCATTTTTTGCAAATCATAGGTTTATCGACAGTCTGAAGCCTGAGAAGAACAATACAATTCTTCTCAGGCTTTTTTTATGTTGTATTCTGATTATTGATTCCTTTTTCTGACTATCAGTCCTATCAGCGAGAATATAATAAGCATACCGAGGTTTGCTACAACTACGCTTGCGCCTGCAGGAAAATCGGCGTGATATGTGATTTCCATTCCGATAATAAAGCTGACGCAGGCGACAACGGCAGAGCAGACAGTTACCCCTCTGAAGCTTTTGAACACTCTCATTGAGGTCAGAGCAGGGAAGATGATAAGGCTTGATATAAGCAGAGCACCCATTATTCTCATTCCCACAACCACCGTAAGCGCTGTGAGCAATGCAATTATGGTGTTGTACACACCGGATTTAACGCCTGTTGCCTTCGAAAAGCTCTCGTCAAAAGTTACCGCAAAAATCTTATTGTAGAACAGTACGAACATAACAATTACTATTACCGAGCATATTATGCTCAGCACAAGGTCTTCGCTGCTGATTGCAAGAATACTGCCGAACATATAGCTGTTCATATCGGTCGTACCCGATGACTGCGAGACTACTATTGCGCCTATAGCAAGCGCACTGCTTGATAAAAGCGCTATTGCGGCGTCGCCTTTTATCTTGCCGTTTGAGCTTATTCTGAGCAGTATGAAAGCGGCGACTATTACTATGGGGATAGACACCTGCAAAGGCGCTAAATTAAGAGCAGATGCTATAGCAAGAGCGCCGAAACCGACATGAGAAAGACCGTCTCCTATCATGGAAAAACGCTTAAGCACAAGGCTTACACCGAGGAGTGCGGCGCAAAGCGATACCAAAAGTCCGACTATGAGCGCTCTGATAAGAAAGTCGCTCTGAAAAATCTCAAACATTGTCCTGCGCCTCCTTAGAACCCGTATGGTGATCGCAGCTGCAATGGCAGTCGCAGGTACTCATTGCGTGGAATATATCGGTACTGCGGTACTCTGCGGTCGTTCCGAAGAAGTACGCTCCGCTTTCCATATGGAGTATCTTTGTGCCGTATCTGAGCGCCCCCTGCAAATCGTGGGATATCATTATTATTGTAACTCCGTTCTCACGGTTGAGCCTGCTGATTATCTCGTACATCTCTGCCGTAACCATAGGATCAAGTCCCGAAACGGGTTCGTCAAGCAGTAACAGCTTCTTTGTGGCGCAAAGGGCACGGGCAAGCAGTGCTCTTTGCTGCTGACCGCCCGAAAGGTTACGGTAGCTCCTGTGAGCTATGCCAGATATGCCGAGAAGTTCAATGTTGTCATCGCACAGTTTCTTATCTGCTTTTGAGTAAAACGGCGAAAGGCCTTTTCTTCCAAGACAGCCCGACAGCACGACCTCACGGACTGTAGCCGGAAAGTCCTTCTGTGCCGCCGTCTGCTGAGGAAGATATCCTATTTCCTTTTGCTTTAAGCCGTCGGCAAATATTATTTCTCCCGAAAGCGCAGAGCGAAGCCCGAGCAGAGTTTTCATCAGCGTAGATTTTCCGCTTCCGTTTTCTCCGACTATACACAGATAATCTCCTGCGGATACGGTGAAGCTGAGGTCTTTAACAACGGGAGTGCCTTCGTATCCTGCTGTGAGTTCTTTACATTCTATAAGATATGACATAAAATCATCTCCGTCAGCCGTTCAGGGCTGTTTTCAGGTTTTCGAGATTCTGCTTCATAAGGTCAACATAGCTGATACCTTTTTCGAGGTCTTCTTTTGATACATTGTGGCAGGAATGAAGCATAAGCGAACTTGCGCCGGTTTCTGAACACAGCGTATCGGCAACCTTTGTACTGCTGAATTCGAGATAGTATACAACGGGTATCTTAAGCTCTTTTATCTTTGATATAAGCGAGGTCATAGCCGCCGCACTCGGCTCCGATTCATCCGAGCAGGAGCTGAAAGCCGCATAGCAGTCAAGGCCGTATTCTTCGGCAAGATATCTGAACGGGAATTTATCCGCAATTATTATCGTCTTGTTTTTGGCGTTGCCTATTGCTTCTTTATACGCTTTGTCAAGCTCGGAGAGCTGCTCGTTATAGCTGTCCTTGTTCTTTGTGTAAACTGCCTTGTTTTCGGGATCGGCTTCGCATATTGCGTCATATACCGCAGTAAGCATAAGCTGTTCGTTCTTTGGAGATGTCCAGATATGCTCGTCTGCTTCGTGGCTGTGTTCTTCGTGATGTTCTTCTTCGTGAAGGTCTGCTTCTTCGAGCGTCTTTACACAGTCGATAAGCTTTACTGCCTTTACGCTGTCGGATTTGTTCGAGGAGATGATTTTCTCCGCCCACTGCTCGTTTTCGCCGCCGATATACAGAAATATATCGCAGTTTTGTATCTCAAGGATTTCTTTTGCCGTAGGCTCGTATGTATGGCTCTCACTGCCCGGAGGCAGAAGTATGGATATATCCGCATTATCTCCTGCGATCTGCCTTGCAAGGTCATACGGAGGGAAAACGGTCGATATTATCTTCAGCTTTCCGCTGTCCCGGTTATCGGCGTCATTCTGCGATGTGCAGGAGCATAAACATAATGCCGTTGCCGCCGCAGTAAGTAATGCCGTGATTCTTGTAAATTTCTTCATTTTGTCTCGCTTTCACTTGTCTGTTACTGTTTCTTTGTCCGCACACTCACCGCATACGCCGTAAAATACAGTCCTTGAACTGTCAATGAAAAATCCGTGATCGGACTTTATATGAGATTCGATTTCTTTAAGATGGCCGCATTCAAGGTGTATCAGCTTTCCGCACTTTATACATTTAAGATGAAAATGGTCGTGGCAGTCGGCTGTGCCTGCATACTGATAGCAAGCGCTCTTTCCTTCGCTGAGGATATATTTTCTGACGATATGCTGTTCGCACAGCTTTTCGAGATATCTGTATACCGTTGTCTTGCCGACCTTCTCGGATTTCAGCGCAAGGGCAATAGTATCCGCCGTAAGATGACTGTCGGCGTTGGATTTAATATATTCAAGTATCAGCTCACGCTGACGGGTATTGTATGACATAAGCACCTCTCAACAATATGAAACTGAAATTCATTTTCAAATCCTTAGCTATTATACTATCGTGTCCGCAATTTGTCAAGCGTTTTAAGAAAATCATTGAAATATCTCTCAGAATATGTTAAAATCAATATATAACCGTAATCTTCGGAGGTATCTTTATGAATGAACCTATTCGTATCGTAAAAGATGAAAACGGCTCGGTAGTTCTGCGTTTTGACAAGCGTGAAGGTTGTGTAAGCTATACCTTGTATTTCAGGTGTGAAGGCGGCAGATTCAAGCCTCTTATTACTACCGACAAGACAGCGATAAGGGTAAACTGTGCCGATGGACTGTGCTTTTTCAGGATAACAGGCCATACCGAAAACGGCAGAACGGTAAATATCGGCACAGCAGATACATCTGTTCTGATGAAAAAAACAAGCTTTATCACTATGGGCTCGTACAATATTCAGAAGATAGTTGAACGCAGTCCCAAGTTCTCGGCGGATAACACTCTGAGGGAGATATCTCCGCTGACGGCATTTTTCCCGGAAAAAGCTGATGACGAGCATATTGACAGCGGTAAAAAAGCCTTTGAGTATATTGAACGCAATCACAGCGACTATTTTATATTTGATTTTTACAAGACAGCGGTACAGGGAATCATCAAGACCGATAATTCATTCCTTACTGCAGGAATTGACGATAACGACAAGCTCGGAGAGAAACTGCCGAAGATACTTCCGCCGGAAGTTTATGAGCCGCTTATTGAAGTGTTTGCGGCACAGCTTCTTAAACTCTATTCTTCCGACAGAATTATACTTGTGCGCACCGTTTCGCCCGAGTTCTATGCTATGGGACGGCAGGTGAGAAGGAGCACACCAAAGAAAAAGCTGAACGCATATCTTGACAGGCTTGAATCGTACTTTATAAAGCTTGCAGATCCGATAGTAATAGACCTTTGCGGTATGTATTTCGGCGACCTTTGTGCGAAGAGCGACGGAAAAGAAGCTGTATTTGACCGCTTCTTCTTTGCGGACAGCGCAAAAGCTCTCAGCGAGATAACAAGCGGCGAGCCGGGAAAGCTGTACTGCGAAAGGGATGTTGACTCAAGGCTGTCGCAGATACTCTGCTATTACGACAGTGCAAGCAGCAGGGGTATGATATCCGTGCTTCTTGACAGAAAAAATCCTGCCGATTCGCTTATGTTCTACACTTCAAGAGAGTTTATCGCAGAGAACAAGGCAGAACTCAAGGACATAATCCTACAGGAATATACCTCTGTAGCCGATATTTACAGATATTATGACTTCGGCGACAATATCGAGATGAAAAATGTCGTCAGAGTAATCGCCGCACTTGAAAGCAACACGCTTCAGAAGATATCTCACGGTGAGCTTATCCGTATGCTTGACAGACAGTACAGAATAAAGCGCCCTATAGCAAATTTCATCCGTGCCACTCTTGAAAGCGCACTGGGCAAACCCGTTGATGTAAATGAGCAGAATCTGCGCTTTATGATACGCCTTACTTATGACCTGTGGAACGGCGGCGATGCAGGCGCAGTACCCGAAAAGATTGAGGAGTATGAGCGCATACATAACTTTACTCTTGTTGATATGTGGGGTACGGGCATTTCCAAGCGTTCGCTTTCGCTTACTTCGTCAACGCAGATTTCGGCGGCTGTCGGCGGCGAGTCATTTGTATGGGCGTTTGATAAGCCCGATATCATAGATGAGGCTGTGTTTGATACAACGGACGAATCCGGTCCTATGGTGAAAGCTCAGCTTATGCGTACCGCTTTACAGCGCCTTGCGGCAAGTCCGGCACGCTGGTTTATACTCGATTTTGCCAATGTCATTGCAGATAACGCCAGATACTGCGGCAACGGCTTTTCGGTCGATAAGAAATATACAGAATCACAGCTGTTTTCCGTTCTCGGCAAAAGCGGCGCTCCGTTTGTACTTGACTACGAAAACGACAAGCAGATGATAACTGACGCCTGTGATAAGCTGGCAGACTTTGCAATTAACCGCTACGGCAAGAATATAATTCTTTGCAAAACCTCGCTTAACAGCAAGATGCGTGACCTTGACGGAAAAATAAAGTCTCTTCCTACCGATAAGAAAACCTTTGCAAATGCTAAAGCTATTCTTGAGCTGTGCGAGGAGCGCTTTGCAATGAAAACCGACTGCTACATACTGAACAATTCCAAAAATTATATCTCGGACGAGAACTTTTCCGCAGGCGGTGCAGGAATAGCCCGTTATGAAGCGGATTTCTATTCATCCTGTGCCGATTATATCGATTATATCGTGCAGTACAGTCCTGCGCAGAAATATTATGATAAGCTGTGATGTCATTTCGGATAAGTCTGCCCCTCTGCTTATATACAGAGGGCTGTTTATAAGGAGCGCTTATGAGCGATAAGAACTATATCCCCTGCAATCCCGAAGCGGGGCAGGGAGTAAAAAATGTTATGAAATACCTGAGCGATATCACCTATAAAGGAATCGTGACAGGTCAGCATACTCAGACTATGGCAATGGAAGAGCTTCATCATATCAAGAGCATAACGGGCAGACAGCCTGCGCTCTTAGGCTTTGAGCTTCTCTCATATTCGCCGAATATCAATTACTCGGATACCGATGAAGAGTGTATGAAAGAGGTAGAAGAGAACTACGGCACGCTTAAAAGAGCGTGGGAGTGGGCAGAGCAGAAAGGGCTTATAACTATGTGCTGGCATTGGTTCTCGCCCCTTTACGGCAGGTCAAAATCCTTCTTTTCCGAAAATACCGAGTTTGACGCATCGAAGGCTGTTATTGAGGGAACTGCCGAGAACAAGGCGCTTATTTCGGATATGGATACTATGGCTGGAATCCTACGACCGTTTTGCGAAAAGGGAGTACCGATACTGTGGCGGCCGTTCCACGAGGGCGACGGCGACTGGTTCTGGTGGGGCGTAAAGGGCGCAGATACCGTGAAAAAGCTGTTCAGACTGATGTACAGCCGCTACACGAAAATCCATAAGCTGAACAATCTTATATGGGTGTGGAACTCACAGGTTCCCGGGTGCTATCCGGGTGATGATGTTGTGGACATTATATCAAGAGATATGTATCCGCCTGCACATGAGCATACCTCGCAGAGCGAAATGTATTATAATCTTATGGAGATAACAAAAACACCTAAGATTACGATAATAGGCGAAACAGGCACACTTCCTTCACCCGAAGCTGTTGTATCCGAAAAGGTCGGATGGTCGTCGTATATGACCTGGTCAAAGCCGTTCTGCCTTACCGAAGAATACAATTCCGATGCAGAGCTTATAGCCGTGTATAACAGCAAGTATGCTGTTACAAAAGACAAGCTCCCCGAGCTTTACTGACAGGAGAAATTATGAAAACATTGTTTAATGACGGCTGGCAGTTTACCAAAATCGCCGGCGATACAATCCCCGATAATTATATACCGGAATTTTCATCGGTGCAGCTGCCTCACGACTGGCTTATATACAATGCAAACGATCTGTATGAAACCTCTGTAGGCGTATATGTAAAGAACTGCGACTTCGGTGACATCACAGGCAAGAGCATACGCCTGTACTTTGAGGGCGTTTATATGGACAGCACGGTTTATGTAAACGGTGAAGAAGCATATACTCAAAGATACGGCTACAGCTCTTTTGAAGCGGATATATCGGGATTTCTGCATAACGGCGTCAACGAGACAAAGGTGATTGTAAGGCACAGCTCGCCGAATTCACGCTGGTATTCTGGAGCGGGCATTTTCAGGGATGTTTATCTTATTGTGACCGAAGAGAGCTATCTTGCGACAGACGGAGTATACTTCCATACCGATAAAACAGAGGGTGGCTTTGCGGTAACAATTTCGGCAGAGGTAGTAGATCCCGAGGGTACTAAAACAAGCTTTGAGCTTAAAAAGGGCGATGCGGTATTATATGCACGCACCGTACCTTCCGAAGATAATACCGTTATAAAATTTGACCTTGTTAACATTGATGATGACTGCATATGGGATATAAAATCGCCTGATCTGCTTACGCTTAATGTAAGGCTTATAAAAGAAGAGGGCGAGATTGATTCATATTCCTGCAAGGTAGGTCTTCGCAGTATTGAGTATAATTCGGACAGCGGCTTCCTGCTTAACGGACGGAATGTGAAGCTCAACGGCGTATGCCTTCATCACGACCTCGGATGTCTCGGAGCGGCATTCAATAAAGCAGCCGCACGCCGACAGCTCCGGAGTATGCTTGATATGGGCGTAAATGCGGTTCGCACTTCGCACAATCCGCCTGCAAAGGCATTTATGGAGCTTTGTGATGAGATGGGTATGCTTGTTGACAGCGAAGCATTTGATATGTGGGAGCGCCCTAAGACGCAGTACGACTACGCACGGTTCTTTGATGACGAGGCAGAAGCCGATGTAGCTAAGTGGGTACGCCGTGACAGAAATCACCCATCGGTTATTATGTGGAGCATAGGCAACGAGATATACGATACGCACATTTCTCCGAGGGGTTGTGAGGTTGCCGGGATGCTTCACAATGCGGTACGCAAAAGCGATCCGCTTGCTAATGCTCCTACTACGATAGGCTCGAATTATATGCCCTGGGAGGGCGCACAGAACTGCGCCGAAAAGGTGGATATTGTCGGATACAACTATCTTGAACGCCTGTATGAACAGCACCACAAAGAGCACCCCGACTGGAAGATATACGGAAGTGAAACTACATCGGGCTTCAAGAGCAGGGGAGTATACCACTTTCCGCTTGACGCAGCGTTCCTGACTCATCCCGATATGCAATGCTCATCACTCGGAAACTGCCGTTCGGGAGCTTCTGCGGATACTCCTCAGAAGATAATCGCATATAACCGTGATATCGATTATTGCGCCGGAATGTTCATCTGGACGGGAAGTGACTATATAGGCGAGCCTTCCCCCTATTCTACAAAAAACGCATACTACGGAAGCATTGATACCGCAGGACTTCGCAAGGACAGCTTCTATCTGTATAAGTCTGCATGGACGGATGAGCCTGTGCTTCATCTTTTGCCGTACTGGGACTATAACGAAGGACAGCTTATAGATGTTGTGGCATATACCAATATAGGCGATGCTCAGCTGTTTGTAAACGGCAGAAGCTGTGGAAAAAAGACTCCCTGCGAGTACACGGCAAGCTGGCAGATACCTTATGAAAAGGGAGAAATAAGAGTTAGAGCCGTAGCCGCTGACGGTAAGGTGTACGAGCAGGCAAGGCACTCTTTCGGCAACAGCGCACAGCTTGTGCTTTCTCCCGACAAAACTACAATTAAAGCCGACGGAGAGGATATGGTATTTGTAACGGTATCCGTGCTTGACAAGGATGGTTATCCCGTTGCAAATGCCCGTGACAGAGTATTTGTAAAAGTAGAGGGCGGCAGACTTCTCGGCTTTGACAACGGTGACAGCACGGATTATGACAACTACAAATGTGCAAACAGGCGGCTCTTCTCCGGAGAAGCGGTCGCATACATTGCTTCGGATACAGAGCCCGGTGAGATAACGGTTACCGCCTATGGGGCAGGACTTACCGAAGCAAAAACCGTTATTTCAAAAGTCAATGCTCCGATAAGACAGGGCATAAGTATTCATGAAAATATAACATCGGATGACGGATACGACAAAAAGAACGATATCCCGATAAGAAAGATAGAGCTTACAAGAAGCACGGGACAGCTTCTTACTCCAGACAACAACGATTGCCGTATTACAGCCGCAATACTGCCCGAAAACGCTTCATACAGCGATATTTGCTGGAGCATAGTGACTTCCAGCGGAATTGAAACAAATATCGCACAGGTAGAATATGACGGTCTGACAGCAGCAGTTAAGGCAAACGGTGACGGTCGGTTCAGACTGCGCTGCAGTGCCGATAACGGCGGCAGATATCCTCAGGTGCTGTCCGAGTATGAGTTTATTGCAGAGGGCTTCGGACAGGCTACTGTCAATCCGTACAGATTTGTAACAGGATGTCTGTACAGCGACAGCATATCACTTATGGATGAGGTACGGTGCGGAGGCGTCAGCATAAAACCGGATAATAATATAGTAGGATTCAAAAAGACGGATTTCGGAAAATCGGGCAGTGAAGAATTTTCGGTAAAGATAATTAACTGGCACAAGAACGATCCTTTCGGATTCAGATTATGGGAAGGTTATCCGCAGGCTGACGGCT